>Ga0247727_10006171_pt1 | contig 23719 bp, 15 predicted proteins | sample WisWelCaveWW1625_FD_202498 | JGI IMG/M metagenome (GOLD analysis project Ga0247727, IMG submission 202498) | Biofilm microbial communities from Wishing Well Cave, Virginia, United States - WW16-25 | ecosystem: Environmental > Aquatic > Deep subsurface > Groundwater > Cave microbial mat | place...
CGCCGGTTGCGCCCCGCGGCCGCGGGCGGGGGACGGCATCGTGGCCGGCGCGGCCCGCTTCACCGTCCTGACGCCGGAGTGCATCCGCATCGAGTATTCGCCCGAGGGGCGGTTCGTCGACGCGCCGTCGCTGTTCGCCGCCGCCCGTGGCGCCCGACGCGCCGGACGCGACGGAGGCGCCGGGAGCGCCGGACGCAGCAGGGGGGACGGGACCGAGGCCGCCGGAAGCGGACCCGCCGCCGAAGCCGCCATCGAGCGCGACGGCCGGCGGCTCACGATCGATACCGGCCGCATCCGGCTCGTCTACCAGGACGACGGCGCGCCCCCCGGTCCGGACAATCTCCGGGCCGAGATCCGCGGCGGTCCCGCCCCCATCGTCTGGACGCCGGGGGCGGCCGAGACGGGGAACCTCGGCGGCACGCTCAAGGCGCTCGGAGGAGTGCGCGGACCGGTCGATCTCGGCCGGGGGATCCTGGCGCGCGGCGGCTGGTTCCTGCTCGACGATTCGCGCACGCCGATCTTCGCGGCCGACGGCTGGATCGAGGCGCGCCCCGGGGGATCGGGGACCGACTGGTACCTGTTCGGCTACGGCCGCGACTATGCCGCGGCGCTGCGGGCCCTCGCGGCCGCCGCCGGCCCCGTGCCGATGCCGCGCCGCTACGCGCTCGGCTCGTGGTATTCGCGCTACTGGCCGCTCCGGGCCGACGACTTCCGGCGCATCGTCGAGGAGTACCGGGCGCACGAGGTCCCCCTCGACGTCGTGGTGATGGATACCGACTGGCACCGCGAGGGCTGGACCGGCTGGTCGTGGAACCGCGACCTGATCCCCGACCCGCCGGGTCTCCTGAAGTGGATCCGCGCCCAGGGCCTCGCCGTGACCCTGAACCTGCACCACGCCGGCGGGGTCGGGCCGCACGAGGACGCCTATGTCCCGTTCATGCGGGCGCTCGGTCTCGACCCGGCGTCGCGGCGCACGGTGCCGTTCGACGCCGCCGACCGGCGTTACATGGAGGCGCTGTTCGCGACCGTGGTCGATCCTCTCGAGACGGCGGGGGCCGATTTCTTCTGGATCGACTGGCAGCAGCTGCCGAGCACGCGTCTTCCGGGACTCTCGAACCTCGCCTGGCTGAACGACCGCCACTACCGGCGGGCGGAGCACGGCGGGCGGCGCGGCCAGATCCTCAGCCGCTGGGCCGGCTGGGGCGATCAGCGCAACGTGATCCACTTCTCCGGGGACGCCGACGCCCGCTGGGAGGTGCTGCGCTTCCAGGTGCCGTTCAGCGCGACCGCGGGCAACGCCGGCGCCTTCTTCTGGTCGCACGACATCGGCGGCCACCGCGGGGCGCGCGACGCCGAGATGTTCACCCGCTGGGTGCAGTTCGGGGCGATGAGCGCCGCCGTCCGCCTGCACTCGACGCGCGCGGCGGATCTCGACCGGCGACCCTGGACCTACGGCAGCCCGTGGCAGGAGTCGATGGGCGAAGCGCTGCGGCTGCGCGCCCGGCTGTTCCCGTACATCTATTCGAGCGTCTGGCGGAGCCACAGCGACACGCTGCCGCTACTGCGCCCGCTCTATCTCGAGACGCCGGGGGACGAGCGCGCCTACCACAACCCCCAGGAATACCTGCTCGGCGACGCGCTCCTGGTGGCGCCGATCGCCGCGGAGGGTGTGGGCGCGGATCGGCTGGCGACGCAGGCGGTGTTCTTTCCGCCCGGCCGCTGGCGCGACTGGTTCACGGGCGAGGCGTTCGCTGGCGGCGACGAGGCAATCGTGACGGCGGCGATCGACGAGTTCCCCCTGTACGTCCGCGAGGGGGTGCCGATCCCGATGCAGGCCCCGGTCGAGCGGATGACGGCGGGGCCGCCGTCCGAAATCGTCGTGCGTTGCTGGCCCGGCGGGCCGGGCCGTTTCACGCTGTACGAGGACGACGGCCTGACGACCGCGTACCTCGACGGCGGCCGCGCCACCACGGATCTCGCCTGCGCGCGCGACGGCGACCGGGTCACGGTGACGATGGCGGCGGCGGTGGGATCGTTCGACGGTTTCCCGCCGACGCGCTCCTACGTGGTCGAGGTGGCGGGCACGGCGCCGGCGCGCACCGCGCTCGTCGACGGCGCCCCCGCCGCGGTCGAGCATGATCCTGTCGGCGGGATCAACCGGGTGCGCGTGCCGGCCCGCCCGACCGGCCGCGGGGCGCGCGTGGAGTTGGTCGCCCCTGCCGCCGATGACGCGGCGCTGCGCGCGGCGGCGGCGGAGCGCCGGGCGGCGCGCGCACCCGGCGCGGATGCCGGCGCCCGCGGGGGCGACCCGATCCTGCTCGGCGCCGCCTACGCTGCGCGCGGGCTCGCCCTGCACCGCAAGGCCGAAGGACCGTACATGCTCGGGGGCGCGGACCTCCTGGTGGCGCAGGATCGCGCCGGGATCACGGCGGGGCCGGTCATCGTGACCGTCGAGGAGCGGGCCGGCGACGCCCGGGGCGAGGTGCTGCGGCAGGCGGCCGACCGTCTCACGACGCTGCGCCTGCCGCTGCCGCCGTTTCCGCAGATCACGGATCCGCCCGTCGGCGTGCCGCTGGTGCGCACCGCTCGTCTCGCTTTCGCGAGCGGCGGCCGGCCGGTGGTCATCGCCCGGGTCCTCGACCGGCAAGACAGTTTCCTGCGCCGTTTCAGCCTCGCGGGACCGTTCCCGTACCTCCCCGGGTCGCCGCTCGCCGGGCAGGTCCACGGGCCGGAAAGGTCCCCCGCCGCGCCGCCGCCACGGTTGCAGGACGCCGGCGGCGCGCCGATCGCCTGGCGCGCGGCCCGGGTGAAGGGGGACGGCACGGTCGACCTGCGCGCCGTCTGGGACGAGGACGAGCGTCTCGCCTACGGGGTGTCGATCCTGCGCTCGCCGCGCCGCCAGCCGGTGACCCTGCGGGTCTTCTCGGACGACGGCATCGAGATCTGGCTCGACGGGGAGAGAATCCATTCGCACGACGTCGAGCGCGCCGTGGACATCGGCCCGGACGTGGTGGCCGGCACGCTGCGGGCGGGGCGCAACGTCCTCTTGCTCAAGGTGGCCAACGTGGCCCACGGCTGGGCGTTTCGGATCGGGATCGAGACCGCCGATGCGATCGTGGAGGAGGCCTTCGTGAGCGTGGCGGGAGCGGACCGGCCGGCCGCGGGCGAACCGGTCGCAGGTCGGCGCGGCGCGGGGCGACCTTGAAGGCGCCGGTCGGACGCGCCGCCGCCCGGACGATCGCGCTGGCCGTCGCAGTCGCCTTCGCCGCGGCCGTGGCGGGGGCCGCCTGCGGCGGGGCCCGCGAGCGGCCACCCGACATCATCTTGATCACAGCCGACGATCTGAGTTGGGACGACATCGAGCCGTTCGGCCACCCGGGGGTGCGCACGCCGCACCTGGAGCAACTGGCCGCCGCCGGGATGCGTTTCGAGCGCGCCTTCCTCGCCTCGGCGTCGTGCAGCCCGAGCCGCTGCAGCACGCTCACCGGACGCTACCCGCACGCAACCGGCGCCGGCCGCCTGCACGACCCGCTCCCGGAGGCGCAGGTGACCTTCCTCGAGGGACTGCGCCGGGCGGGGTACGAGGTCGCCATCGCCGGCAAGTGGCACCTCGGGAGGGCGGCGCGCGCGCGCTTCGACCGCATCTACGCCGAGGCGCCGCCCGGCGGCGCCGGCGAATGGCGTCGCGCTCTCCTCGAGCGGCCGCGCGATCGCCCGTCGTTCCTGTGGCTGTCGGCGGCCGATCCGCATCGCCCCTACGCCGACGTCGCCGGCGCCCCGCCGTATCGGCCGGAGGACGCGGTGGTGCCGCCCTACCTCGCCGACACCATGGAGACGCGCCTGGATCTCGCGCGCTACTATGGCGCCGTCGAGCGCCTCGACGGCCTGGTCGGCGCCGTCCTCGGCGAGATCGACCGGCAGGGGGCGGGCGGGCGCACGCTGGTGCTGTTCATGAGCGACAACGGCCGGCCTTTCCCGCGCTGCAAGCCGACGGTATACGACTCGGGCGTGCGGACGCCGCTCCTCGTGCGCTGGCCGGGGCATGTCGCGCCGGGATCGGTCAGCCGGTCGCTGGTGAGCGCGGTCGACATCGCGCCGACGATCCTGGAGGCGGCCGGCGTCCTTCCCCCGGGCACGATGCAGGGCCGCGGCATGCTGCCGATATTCGCCGACCCCGGGGCCGTCATCAGGGACCATGCGTTCGCCGAGCGCAACTGGCACGATCACCCGGCGCGCGACCGGATGGTGCGCACCGCGCGCCACAAGTACATCCGCAACTTCTATCCCGACCTGCCGGCCGTCCCGCCCGAGGACGTGAAGCGCAGCCCCACCTGGCGCTCGATGGAAATCCTGTTCGCGCGCGGCCTGCTGAGCGCCGGGCAGGCGAACTGCTTCGTCGCCCCGCGCGCGCCGGAGGAGCTCTACGACGTCGAGGCCGATCCGCACGAGCTGAGAAACCTGGCCGGCGACCCGGCGCACGCGGCGATCCTGAGGGAGATGCGGCGCGCCCTCGAAGCGTGGCAGCGCGACACCGGCGATCGCGACACGCTCGGGGCGCAACCGTCGGGCCCGGACACGGGCGGAGGTGCACCGGACACCGACGGCGCCCCGCGCTGAGGGGCGCGCCCGGCCGCCGCCGCGCCGCGCCGCCGGCGGGCGCGTGCTATCATCCGCCGCGCCGGAGACGCGCCGTGATCACCATCCTCACATGGAGCGCGGACGAGGGGCTGAAGGAAGGCCTCAAGCCCGCGGACCTGCCCGGCCTTCTCGGCCGCCCCGACCGGGTCGTGTGGGCCGATTTCTCCTCCCCCGCGAAGGAGGAGGCCGCACTGCTCACCTCCGTCTTCCACTTCCATCCGCTCTCCGTCGAGGATTGCGATTCGCGACGCCTGCATCCGAAGATCGAGGACTACGGCGACTACGTCTTCCTGCTCCTGCACGGGGTCCACCCGGACAGCTCGGCGCGCGAATTCCGCACCCGGCGGCTGAGCCTGTTCATCGGCCGCAACTATCTGGTCACCTTCCATCGCGATCGATCGCGCAGCGTCGAGCACGCCATGGAGACGCTGCGGAGGAACCCGAAGGCGATGTCCGAGGGCTCCGACGCGCTCCTGCACCAGATCCTGGACTACCAGGTCGACCAGTATCTCGTGGTGCTGGAGAACTTCGAGAAAAAGCTCGACGAGATCGAGGACCACATCTTCGCGATGTCGTCGCGCGCCGTGCTGACCGACGTGCTCGCCTTCAAGCGGTCGCTGATGCGGCTGCGGCGCATCGCCGGCTACCAGCGCGACGTCCTGATCAGGCTGGTGCGCCGCGAGTTCCCGATGATCGACGAGAAGAGCGTCTACGGCCTGCGCGACGTCCAGGATCACCTGGTGCGCATCACCGATCTGGCCGACACCTATCGCGAGCTGGTCTCCGGCGCCCTCGAGGCGCACCTGTCGATGGTCTCGCAGCGCACCAACGAAATCATGCGCGTGCTGACGGTGGTATCGACGCTGTTCATCCCGCTCACCTTCCTCGTCGGCGTCTACGGCATGAACTTCGATCACATGCCCGAGCTGCGCTGGCGGTACGGGTACCTGGTGATCTGGGTCGTCATGATCGGCGTCGGCGGCGGCATGTACCTCTATTTCCGCCGCCGCGGCATCTTCGGAGGGCCGCGGGGTTGAGCCGCGGCGGCGGCGCCGGACCGCGGCGCGCGGCCGCCGCGGCCGGCGCGCTGGCGGTCGCGCTCGCGGTCGCGGCGACGGGCTGCGGGCGCGAGCCGGCCCCCGAGGCCGACCTGATCCTCCTGAACGCGCGCCTGGCGCCGTCGGACGCGGGCGCGGCGATGCGGGGGGATGGCGCCGGCGCCGGGTCGGCCGGCCGCGCCGAGGCGTCGATCGCCCTCGCCGGCGGGCGCATCCTGGCGATCGGCGACCGGGCGGCCGTGGACCGCCACCGCGGCGAAAGGACCGGCGACGCCGACCTCGGCGGCGCCCTCGTCGTCCCGGGGATCGAGGATGCCCTGGCGCGGCCGCTCGAGTCGGGGGAGCGCCGGCTCAACGAGGCCGGCGGCCGCACGATCTTTCTCGATCTGTCGGCCGCGGAGACCGAGGAGGACGCCGTGCAGCGGGTGCGGCAGCGCGCCCGCGCCCTCGGTCCGGGGGTCTGGATCCTCGGCAGCGGCTGGGACGAACGGCGCTGGGTCGTGGCGCGGCCGCCCGACGCCCGCCTGCTGTCCGACATCGTGCAGTACAACCCGGTCTTCCTCGTGCGCCGGGGCGGTGCTTCGGCGTGGGTCAACCGCGCGGCGCTCGATGCCGCCGGGCTCGGCGCCATCCCGGTTCCGGTCGCGGGGAAGGAGCGCATCGCGATCCTGAGGCGGGCGCCGGCCCTGACCGCCGACGAGCGCCGGGCGGCGATCGAGGCTGCCCTCGCGCGATCGGTCGCCGCCGGCATGGTCGCGGTCCGGGCGGTGGCATCGACCGGTCGGCTCGGTCTCGAGGATTGCGCGGCGCCGCCCGCAGCGGTGCTCGATCCATGGCGCGATCTCGCCCGGCGCGGCCGGCTGCCGGTCCGCGTCGCGTTGCTGGTGCCGGCGCCCTCGGCGGCCGCCGAGGCGCTCGTCGCCGGCGGCCCCGAGTCGTACCCCGGCGGCGGGCGGCTGGAGATCCGCACGCTGCTTCTCGACGCGACCGGGACCGGTGCCGCGACGGAGGAAAGCGCGGCGGCGGGGAAGGGAGCGGACCCGGCGTGCGGCGCGCCGGCCGGGGACGGCGCCGCGTGGGCCCGGCGGGGGGCGGCGGCCGGTTTCGACATCGCCGTGACGGCGCGCGACGCCGCCGCCGTCGACACGGCCCTCGAATGGCTCGCCGGAGCGCGCCGCGCCCGCGCCGGGACCGGCGCGCGCCTCGTGCTCGGCGCAGCGGTCGGGTCCGCGGACCTGGCGGTCGACGCGCTGGCCGGGGCCGGGGTCGAGATCGTGATCGAAGCGGGACCTGCCGAGGTGACGGCCGCCGCCGCGCTGGCTGGCGGGCTGCGCCGGGCCGGCATCGCGGTCGCGGCCGGGACGGGGGCCGATGGTCCGCTCCCGGCCGCCCTGCGGCGCTTCGCGGCCGGTCCGTGGACCTCGACGCTGGCCGCGGGCGGGCCCGCCGATTTCCTGGTCCTGCCGGGTGACGCGGCGTCGTTCTCGTCCGATCCCGACCGGGTCTCGCCACTCGCGCCGCTCGCCGTCCGCGTCGGCGGGGTCGAGGTCTACCGCGGCGGGTCCGCCTCCCGGCCGCCGGGCTGAGGGCCGTCGATCGCCTCGGCGCCGATGACGTTCGGGATCGGCCAGGCGAGCGCCGGTCCCTTGTCCGCGCCGGAATCGTCGACCGTCCCGAGGAACTCGAACTCACGCCCGCCGGCGCGCACGAACAGTTGCGCCTCGTGCCCCCCTTCGGCGTACATCGCGCCCTTCAGGCCGATCGGCAGCTCCAGCAGCGTCGCGATCAGGTCGTGGGTCGTGTGCGGCGCGCGCGCGTGGATGAACAGGACGCGCCCCTGGCCGTCGATGCCGATGGCGGCGGTGCTCCAGGCGCGCGGCTGCTGCGACCAGACGTTGCCGCCGTGGCAGGAGACCATGCGGATGCTCTGCACCAGCGTGCGGTAGGCGCGACCCGCGGTCTCGAAGTCCTGGCAGTCGCGGTCGATGATCTGCACGGCGGGCGCCCCTGGCTCGAGGGGGTCGAACGCCAGCACCGCCTTGTCCTTCGAGAGGCGCGGGTTGTTGACGTGTCCCGCCGTGCGCATGAGCGACACGCTCGAGCGCAGGTCGGCCTGGTACATGCTCGAGTTGATGACGGCGGCCAGGCGGTGCCGGTCGGCCCAGCCGCGCGCGGTGAGCGGCTGGCCCTCGGACGGCGCGGAGGCGTTCAGCAGGCGCAGGCGGAAGCGATTCGGATCGAGGCGCAGGACGCGGATACGGTCGTCCCTGCCGCGTGCCCGGGGCGAGGCAAAGGTGCCGAGCTCCATCCCGGGGACCAACGCGTCCCACGCCGGCGCGGCGGCCGCGGGTGGCGCGGCCGCGGGCGCGTGCGGCGTCGCCGGGGCCGTCCCGCCGGCCGCCAGCAGGACAAGAAGCAGTCCGAGCATCTCCCCCTTCCTCAGAGGTCGGTGCGGCCCGCCACCCGCACCTCCTCGAACCCCGGATGATTTCGCAATTCTACCGCAGCGTCCCCGACCGTAGAATGAAGCCGTCATGCGACCCGGGATGCTCGTGCCGATCATCGCCCTCGTCCTCGCGTGGGGCCCGCCGTCGCGCGGCGCGGCGGCCGGCGTCGCGCCGGCGCCCGCCGCGCTCCCGATGGACTACGTCCGCGTCGTCGATCGTCCGTGGCAGCGGGTGTCGATCACCGTGACGGTGACCGACAGGCAGGGGCACGCGGTGCGCGGGCTCACGGCCGGCGATTTCCTGGTCACCGACGGTGGACAGGCGGTGGAGCTCGCCGATTTCGGCCCCGAGGACGGCCGCCGCGACCGGCCGCTGTCGGTGGCGGTGCTTCTCGACCTGTCGGCGAGCATGGGGGGGCAGGTGCGCCGGGTCGAGGAGGCGGCCCGCGCCCTGCTCGCCGGGCTGCGGCCCGGTGACGAGGTGATGGTCGCCAAGTTCAACCACCAGGTGACTATCCTGATGCCGTTCACCGGCAGCCTCGACGGCGGCGCCGACCGCCTGCGCGACGTCGGGCGGGCGCACGGCGGCACCGCAATCTTCCGCGCCATCGGCTCGACCCTGCTCGATCTGCGCGACCGCCCGGGGCGCAAGGTGATCCTCGTGGTCAGCGACGGTCTCGACAACACTCTCGACCGCGACCAGCCGGCGCTGCAGTCGCTCCTTGTCCAGGAGCTGGTGCGCCTGTGCTTCCGCACCGGCACGACGGTGTACGGCGTGCGCCCCGGGATGCCGGGCGGCTGGCTGCCGTTCGAGGGGTTCGTCGAGCAGACCGGCGGCCGCCTGGTCTACACCGGCGACGGGCTCGATCGCCTGTTTGCGCGGCTCGGCGAGGAGTTCCTGAGCCAGTACTACCTGGCATGGGATGTCGATCCCAAGGTGGCGAGGCCCGAGTGGCGGCGCGTGCAGGTCGAGACGGTCCGGCCGGACCTGCGCCTCGCGGCCCTCAGGGGTTTGTTCACGCCGCGCGGATCGGTCGATGCCGGCCTGCGCGATCTCGCCGACGCCGACGCCACCGTCCGCGCCGATGCCGCCTGGGATCTCGGCTTCGCCGACGACACGCGCGCCCGGGCCGCCCTGCGCGGGCGGCTCGCGGATGCCGCGCCGCCCGTGCGCCGCCGGGCGGCCGAGGCGCTCGGGCGGATCGGCGACCGCGAGGCGCTGCCCGGATTGATCGACCGGCTGGGCGACGGCGACCGCGTGGTCGCCGCCGCCGCCGCATACGCCATCGAGGCCTTCGGCGCCGCCGCCATCGACCCGCTGGCCGCCGCCGTCGTCGCCCCGCGGGGGTCCGACGACGGGCGCCTGGCGAACGCCGCCACCCTCCTCGGGCGGGTCGGCGACGATCACGCCCTGGAGCCGCTGGCGGCGCTGCTCCATGCGCCCGCCCCCGAGGTGCGGCTGGCGGCGGCCCGCGCCCTCGCCGATCTCGGCCTGCTCGCGGGCGTGCGGCCCCTACGCGCCGTCCTCGCCGATCCCGATCCGGGGCTGCGGCGCGCCGCGCTGCGCGGCATCGCCCTTCTGGCGGGGCCGGCGGCGCGGCCGATTCTCGCCGATCACCTCGGGAGCGAGAGCGATCCGGCGGTGCGCGAGGCGATCATCGCGCTGCTCGAGCCCGCCCCCGTGGCCGCGGCGGGGGAGGCGCGGTGACCGGCCGCACCTGCACGGAGGGGAGCGACCCCGCGCCGCGCCCGCCCGCGCCGCGCCCCCTCACGCCGCACCGCGGCAGGCCACGCCTCTGCGCGGCGGGCGCGGGCATGGCGCTGTTCCTGGCGATGGGCGCCACGGTCCTCCCGGCGTTGTCGGCGCGGCCGGTGGTGACCGCCGGCGGGGAGGGCGCGGCACGCCGGGCCGCGGCAGGCCCCGCACCGGCCCCGATCCTCGCCGGCGCCGCGGCGCGGCCGATCACCCCCGACCTGGGGCCGACCGCCGCGCCGGTGAACCTGGCCGGTGGCGCGGAAGGCCGCATCGCCACCGGGGTGCGCGACGAGCTGTCGGTGCGGGCGCTGGTCCTCGAGGCCGGCGGCGGGTCGGTTGCCATCGTCGTCCTCGACCTGTACGGCCTGGCGCGCGACGACGTCGGGCGGATCCGCGCCGCGATACGTGGCCGGGCGCCGGCCATCCCGCTCGCCGGGATCCTGGTGTCCTGCACCCGCACCCATTCCGCCCCCGACGCCACCGGGCAGTTCACGCCGCCAAACATGGCGGTCGATGCGGTCTGGCTCGAGCAGGTGGTGCGCGCGGCGGGCGATGCGGTCGAGGAGGCGTGGCGGGCGCGCCAGCCGGCGCGCCTGTCGTTCGCCGTCACCCGCCTGCCGCGCCTGCTGTCCGACGCCCGCCAGCCGCCGCGCTACGACGACCAGGCGGCGCTCGTGCGCATCGAGAGGTTCGAAGGGAGGATCGGCATCGCGACGCTGGCGTTCTTCGCCGGCAGCCCAGAGACGCTCGGCCGGCGCGGGCGGCTGGTGTCCGCGGATTATCCCGGCGAGGCGCGCCGGGCGATCGAGGATGCTTTCGGCGGCCCGGCGCTCCTCATAGTCGGCGCCTCCGGCGGATTGATGGTCCCGGTCCCGCCGGCCGGCGGCGCGCCCGAGGAGGCGCCCGCGGCCGTCGGTCGGACGCTCGCGCGCGGGCTCCTGGTTGCCTGGTCGGGGAGGGCCGAATCGCGCCAGGAGACGCCCGCCGATGTGACCAGCGGCGCCATCGCCTTCCGGGCCGCCCCGGCGCCCGTGCCGATCGACAACGCCGCCTATCATGAGTCCCTTGCCACGGGCGGAAGGCGCGGCCGGCTCGACGCCGCGGGGCGGCTCGCCAGCGAGGTGGCGCTTCTCACCCTGTCGTCGGGCGCAGGGCCGGTAATGGAGATCGCCTGCCTACCCGGAGCCATCTACCCCGAGCTGGTCGACGGCGGCATCCAGGAACCTCAAGATACGGCCGCCGATCGTCCGGGCGAACCGCGGGAGACGCCGGTGCGATCCATCCTGCGCGCCCCCATCCGCCTTGTCGCCGGCGCCTGCGGCGACGATCTCGGCGACATCATCCCGGCCTCCGAATGGGATGAAAAGCCGCCGTTCGCCTACGGCCTGAAGGCGGCGCAGCGCGGCGAGGAGTCGTCCCCCGGGCCGCGCACCGCCGGCATCCTTCTCAGGGCGCTCGCCGACCTGATGCGGTAGAATCGCCGGTGCATCCGGGAGGAACAGCCATGGCCACGCCCGCCGGCCCTAAAGTTACCTACGCCACGCTCGCCGCCGGCCAGACGCCGGAATTCAGCCGCGCCTACGACGACGCCCTCGAGGCGGTGCGCGGCCGGCTCGGGCGGGCCCATCCGCTGTACATCGGCGGCCGCGAGATCGCCGGCCAGAAGACCTTCACCGACACCAATCCGAGCGACACCCGCATGGTGCTCGGGACCTTCGCCAGCGGCACCCGCGACGACGCGAAGGCGGCGATCGCCGCGGCGCGCAAGGCCTACGAGTCGGTCTGGCGCGAGACCGGCTGGAAGGAGCGCGTCGCCCTGGTGCGCAAGATCGCCGCCGCCATCGAGCGGCGGCGCTTCGAGTTCGCCGCCGTGATGAGCCTCGAGGTCGGCAAGAACCGGCTCGAGGCGATGGGGGACACCCAGGAGACCGCCGACCTGATGACGTACTACTGCGACCAGGTCGAGCGGCACCAGGGTTTCGAGACCCCGATGCAGACCCTCTCCGAGAAGGAGACCAACCGCGATGTCCTGAGGCCGTTCGGCGTCTGGGTGATCATCGCGCCGTTCAACCTCCCGATGGCGCTGGCCGGCGGCCCGTCCAGCGGCGCGTTGCTCGGCGGCAACACCGTGGTCTTCAAGCCGGCGACCGACACGCCGATGACGGGATGGATGCTGACCGAGGCGGTGCGTGAAGCCGGACTTCCAGATGGTGTCTTCAACTTCGTCACCGGCCCCGGCTCGACGGTGGGCGAGGAGCTGGTCACCAACCCGGACGTCGACGGCATCCTGTTCACCGGATCGCGGGACGTCGGCTTCGACATCTACCGCAAGTTCTCGACCCGCTACCCGAAGCCGTGCATCGCCGAGATGGGGGGCAAGAACCCGGCGATCGTCATGCCGAGCGCCGATCTCGACGAGGCGACCGACGGCGTCTTCCGATCCGCTTTCGGGCTGCAGGGGCAGAAGTGCAGCGCCTGCTCGCGCATCTACGCGCACACCTCGATCGCGAAGCCCTTCACCGAGAGCCTGGTCGAGAAGATCCGGAAGATCGCGATCGGCGATCCGGCGCGCCGGGAGAACTGGCTGGGGCCGGTGATCAACAAGTCGTCGTGGGAGAAGTTCGCCGGCTTCGCCGACATGGGCCGGCGCGACGGCAAGGTCCTCGCGGGCGGCGCGCAACTGCGCGAGGAGCCGCACGCCCACGGCTGGTTCGTGCAGCCGACGCTCATCGGCGGCCTCCCCAAGGACCACCACCTGGCGCGCGAGGAGATGTTCCTGCCGATCACCTGCCTGTGGGAGATCGACTCCCTCGACGAGGCGTTGGCGCTGGCCAACCGCACCGAGTTCGGCCTGACCGCCGGTCTGTTCAGCCGGGAGGACGCCGAGGTCCGGCGGTTCCTCGATCGGATCGAGGCGGGCGTCGTCTACGTCAACCGGCGGGCCGGCGCCACCACCGGCGCCTGGCCGGGCATCAACCCCTTCGGCGGCTGGAAGGGCAGCGGATCGTCGGGGAAGGCCTCCGGAGGTCCCTATTACGTCGCGCAGTTCATGCGCGAACAGAGCCGGACCCTCATCAGAGGGTGAAATCGGAGGCTGAGTCGCCTCGCGGCTGCCGCGCGCAGGCGATTAATGAGTTGACGTTCCCGGCCCCTGGCGGTACTGAATGACCACGTCCCGTCATTTCAGGACGCGGGGTCCGGCCGCGGCCGGGAGGTTGCGCCATGAAGCCCCTGCGCCTGAGCGTGCTCCTTCTGTCCTTCACCGCCGTACTTCCACCCATGGTCGACGCGGCCGCGCGGCCCGACCCGGCCCGCCCATCGACGGCGCCGTCCACGGCGGCGCCGGCAGCCCCGATCCGCTTCGCGGCTCCCCGGCTCGTGGCGGTCGGGGATGGCCCCGTCTTCGTCGTCCCGGCCGATTTCGACCGCGATGGCCGGCTCGATCTGGCGGTGGTGAATGTGCTGTCCGGCGACGTCTCGATCCTCATCGGCGACGGGACGGGGGGGGTCGCGCCGGCGGCGAGCACGGCGGTCGGGGACACCCCGTCCGCCGCCGCCGCGGCCGACTTCGACGGCGACCACGATCTCGATCTCGCCGTCATCGGCACCGGCTCGGCGAACGTCGCGGTGCTGCTCGGCGACGGCCTGGGCGGATTCGCGGCGCCGCATGTCTTCCTGGCCGGCGAAGCCCCGGTGGCGCTGGCGGCCGCCGAGCTCGACGGTGACGGGGTCGCCGATCTGATCGTCGCCAGCCTGTCGACCGATCGAGTCGCGGTCATGCAGGGGAACGGCGCCGGCGGATTCGGTGCGCCGCGATCGTTCGCGACGGGCGACGGTCCGGTGGCGGTCGTGGTGGGCGATTTCAGCGGCGACGGTCGTCCCGATCTGGTCACCGCCAACGCCCTTTCCGACGACATCGCCATCCTGCGCGCCGAGGCCGGCGGCTTCGTCGCGGCGCGCCGCTACGGCGCCGGCGATCGGCCGACCTGGGCGGCCGCGGCCGATTTCAACGGCGACGGCCGCCGCGACCTGGCGGTCAGCAACGCCTTCGCCAACAGCGTCGCGGTGCTCGACGGCGACGGTGTCGGCCGCTTCGGCCTGCCGCGCCACCAGCCGGTCGGGCAGTCCCCGGCGATGGTGGCGGCCGCCGACCTGAACGGCGACGGCGCCGTCGACCTGGCCTCGGCGGACCGGTTCTCCAATACCCTGTCGCTCCTGGCCGGCGACGGGACGGGCGGCTTCGCGACGGCGGCCGCGTTGCCGATCGGTCCGTCCCCGAATGCTCTGGCCGCCGGCGATTTCGACGGCGACGGGGCCGCCGATCTCGCGGTCGTTCTGTTCGACGCCGACGCGGTGGCCATCCTGCTCAACCGCTCCGCCGATAGGGACGGGGACGGGGTCGCGGACGGCGACGACAACTGCCCCGATCGCGCCAACGCCGACCAGCGCGACGGCGACCGCGACGGCCCCGGCGACGCCTGCGACAACTGCCCGCCGCTGGCAAACGGCGACCAGGCCGACGCCGACGGCAACGGCACGGGTGACGCCTGCGACGCCCTCGACCAGTACCTCGCCGGGAGCGCGGCCTGGCGCGAGATCGAGACGGTGATCGCCGACATCCAGGAGCGCCTCCTCCTGCTGGTCGCCGCGGACGGCCGGCAGGAGGCGCACCTCGAGGCGCTCGATAGGGACCTCCGGCGCCTGCGCGAGCGGCTGGCGGAGATCGAGGCGATCCCGTCGATCCGAAACCAGCTCAAAAAGTAACCCGCGGTCTGCTCACCTTTCCGGCCTCCGTGCGTCTATCAGGGATGTCGGGGCACGGTCCCCGCCGGAACGACGAGATACGCAGCCCATGGATGACACCAGGCTGATCGGCGAGGCCCAGGCCGGCGACCGGACGGCGTTCGAGACGCTCGTCCGACGCTACGACCGGAGCGTGCTGCGGCTGGCGCTCCGGTGCCTGCGGTCGGAAGAGGAAGCCAGGGATGCCTACCAGGAGACCTTCCTTCGGCTGTATCGGACCCTCGGCGGGTTCCGCCACGAGTGCAGCATCGAGACCTGGATCCGGCGCATCGCGGCCAATGTCTGCATGGACCTCCTCCGGCGCCGCGCCGCGCGCCCTGAAGAGCCGGCTTCGGTCGTCGAGTTCGAGGGCGATGTGCGGCGCAGCCTCGACGATCGCCCGGACGAACGGCCCGAGAGCGACCCCGAGCGCGCCCTGGCGCGGCGCGAGATCCGCCGCCGGATCGAGGACGCCCTCGGCGGCCTCGGGCCGCGCGAGCGCCTGGTCTTCGAGATGAGGCACTACGAAGGACTGCGGTTGCGCCAGATCGGCGTGATGATCGGCACCACCGAGGACACCGTGAAGAACTGCCTGTTCCGCGCCCACAGCCAGTTGCGCGCGGCGCTCGCCGACCTGGGCGGTATCGGCCGGACCGGGCTGGGCGCCGGCGGCGGCGCCGCGCGGGCCGGGATGCGAGGAACGCCATGAACTGCGACCGGACGCGACATACGATTCTCCTCGCGCTGTACGCCGAGGTCCCCGATGCCGAGCGCCGGAGCGTGCAGGCGCACATCGCCGCCTGCGAATCGTGCCGGCTGGCCGAGGCCGGGGAGCGCCGGCTGCACGCCATGCTGTCAGAGCGCGGCGGCATCGACCCGGCCGACACCCTGCTCGATCGCTGCCGCCGCGACCTGGCGGCGGCCCTCGACGCCGAGCCGATGCCGCGCGTCGCTCTGGCGCGCCGGCTCGCCGGCTACCTCATGGGGTCGCGCCTGTCGCCGGCCTACGGCCTGGCGCTCGCGGCCGCGGGGTTCGTCGCCGGTGTCGTCGCGCTGCGGCTGGTGCCGACCCTCGGCGCGCCCGGGGCGGGACCGGCGCCGATCGGCGCCGCCGTGAGCCCGGGCGCGCCGGTAGCGAACATCCTGTCGCTCGAATCGACTCCCGGCCGCGATCACGTCCGCCTGGACTACGACACCTCGCAGCGCGCCCAAATGGAGGGTTCGGCGGCCGACCCGGCGATCCGCGATCTCCTGGTCGCCACCGTCCGCGACAGCCTGAACGCCGGCCTGCGGCTCGACGCGATCGAGGCGCTCGGCCGGCACACCGAGGACGACGAAGTGCGGCGGACGCTGATCGACGCGCTGCGCGCCGACGACAACGCCGGGGCGCGGCTGCTCGCCATCGAGGCGCTGCACGGACGGATGGCGGCCGACGCCGACGTGCGACGGGCGATGCTCGAGGCGGTCCGGAGCGACGCCAACCCCGGAGTGCGCGTGCGCGCCATCGAACTGCTCTCCGCGGCCCGCGACGAGGCCATCCTGCCGGCGATGGAACTGCTGGCACGCGAGGACCCCGACACCTACATCCGCATGCGCTCCGCCGACTTCGTCGAGGCCATGCACGCGCGGGAGCGGCGATGAGCCGCCGCCCGGCGCGCCCCACCCGGTGGCCGGCGACGGCCGCCGCCCTCGTCCTCGCGGCGCTGTTCACCGCCCGGCTCGCCCTTTCGGTGACCGCGGGGCCGGCCGGCGGCGAGCGCCGCGCGGTCGCCGCCGCGCCGGCCGCCGGCGGCCGGTTGGCGGAGCACACGATCGAGGGGAGCGCTCCGGCGGGCGCCGTGCGGCTGCGCGTCGAGACGGCGATCGGCAGCGTCCGGCTGCGCCCGACGGCGGGCGCCAGGACGGTCTATCGCGTTCGGCTGCGGGCAACCGGGCCCGACGCGGCCGAGGCCCGCCGGCGTCTCGACCGGATGGTCGTCAGCGCCAGCCGCACTGGCGACCTGCTGCACTTCACCGGCACGCTGCCCGTGGCCGGCGACGCCGCACGCGGCCTCGCGGCCGAGTTCGACATCGAGGTGCCGCGCGCCATCGGCGTCATCGAGGTTGCCACCGGCGCCGGTGACATCGAGGTCGTCGGACTTCCGGGGAAGGTCTCCCTGCTGACCCGGGGCGGCGCCATCACCGGCCGCGACCTGTCGGGGCCGCTCGAGGCCGAGACCCGCGGCGGCCGGATCGAGCTGGGCGCCGTGCGCGGCGCCGCGCGGCTCGTCTCCGCCGGCGGCGGCGTGCTGCTGCAGGCCGTCGACGGAGATCTGGTGGTGCGCACCGCGGGTGGCGACGTCGGTATCGAGCGCGCCGGCGCGGCGGTCCAGGTGGAGAGCGCCGGCGGTAACGTGCGCATCGAGCGCGCCGGCGGCGCCGTCCGCGTCGCCACCGGCGGCGGCATGATCGACGTCGGCCAGGCGGCGGGCGAGGTCTCGGCGGCCACCGCCGGCGGCGCCATCCGCGTCGGCAGTGCGGCCGGCGTGCGCTGCGAGACCGGCGCCGGCCCGATCGTCCTGGGCTCCATCCATGGCGCGGTGCGGGCGATCTCGTCGGCCGGGAGCATCCGCGCCCTGCTCGGCCCGAACGCGATCGCGGCCGACTCCGACATCCGGACCGGGCACGGGGACGTCCTCGTCTCCCTGCCCGAGGATCTGGCGGTCACCATCCGGGCGCTCGTCGACAACCCGGTGGGGCGCGCCATCGAAAGCGATTTCCCCATGGCGATCCAGCGCGACCTCGAGGCGGTCGGCCGGCCTCTCGAGGTCGGCGAAGCCCGCCTCCTCGGGGGCGGCCCGCTCCTCAAGCTGCGCACTCTCGGCGGGCGGATCGTGATCCGGAAGGCGTCACACCAACCGGCGGCCGGAGCAGCCCGGCCGGCGGCCAACTGATCGATCGATGGAGGAACCATGACATTCGGACGCGGTGTTCTGATCGCAGCGGGAGTGGCGGCGCTGGCCGTGGCGGCGGCCGCCCATGCGGGGCCCAGGCCCCCCCGGGCCCCGGAGCCTCCGGAGGCTCCGGCTCCGGTGGTCGAGAAGCGGGTGGTGATCTTCCGGTCCGGCGGCTCGTGGCTCGGCGTGCAGATCGCCGATGTCGACGCCGACCGCGCCGGGGAGATCGGCATGAAGGAGGAGGCCGGCGCCGAAATCCAGTCGGTCGTCCCCGGCAGCCCTGCCGAGGAGGCCGGTCTGCAGAAGGGCGACGTCGTCCTCGAGTACCAGGGGACGCGCATCGAGGGAGTGATGCAGCTGACCCGTCTCGTGCACGAGACCCCCGCCGGAAGATCGACGACCTTGAAGATCTTCCGCGACGGGTCGACGCGTTCGGTGCAGGTGAAGGTCGGCGAGCGCGGCGACGGCGACGGCGACGGCGACGGCGATGGCGACGCGCCCGAGCAGGACAGGCAGATCCGGATCCTGCGCGGCCACGGCGACGGGAAGATGCACTGGGTCCAGATCCCGGACGCGCCGGGCGTCCCGGAGATCCCGAACATCGATCTCGAGGCGCTCGAGGGGCTCGAAGGGATCGACATCCCCGGGCTCCTCGAGATGCACGGCGTCGGCGGACGGCCGCGGCTCGGCGCGATCGTCGATGACGTCGGACCGCAGCTCGCCGAGTTCTTCGGTCTCAAGCAGGAGGGCGGGGTCCTGGTGAAGTCGGTGAAGAAGGGCTCCGCCGGCGACACCGCCGGTCTCAAGGCGGGCGACGTGATCGTGCGCGTCGACGGCGAGACCGTCGAGGACACCTCGGATCTGCATCTCGCGCTCCGCGAGCGCCGCGACAAGGAGGTCCGGCTGACGGTGGTGCGTGACCGCCGCGAGCAGGCGATCACCATCCCGCCGGCACCGGAGCCCGAGGCCGCTCCGCGCGCGCACCGCCCCGGCGGCGCGCCGGCGGCGTACCAGCGGGACATGCAGCGCGCGTATGAGCGCGCGCTGCGGGACGCACGGACCGCGCGCGCCGCGACCACCGACGCCGCCCGGGCGCGCCAAGAGGCGCAGCGGGCGATCGAGGCGTCGCGCCGGGCGCTCGAGGAGGCCCTGCACGATGCCGCGGCGATAGCACCCGAGGCGCCGATCGACGAGGAAGGCATCGACGAGGACGCGGCGGAGGACGGCGAGGACGTCGCCGCACCCGCGCCGCGCGCGCCGGTCGAGACGCGTTCGGTCAGCGACCGCGATGCCATCCGCCGCGCCGTCGAGGAGGCGCGCCGCATCCGCACCGGGATGCAGGACGGCGCCGGCGAGTAGCGTCCGCGAGGACCTTCGTGCCTGACCTGTCGATCCCGCCCAGGCACGATCGGCCCGGCGCCCCGAGTGGGGCGCCGGGCCGCACCATTTTGCGGCAGGTCGCGGCGCTGGCGATCGCCGCGGCGACCGTCGCGGCGACACGAGCGGCCGCGGTCCCTCCCGCGCCGCCGGCCGGGGCGACGCCCCTCGCGCCGCCGCCATCAGAGGCGCCGACGCAGGCCCCGGAGCCGATCGGCGCGACCATCCGGGTGCCCCTCGATCACGCGCAGCCCTCGGGCCCGATGATCGGTCTGTACTACGAGCTCGGGGCGCCGTTCGACCGCGACCTGCCGACCGTCATGGTGGTTGCCGACGGCCAGCAGTTCTACGTCCGCCGCGGCGCCATGTCCGGGCTGCAGGCGAGCCTGTTCGGCTCGGGTGTCAACGTCGTCGGCCTCGTCGGCCTCGTCGGCCGGGGGGCGACGCCCGAGGCGGTGAAGGCGGCGCTCGGGGCGGATGGCCGCCCCGACTGGGAGACGGCCTGGAGGTTGTTCCGCGCCGCGCAGTGGGTCGAAGATCTCGAGGAGCTCCGCGCCACCCTCGTCGGCCGGCGCGGCCGCGTGCTCCTGTTCGGCCAGTCGGGCGGATCCCTGCTCGTCAGGCAGTACCTCGCGATCCACGGCGACCGCGTGCGGCGGGCGGTGACCGCCGCGCCGGTCGAGCCGTTTCTCGTCGGCGAGCTGGGGCTCGCGACCGATCGCTTCCGGGAGGAGATCGGCGCCGGCGGGTCCGATCTCCATGACGCCATGCAGGCGGCCATCGCGCGCTTCGGGTCCGACCGGGTGACCCTGGCGATGACCCTGCAGCGGCAGAACTTCTTCGTGCCGCCCGACCGCATCGAGGAGGAGCGCGCCCGCCTCATCCGCGCCCTGGCGGCGGGCGACACCGACGCCTACGCGCGCGCCCGCGACGAGTACCAGGTGGCGGAGGTCAAGGCGCTGCTCGATCTCCCCGAGGGCATTCCCTCCCGCGTCCGCCTGTACGAGCTGTTCCAGCCCTCCGGCGGCCTCGACCGTCTGGCGGAGGGCGGTTTCCGCCCCGACCTCGAGAACCAGCGCACCTTCGCCGCCCCGCTCCTCGACCTGCTGGCGCGCTATCGGATCGAGGCGCCGGCGCTCGACCGCGCCCCCTTCCACCGTCTCGACACCGAGGTCCTGGTCATCGGCGGACGCCGGGATCACACCGTCGACTACCGCACCGTCATCGCCCAGGCGGCGGGTTACGCCCACGGGACCCTGTTCCTCGCGGAGGACGACCACATGCTCGGCCGGCTCAGGGAGGGCGGCGATCTCGCCCGCATGACCGCAGTTTTCCTGCGCGACGGACCCGCGTCGGAGGCATGGCACGAGGCCCTCGCGCGGGCCGCCCCCCTGCGCTTCGTCGAGCCCTGATCCCGCGGCGCCGCCGTCGCGGCCGCCCCTCAGATGAACAGCGCAATCGTCATCCCCAGGAGGCCGGTTGCGCGCGCCGCGTCGAGGCCGCCCAGGAGAGCGCGGGCCGGGTCGCCCGCGGCGGCCAGGGCGGGGAGGAGGTCGAGGTAGATCGCGAACGGTCGCAGGCCGGCGCTGCGTGGGGCGATCCGGCGGAAGCGCACCGGGCCGTCGGCGCGCGCGGCGCGGCGGCGGGCGCGGCAGGCCGCCTCGACGCGGCGCTGATCGCCGGCGAGGAAGGCGTCCGCGAATCCGGCGCCCGCCGCGGGGGGCGCGGCCGCCACCAGCGCCGGGCCCATGAGCGGCCAGGCGCGCGCCGCGATGTCGATGTGGCGCGCGAGCAACGCGTCGGTCGGCCGCGACGGCACGTTCATCGACCAGGCCGAGAGGCCGACAAGATCCGCGAACAGATCGGCGCCGGCGACCAGCAGGGGTGCGTCCATCGCGGCGGCGAGCACGGCGGCGGTCAGGACGGGAAGCGCTGCGGCGCCGCGGCGGGGCGCGGCGAGGAGCGCCGCGACCGCGGTCGCGGTCTCGAGGGCGGCGGCCTCCGGAACCCGGAACGGGGGGTGCGCCAGCCGGCCGATCGGCCGGGCGCCGGCGATGCGCGGCATCGCCGTCACGCGGCAGCCGGCCTGGTTCGTCGCGGCCCAGTCGACGGCGGATCGCGCCGCGGCGTCGCCGCCGCCGATGACGAGCACGCGGTCGTTCAGCACCGGACGCCCGCGCCCGCCCGGCGCACCGCCCGGCGTTGACAACCCGCGCGGGCGGCTCCTATCATCGGTTTCATGCCGCAGAGCGCGGATCGCCCCCCGGAGCTGATCCACGATTGGAACGAGCACGAGCCGGCCGCGAAGCCGCCGTACCCGGTGCTGCTCAACGACGAAACCCTGCGCGACGGCCTGCAGGGGCCGAGCGTCGTCGATCCCCCGATCGAGACCAAGAAGGCGATCCTGCGCGCCATGGACCGGCTCGGCATCCACACCGCGGACGTCGGCCTGCCGGGCGCCGGGCCGCGCGCCGTCGACGACGTCACCGCCCTGTGCCGCGACATCGTCGCCGGCCGTCTGGCGATCCGGCCGAACTGCGCCGCGCGCACCGTGGTCAAGGACATCGAGCCCATAGCGCGCATCGCGCAGTCGGTCGGCATTCCCATCGAGGCCTGCGTGTTCATCGGCTCGTCCGCCATCCGCCAGTATGCCGAGGACTGGACCCTCGAGATGCTCCTCGCCCGCACCGAGGAGGCCGTCGCCTTCGCCGTGAAGGAGGGGCTCCCGGTGATGTACGTCACCGAGGATTCGACGCGCGCCCACCCGGAGACGCTCAGGCGGCTTTATACCACCGCCATCCGCTGCGGCGCGCGCCGCGTCTGCGTGACCGACACGGTCGGCCACGCCACGCCGGCCGGCGCGACCGCGCTCATCCGCTTCATCCGGTCGGTCATCGACGCGACCGGGGAGACGGTCGGCATCGACTGGCACGGGCACCGCGACCGCGGGCTCGACCTCCCGAACGTCCTGGCGGCGATCCTCGCGGGGGCCGACCGCGTGCACGGTTGCGGCCTCGGCCTCGGCGAGCGCGCCGGCAACGCGGCCATGGAGCTGATGATGGTCAACCTCCGGCTGCTCGGCTGGATCGATCACGATCTCGCCGGCCTGCCGGAGTACTGCCGACTCATCTCGGAAGGGTGCCGGATGCCGATCCCGCGCAACTACCCGGTGGTCGGCCACGACGCCTTCGAGACCGGCACCGGGGTGCACGCCGCCGCCGTGATCAAGGCGCTCAGGAAGCACGACACCTGGCTGGCCGACCGGGTCTATTCGGGGGTGCCGGCGTCGCAGGTCGGGCGGCAGCAGAGCATCGTCATCGGCCCGCTCTCCGGCCGGTCGAACGTCATCTTCTGGCTCGAGCAGCGCGGCATCGAGCCGCGCGACGAGGTGGTGACCCGCATCTTCGAGGCGGCCAAGAAGAGCGACCGGGTCCTGCTCGAGCCCGAGATCCACGCCCTCGTCGGCCGCCCGTAGTCGACAGCGCGCCTATTCGAAGCTCAGGTCGGGCTTGACGCTGAAGGAACAGGTGCCGCTGGTTCCCGACGAATCCTGGAAGGTGTAGCTGATCGTCAGGAGCTCTCCGACGCTCGCGGAGTCGATGATCTGGGTGTCCCAGACCAGCGCCATCCTGACGCAGGAGGACCCGCTGCACCCCGAGCCGGATCCGATCACCAGGAGCAGCGGCAGGATGGAATAGTCGCCCATGACCGAGCCCGATGCGCCGGTCCCGAAGTCGCTCACGATCGAGCCTTCGGGCCACTCGATGGTGAGCAGCTTGTGAGGTCCGAGCACGGAGGTCCAGGCGACGGCGATCCGGGTGATCTCCAGGTCCCGTCCGGCGGTGTTGGTCACGTCCCAGGCGAGCCTCCTGTTCTGGTCGCTGGGTTTGCCGTTGGTCGGCGCGAGGTCCGGGTTCGAAGGGGAGATCTGGCAGGCGAGGGCCGTGGTGACCTCGAAGGAGGTCGTCATGCTCTGGACACATCCCGCGCCGTTCTCGACCTCCCAGAAGATCGTGTACGTGCCGGGACCGACCGCGGACGTGTTCCAGGCAGGGAAGCTGAAGGGGTAGGAGTAGGAGGCCTGGTCGTACGCGAACACCGCCGGGTTCCCGAGTTCGGGGATCCGCACCCTCGCCCTCGTGTAGGTGTCCGTCCCGATCACGCTCAGGCTGATCATCACCATGCCGCCATTCGCGTCGCCGTCGCCCGGTGACACGACCAGGCTCCCGCTGAACGCGCAGGAGACTTCGACCGGGCCCACCCTGGGACCTTCGTTGCCGCACAGATCGGCCGCCGTCACGACGTAGTAGAGCGACTGGCCCTGGTTGACGTCCTGCTGATCCTGGGTGTCGAGCGTGTCGTTGAAAGCGGTGGCGCCGGCGGATCCCCGGTACTCGAAGGCGGACGTCGGCACGCCGGCGACCGACGCCGAGGCGCTGGTCTTGTACCGGTAGACCTTGTAGAGGTTGACGAACACGGCGGTTCCATCGACCTTCGTGGTTACCGGATTCCAGGAGAGCGAGACGCTCGCGGGGGAGGCCCGCGAGCCGGTGAGCCCGGTCGGTTGCGCCGGCGCCACGTTGGTCCATGCCCGGCCGACGGTCTGGGCGCTGGCGGCGCCGGAGACGTCGCAGGTGTCGATGGTCACGAGCTTGTAGTAGTAGGTCTGGCAGTTGGCGACCGCGGTGTCGGTGTAGGTGGTCACCCCGGAACCGATCAGCGACAC
>Ga0247727_10006172_pt1 | contig 23717 bp, 14 predicted proteins | sample WisWelCaveWW1625_FD_202498 | JGI IMG/M metagenome (GOLD analysis project Ga0247727, IMG submission 202498) | Biofilm microbial communities from Wishing Well Cave, Virginia, United States - WW16-25 | ecosystem: Environmental > Aquatic > Deep subsurface > Groundwater > Cave microbial mat | place...
AAGCCGCGCAAGGGGAGAAAGCGATGAAGCAGATCTTCGACGTGAACCCGGTGAAGCTCTCGCTGCTGCTCCACAGCATCCACGGGCGCGAGGTGGCGCTGCCCGACTTCCAGCGCGACTTCGTCTGGGATCCGCGCGCCACCGAGGAGCTGATCGAGAGCATCTGCCAGAGCTACCCGGCCGGGAGCCTGCTCCGCATCAAGAACGGCTCGGGATTCGCCTTCGCGCCAAAGGCCTTCGCGGGCGCGCCCGAGCTCGACGGTCACGACCCCTCCTATCTGGTGCTGGACGGGCAGCAGCGCCTCACCTCCCTGTATCAGGCGCTCCATGGCACGGGAAGCCACCGCTACTTCGTCGATCTCCGAGGCCTCCTCGCCGGCAAGGAGCTCGAGGATTGCGTCTTCTACCTGCGCCAGAAGGACGCGAAGAAGAAGTATGGAGACCTGGCGAAACAAGCGGCCGAGCTCGTGTTCCCGCTGGCCGAGCTGTTCGCAGGTGAGGACGGCTTCGGCGGCTGGCTCGACGAGGTCATGGAGCTACAGCCGGAGCAGGGCCAAGAGAGCAAGCTGCTGAAGCAGGGTCTCAAGCAGCAGTACAAGCGTTGGATCGTCCCCATCGAGACCTACGAGTTTCCGATGGTGACGCTCTCCGACAAGACCGAGGCCGAGGCGGTCTGCACGATCTTCGAGACGTTGAACCGCACGGGCGTGAAGCTGTCTGCCTTCGACCTCCTGGCCGCGCGCTTCTGGTCGTCCGACGTCAAGCTCCGCGCGCTTTGGGACGAGGCCCGCAAGCAGCACTCGCTCATCGAAGAGCTCGACGTGGAGCCCTACTACGTGCTCCAGGCGATCGCGATCCACACGGCCGCGAAGGCCCCGTCCTGCAAGCGGAGCGACGTGCTGGCCCTCGGCGTGGAGCAGATCCAGGCCGGTTGGGCGCCCGTGGTGCGCGGCCTGGCCGAGGCCCTCACGCTGCTGCGCGACGAGTGCGGCGTCGTGACGGCCACCTGGCTGCCCTACGCGCCCATGCTGGTTCCGCTCGCGGCCTTGTTCGCCAAGGCGCCGCTCAAGGGGCCGGCCGTCGCCGCGTTCCGAGCGAAGCTGAAGCGCTGGTATTGGTGCTCCGTATTCGGCCAGAGCTACGACAACCCTCCGAATTCCCAGAGCGTGAAGGACTACACCGAGTTCCTGCACTGGGTCGAGGGCGGCAAGCCTCCCGAGTCGGTGGCGGCCTTCGCCTTCGATTCGAGCCGGCTCCGTGAGACCACGCCGCGGCAGCGTGCACTCTACCGCGGCGTGATCTCGCTGGTGCTCGGGCACGGCGCCTGCGACTTCCACGAAGGCCAGAAGATCTCGGCGAAGCTGCTGCTCGAGCAGAAGATCGACGACCACCACGTCTTCCCGGACGGCTGGTTCCAGGACCACGCCCAGGGGGTGCCCGGCGGGCTTCGCGACTGCATCCTCAACCGCACGCTGATCGACAAGAAGACGAACATCCGGATCGGCAAGAAGGCGCCGTCCGTCTACCTGGCCGAGATCGAGCAGGAGCTGGCCCCCGAGCACCTGGCCTCGATCCTCCACTCGCACCTCCTCCCCGAAGCGAAGGACGGCCCGCTCTGGGCGAACGACTTCGACGGCTTCCTCGCTGAGCGAGAGCAGGCGCTGGCGGAAAAGATCGCGGAGGTGACGGGGTAGGATCCCGCGTAGGATCTGAGCGCTGTCCGGTGGTGACCGCCTGCGTCACACTCGCCGCCGAGACTTGCCTCACCGCACTTCGCGGGGGAAGCTCGGAGTCCGCATGGCACGGGGCAAGAAGATCCCGATCACACCGACCGTCCTGGGATGGGCGATCCAGGAGTCCGGCTACGAGCCGGCAGAGGTCGCGGCGGCGGCTGGTGTAGATCGAGGGACGCTCGCCGCGTGGCTGGCCAAGAGCGATCTGCGCCCCTCGCTCACGCAATTCCGCCGATTGGCGAGCTTCCTGAAGCGCCCCGAGGCGGTCTTCTTCCTGCCGAGGCCGCCTCCGTTGCATCTGCCCGAGGTCCAATTCCGGTCACCCTCTGGTGTGAAGCACCGTCCCCCCTCGCCCGAGGAACGGCTTCACATCCGCGAAGCGGCCCGGCTGCAGCGCGGCTTGGCGTGGGTGCTGGAAGAGCTGGGCGAGCGCCCGCAGGCGATGCAGCGGATCGCGCTGCTCCGCAATCCCGAAGAGGCGGCGACGGCTGCTCGCCGGGAGATCGGCGTTGCTGTGGAGCAACAGCTCGACTGGTCATCGGCGTCCGCTGCACAGCACGGGTGGCGCGCGGCGCTCGAGCGCCGGGGCGTATTCGTCCTGTTCCTGCCGATGGGCGAGGAATCAGTCCAGGGCTTCTCACTCGCAGACGAGCAAGCGCCCCTCATCGCGGTCAACACGCATTGGAACGCCCAGGCCCGCTGCTACACCATGCTCCACGAGTACGCACATCTGCTGACTCGGACCAGCTCGCTGTGTGCGAAGGATTGGCCACGCTCTGCAAAGGACGGGGACCGCACCGAGCGGTGGTGCGAGGAGTTCGCGGCGGCGTTCCTGCTCCCGTGGCCCGCGGTCGAGCAACGCCTGAGCGATCGTTTCCACTGGAGACCCGGAGCAACGATTGCGTCTCTCGATGCCGCGCGATACGTGGCGAACCAGTTCCACGTCAGCCTGCCGGCAGCGGTCCTGCGGCTGGTCCTCAAGGAGGTGGCCGGTTGGGGCCTGTTCCGCTCGATCCCAGCACACGCCGAGCGTAAGCCGCGGGGTGGCCCGCCCGGCGAGGGCGGCAGAAGGCGGCCGCAGCGACGCTTGGACGAGTTCGGTGCGCAGACGGCGCGCACCTTCCTGCGCGGCATGCAGCGAGATGTCATCACCCGTGACGACGCGCTTCGTTACCTCGACGTGGCAGACAGGGACCTCGAAGAGCTCCAGGCGCTCAGCACGACGCGCTGATGGCCGACGTCTGGGTCATCGATACCAGCTCGATCATCGAGGTCCGCCGGCCGGCTCTCCAGATCCCGACACCAAGACTTGCCGCCGTCTATCGCCAGCTCGGCGAGCTCGTGAATCAGGGAAGCCTGGTCTTCCCGCGCAAGGTCCTCGATGAGCTGGAGCGTCAGGCAGGCATGATTGCTGCCACGGGGAGCGCGGACCTGCCGTACGAGTGGGCGAGGCAGAACGCGGAGACTGCGACTCGGCACGGCACCGACTACGGCGCCCTGCGGGAGGTGCTCGCTGTCGAGGGCATCGCGCAGCTCCTGGATCCCGACAAGAGGGGCGTCGAGCCGGCTGACCCCTATGTCCTCGCGCTCGCGCACCAGCTGAGAGGCCTGGGTGATTTTCCGCGGGTCATCACAGAGGACCGCCGAGACGCTCCAGACAAGGTCGCGCTCGCGTCCGCGTGCGGGCTCGTGGGAATCCCCGTGGTACCCACGAGGGCGTTCCTGTTGAACCGAAGGATCTGGCCGAGCGGTTAGGAAGCCCGGCGGGAGGGGCAGCGTGCAGATCCACCCCATGCGAATTCCAGGCTCCTGGGACGATGGCTTCGCGCTCGACTTCCATACTCTGAGCAGCGAGTTCCTCGGCCACGATGAGTACGGGCACGCGACGTTCGATACGCGGCGTACTGAGCTCGGTGAGCTTCTGTACCGGCTCAAGTACCAGGGGGATCGTTCCACGGTCGCATCGATCGCCGAAGCGGCGCGTGATTTCCTGCGGCGCAAAGACCTCGGGCTGGAGGTCGTCGTGCCCGCCCCTCCGAGCAGGCAGCGACTGGTCCAGCCTCTCTTCGAGATCGCCGACGCGCTCGGAGGCCTGCTCGGGCTCCCAGTGGACAAGGCGAGCGTGAGGAAGGTCCTGGAGACGCCGGAGCTGAAGAATGTCTACGAGTACGCGAAGCGCATCGAAGCTCTGGAAGGCGCCCACGCGATCGAGGGCGAAGCCCTGCGAGGCCGGCGCATCCTCCTGCTGGACGACCTCTACAGATCCGGCGCTACCTTGAACGCCGTTGCTCGGCTCTTGAAAGCCGATGGAGGCGCCTCGGCGGTGTTCGCGCTCGCATTGACCCGAACGCGGAGCTCTTCGTGAACACCGTCTTCCTCGGCGGCTCGCGGAAGATCCCGCGTCTCAACGACGCCATCCGCAAGAAGCTCGACGAGCTGATCGCGCGCAGCTTCTGGATCCTCGTCGGCGACGCCAACGGTGCCGATCGGGCGGTCCAACAGCACTTCGCGAACCGAGGCTACGAGCGAGTGACCGTCTACGCGGTGACCGGAGTCCTTCGCAACAACCTCGGCCATTGGAAGGTTTGCTCCGTCGATGCGCCGAGTGGCGCTCGCGGCTTCGACCTGTTCTCGGTGAAGGACGTCGAAATGGCCAAGGACGCCACCGCTGGCCTCATGCTGTGGGACGGGAAGAGCCGCGGGACGCTCGAGAATGTCCGCCGCCTCCTCACGGAAGGAAAGCCGGTGTCGGTCTACCTCGGGCCGACCCGCCGCTTCGTGAGCCTCCGCCTGCCGGGCGATCTCACGAAGCTCGGGATCGAGCCCTCCGCGACTGGGCCCGCCCAGACCGATCTGCCGTTCGGCACCAGCCTGGTGCGCGATCAGGCAGTACCGCCGCTGCCTCGCCCCCGCCGCAAGCGCGGCGCGGCCCGGGGGGCGTAGAAGCTCGCTTGCCGCTCCACCCGATCGCCGTCGTGAACCAGGTGCTGGAGGAGTATCGCGCCTACCTCGCGACGGAGTTCCGCGCGAGCGACGAAAAGCTGCGCGAGGCACTCGAGCGCGCGCTGGACGAGCCGCGCTTCCTGGCGCAGGAGGCCTTCTTCCAGGCCCACCGGGCCTTCGAGAACGGGACCCGCTGGCGGGACCTTCCGCTCGACGCGGCGCTGGCCCGGGTGATGGAGCGCCGCACGCGAGAGGAGCGCGCGTACCTCCACCAGAGCGCCGCGATCGAGCACCTGCTCGGACCGAGCCCGGATCCCCTGGTCGTGACGACGGGTACGGGCTCGGGCAAGACCGAGTGCTTCCTGCTGCCCGCCCTCCAGAACGCCATCGCCGACGCGAGCCGCTTCTCGCGGAACGGCCTCACCACGCTGCTGGTGTATCCGATGAATGCGCTGGCCAACGACCAGGAGGAGCGCATTCGGCTCTACCTCGAAGAGTCGGGCCACACCGGAGTGACGGTCGCGCGCTACGACCGCACCACGAAGCCGGACGAGCGCGAGCGGATGCGAAGCAAGCCGCCGCATCTGCTCCTCACCAACTACATGATGCTCGAGTACCTGCTCGTACGACCCGCGGACCGCGATGCGCTCTTCGCGAACCATCGTTGCCGCTTCGTCGTGCTGGACGAGGTCCACACCTACCGCGGCGCGCTCGGCGCGAACATCGCCCTGCTGGTGCGGCGGCTTTTCGCGCACCTGCGCCAGGCGAAGCAGGACTGGAGCAGCGACGACCGGAACGATCCGCTGCGCTTCCCGAAGCCGGTCGTGCTCGGGACCTCGGCCACGATCAAGAGCCTCGACGAGACCGGGCGGAGCAAGCAGGAGGTCGATCGGCTTCGCAACGAAGCGGTGCAGTCCTTCTTCTCGCGCCTGACGGGCGCGGCCCCCGCCACGATTCGAGTGATCGGTGAGGAGCTGCGCGCGGTCGATGTGCCTGGCGAGGCCCGCTGGAGTGCGGAGCCGGCCGACGTCCAGGCCCCTGACTTCCGCGACCTCGAGGCCGTGCGACGGACGCTGATCGCGCTCGCGGGTGCTCCGGCGGACCTCGATCTCGGGCAGGTCGCCCGCTCGACCGCCATCCTGTGGAAGCTCGGCGACCTGCTCGCGCGGCGGCCGCTCTCGATCAGCCAGCTCGTGGAGCGCATCTGCGAGGAGGTTCCCGAACGTCGCGGCGCGGGCCCCGAAGCCGTGCACGGCGAAGTGGAGGCAGCCCTGGTCGCCGGCGCAGCGCTTCCCGACGGCGTGCCTGGCGCGCTACGCCTGCGCACCCACCGCTTCGTGCGCGGAGGCTGGCGCTTTCACCGCTGCGTCGATCCGGCCTGCGGGCGCCTCCACCCGATGGGCGAAGAGCGCTGCGCCTGTGGCAATGCCACCGCCCCGCTCTACCTGTGCCGCAGCTGCGGCGCCGACACGCTGCGCTTCAAGGACCAGGGCAACCCGGAGACGGCGGCTCTGCTCCCGAACGACGATCGCAGCAACGAGGCCGAGTGGTTGCTCTACGACTGGGGGCGCTTCGGCGCCGCCGCCAACGACGACGAGGACCTCACAGAGCGGCAGATCAAGGGACGCGACATCGCGCGCGGCTCCTTCGATCCCGCAACCTGCTCGTTTTCTCCAGACGAATCTCTCTACACGATCCGTGCGGTGCTCGCGCCGGGCCGCAACCGCTGCCTGGTGTGCGGCGCATGGGCGGGCGCCGGGAGCATCCTGACGCCGGTAGCGCTCGGCACGTCCGCTGCGGTGCGGGTGCTGGCCGAGGGGCTCGTCGAGGGCCTCGCGGAGCAGAACCGCGGCCGCGAGGGGCACGACGGCAAGGAGCGACTCCTGATCTTCGCCGACAGCCGGCAGGATGCCGCCCACCAAGCGCGCTTCATCACCTACGCCGGGCGCTACGACCGCATGCGGCGGCGGCTCGTGCAGGCGCTCCGCGAAGGCGGCGGGGCGCTCAACATCGACGCCGCAGCGCGTGCGCTGCTCGTGCTCGGCGTCCGCCATCACGACAATCCGCACACGGAGCGCTTCGACGATCCCGACTACCTGCCCGACGCCGTACAAGCCCGCGCCAAGGCGTGGGAGGAAGCGCCGCTGCTCGACGACCTGGCGGTGAGCGCAGGCTACCGGTCGACGGTGCTCAACCTCGGCCTCGTGGGCGTCCGCTACGACAAGCTGGACGACTACGTGGCCAAGCGTGGCGCGGAGCTTGCCGCGACCCTCGGCATCTCGAGCGCCCAGTTCGTGCACTTGTGCCGCTGCCTCCTCGACGAGATCCGCCGGCGCGGCGCCCTCTCGCGACCGATCCTCGGCTATCACCCGCTCTCGCCGAGCTTGCCCGATCCGCTCCAGCCCTCTTCCATCGACTGGGAGCGGCGCGTGAAGGCCCCGAACGGCTACGCGTGCGACGACGAGGGTCGGCCGCTCCCGCACCGCGAGCGAACGGACGCCCCCGAAGGCATCACGATCCAGAACGCCTGGCGTGGCCCACGCGGCGGCGGGCGCGGCCCGAGCCTCGAGCGCAAGCTGCGTCATCTGCTCGCGCGCTTTGGGGGTGCCGATCCCGACGAAGAGACGATGTTGGCCGTGCTCCGTTTCCTGTGCGCGGGACCGCAGCTGCTCGTACCGGCGACCCTGCAAGGCCACCGCAAGGCGATGAAGCTGCTCCAGGTGAACGCGGATGCGGTGCAGCTCGTGCTGCTCCGCAGCGAGGACCGGATGCGCTGCACCGTGTGCAGCGTGCGCCTGCCGTGGGCGGTCGAGGGCGCGCCCTGCCCGAACTGCCATGGCGCGATGCGTCCCTGGCCCGAGCCCGAGGTCACCGCGAACCGCTTCGCGGCGCGCATCCTGAAGGCCGATGTGCTGCCGCTCCACGCCGGAGAGCACACCGCTCAGGTGCCGGGCGAGGCCCGCATCCAGCTCGAGGACGACTTCAAGGCGGGGCCTTCGGTCTCGCCCACGAACGTGCTGGCCTGCTCTCCCACGCTCGAGATGGGCATCGACGTGGGCGGACTCGACGCAGTGGTGATGCGCAACGTCCCGCCGCGGCCCGACAACTACGCGCAACGAGGTGGCCGCGCAGGGCGCCGCTCGGGCGTGGGACTGGTGCTCGGCTACGCGCGCAGCACGCCGCACGACGGGTACTTCTACGACCATCCCGAGGAGATGATCGCGGGGGAGGTGCCGGCGCCCGGGCTCGGGCTCGGCGCCCGTGACGTCGTCCTCCGGCATCTGCACGCCATCGCGTTCGGCGGCGCCGAGCCGGGGCTCGCCGGCCGCATGGTGGAGTACGTGACGCTGCAAGGCGCCGCCGAGACCGAGGCGATCGAAGCTCTGATCGCGGCGGTCTCCGCGCGCTTCTCACACGCGGCCGACCTGGCGCTCGAAGCCTTCGGGCCGGACGTGCTCGAGCCGGCGGGGCTCGCGACACGCGCAGCGCTGCTCGGCGCCCTAGAGCAGCTCCCCGCCCGCATCCGCGACCTGTTCGATCGGGTGCGACTCCAGATCGTGCAGCTCGAGGAGACGATCAAGCGCTGGATGGAGCTAGGGCGCGGCGACCGCGGCGCCGTGAAGGCGATGGATCTGAAGCGCCGCCTGCTCGGAATCCCCAACGACCGGGGCGCGGGACGCGAGGCCGACGACCGGACCTCGGGGCACCCCATGAGGCGCTTCGCGGAGTTCGGGATTCTGCCCGGCTACGAGTTCCCGAGCGAGCCCGCGGCCGTGCGACTGCTGGGAGACGCCCACGAGGAGGAGCCGGTCACGGTCGAGCGCCGCTTTGGCATCGCGCAGTACCAGCCCGGAGCGCGCGCACACGCTCGCGGCCACCGCTGGCAGGTCATGGGCCTCGACCTCTCGTCGCCGTGGAACCCGAAGACTCTCGAGCCGAGCTGGCTCTATACCGTCTGCAAACGGTGCGGGCTCCGCTACGGCGCTCAGGAGCACGTCCAGTGCCCGCGCTGCCACTCGGCCGAGACGATCGGGAACGGTCTCCCGGCCTTCGAATACGGCGGCTTCCTGGCGCGCCGCGACGATACCCCCGTGCTCGAGGAGGAAGACCGGTTTGCGATCGCCTCGCTTGTGCAGATGCAGCCGCAGTGGAACGGGGACGTGAGGGCGCGCTACGCGCTCCCGATGGGCTGGACGCTCGAGCTGCGCATACACGAGGACGTGCGTTGGCTGAATGAGTGGCGGCCGCCGACGGAGACGGACCGAGCGCTCGGGAAGCCCATGCTCCACGACGCCGCCCGCGGCTTCTATCTCTGCGCGAGCTGCGGTCGCGCGCTCACGGTGCCAGAGGCCGAGAAGAAAACGAAGAAGGGGCGTTCGAAGGCGAAGAAGGGAGCCGCCTCAGATGCGTACGGGCACGCCGGCTCGTGCCCCGAGGCGGGCTCGCCGCCGCGCGCCCAGGCCATCGTTGCGCGCGGCGCCGCCTCGACGCTGCGCCTGCTCGTCGATCTGCCCTTCGACATCGACGAGGACGAGTACCAGCGCTGGGGTCTTTCGCTCGGCTATGCGCTCCGAATCGGCATGCGCCACCTCTACATGCTCGACGGACCCGAGGTGGAGTTCACGCTGGAGCCGGCCTGGGAGAGCGAGCACGAGGGGAGGAAGCTGCGGCGGGGAGCGCTCACCTTCGTGGATCCGGCGGTGGGCGGGGGCGGCTTCCTGGAACGCAGCGCGTCGGAGCTGCACCTGGTTGCGCGCCGGGCCCTCGAGCATCTCGACCACGCTGGCTGTGAGTCGGCCTGCTACCGCTGCCTCAAGTCGTACAACAACCAGCGTCATCACGAGCGTCTCTCGTGGCCTCGCATCACGGAGGATCTCGAGGCGCTGGCACTGGACGCGCCGCTGCCGGCTGCGCCCGAACGCGGGGATTCGAACGATCCGAGGCCGTGGCTGGATGCCTTCGACTCGGGGGTCGGATCCCCGTTGGAGCTCCGCTTCTTCCGTCTGTTCGAGACTCACGGCCTTTCGGCCGAAAAGCAGGTTCCAGTCAGCGCGAACGACGGTGAGCGGCCGATCAGCATCGCGGACTTCGTGCTGCCGGGCGCGCGTGTGGCGATCTACGTGGATGGCGCTGCGTTCCATCGCGGCGAGAGGCTGCGGCGCGATCGGCGGATCCGCGCGGCGCTTCGCACGGGCAACATGGGCTGGAAGGTGATGGAGCTCCGTGCGCTCGATCTCGGACGCGGCAAGGCGCTCGTCGAGGAGCTTCGCGGGCTCAGCGGCCACACGGGATAGCAGCCCGGGATGCGGATCCACGCTTCTCAGCTTCAGCTCTCCGCCACCGATCTCGCGGGACATCTGGGCTGCAAGCATCTGACCCAGCTCGAACGGCTCCGCGCCGAGGGCCGCATCGAGCCGCCGCGCTGGCAGGACCCCGCCGCTGTCGTGCTGCGCGAGCGTGGGATGAAGCACGAGCAGGCGTACTTGGCGCACCTGACACACGCGCTCGGGCTCGAGGTCGAGAACCTCGAAGGCGCCGACCTCGCCGAGGACGGCTTCGCCTTGACCGGCGACGCAATGCGCCGCGGCGCGCAAGCGATCGCACAGGCTCCCCTGGTCGACGGGCGCTGGCGCGGTCGCGTGGACGTGCTGCTGCGGACCGCCACTCCAAGCGAGTTGGGGCCGTGGTCGTACATCGTCGCGGATACGAAGCTCGCGAACGAAACGCGAGGCGTGACCGTGCTCCAGCTCTGCCTCTACAGCGATGTGATCGCGAAGGTCCAGAGCGCGCTCCCGAAGGAGATGCTCGTGGTCTCTCCGCGCAGCCTCGCCGCGCCGGAACGGCTCCGCACCACGGACTTCATGGCGTATTACCGCCTGGTTCGCAGCCAGCTGGAGGAGGAGCTCGGCCGCGAGGAGCCCCGCGACACCTACCCCGAGCCGGTCGACCTGTGCGCGACCTGCCGCTGGTGGAGCGCGTGCGACGAGCGCTGGAGGCGAGACGATCACCTCTCGCTCGTGGCGGGCGTGACGCGGCTTCAACGGCGCGAACTCGACCCGCGAGGCATCGACACGCTGGCTCGGCTCGCAGAGACGGTGCTTCCTCTCGATCCGAAGCCGGCACGCGGCTCGCCCGAGGGCTACGAGAAGGCGCGCGACCAGGCGCGCATTCAGCTCCACTCCCGCGCTGCGTCGCGACCGCTAGTCGAGCCCCTGCCCGTGATGGCCGGCCTCGGGCTCGCGCGCCTTCCGGAGCCATCGCCAGGGGATGTCTTCCTCGACCTCGAGGGCGATCCCTTCGTCGAGGGAGGGGGCCTCGAGTACCTGTTCGGGTGGGTCACGATGGAGACGGGTCAGCCGTCGTACCACGCGCGCTGGGCGATCTCGCGCGCGCCGGAGAAGGAAGCGTTCGAAGCGCTAGTCGATGAAATGCTCGCGCGCTGGGAGCGGCACCCGGGGCTGCACATCTACCACTTCCACTCGTACGAGCCGAGCGCGTTGAAGCGCCTGATGGGACGGCACGCGACGCGGGCTGAGGCGCTTGATCGGCTGCTCCGCGCGCAACGCTTCGTGGATCTCCATCTCGTGGTGCGCCAGGGCCTGCGTGTCGGCGTCGAGAGCTACGGGCTGAAGCAACTCGAAGCCGTACACGGCTTCGAGCGCGCGATCGACCTGCGCGAGGCGTCGCGACACAAGCTGGCACTGGAGATGGCCCTCGAGCTCGCTGACTCCGCTTCGATCCAAGATGCCGAGCGCAGCGCCGTCGAGGCGTACAACCGTGACGATTGTCTCTCGACCTGGAAGCTGCGCGACTGGCTGGAAGAGGTCCGTGCGCAGCAGATCGCCCGCGGGGTAGTGATCTCGCGTCCAGCCCTCGAGGAGGGCGAGCCCTCCGCGGCGCTGGACGAGCGAACCCAGCGCATCCGCGCTCTGGAGCAGCAGCTCGTCGCGGATGTCCCCGCAGAGCCGGCGGAGCGCAGCGAAGAGCAGCATGGTCGCTGGCTGATCGCGAACCTGCTGGAGTGGCATCGGCGCGAGGACAAGTCCTCCTGGTGGGAGTTCTTCCGGCTCGCGGCGCTGTCCCCGGAGGAGCTGCGCGACGAGAAGCACGGGCTCTGGGGGCTGGAGCTGGTCGGAACGGTCCCGAGCAGCGGAAGGATTCCTGTTCACCGATACCGCTTCCCGGTTCAGGACCACGACGTTCGGCGCTCACAAGATCTATACGAGAACGCGGAGACGAAGATCGGAAGCGTCGAAGCAGTCGATCCCACCGGCCGTACGATCGACGTGAAGAAGACCGGAGCAACGAAGGATCTCCATCCTTTCGCAGTCTTCGCCCACGAGCGGGTCCCGGCGAAGCCGATCCCAGAGACGCTCGAGCGCATCGCGCGCTGGGTAATCGAGAACGGGATCGATGCGTCTGGCCCCTACCGGGCCGGACGTGATCTCTTGCTGAAGCACCGACCCCGTCTGGCTCCTGGCAACGAGGGGCTGCTCGTGCGCCCGAACGAAGCACCTGGCGACGCCGCGCGTCGCCTCGCACTCGCGCTCGATCATGGTGTGCTTCCGATCCAAGGGCCGCCGGGGACGGGCAAGACGCACACGGGTGCGCGGATGATCTGTGAGCTGGTGCGCGCCGGCCGAAAGGTCGGTGTCACCGCCGTCAGCCACAAGGTGATCCGGAAGCTGCTGGACACGGTGCTCGAAGTCGCGAAGGAGGAAGGGCTCGAGCTGCGCTGCATCCAGAAACCGAGAGCGCTCAGCGACAGTGTTCCTGACGGGCTCGTCGAGACGAAGGACAACGACGCGATCGACCGCGCGATGGCGAAGGGACAGGCGCAGGTCGCTGGCGGCACCGCTTGGCTGTGGGCTCGCGAGGACGCCTTCGAGACGCTCGATGTCCTCGTGATCGACGAAGCGGGACAGATGTCCCTGGCAAACGCCCTCGCGGCATCCCAGGCAGCACGCAGCGTGATCCTCCTCGGTGATCCACAGCAGCTCGAGCAGCCGATCCAGGGCAGCCATCCGCCTGGCTGCGACGCCTCGGCGCTCGACCACCTGCTCGCTGGCCACAGCACAATGCCACCCGAGCGTGGTCTCTTCCTCGGCGAGACGTGGCGGCTGCACCCGACGATCGCCGCCTTCACCTCGGAGCTGTTCTATGAAGGCCGGCTTCTGGCGCGGGAAAACTGTGAGCGGCAACGCATCGTGGGACCGACCCGCTTCGCTGGCTCGGGTCTCCGGCTTTGCATGGTCGACCACGTGGGGAACCAGACCTCGTCGCCCGAGGAGATCGAGCGTGTAGCCGAGATCGTGGCGGAGCTGACCGCTGGCGCTGCGGCGTGGATCAACGTCGACGGTCAGGAGAAGCTACTCGCCCTACGGGACATCCTCGTCGTCTCGCCGTACAACGCTCAGGTCGCCGCGCTCAGCGCGCGACTACCAGGCCTCAACGTCGGCACTGTCGATAAGTTCCAGGGCCAGGAGGCCGCTGTTGTCATCTACGCGATGGCGACCAGCTCGGCCGACGAGGCACCGCGCGGCATGGAGTTCCTGTTCAGCCTCAACCGGCTGAACGTCGCGACCTCTCGAGCCCGGTGCGTGTGCATCGTGGTTGCGAGTCCTCGCCTCCTGGAACCAGAATGCCGGACACCCCACCAGATGCGGTTGGCGAACGCACTCTGTCGGTATCGGGAGCTGGCCCGGCCGGTATAGACTCCTCCGATCATGTCCGCCTCCCCGCCCAGCCCGCACGAGCCCGCCTTCCCCGACGCCGGCGGACGGCGCGTCGTCTTCCTGCTCGACGCGGCGAGCCGGCTCGAGGAGCGGCTGCTGCGCGGCTGGATCGAGCGGCAGCGGCCGGCCGGGGCCGAGGTCGAGGCGCTCTCGATCCCGAGCTCGCGGCGGCGACGCCCCTGGCGCATCGATCCACGGCTCGAGCCGGCACTGGCCGCAGGCGACGACCCGCTGTTCGCGCCGCTGCGGGTGGTGTGGCAGCCGCGCGAGGTCGACGGCGTACGCCAGGCGCGGCTCTCGGACCTGTTGAAGCTCGGCGACCCGCGCGATCCCAATCGGCTGCGCGAGCACTGGGTGCTGCGCACGTCGCCCGAGCGCGTGCGCATCATCGCGGGCGCGCCCGCTACGGCGTCGGCGCTGCGCGAGCGCTGGCGTGCGAGCGCGGGCACGGACGCCGGCGCGACCGTGGGCCTGGCCGCGTTCGTCGTGCGCCAGGCGGATCTCGTGCTCGACATCGCGGAGCGGCGGCTGCGCGGCGCGCGCTACAAGGTGCCGCGCTTCGTGCACGAAGACGTGCTCTGGCGCCCGGCCTTCCGCGGTGAGCTGGCGGTGCTGGCGCGCGCGCTGGGCCGCGACTACGCATCGGTAGCACGCGAGGCCGGCGCCGACCTGCACGAGATCGCCGCCAGCCACAGCCCCTTCGTGATCGACCTGGTGGTGCAGCTCTGGCAGCGCCTCTACAAGCGCGGGTACGGCGAGGTGCTGCATTACGAGCTCGCTCAGGTGGACGAGCTGCGCACCCTCTCGCAGCAACACCCGGTGGTGTTCCTGCCGACGCACAAGTCGAACCTCGACCACGGCGTGCTGCAAGCGCTGCTGCACGAGAACGGTCTGCCGCCGAACCACACCGCCGGCGGCATCAACATGAACTTCTTTCCGCTCGGGCCGCTGGTGCGACGCGCGGGCGTGTTCTTCATTCGCCGCAGCTTCAAGGACGACGAGGTCTACAAGCTCGTCCTGCGCCACTACGTCGACACGCTGATCAACAAACGCTTCTCGCTCGAGTGGTACATCGAGGGCGGGCGCTCGCGCTCCGGCAAGCTGCTGCCGCCGCGCTTCGGCATGCTCGCGTACGTGGTGGACGCGTTCCGGCGCGGGCGCAGCGAAGACGTGGTGCTGGTGCCCACGGCCATCTGCTACGACCAGATCAGCGATGTCTCCGACTACGCGGCCGAGCAGCAAGGCGCCGCCAAGGAGCGCGAGAGCTTCTTCTGGTTCCTGCGCCTCGTGCGCCGGCTCGGCCGCCGCTATGGACGCATCGTGGTGCGCTTCGGCGAGCCGCTCTCTCTGCGTGCAGCCCTCGGCGCGCCAGACCCAAATGCAGCGCCCGATCCCGACGAGCGCAGCCTCGCGCTCCAGAAGCTCGGCTTCGAGCTGTGCGTGCGCATCAACCGCGCCACGCCGATCACGCCGATCTCGCTGGTGTGCCTCGCGCTGCTCGGCCGCGGCGATCGCGCGCTCGCCCTCGACGAGATGCTGGACGCGCTGCACAACCTGGTGGCGTACGTGAAACGGCGCGGGCTGCCGACCAGCGAGCCGATCGTGCTCGATACGCCCGAGAGCGTGCGCCACACGCTCGACCTGCTGGTGGACAACGGCATGCTCGAGCGCTTCGACGGGGGGCCGGACACGGTCTGGGCGATCGCCGCCGAGCAGCACCTCGCCGCCGCCTACTACCGCAACACCGTGATCCACTACTTCGTGATCGGCGCGATCGCGGAGCTGGCGCTGCTGCGCGCTGGCGAAGACGGCGTGGGCGAGCGCCGCCGCGAGTTCTGGGACGAGGTGTTCCGGCTGCGCGATCTCTTGAAGTTCGAGTTCTTCTTCTCGGACAAGGACGTCTTCCGCACCGAGCTCACCGCCGAGGTCGCCTACCACGACGAGCATTGGGAGAAGGCCTTCGAGGAGGGGCCCGAGGCGCTGGCCGAGCTGGTGGCGCGCGTGAAGCCGCTCTCTGCGCACCGCATCCTGCGACCCTTCCTCGAGGCCTACCGCGTGCTGGGCGACACGCTCGCGCGGCGCGACGCGGGCGCGACGGTCGAGGAGGAGCCGGTGCTGCGCGAATGCCTGGCGCTCGGCCGCCAGTACGTGCTGCAGCGGCGCATGCGCCAGGAGTCGATCTCGAAGGTGGTCTTCGCTTCGGCGCTGCGGCTCGCGCACAACCGCGGCCTGTGCGAACCCGGCACGCCCGAGCTGGCCGCCCGCCGCCGCGCCTTCGCACACGAGCTGCGCGAGCTGATCCGCCGCGTCGAGGGTGTGCAGGCCCTGGTGCGCGCGCGCCAGGCGGGGCTGCAGATCTGAGGGGCGTTTCGCTCCTATCTGTGATGCTCGTGGTCGCGACGGCGGCGCACGCGTCCCAGGTACCCACCGGGAAGCTGCCGCGCACGATCGTCCCGACCCACTATGCGCTCACGCTGGAGATCGACCCGGAGGCGGGCGGCTTCGCCGGCGAGGTGCGGATCGCGACACGCAGCGCGGAGCCGACGCGCACGATCTTCCTGCACGGCAAGGATCTCGAGATCGTGCAGGCGAGCGCAGCGCCCGCAGGCGCCGCTCCGATCGAGCTTCGCGCGCTGCAGGTGCACGAGAGCGGCGTGCTCGAGCTCCGCTCCGAATCCCTGCTGCCCGCGGGCGAGCTCGAGCTCGCGCTGTCCTTTCGAGCGGGCTACTCCGCGCAGCTCGACTCCAGCTACAAGGTCGTGGTGGCCGAGCGCGCCTACGTGATGACGCAGTTCGAGCCGCTGGCCGCCCGCAAGAGCTTCCCGTGCTTCGACGAGCCGTCCCTGAAGACACCCTGGGACCTGACCCTCGTGGTGCCGGCGCACGCCGTCGCGGCCGCGAACGCACCCGTGCTGCGCGAGGAGCCCGCCGCAGACGGACGCCACCGCGTGGTGTTCGCGACGACCGAGCCGCTGCCGAGCTACTTGATCGCGTATGCCGTCGGACCCTTCGATGTCGTCGAGGCGCCGCCGATCGCGCCGACGCCGGAACGCAGCCGCCCGCTCCCGCTGCGCGGCCTCGCCGTACACGGGCGCGGCGGCGAGCTGGCCCACGCGCTCGAGCAGACGCCCCGCATCCTCGCGGCGCTCGAGAGCTGGTTCGGCCTCGCCTACCCCTTCGCCAAGCTCGACCTCGTGGCGGCGCCCGACTTTGCGTTCGGCGCGATGGAGAACGCGGGGCTGATCGTCTACCAGGAGCGGCTGCTGCTCCTCTCCGAGGCGTCGCCGACCGCGCTGCGCCAGACTTTCTTCGGAGTCCACACCCACGAGCTCGCGCACCAGTGGTTCGGCAACCTCATAACGCCGCCCTGGTGGGACGACATCTGGCTGAACGAGGCCTTCGCCACCTGGCTCGCGACCAAGCTGACGGCGCAGCTCGAGCCCGCGTTCCGGGTCGAGCTGCGCGCGCTCGAGGGGGTGCGCTGGGCGATGGCCGAGGACAGCCTCGCGACATCGCGGCGCATCGCGGAGCCGATCAGCGACTATCTCGACGTGATCAGCTCCTTCGACGGCGTCACCTATCAGAAGGGCGGCGCCGTGCTCTCGATGTTCGAGTCGTACCTCGGTGCCGAGCGCTTCCAGCGCGCGCTGCGCGCACACGTGCGTCGCTTCGCGCGCGGCAACGCCACCAGCGCCGACCTGATCGACTCGCTCGCCGCGGCCTCGGACGATGCTCCCGCCTTCCGGCGTGCCTTCGCGAGCTTCCTCGACCAGCCCGGCACGCCGCTGCTCGACGTGGCGCTCGCCTGTGACGGCGCGCGCCCCCTGCTTCGCGTGCGCCAGCAGCGCAGCCTGCCGCTCGGCTCCGAGGCCGAGCGGGTGCAGCGCTGGGGCGTCCCGCTCTGCGTCGATCTCGGCGCGTCCGGCCGCGTGACCAAGCACTGCGCACTGGTCGAGGCGCAGGCGACGGACGTCGCCCTGCCGGCGGGCGCGTGCCCGCACTGGGTGATGCCGAATGCCGACGGCGCGGGCTATTACCGCTTCACACAGCCCCGCGCCGAGCGCAACGCGCTCGAGGCCGCCTTCGCCGTGCTCAGCGACCGCGAGCAGATGATGCTGGCGGACTCCGTGGCCGCCGCCTTCGAGGCGGGCCGGCTCACGCCGGAAGAGACGCTGCACGCGTTGCCGCAGCTCGCGGCGAGCCGTAGCTGGCCGGCCGCGAGCGTTCCGCTCGGAACGCTCGAGTGGATGCGCGAGCAGCTGGCAGACGCGGACCAGCGCATCGCACTCGACGCGCTCGTGCGCGCCACCTACGGGCCGCGTCTCGACGCACTCTCCCTGGACGAGCGACCCGGCGAGCCCGACGAAGCGAAGCTCGAGCGGCAGGCGCTGGTGGACGTCCTCGTGCGGGCCGGTGACGTCGCGCTCCGAACGGAGCTCCTGGCGCGGGCGCGCGCAGCGCTGGCCGTCGGCGGGGACATCGCGAGCCTCGCGCCGAACCAGCGCGCGAGCGCGCTCCTCGTGCTCGCGCAAGAAGGCACGGACGACGAGTTCGCGGCGCTCGAGCGCGCGCTCGCGGACGCCGACCCCCAGCTGCGGCGCGATCTGCTGCGCGCGCTCGGTGCGGCTCGCAGCCTCGAACGCGGCCGGCGCGCGCGGGCGCTTGCGCTCGATCCAGCCGTGCGCGCGGGTGAGCTCGGGAGCCTGCTCGGCTCGCACTTCGCCTGGCGCGAGAACCGCCCCATCGCACGCGCCTGGTTCCGGGGAAACCAGGGAGAGATCCTCGCCAAGCTCCCGACCCTCGCCGCTGCCTCGGCGCCACAGCCGTACGCGGCGGGTGCCTGCTCCGAGAGCGACGCGCGCGACGTCGAGACGCGCTTCGCCGAACCCTTGGCCAGGCTCGAGGGGGGCCCGCGCGCGCTCGCCCAGCTGGCGGAGGGCATCCGGCTCTGCGCTGCGTTGCGCGCGCGCCATGCGCCGGTCGGCTTCGGCGCCGCACTGGGTAACAGATAGGGAGGGAAGCAGCCCCGCGGGGGGTTCGATTTTTTGCTGGACCTGAGTCCAAGAGTTGATTTAGACTCGCGTCCAACATGAGCTGCCGACACCAGACCCTCCCCGTGCGACAGGAGCGCGGGTGAGCGCCCAACCGGAGTCCCCGCGCTCGCTGCGACAGAACGCCCAGCGCGAGCGCATCCTCGACGCCGCGCGCACCTTGTTCGCGAGCCGCGGCTTCGAGGCCGTCACGATGGGCGAGGTCGCGATGCAGGCCGGCGTGGTGCGCGCCACCGTCTTCAACCACTTCGGGTCGAAGCACGCGCTCGTCGAGGCGATCACCGCGGGCGTGTTCGACTACTACGCGCAGATGCTCGACCAGGCGCTCGCCGACGAGACCGCGGCGACGCCCGCGCTGGTGCGCGCCCTGTTCGAGCACATGGGCGCGGGCATCGAGCAATTCCACGGCTTCTACCGCGAGGTATTTCGCGAGATCATGAAGATCCAGGTGGGGCTCGAGGAGGGCAGCACCGCCGCGCGCGCCGCCGAGCGCACGCAGGAGCGGCTCGTGCGCCTGCTCGCGCGCGGCCAGCAGCGCGGCGAGCTGTCGCGGGACTTCAGCGCCGCGGACCTCGAGACCGCGTTCAGCAGCCTGGCGAACGGCACGATCGATCGCTGGCTCTACGAGGATGCCTCGGGCTCGTTGCGCGAACGCATGCGCCGGGCCGCGGAGATCTTCCTCGGCCCGGTCGCCAGCGAGGCGAGCCGCGCCGCGCCGGCGCCCGCGCTGGTGTTCGCCAGCGATCCCATCCCGAATCCCGCCGTGATTCCGCTCCGGCGCGCCCACATGAGGAGAACGAAATGAGCCTCGAGATTCCCCCTCCCCCGCCCGCGCAACCGACCCGTTGGCGTCGCGCGCTCGCCGAGCTGCGCGCCCTGATCGCGGACCCCGACGACACCGACCACGCCATCCATTTGGTCTACGCGCTCGGCGCACGCGAGTTCGAGCGCAACTTCCAGCGCTTCGCCGCGGGCGCCTCCGGTTCCGCCCTGCTCGCGGCACGGCCGTCGCTGCTCGCGGCGCTCGCAGACCGCGACGCACTCGCCCGTCTGCCCGACGCCAGCTTCGGACGCGCCTACCTCGCCTACCTCGACGCCAACGGCTTCGCCCCCGACGGCTTGCTCCAGGTCCTTGCGCGGGTGCAGGCGCATTGGGAGCAAGTGGAGGGCATCCCGCCGCTCGACCCGCTGCGCGACTGGTTCCGGACTCGCACGATCCTCGCGCACGACCTGTTTCACGTGCTCAGCGACTACGGCACCGACGAGCTGGGCGAGGCCACGCTGCTCGCGTTCACGCTCGCGCAGCTCGGGGGCCGCGGCCAGGCCCTGCTCACGGTGGGTGCGGCGCTCGAGGTGTGGCGCGAGCTCGGCTGGCGCTGGCTCGCCTATGACTTCCGCGCCTTTCGGCGCGGCCGGCGCTGCGCCTGGCTCGTGGAGCTGCCGTGGGAGGAGCTGCTGCCGCTGCGCCTCGACAGCGTGCGCCGTCTGGCCGGGCTGAGCGACGCGCACGCCGTTCACCCCGGCGGCGTGCTCCGCGGCTCGCTCGGAGATTCGCACCTCTCGGCCGCGCTCGGGTAGCTTCGCGGGCGTGCGCGCCCGCCATCTGATCGTCTTGTGGGCCTCGATGGCGGCGGCCTGTGGCCACGCGCCTCCCCCTGCTCCGGTGGCGCCGAGCGCGCCGCCCGACCCGCGGCCGCGGGTGCGGATCTCGAAGCCGGCGGAAGATGGGCACGTGGTGCGGCTGCCGGTCGCGCTGGCGGAGATCGCGGGCGCGGCGCTCACGCTCGATGCGAGCCGGCACGACCTGGTGCTCGCGCTCGACTTCTCCAGGAGCGCCTTCGAGCCGACCGGACGTGACGTGGACGGCGACGGTGTGCTCGGGGTGTGGGCGCCGTGGCAGCCGGCGATCGGAACCCAGGGCCTGCGCGCATCGCCGCTCGAATGGACCACTGACGCCGACGACAGCGTGGCGGGCGCCGAGCTGGCGGCGACCCGCACCCTGCTGCCGCGCCTCGACCCCGCGACGACGCGGGTCGGGCTCGTCGCCTTCGGCTCGAAGGCGAGCAAGCTGCTGCCGCTCTCGACGCCCGAAGCCGCGCTCGCGGCCCTCTCGACGGCGCAGCTCGGCGCGCAGCTCGGCGGCACGAACATCTCCGCCGCCCTGGCGCGCGCCGCACGCATGCTTGCCGGCGCGAGCGCGCGCGAGGCGCGGCGCTCCATCCTGTTGATCACGGATGGCTTCCCGACCCTGCCGCCGCCCCAGCAGCGGGCCGAGGACCTGGTCGCGGAGCAGGCCGCGCTGCTGGCCGGCGCCGGGGTGCGCGTGCACGTGCTGGCGATCACCTCGCCGCTCGAGCCGCGGCCGGTGCTCGAGGAGCTGACGCGCGTGACGGGCGGCTCCTTCGAGTTGGTGGACGACCCGACGGAGCTGCCGGTGCGGCTCGCCAACACGAGCCTGTCCGCGATCCAGTCGGTCGAGGTGAGGAACGCCACGACCGGAGCCGCCGGGCTCGCCGTGCGCTTGCTGCCGGACGGACGCTTCGATGCCTTCATCTCTCTCGCGCCGGGGGAGAACGTGATCGAGGTGCGTGCATCCGGCGCGGGCGGCACGAGTGAGGTGGCCCGCCGCCGGCTGCGCTACGAGCCGCCGCGGGCGGCCGCCGCGGGCGGGGCGCCCGAGGCCGGCGAGCTGCTCGAGACGTTGCGCCGGCGCACCACCGAGCTGGAGCTGCTCGCCGAGCTGCGCGAGCGCCGTCAGCAGCAGCGCCGCGAGCTTCGCATCGAGCCCGCACGCGATTGAATCCGCGTATAATCGGGCGCCTACGCGCACCGCGGAGCGGTGCGCGCAGTGAGGAGGCATCGTGACCGCACGCTTCGAGATCCTCGATCCCCTGCTCGCTCCGCCCGCGGCCGACGAGATGCTGCGGCTCTGCGAGCGCTTCGGCCCCTACGGCTGCTACGCCGAGGACGCGACCAATGCCGTGCAGTTCGCGGCGGGCCTGCCGCAGCGCTTCGACGCCGCCTGGAACTTCGTGCAGACGGGCGGGCGCTTCGCGCGCAAGGAAGAGCCGGCCGTGCTCGCCGCACGCACCAACTACTTCCGCGAAACCTACGCCTACGACGACGAGGCGATCCCCGGCATCCTGCCCTTCGAGCAGCACCCCGCGCTGCTCGAGGCGGCACGCAAGGTGCACGACTGCCCCGTGGTCGTTCCGAACATCGTGTACGCGAATCTGCTGCTGCCGGGCCAGGAGCTGGCCGTGCACACCGACGTGCCCGAGTTTCGCGGCGCGAACCGCAAGCTCTATCCGCAGTGGCTGATGGTGGTGATGCTGCACTCGGGGCTGTTCGCGCCGTGGCGGCGCAGGATCGCGACGGGCATCGCCTACTTCGGAAAGGCGCAGGGCGGTGCGCTCGCCTTCTATCCCGACGGCCGCGAGGGGCCGGCGCGCACGCTCGAGGCGCGCCACAACACCGCCATCGTGCTCGACACCGACACCGTCTTCCACGGCGTAGACCGCGTGGCCGAGACGCAGCCGCTGCTGGCGACCCGCGCCGGCATGCAGCTGCACTGGGACGGGAGCGGCTGGCGCGCCGGGCCCGAAGAGGCACCGCTCGCGCGCTACGCCTGGTCCGAGGTGCGCTTCTCGGTCTCGTGGAAGGCGTACTGCTACCGGGACGAGGCCGAGCGCCGGCTCGTGGACGAGCACCGCGACGACCTCACGCTCGACGGAATCCTCGAGACGCTCCGTGCCGATCTGCGCGCGCGCGGCACCGACGTCCCGAGCGACGAGACCGCGTTCGCGCGGCTGCTGATCGACACCTACATCCACTTCCCGCCGCCCGCCTGAGCGGCGCACCCGTAACGGAGGAACTCACATGGTCGGCTACGTCACTCTCGGCACGAACGATCTCGCGCGCTCGGCGAGCTTCTACGACGAGCTGCTCGGTCTCGTCGGCGCGAAGCGCCTGATGGACTTCGGCGCCTTCATCCTGTGGGGCACGTCGATGGAGGCGGGCGGCCTCGCGATCACGACACCCCACGACAAGAAGCCCGCCACCGTGGGCAACGGCGTGATGGTCGCGCTGCGCGTCGACAGCAAAGCCAAGGTCGACGCCGTCTACAAGAAGGCGCTCGACCTCGGCGGCACCGACGAGGGCCCGGCCGGCCCGCGCGGAGACGGCTTCTACGCCGGCTACTTCCGCGACCTCGACGGCAACAAGCTGAACGCCTTCTTCATGGGCTAGGGTCCGCGCCTCACCCGAGCGCAGGAACCACAGCCGCGATGCCTCTCCGCTCCCCCTGCGCCCTGCCGCTGCTGCTCGTCCTGCTCGTCGGCTGCAAGCCTTCCGAGCCGCCCGCTCCGCCCCCGGTCGAGGTGGTCGTGGCGCCTGTGATCCAGCGCGACGTCGAGGTGAAGAGCGAGTGGATCGGTACGACACAGGGCAGCGTCGATGCCGAGATCCGCGCGCAGGTCTCGGGCACGCTGCTGTCGCGCGATTACCCCGAAGGGCGGCCGGTGAAGGCGGGCGACCTGCTCTTCCGCATCGATGCGCGCGCGTACCAGGCCGCGCTCGACCAGGCGCGCGGCGAGCTCGGCCGCGCGCAGGCGGCGCTCGCCAAGGCGAAGGTGGACGTGGCCCGCTACACGCCGCTCGCGAAGGAAGGCGCCGTCAGCCAGCGCGAGCTCGACAATGCGCTGGCGATGCGCGACTCGGGCGAGGCGTCGGTGCGCTCGGGCGCAGCCGCGGTCGAGAAGGCGCGGCTCGACCTCTCCTTCAGCGAGGTTCGCTCGCCCGTGAGCGGCATCGCCGGCATCGCCGTGGCTCAGGTCGGCGATCTGGTCGGGCCTTCGGACCCGCAGCCGCTGACCTCCGTCTCGAACGTGGATCCGATCCTGGTCGTGGCGCCGATCAGCGAGCGCGAGTACCTGCGGTTCGCGCGCCGGCCCGCGCGTCCCGAGGGCGCCGAGCCGAATCTCGAGCTGGTGTTGACCGACGGCAGCGTTCATCCGCATCGCGGCCGTCCCATCGTGGCGGGCCGCGCGATCGACCCGAAGACCGGCACCATCCTGTTCAAGGGCGAGTTTCCGAATCCGGGCAACCTGCTGCGCCCCGGCCAGTACGGCCGCATCCGCGCCGTGACGGAGACGAAGCACGGCGCGCTGCTCGTGCCGCAACGCGCGGTGCAGGAGCTGCAGGGCGTGCAGCAGGTCGCGGTGGTCGGGCCCGACGACAAGGTGACGCTGCGCGTG
>Ga0247727_10006173_pt1 | contig 23714 bp, 10 predicted proteins | sample WisWelCaveWW1625_FD_202498 | JGI IMG/M metagenome (GOLD analysis project Ga0247727, IMG submission 202498) | Biofilm microbial communities from Wishing Well Cave, Virginia, United States - WW16-25 | ecosystem: Environmental > Aquatic > Deep subsurface > Groundwater > Cave microbial mat | place...
CGGGAGGCACGGCATCCAAGAGTTCCGCTCGACCGACCACCGCCGACAGGGGCAACCCATTCGACAACGACTTCGCCAACACGACCAGATCGGGCTGCAATCCGGTGTGCTCGCACGCGAACATCTTGCCGGTGCGGCCGAACCCGGTCTGCACTTCGTCGGCGACAAAGACAATGCCGTTGTCGCGGCACACGCGCGCCACGTCTTGCAGGAATGCGCGCGGCGGCACCAGGAAGCCGCCTTCGCCCAGCACCGGTTCGACGACAACACACGCGAGGCTCGACGGCGACACCGTGCTCTTCAAGAAGCGATGGAAATCCTCGATGCAACGCTCGACATACGCGTCCACCGTCATGCCGTGCGGCCGCCGGTACGTCTCCGGCATCGGGAAGCGATAAACCTCGGGCGCGAACGGGCCGAAGCCTTCTTTGTAGGGCGCGGTCTTGCTGGTCAACGACAACGCGAGCAACGTACGACCGTGGAACCCGGGATCGAACGCCAGCACCGCCGCGCGCCCGGTGGCGCGCCGCGCGATCTTGATCGCGTTCTCAACCGCTTCGGCGCCGCTGTTGAAGAGTACCGCCTTGCATGGTCCTTGCACCGGCACGATGTCGCACAGCTTGCGCGCCAGCTCGACATACACTTCGTAGCCACCGGTCATGATGCAGGCGTGCTGCAACCGCGCGAGCTGTGCCGTCGCACGTTCGACGACGCGCGGTGCCGAATGTCCCGCGTTCATGCAACCGATGCCGCCGGCGAGATCCAGGAAGACGTTGCCATCGACATCGGTCATGCGCGCGCCATGCGCGCTGTCGAAGAAGAGCCCGTGCCTTGGCGCCGAGACTCCCGCCGATACCCAGCGGCGGCGTTCCTCGCCGAGGGCGCGACTGCGTGGCCCGGGCAACTCGGTGACGATCGAGATCGCGCCCATGCGGCTCAGTACCATCCGATCGGGGTCTCGTTCAGGTTCACGTGCACTTGCTTGACCTCGAGGTAGGCCTCGATGCCGTAGCGACCGAGTTCGCGCCCCTGGCCGCTCATCTTATAGCCGCCCCACGGGGCCTCGACGTACGTCGGTTGCATGTGGTTCACCCACACGACACCGGCGCGCAAGCGCTTGACGATGCGGAAGGCGCGGAAGATGTCGCGCGTCCACACTGCCCCCGCGAGCCCATACGGCGAGCGGTTGGCGATTTCGATCGCCGCGTCCTCGCCCTCGAACGGGATCACGCTCACGACCGGGCCGAAGATTTCTTCCTGCGCGATGACGGCACCGGGATCGACGTCGTCGAAGATCGTCGGCTCGAGGAAGGTGCCCTTCGCGAGCGCGCCGCCCGGGCGGCCGCCGCCCAGAACCAGCTTGCCGCCGCCGCGCTTGCCGGCCTCGACGTAGCCCAACACGCGTTCCAAATGCGCCGCCGTCACCAACGGTCCCATTTTTGTGTCGCGATCGAAAGGATCCCCGAGCCGGATGCGTTTGGCGCGCTCCACCATCGCCTCGACGAATTTCTTGTGAATCGGCTTCTCGACCAGAATGCGCGATCCCGCCGAGCACACTTCGCCCTGGTTGATGAAGACGCCGAACAGCGCTCCGTCCACCGCGGCTTCGAAATCCGAATCGGCGAAGAAGATGTTGGGCGACTTGCCGCCCAGCTCGAGCGTGACGCGCTTCAAGTTGCCGTCGGCCGCGGCGCGCAGGATGGTGCGACCGGTGCGCGTCGAGCCGGTGAAGGCCACTTTGTCGACTTGATCGCTCGTGGCGAGCGCCGCGCCGGTGACGCCGCCATCGCCGGTCACGATGTTGACGACACCCTTGGGCAGGTCCGGGATGCCGTCCAGGATCCGCACCAGCTCGATCGCGGTCATCGGCGTGGCCTCGGCCGGCTTGAGGATCACGCTGCAGCCCGCGCACAGGGCGGGAGCGATCTTCCACGCCGCCATCAGCAGCGGGTAGTTCCAGGGGACGATCTGGCCGCAGACGCCGACCGGCTCTTTGAGCGTCAAGCTCAGCGCGTCGTCGGGAACCGGGTTCACGTCGCCCATGATCTTGGTCGCGAGGCCGCCGTAGTACTCGAAGCACGTGGCCGCATCGGCGACATCGAATTCGGATTCGACCAGCGGCTTGCCCATGTTCTCGGTTTCGAGGCGTGCGAGCTCATCGGCTTGCGTGCGCAGGCGGGTCGCGATTTCGAGCAGCACGCGCCCGCGCGCTTGCGCCGTCGTCTTCGACCACGGCCCGTGATCGAAGGCGGCGCGCGCCGCGGCGATCGCTGCTTGCGTTTCCGCCGGCGTCGCCCGCGCGGCGTGCGCGATGACCCGCCCGGTCGCCGGGTTGACGATGTCCTGCGAGCGCGCGTCCGCGCCGTCGACGAATTCCCCGTTCACGTACAACGGAAGCCGCTGCACCGACGTCGCTTTCATGGTCCACCTCTGTCGATCGAATCCAAGTCGACGTCCCCCCTGGCGCGAGTCGCTGGCGTCAGGAAGCGTCAAGTAAAGGTCGCATGTGCACGACCAACCTACCCGGCAAGAGTCGCCAAGGAGTAAAGCAAGCCGAAGGCCGGGTAGATAAACTTCTACCGGAATCGGACTATGGACGAAGCAGAACCACCTTGCGAAAGAAACGCTCGCTTCCGACCCGCAGATGGAGTGCGTAGACGCCTCGGGCAACGTGCCTGCCCGCCGCGTCGGTGCGATCCCAGGAAGCGACATGTTCACCGGGATGTTCCACGCCGCGTTCCGTGCTATGAACGCGCCGGCCGGCGACGTCGAAGATGTCGAGACGAACGGCGGCGCGCATGCCCACCGCATAGCGAATATCCACGCGATCCGGCATGACCTCGCGGACTGCGTGCAGCGCCGTCCGCAGCAAGCCCGTGTTCGAAGCATCGACACGGATCGGGCCCGCGAAAACGAGTGCGCCGCCCTGCGTTTGCACCGCGAGCCGGTACCAGATGGCGCGGTCGCGCGGTGCATCCGTGTCCAGATAGTTCATTTCGACGTCGGGAACGAGCGGCTCAGGGTTTACATCCTCATACGGTCCCAGGGCCGCCAACGCACGCTGGATGCTGACTGTCGCGACCTCGCGCCGTGCTGGCTCGCTGAGCCTCCAAGAGAGTTCGATTCCGGACTCGTGCACACCAGCCTGCAGATCGTCCACGTACACCGGCACGGGGCCGAAGGGCCGATAAAGGTACGCCTTGCCGACACCCGAAACGGAGGTCGCGATCGCGGTCGCTTCGCGGTGATTGAAAGCGCCAATGAGAATCTCGTCGACCCCATCCGCGTTCACGTCACTGCCCGTCGCACAACTGCCCCAGCCAAAGTGGTCCCCATCATTCTCACCCGAGAGGATGCCGTCACACGCGTTGTCCACGTCCGGACCGCCGTGGTACACGTACGCGGATCCAGGACCGCCGCGGGTCGCGGAAGGTGCACCGACGACGAAATCTGGATGCAGATCCAGGTTCAGATCCACACCACCGGATACGAAACGGCCGAACCAATCTCCTGCGATTCCAGGTGCGAGCACCAAATCGGCCGTCGCGTCCATGCCGGGTCCGCCGAAGTAGACATAGGCACGTCCAGTCGCGCCGTCGATCTGCGAAGCTCCGACCATCACATCCGCATGACCGTCATCGTTCACATCCGCGGCAGCGAGCCCATCACTGAAGTGAGCACGGAAGCCCTCGCCTTCCAGTACCAGGTCGGGTGTTCCATCCACACCGGGCCCGCCGAAGTACACGTACGCGCGACCGGTTTCGTAGTCCGTGAGCGGGTTGTGATAGGCGCCGACCAGGAAATCGGCGTGACCATCGCCGTTCAAATCGCCCGCACGCGCCACCGTGAATCCCATGCGTTCGCCAGCAGTTTGCGCTGGAATCACCAGATCCGCGATCGCGTCCGAAGCCGGCCCGCCGTAGTAAACGTAGGCGCGACCCGCCTCGAACCCGCCGGAGTCGTTGAAACGCGCCCCGACGAGGAGATCGTCCCAGCCGTCGGCGTTGACATCGCCGACGCCATCGACGGCGAGTCCGAGCTGCTCTCCCGGGACACCGGAGAACACGAGGTCGGCGGCGGCATCGATCCCAGGACCGCCGTAATACACATACACGCGCCCCGCGTCATTTCCCGAGCCGCCGCGGAAGGCCCCGACCAACACGTCGAGAGATCCATCGCCGTTCACGTCGCTCGCTGCGACGGCGACTCCGAACCGATCCCCGGCGAATGCACTCGTGAAGACGACATCCGGAACGTCGTCGTTCGAAGGTCCTCCGAAGTAGAGATAGGCGCGGCCACCATCGGCTCCCACCACCACGTCGTCGTGTCCGTCGCCGTTCAGATCGCCGGGAGTGAGAACTGCATTCCCAAAGCCCACGTCACCATCTCGAGCTTTGAGTTCCAGTTTCTGAACGACCAGCGGTGCGGGTCGGGAAAAGACTCGCGTCGTGCACGAACGGTTCAATGCCGGACAGGTCTCGGATGTCACGTCGAGACGAAGCGTGTCGACCTCGCCGCAGCCCGCCAAGGCGGTGCAATGCGTCGTCAGGCAGCGGGTTTCCCCGGCTGCGAGAGTGATCTGCCCGGTGAGGGGCGCGCACCAGTCGGCGGAATCGTGCAGCACGTAGTCCAACTCGGCCGGATCGTCTCCACAATTCGAGAGGCAGAATTGCCTCGCAAATCCTTCGCCCTGGGTCACGAGAGTGTCCTGCGGACAATCCACTTGCAGACAGGCGTTGGCCGACTCCACGAATACACGCGTCGTGCACGCGCTCGAAACCACCGCACATTCGACCAGCGAAGCTTGTACGTCGAGTGTCGTGAGGGACCCACATGGCATGCTGTCCGGCACCGTGCATGCGACCAACACGCATGCGGTCCCGCCGGCGGGGATTTCGACCACTTGCGTCGATGGAGTGCACCACCCCGCGGTGTCAGACACAGCGAGTTCGACCTTGGCGGACGACGTACTGCAGTTCTCGATGCAGATCTGTCGGGTCGAGGTCTGGCCAGCGGACACCGTCGTATCGGGAGGACACGTCACTCGCAGACAAGGCATCGCGCGGTAGAGATACGCGCGGCCGACTTCGGGACCCGCGGCATCATTTCGGAATGCACCCGCGAGCAATTCCTCGATTCCATCGCCGTCGGTGTCGCCGCCCGCCGCGGCTACCGCGTTCCATCCGAACGCATCCCCGAAGGATTCGCCGTGCAACACGGCATCCGCCGTCGCATCGACGCTTGGCCCGCCGTGATAGACAAGAACACTGCCCTTGCCACCAAACCCCAACTCGGGAGCACCGACGAGAAAATCACCGTGGCCGTCATTGTTCAGATCGGCGCCACCGGAAACCGAGCGACCGAACCATGCACCGCTCCCCGGAGAATCGAGCGTGATGTCCGCTGTTTGGTCGAATGCGGGCCCACCAAAGTAGACGTAAGCACGCCCCGCCGTACCGGCGTACTGGGACGCCCCCACGAGAACGTCTGAGTGTCCATCATCATTGACATCACCCGAAGCGACGCCGTCGCTGAAGTGCGCGATGTTGCCTTCGCCCTCGAGAATTTGATCCGCTGTTCCATCCACGCCTGGCCCGCCGAAGTAAACGTAGCAGCGCCCTGCTTGCGGAGCACTGGTTGGGTTGTGATAGGCACCGACCAAGAAGTCGTCGACGCCGTCGTCGTTCAAGTCACCGCCGCGCGCGACGGTGAAACCGAAACGCTCGCCGCCGCCGTGACCCGGCACGATGACATCCGGTGTCGCATCGACCCCTGGCCCGCCGAAGTAGACGTAACCACGCCCGGATTCGAAACCGGTTGCCGCGTTGAATCGCGCCCCCACAATTAAGTCCGCACGTCCATCGCCATTCACATCGCCGGCCCCATCCACAGAGATCCCAAATTGCTCTCCCGCCGTCGCACCCGTGAGCACCAGGTCCGGAACGTCATCCAGCGCGGGTCCACCAAAGTAGACGTAGGCGCGGCCGGCGTTCGAGCCACCGGCATCGTTCTGGTAGGCCCCCACGACGAGATCGGCATGACCGTCGAAGTTCAAATCACCGGCACCTGCGAGCACATAGCCGAACCGATCTCCAAGTGCCTGTCCGGTCAGGTAAAGGTCGGGCGTCGCATCCGCGCCCGGACCACCAAAAAAGACCGCGACTCGACCGGGAATCGCTTCGCCGCCGCCATCGAAAGTCGTAGCCCCGCACGCGAAATCGATGTTCCCATCGCCGTTCAAATCCCCGGGGATGACGACAGCAGTGCCGAAACCTGCGTCGCTCGCCTCCCCTGTCGCCACTAGGGGACAGGATGCCTCACAAACACTTCCCGGCAAGAGTAAGGAGATCACTGCGGTCCAATAAGAGAGCAGGAGGACGCGTCTTGTCGTCATGGCGGACGACTCCCTTCGACCCACGTGGCCGACATGGTCGTGCGGGCGTACGGGCAGGAAGATTCGAGGGGAATCTTAGCACTCGAGAGCGATGGCGCAAGGGCGAAGATAGAGTCTCGCCCTCGCGTCATTGTTGGCAGCTCACCACGCGCGGTTCTTGTACGGGAACCAGTAGCTCTTACGCTCTTGCACGTAGTCGATGTGAACGTGCTTGGGTTCGCGGAAAGCGTCGAGGCCTTCCTCGCCCAATTCGCGGCCGATGCCGCTCTGGCGCATGCCGCCGAAGGGGCCCGCTTCGTTGTCGGTCAGCGGATCGTTCACCCAGAACGTGCCGGCCTTGATTTCTTCCATGGCGCGCAGCGCGTAGTCGAGTCGCTTCGTGTAGATGTTGGCGCCGAGGCCGAAATCGCTGTCGTTGGCGCAGGCGATGGCTGCCTCGAAATCGCGCACCCGGACGATCGCCGCCACCGGCCCGAAGATCTCGGTGCGCGTCGGCGAGCTGCCGTGCTGCACGTGATCGAGCACCGTCGGCGTCAGAAAATACCCGCAGCTGCAATCCGCCGGGCGATCGCCGCCGGCGACCAGCTTCGCGCCTTCCCCTACCGCGGTGCGAATCGCCTCCTGCACGGCTTCCAGCGCCGCACGCGAGATGACCGGCCCCATGTCAGTTTCTTGCCGGCTCGGATCCCCCACGACGATCTCGCGCGCCGCGTTCACGAAGCGCTGTACGAAGTCTTCCGCCACCGACTCCACGACGTAGAAACGCTTCGCCGACGTGCACACCTGGCCGCAATTCAGAAAGCGCGCCCACACCGCGGCACGCGCCGCGACGTCGAGGTCGGCGTCCTCGCAGACGATGAATGGATCGATGCCGCTGGTCTCGAGGTTGATCTTCTTCAACGATTCGGATGCCAAGCGCATGATGCGTTTGCCGACCGCGGTCGAGCCGGTGAATGCGATCAAGTCGATACCGGGGTGCGTGACCAGCGATTCGCCGGTCGCCGCACCACCGGAAACAATCTGCACGACGCCCTCCGGCAGCACGTCGAAGGCGCGCGCCAGCGCCAGGGTCGCGAGCGGCGTTTGCTCCGCCGGCTTCAGCACCACGGCATTCCCGGCGGCCAGTGCCGGCGCCAGCTTCCACGACATGAGCAACAGCGGATAGTTGAACGGCACGATCGCCGCCACGACACCGAACGGCTCCTTGATGGTGAAATTCACCTGGTGCTCGAACACCGGCGGGATGCAGTTGCCGCGCGACGCGCGCCCGACCTCCGCGTAGTAGTCGAAGGCGGCCGTCGTCCACTCGATCTCGTCGAGGTTCTCGATCATCGGTTTGCCGCCCTCGGCGGTCATCATGGCGGCGAGTTCGGGTCCCATGCCGCGGATGCGAGATGCGACATCGTGCAGCAATTTCGCCTTCTCGACCGCGGGAACGCGGCGCCAGTGTGCTTGCGCCTTGCGAGCTGCCTCCACCGCGCACGCGACGTCGGCGGCGCTCGCCGCCGGTGCCGTGCCGATGATTGCTTCGGTGGCCGGGTTCTCGACCTCGAAGGTCGCGCCGCCTTCGGCTTCCACGTCGCGGTGGCCGATCCACATCGTGTGTCGTTTCACGTCGAGCATGTTGGTCTCCTCCGCGTCAGCGGCCATCGACTGCCGCCGGAATCGCCGCTCCAGCGCGCAGCGCCGCCTGCACGTACACGAAGCGCTGGCCGCTCTGTAGATAATTGTCGGCGGCGTGCAACATTTCGGCGTCACGCAGCCATGCGGGTCCTTGGTCGCGCACCGATTCTTCGACCAGTGCCGAGAACCACTCGAAGCCGCGCTCTATGGCGCGCTCGCGCAGGCGATCGAGCAGCAGGCCCTCGATCTCGGCGCGATTGGCGACCGAAGGCAGCGTCGCCATGGCTTGCATGTAGAAGGTAGCGCCCTCGCCCAGGTGCGGATCGTCGGACACGCCTTCCTCGTCGTAGTTCTCGACCGGGCTGCCGACCGCGTAGGCGACGATGCGTCCCGAAACGCCGTCGCGGATCGCGATCCCCACCGATTGCGCGTTCTGCAAGGTGGCTTCCAGCGCTTCGGCCGGATACTGCAACAGTGGCCGGTGACCGGTGTGCAGCACGCCTTGCGGATAGTCCGCGAGACAACCGTAGCGTTCCATCTCGACGGCCATCACCTGCGGTCGCAATTCCGCGAAGTTGGCCGCGTCGAGATCCTGCATCTGGACGGCGGCGAGCGGCACGTCGAACTCGCCGACGCGGAAACGCGGCCCCGGCGGCAACTCGACATGGCTTCCCAGCACGTCGGCCAACGCAAGACGCAGGATCTCGACGGCCTCGTCCAACACCGCGGCCGGCGTGTCGTAACGCGGATAGAAGCGCAGGGCGCGATCGCCCGCCGGCAACAGAATGAGGCCGCGGCGGAAGGCGCGATCGCGCACCACGTCGCGCCAATCGGTGCGCGCTACGTCGAACGCCAGCATGACGCCGGCGCCGCGCACGTTCTGGACGAATCCCTTGTGCTCGCGCGCTAGGTTTTCGAGACGCTGCAACGCTTCGGCGCTCGTGCGCTGCACTTGCTCGAGGTCGAGCCGTTCGATCATCGCCAGCAACCGCACCATCCCGGTCGAGTCGCCTTCCCAGGTGGTGTTGAACTTCTTTTCTTCCTGGAAGAACGTCGCCAATTCGTCGCTCACGAACAGGACGCCGTTCTGCGCCTTCTTGGCCCAGGTGACGACGTCGGGCGGTAGCGGCAGGTCGAAGTGATCGTGCGCCCACATGCGACCGGTGGTACCGAAGCCAGCCTGCACTTCGTCATAGATGAGCGCGACACCGTAGATCTTGGTGAGCAGGCGCAAGCGGCGATGAAAGCGTGACGTTGCCATGCGCACGCCACCCTCACCTTGGATCGGTTCGAGCAACACGGCGGCGACACGGCGCGCGGTGCGCAATGCTTCGGGAGCCAGTTCGGCACGTCGTGCCGCGACGAACGCCTGCACGTCACCGCCCGGCTCCGCCAGGAACGCATCCATCGCATCCAGTTCGCGCTTGAAGCCCTCGCGGTTGCGCGGCTGTCCGGTGCCGCGGCCCGAAGTCATGAGGTCATAGATCTGCCGCAGACTTCTCTCTTCACGCCGCGCCGTGGCTGCGGGCGCGCGCGGATCGTCGGTCGGAAACGTCGCCTGCGGCCAGTCGAAGGTGGGAAATCCAGTGCGCGCTTTCTTGCGGTGGGTCACCGCCAGCGCGCCCAGGGTGCGGCCGTGAAAAGCGCCGTCGAACGAGATGATGAAGCCGCCATCCTTGTCGCCGGTGCCGAGCACGCGGTTCAACAGCACCGACTTGATGGCGTTCTCGACCGCCTCGGCGCCGGTGTTGACGACGAAGTGGCGCGGCGTGCCGTGCGGCGCGATGCGATCGAGCGCCGCCTTGAGCCGCAACGACAAGACGGTTTGGTATTCCGAATGCGCGTGACGATTCACCGCGAACGGCAGCTCGCGCAAGATCGCTTCGACGATGACGGGGTCGTTTTCACCGAAGGCGCAGGTCGCGATCTGCGCGCCCATGTCCATGAATCGATATGGTTCGTCGTGTTCGTCGCGATCGGCGGTTGCCAGGAAGCAACCGACGCTCTGGCTCGGGTCGAAGGCCACCGGCAACGAAAAAAACAGACTGTTGCGCGCCGCTTCGAGTGCCGCGTGCGAGCGCGGCAGACACTCTTGAATCGCGTCGTCGAGCGGGCGATCGGACTGTTGCAAGCCTTCGGGCACCCGCACGTGGACGTTGCCGCTGCGATACGCGGCATCCTGTGCGCGCACGCGATCGAGGTACAGGCGCAATGTGCCGAGTGCTTGCTCGAACATGTGTTGCTCCCAGGGTGCGGCTTGCAATGTCTCCCGGCGTCCTGTCCGGAAGATCGCCTGTGTCCCGACACGCGGCAAGATGCGGTCCCACGCCGCGGTGCGACGCGCCGGCCGCTGGGCGCGGGCACCGAGTGTGGGTCGACTCGACCCAGGACCGCGTCGCAGTGCTATTCCCTGTCCAAGCAAAGGTCAAGTGAAGGGAGTGTGATGAAACCGGCACCAGGATAGCGGCCAGACACACGCCCTTCATGCTCAGAGTTTTGCCCGGCAAGCGGCGGCGGGGCGGCCGGAGGTGTGTGCGGGAGGTGGTGCTGGGGACGTGTGGTCGGAGCGCCGCGGGCTCAGACAGGGCGAGCCGGCGGGGCTCACGCCTGTGGCTTCATGGGTGGTGCGGCTCGCCAACTCGCCCGCGACGCTCCGACCACACGTCCCGCGTTACGCCCGCTGCACGTCAGGTCCGGAACTTGTGCGAAGCGTGGTGAAGGTGGGGCGTGGTGTCGAACGTCGCGCGGCGAGTTGAGCGGGCGCAGCACCGCGATGGAATTCTGCACCTGCATCCGCCGCCCGCTCCTGTCTGAGCCGAGCGGCGTTCGACACCACGCCCCAAGCACGACTCCCCCGCACACACAGAATCAGCCGGCGTCTGCGGGTGCAACGCCCAACGTGCGATCGAGCAGTGCGCGGTCGCCTTGCACAGCGGTGCGTTGGAAGTAGAAATCGAGACCGCGCAGGCCACCCAGTTCTTCGCCGCCGCCGGCGCGTCCGGGGCCACCGTGCACGCAGGACGGCATGACCGCACCGGGGCCCACCGAATGTTCGGCGATCTTGGCGCTGCCGCACAGGATGCGACCACTGTGCGGCGCGATGGCGAAAAGCAAGGTTTCGAGGTTGGCGCGATCGTCGGTGTAGATGGTGTTGACGAGGCTGCCCTCGCCGCGGGCGACGAGGGCGGCTGCATCGCCGGCATCGCGATACGGCATCAATGTCGCGACCGGGCCGAACACTTCGTGCGCGTGTACTGCGTTCGCAGCATGCGGTTGATCGGCGCGCAACAACACCGGCGCAATGAAGTAACCCTTGCCTGCCGGGACGCCGGCCGGCGCGACGTCGGTCGCGCTGCCGAAGACGATGTGCGCGCCCGACTTCTGCAACAGCTCGAGGCCGGCGCGCACGTCGCGTAACTGCGGTGCGGTCGCGAGCGGGCCCATGCGTACGTCGTCGAGCGCCGGATCGCCGACGCGGACGCGGCTCAACGACTCGACCAAGTCTTCTTGCACGCGATCGAGTTGCGTCGCTGGCACCAGAATGCGTCGCGTCGCGGTGCACTTCTGTCCCGCCTTCTGCGTCATCTCACGGGCGGTGTCACGCAGGAACAATTGATATGTGTCGCTGCCGGGCTCGACGTCGGCGCCCAGGACGGCGGCGTTCAGGCTGTCGGCCTCGACGTTGACGCGCACCGAGCGCTGCACGATGGGCGCGAGCGCGCGCAAGTGCGCCCCGGTGCTGCCGGCGCCGGTGAAGGCGAGGACATCTTGCGGTCCCAGATGTTCGAGCAGATCGCCCGCACCGCCGCACACGAGTTGCAACGCGCCGAGCGGTAGATCCGCAGCTTCGACCAAACGCTCCATGACGCGAAACGCCAGCAACGCGGTCGCGGTCGCGGGCTTGCTCACGACCGGAACGCCGGCGAGCAACGCCACCGCCGCCTTCTCGGCCAATCCCCACGCTGGGAAGTTGAAGGCGTTCACGTGCACGGCGACGCCGACGCGCGGCGTCTTGAGGTGATAGCCGCAGAAGCGCGGCGAGCGCAGCAACTGCTCGCCCGGTCCTTCGACCAGCGTGCGCGCGTTCCCGAGTTTGTCGCCGAGCGCGGCGTAGAAAGCCAGCGTCCCCGTGGCACCATCGATGTCGAACTTGGCGTCGGAGCGCGTCGTGCCGCCGTTGGCGATCGACGCGTCGATGAGTGCGTCGCGTACTTCGAACAACACCTTCGACATGCGCTTCAAGAGTGCGCCGCGTTGCGCGAAGGTGAGCGCGCGCAGCGCGGGACCGCCTTCACGCCGCGCGTAGTCGAGAACCGCTGCGAAATCGATGCCGGCGGTACTGGTGCGCGCCAGCGGTGCCTCGGTTGCCGGGTTGACCAAGGTCGCGAAGTCGCCGCTGCCCTCGACCCATTGTCCTTGCACGTAACTCTTGAGCGTGATCACTGCGTCCCCCGTGTTGGTCCTGCGTGCGCCGCGCATGGTACACCACGCGGGCGTGGGTGCGGCGGGTGGATACGGTAGAGGCGCGAGCACGCGCGGCTCCGCCGCCTTCAGCCGAGCGTGAACTCGTACGGTTGCAGTGAATCGATCACCGCCATGTTGCCGCGCCATGCAATCGCGGCCCAGTCGCCGATCGCTTCGCTCCAACCCGCCGGCAATTCGGCGCGGGCGGCGGCCTCGAGCAAGACCACCAATCGCTTCGATCCCTTCATCGATCCCGGCAGAATCGCCAACATACGATCGAGATAGTTGGTTTGCTCGTAGCAAGCGGCTTGCAGCTGTTCCAAGAACCCCGGCGTGATGCCGCCCGACGCGTGCGTCGGTTGCAGGATGACCTGCAATGTGGTGTGCGGTTCACCATTCAACGTCCGCCGGATCCAGGCGACACACGCATCCGCGTGCGGCGCGAAATCGCGCGCCCGCAGGTGCAATGTGAAGGCTTGCGAACGGCGCGACGCGGGCGGCAACGGCGTGGACTCTGTTGCGTCGAGGTTCACGACGTGCAGCCGGTGAATTCCGTCGGCGGACGGAGTCAGGGGCAACGCCGGCGCCGGCATCGGTTCGAACTCGGTGTCGAAGGCGTCCTCGGCTTCGTCCATCAGCATGTACAAATCCTCGAGCGCGAGATCCGGCGTGCGCAGCACGTGATACGGCGGTCGCGGCTGGTGCACGAGCCCGAGCGCGGCCGCTTCCTGCCGGAACGCGGTGCCCGGGAGCACCGCCAGATTGAATACCTGCACGTCGGTGTACAAACCGCTGGCGCGTAACCACTCGATGCCGCGTCGCACCGATTCGACGGTGTCGCCTGGCAAGCCGACGATGAGGTCCATCTTGACGCGGATGCCGGCGTCGAGCAGCGCGCGCACGCCGCGCTCGACCGCTTTCAGATTGTTGCGTCGATCCATGAGCACGCCGGCGCGTGGATCCACCGATTGCAAGCCGATCTCGACCTCGGTGAAGTTCGCGTCGCGCAAGCGGGCGGCGATGTCGGCGTCGAGGCCCTCGGCGCGCAACTCGCCGAAGTAGGTGAAGGTGCGGCCGGGATTGCAGCGTGCCAGCAAGTCCACGAAGGCGGTGAAGTCGCGGCCCTGGTTCAGCGTCGGATCGAGCAGCGTCACCTCGCGCACGCCGCGCTCCCGCGCATGCGCGAGCGCCGCCACGACGTGTTCCTCCGCCAGGTAGTACAGATCGTCATAGCTCTTCGGATAGAAACAGAATTTGCATTTGAAGACGCAGCCGCGCAGCGTTTCGAGCAGCAAGATGCCTTCTTCGCCGGCGTCGAGCAGCCCCTCGATGTAGGGCGACGCGACCATGTCGAGCGACCGGAGCGGCGTGCGCGGCGGCGGCATCGCATTGCTGCCGGCGACGAACAACCCGGGGATCGGAGTCGAGATCGTGCCGTCGCGCAACGTCGAGAGCAGCGCAGCGAAAGTTTGTTCGCCCTCGCCGAGCGCTGCGTAGGAGATTTCGGGGCGTCGCAGCAGCCAATCATTGTCGGTTGTGACCTCGGGACCGCCGATCAAGATGCGTAGATCTGGTCGCCGCTCGCGCAGTCGCCGTGCCACGTCGAGCGTGCGCTCGACGTTCCACAAGTAGCACGTGAAACCCACCATCCATGGATCGCGCGCCAAGATGTCGTCGACCAGTCCCGCATCCGACAATCGACTCGCGCGCGTGCCGGGCAGGATCTGCACGTCGTAGTCCGCGTCGAGACCGCTGCGCCGCGCATAGAGCGCCAGATAGGCCGCAGCCAACGGCACGTTGCCGCGCTGCGGCTCGATGCCGAGCTGCGGAATGAGCAGCTGCACGAGAACGATGCATCGGCGTTGCTTCATGAATGACTCAGCTACGAATGAGGAGTTGCATGGGGGCGCGACCGACGCCTTGTTGGGCGCGAACGCCCAGGTCGCGCAAGAGATCGGCCGGGCGCACGCGGCCGGTGAGCAGTGCCGTATAGGCGGCCAGCACCCGCGCCGCTTCTTCGCGCGTCTCGCGCACGAACTCGACGCGGAAGCGGCGCACGCCAGCCGTCACGAGACGCGGCACCAAACCCGCCACACTTTGCACGTCGGCGTTGAAGACCGTATTGCGACATCCCGCATCCACGATCACCGGATGTTCGTGACCCAGATGATCTCGGAGCGACACCGCGTGCTCTTCACATGGACGACCACACGTCCGATGATCGCGCCCGGCGCTCAGCAAATGCGAGTACACGCAATGCTCGGTATGGAAGGTGGCGATACGATGGTGCAGAACCACCGCGACACGTTCCGCCGGAACCTGCGCGAGCATCGCGAAGAGCTGCGCTTCGTCGAGATCGTGCGACGCCGTGATCGTGTCGAGTCCGCGTGACAGCAGCATCCGCGCCGTGATCGAGTTGGTGACGTTGAGCGAGAAGTCGCCGTGCAGGAGCGGTCTCCGGCCGGCGCCCGGTGCGCCGTGCACGAATCCTCCCCAGTGACGCACCAGGAAGCCGTCGGGCTCGAGTCGCGCTAGCGCCTCGTCGAAGGCTTCCTCGCCCGGCTTCTGCACCCGCAGCGTCGCGAGCGTCACCTTCGCTCCGGCCGCACGCGCGCGTTGCGCCGCGCCGGCGACCCCGACGCGCTCCATCCAGTCCAATTCCACCTCGGGGAGTTCGGCGGCGAGCGCGGCATCGAGCTGTGCGTCGTTGCGACACAACGCCACGAGCTGTGAGGCCCTCGTGGCTGTCGAGATCGGGAATGCGAAGCTCGCACGCAGATGCGTGACGAGTGCCGCCGCGTCGAAAGCCGCCGCGTCGGTGACCGACGCCGCCACTTGCAGCGGCACCGACGCGAGCGCCGCCACGATCGCGCGCCGCAGTTCTTTCAATTCGGAAACTGGAATGTGCAGGCCCGGCGCGACCTGCGTCGCATCGAGCCCGGCCAGTTCGTACGGCGTCTCACCCAGCGCACCCAGCTTTTCGGCCAGGAGCGCACGCGTGATTCCATCGCCGTGCGCGCGCGAGGTCGCACTCCGCGTCGTGCATGCGACTTCACGCGCACCCGCGCGCGCCACGACGCGCACCGGGGCACCGTGTGTCGCATCGACCACGAGCGTGAGCGGCGTTCGTACCGCCGGCGGGTCGTGCCGCAGCAAGCGCGCGGTGGCCTGCGCCAGCGGCGCATCCTGCGTCACCCACACGCGTTGGCCGGCAGCGATGCGTCGCAAGTCCGGTCCCGGCGTCCCAAATCGTAAACCCACGCGCGCACCATCGTGTTCGACGCCGTGCACCGTTCCACCTGGTTCGGCTTTGTCTTCTGGATCGCCGGCATCGAACACGATTCCATGTCCGGCGCGTACGTCGAGCTTGGCGGCAGAGGGGCCGGTGGCCGCGTGCGTCGGGCCTCCGAGTGCCGGCAACGGCGCCGACACCGTGCCCGCGGGAGCCTGCGGTCGCTCGCCGTCCACCGCGCGTCCACCCGTCCACACCTCGTTGCGGTTCTCGAGCGTCACCCACACGACGCCGCGCTCGACCCGCGCGACACGTCCCACGTACACACCGCGATGCTTCGGGAAGCGCCCCTCGACCAGCGATTGATGATCCGATCCGGCCAGGAATCCGTCGCCGAAACCGCGCGAGAACGACAAGGACATGGCGAGCAAATCGTCGCGCAGGGCCGCGGTCGCTGCGGCGCTGTTGCTGCGCCCATCAGCCACCGCATCCACCCAATGACGATACCCGGCAACGGCGGTCGCGACGTACTGCGGCCCTTTCTGCCGGCCCTCGATCTTGAGGCCATGCACGCCGAGCGCGATCAGTTCCGGCACCGCGCGCAATCCCGCCAAATCCTTCGGGCTCAGGAGATAGCGCACGTCACCGAGGTCGCGTTGTTCGCCATCCACGATCAGGTCGTACGGCATGCGACACGACTGCGCGCACTGGCCGCGATTCGCCGAACGCCCGCCCCATGCTTCGCTGGTCAAGCATTGGCCGCTCCATGACACGCATTGCGCCCCGTGCACGAAGACTTCGGCTTCGAGGGTGGTGCCGGCCAAAAATTCGCGGATCTCCTGCACCGACAATTCGCGCGGCAACACGACGCGCCGAATGCCCAGGCTCTCGGCGAAGGCCGCCGCTTCCGGGCTCGAGATCGTCATCTGGGTGCTGGCGTGCAGTTCGAGATCGGGCGCGACGGCGCGTGCGAGCAGTGCCATCGCCGGATCCTGCACGATGAGCGCGTCGACGCCGCAGGCAGCCGCGCGTCGGACGACATCGGCGGCGAAGGCCAGCTCGGGCTCGAATAACAATGTATTGAGTGCCAGGTAGGCCCGTGCGCCAGCCCGGTGGATCGTGGCGACGGTTTCCGCCAGATTCGCGAGCGCGAAGTTGCCGGCGCGGGCGCGGGCGTTGAAGCCTTCTTGCAAACCAAAGTAGACGGCATCAGCGCCGGCCGCGAGCGCCACCTGCAACGCGGCTGCATCGCCGGCGGGAGCGAGGATCTCGGGACGGCGCGGTCCGCCTGGACGCCGCGTCACGGCGAGATTCGGAATCGCGGCAGCGGGTCGTTGTGGCATCGCGACTCGGGCCGGGACCGATGCGGCCGGCCGCGCCATCTGCCGCGGCCGCGCAGCGGCTGCCGATCGCACCGAACGACCCGGACGCGCGGAACGATCATCGCGCGCCGGACGCGCTTGCCGCGCTGGACGCGCCGATGACGATGACCGCGGCGCGCGCTCGGATCGATCCGCCGGCGTGGGCCGAGCCGACCGCGGCGATGTTGGCCGTGCGGTTGTGCTCGGAGTCCGTCGGGTTCTTCCGTGCGCGGGCTTCGGGGTCGGCCCGCGATGCTTCACTCGCTTCTCTCGCGCCATGGAGTCCAGTATAGCGGCATTCGTGGTCGGGCCGTCGGAACGGACGGACCACGGGGAGAAACCATGCAACGACGCCAGCGAAACCGCATCACGAGTTCAGACGTGGAGTACGCACGCGGGCTCGCGCGCCGGCGCACGGCGATGGATCGATTGAACCGCAGCTTGCGCGATCTCCTGCAAGAGCGCGCCCGCGCCGCTGCAACCATCGCACGTTGGAAGGTGGAGCACGGACACGCCGTCGCCGATCCGGCCCGCGAGACGGCGATGCTCGCGGCGATGTTGCGCGATGCGCCGGAAGGGTTCGACCGCGCAACGCTGGCGCGCTTGCTGCGCGCCATCTTTCGTGCGGCGCGACTGAACGCGGAGCAGACGGCGTCGCACACGGCCGAGACCCGCGGCCACCCCACCAAGAGCGATCCAACGCGCGCCCGCATCGTCGCCGTCGTGCGCCGCATCCCGCGCGGACGCGTCGCGACCTATGGACAAGTTGCGCGGGTGGCTGGCCTGCCGCGCAACGCTCGCCTCGTCGGCTACACGCTGCACGCGCTGCCGCACGACAGCGATGTACCTTGGCACCGCGTCGTCGCCGCCGGCGGTCGTATCGCGCTGCCGTCGCACGATGCGCTCGATGGTTTGCAGCGCGCGCTCCTCGAGGCCGAAGGCATCACCTTCCGCGGCGCACGCATCGCGCTCGACCGTCACGCCTGGCGAGTGTAGTGGCAGCTGCGGTCACGTCCACCCCGCGCTCGAAAAACGCAGAATGTGGAATCAGGCGTCGCGCTGGAGGACGGATGGCGGTGTCGCGTGCGGCGGCGTGACGGGGCCCGTGTCGGTGACGAGCGGCATGCGACCGTGGCGGCGCGCGCGGCGCAGGTGCGCCACGACCCCGTCGGCAGTGACATAGAACGCCGGCACCACGAGCAAGCTCAAGACCGTCGACACCACGAGGCCGCCGATGACCGCGATCGCCATCGGCGTGCGGATTTCGGAGCCTGCGCCGAGGCCGAGCGCCGGTGGCAGCGCCGCCATCAATGTCGCCACCGACGTCATCAGGATGGGCCGCAGACGCACCGGGCCGGCGCGCTCCATCGCGGCGCGCGCATCCATCCCCTGCTCGCGGTTCTGATTGGCGTAGTCCACCAGGATGATCGAGTTCTTCTTGACGATGCCGAGCAACAGCAAGAGGCCGATCATGCTGAAGACATTCAAAGTTTTCCCCGCGATCCACAGCGCTGCGACCGCCCCCGTGACCGACAGCGGCAGGATCGTCAGCACGGTCACCGGGTGGACGAACGAATTGAATTGCGACGCCAGGATCATGTACGCGACCACGACGCCCAAGAAAAGCGCGAAAAGCAAACTGGTGCGCGACTCGCGGAAGGCGACGCTGGCGCCGCCCAGCACGGCGCGATAGCCCACCGGCATGCCGGCGGCCAGTTTTTCGACGTATCCCAAGGCTTCATCCTGCGAACGCCCTGCAGCGACGTTCGCCGAGATGGTGATGGCGCGCTCGCGATCGCGCCGGGTGATGGCTTGCAACGCCGGGCGCTCCTCGTGGCTCACGAGCGCGGCCAACGGCACCAAGGCGCCGGTGCGATTGCGCACTTGCAACCGCGCGATGTCGTCCGGCCGCGAGCGCTGCGACGCCAGCAGGCGCACGCGTACGTCCAACCGCCGCCCACCGGCGCTGTACTTGCCGGCGCGCACGCCGCCGACCAAGGCATTCAACGTCGTCGCGACGTCTTCGATCGAAACGCCGACATCGGCGCAGCGGGCGCGATCCGGCAGGATGCGCAGCTCCGGCATGCCGATCTGGTAGTCGCTGTCGAGGTCCATGACGAAACCACTCGCGCCGAGATCGGCAATCAGTCCCTGGCTCAGCTCGACCAGACGATCCCAATCGGGACCGCGCACCGAAAACTCGACCGGGAAACCGCGCTGCGCGGTGAATCCTTGTTGCGAGAGATCTTGCACCACGGCGCGCACGCCGGGAATCGCGTTCAGTTCGCGGCGCAACATGCCGGTGAACTCCACCTGCGTCACCTTGCGATCACGGCGATCCTTCAAGGTCACGAAGATGACGCCGGAGTTGACGTTGCCGCCGCCGAAACCGCCGATGACGGCGAAGCAGCGGATGACTTCTGGATGCGCGCTGACCAGCGCCTCGGCGCGCTGAAACAATTTGTCGGTCTCCGCCAAATCGGAACCCACGGCCGTCTGCACGCGCACGAGAAAACGACTCTGATCCTGCGACGGCACGAACTCGCCCGGCAGCGCTTTGAAAAGCAACAAGGATCCCGCGAACAACCCTCCCGCCATCGCCAGCACCCAACCACGATGCCGCAGCCCGCGCCGCAGCAGCTTCGAATACGTGTGTTCGAGCCGCTCGAAGCCGCGATCCACCGCGCGCCCCAGCCGGTTGCGCCCGGCGCGCGACGTCGACAGGAACTGCGCGCAGCGCGCCGGCGCCAGCGTGATTGCTTCGACGTACGAGAACAGGACCGCCAAGCACAACACGACGCCGAATTGCAGGAAGAACTTGCCGATGACGCCCTTCATGAACACGACCGGGATGAAGATGGCGACGACCGCTAGCGTCGCCGCCAACGCCGCGAAGGTGATCTCGGAGGTGCCCTCGCGTGCGGCGCGCACCCGATCCTTGCCCATCTCGGCGTGCCGATAAATATTCTCGAGCACCATGATGGCATCGTCCACGACAATGCCGACGGCCAGCGCCAGCGCCAGCAACGTGAACGTGTTGAGCGTGAATCCCAAGAAATAAATGACGGCGATGGTGCCGAGCAGCGACATCGGGATGGCGAGCACGACATTGAGCGTGCTCGACAACGACCCCAAGAACAACCAACACACCAGCGCGGTCAGCAAGATCGAGAGCACCAACTCCAACTCGATCTCGCGCACCGACTCCTCGATGAACTTGGTCGCGTCGAAGTTGAAGCCGACCTCCATGCCTTCGGGCAGCGTCGGCCGAATGGCGTCGAGTTCCGCCCGCACCGCTTTCGCCACCGCGACCGCGTTGGCGCCGCGCTGCTTGCGGATGCCGAGTCCCTGCGCCGGTGCACCATCGACGCGCGATCGCCGCCGGATGTCCTCGAAGCCGTCCTCGACCAGCGCCACGTCTTCCAGGTACACGGGGTTGCCGGGCACGTCCCGCACCACGATGTGACGCAGGGTCGCGAGATCGATCGCCTCGCCCAGCACCCGCACGTTGACTTCGCGACCCTCGGCTTCGATGCGACCCGCCGGCAACTCGACGTGCTCGCGCCGCAGCGCCGCAAGCACATCGGTCACGGTCGCGCCGCGCGCATCGAGTCGATTCGCATCGACCCAGATGCGCACGTTGCGTTCGAGATAGCCGCCCATGGTGATCTCGCCGACGCCCTGGATTGTTTGCAGACGCTCGCTCAACCGATAGCGCGCGTAGTCGCTCAAGACTTGCGGCGGATACGGCCCCGACAAGCCGACCCACAGAATCGGCTGATCCTCGGGATTGGTCTTGGATGCGACCGGCGGGTCGAGATCGCGCGGCAAGCGGCCCTGCGCTTGCGAAATCTTCGTCTGCACGTCCTGCAACGCCAGGTCGACGTCGCGTTCCAGGTTCAGCTCGACGGTGATGGACGCACGACCTTGGCGCGCCGACGAGGTGATGGCGCGCACGCCTTCCACCTGCACCAACGCTTCTTCCAAGATCTCGACGACATCGTTCTCGACGACTTCGGGGGCGGCGCCTTCCCAATTCAGATTGACGGTAATGGTGGGAAAATCGACGTCCGGATACTGACTGATGCCGATGCGCGACGCGGCGACGCCGCCGAACACGATCGTCGCCGCCATCACCATCCAGGCGAGGACCGGTTTTCGGATGCAGATTTCGGTGAGGTTCATGGGCGCGCCGCCGCGGTCGGTGAAGCGGGAGCGGCGGCCGGCGGTGCGGCGGCTTGCGTCACGACGCGCACCGCGGCGCCGTCGCGCAACGCCTCGGCGCCGCGCACAACCAGAGATTCGCCCGGCGCCACGCCTTGGCGCACTTCGACCAAGCCTTCCGGCGTGCGCATTCCGAGCGTCAAGACGCGTTCCTGCGCCTTGCCGCCGCGAATGACATAGGCGAGGAAGCCGCGCTCGCTCGGGCGCACCGCGGTTTCGGGAACCACCGGCGCGCCGGCCTGCCCGCCGACCGGCACCGCGACCTCGGCGAAGGCGCCCGGGCGCGGCGCATCGGCGGCTTCCGGGTGCTCGACGTGCGCGGTGACGGCAACCATGCGCGTCGTAGCGTCGGCACCCGCCGCGACGTGGGTAATGCGCGCGGCAAACTCTCGCTCGCTCTCGCGCACGCGGAAGTGCGCCGTCATGCCGGCGCGCACGCGACTCGCATCTTGCTCCGGAATCGTAAAGCGCAGGAGCAGCGGATCACGGCGCATCAAGGTTGCCAGCGTGGTTCCGGTCTGCACGAACTCGCCGGTCTGCACGCTCCGCGTTTGAATGATGCCGCGCACTGGGGCGCGCACGAAGGCGTCGTGCAGGTTCAGCTCCGCTTGATCGAGCGCCGCCTTCGCTTGCAGCATTTCCGCGCTCGCGGTGCGCAAGCGCGTGCGCCACGTCTCCAGTTCCTCCGCCGGGATGACGCCCGGGTTGCGTTCGTTGGCGGATGCACGCCGCGCGATGCCAGCTTCGGCCTCGGCGCGCGCCGCGTCCGCTTTCTCCAGCGTCGCGCGCGCGGCTTCGACCGCGAGGCGAAAGCGCTCCGGCTCGATCTCGACCAAGGTGCGTCCGGTCTCGACCCGATCGCCCTCCGAGAAGCGGATCGCTTCGACCACGCCTTGCACGCGCGCCGTCATCTGCACGATCTCGAATGCCTCGACCGAGCCCACCGCCGCGACGCGGTATTCGACGTTCTGCGCCCCGACCGGCATCACCTCGACCGGGAATTGCACGTTGCGTCGCGCACTCCCACCAGCGCCGCCCGGCGCGGGCTCCGATTTGCCACCGCAACCGCAGGCTGCGATCGCAAGCAACAGCGCGCCGGCTGCACACACTCGGTTCACGGTTCCCTCCCCAGCGGGTCGAGGCCCTGCGCTGCGCGCAGCTCGAGAAACGCACGACCCAAACCGAAACGTTCGCCGGCCAATGCCACTTCCGATTCGAAGAGACGCACGCTCGCGTCCGCGACTTCGAGGGCGCGCGCCAAGCCTTGGCGATACAACTCGGTGGTCTCGGCGGCGTTCTTGCGTGCCGCCTCGACCGCGGCGGTCGCGGCACGGATCGCCGCCTGCGACGAGGTGTGCGCGGCCTGGGCACTTCGCGCTTCCAATTCCACTTCGCGCCGCAGCGCATCATGTCCGAGATCGGCGGAGCGCGCCAACGCCAGTCGCTCGCGCCGCTCGGCATGCCGTTCGCCGCCGTCATAGAGCGGCCACGTCAGATCGACGCCGAACGACCAATCGTGGTCGCGACCGCTGAAACCTTGCTCGTTCGTGAGGCGCGTTTGCGCCGCGAAGCCGAGCCGCGGGACATAGCGCAGGAGCGGTTCGCGCGCGCCAGCGTGCAACGCCGCGGCGCGTTCGCGTGCCGCGGCGACGTCGAGACGCCGCTCTTGCGCGGCCGCGATCCACGGCGGCGTCGGCGCGGGCGGCGGCGCTGTCGCCGCATCGAGCAGCGCATCCGGCACCACGAGCGGCGGCTCGATGGCGGTGTCGAGCAGGTTGCCCAATTCCAAGGTCGCGATCTCCGCTTGCGCGCGCACGCCGGCCAGCACGCGCTCCGCGCTCGCGACCTCGAGTTCGACCCGCGTCACGTCGTTCGAGCTGACCAAGCCGGCATCGAAACGCGTGCGCGCATCCTGGAAGCTGCTGCGCGCGAACTCGAGCCGCCGCTCGGCCGCCGCCAACACTTGCTCGGTGCCGAGCGCCAACAAGAACGCATCCGCAGCTTCGAAGGCGATTCGACGGCGATCGTCCGCGGATTGGAAGCCCGCGGCCTTCGCGTCGCGCGACGCCTGGGCATACAGCGGGAAGGACCGCGCATCGAACAACGCGAGCGACAGCGATGCCGTTCCCAGCAGCGCGTTGCGGTCGGCGATCGTCAGCCGTTCGTTGTCCACCGTACGCACGGTCTCGTACGCGCGCCGAGTGTAACCGCCCGTGACCGTGAGGTCGGGAAAGAAAAAGGCGCGGGCGCGATCGGCGCGCGCCGCCGCCGCATCCTGGCGCGCATCCGCGGCCGCGGCGCGTTCGTTGCGCTCGAGCGCATAGCGAACTGCACTTGCGAGATCGAGCCGCTCGGCGCCGACGGCGAGCGAAGGAATCAACGCACAGCAGAGGACAACCAGAATCCGGACTGACAG
>Ga0247727_10006174_pt1 | contig 23702 bp, 11 predicted proteins | sample WisWelCaveWW1625_FD_202498 | JGI IMG/M metagenome (GOLD analysis project Ga0247727, IMG submission 202498) | Biofilm microbial communities from Wishing Well Cave, Virginia, United States - WW16-25 | ecosystem: Environmental > Aquatic > Deep subsurface > Groundwater > Cave microbial mat | place...
TCCTCGCGGGGATAGACTTGACTACAGACGTTCGTCCGCCCAGCAAGAAGCACGGTGCTTGCCAATCTCTTGCACGTCACTCTGATGATTCAAAAGGAGTTGGCGCAAAGTGCCCGGTACCAAAGCAAGCCAGCGGAAGGCGATTTCCCTATAACCGAAAACCAATTCACTCGAATTCAAGCAGCAGCCGGTAGCCTGTATGGGGAGTCTAAGGGTTGGCAGACGAGCCAGTTCAAACGTAGATTGACCATCGCGAGAAACGCAGGGCAAACCGCTCCGACTAGCAGCCTATTTAGCAGTTCGAAAGCTGAAGACCGGCGAGACGGCCAACTGCCCGGCCGAGTCGCGCGAGATCGCCCGGCACTGATACGTAGTGTCGGGGTCCAGAAAGTTCAGCGTGTGCGCGTGGTTGATGGCAGGCGTCAGGTCCAGAGCTGACCGGATACCCTCGGGAGCGAACACGCCGCAGGCAATCTGGCCATCCGCCCACGCGCTTGTCATCCACACCACTGTAACCGAGGTGGCCGTAATGTTAATCGCAGCTATGCCGGAGATGATGACTTCGGTCGCTTGGGCGCTGGCCTGCGGAGAAGTAAGTCGCAGTGTATATGCGTTCTGTCCGGATTTGTTCACCAGACCAAACACTCCCAGGCTAGGGTAGTAGCGGAAGCGTCCGTAGGTGCCGGACCCATTGGGCGTACCCGGCCCGCCTGCAAACGTTCGCGTGGTGCAGGACCTGGCATCGGGATCAAAGACATAGATCGTGTCGCCGGTTACCCAGCCAATGATTTTGTCCTGCACCGGGTCATAATCCAAACCGGGTCCGCTGCCTTCGCCGTTTCCCACCGGAGCGCTGGAAATCAGGCCGTCGCATCCGGAGAGCGTCATGCTGACTGGCTGGCCTGTATCTACGTTGACAGCGCTAAATTGCCTGCTGCCGCCCCAGTCTGTGCCGAACACAAAGAGGATGCGGCGCTTTGGATCAATGACGCTGGAAGTGGCCAGGCCCAGGCCCAGCGAACCGACGCGGGTGTATTGCTCGGAGGCCGGGTCGAAGCGCCACAGGCTGCCGCGGTCGGCCACAAAGACCTGCTTAGTTACAGAGTCATAGTGCGCGTGAACGTTGTAATCGGCCGATGGACCCGTAGCGGATACTTGCCGCCATTGCAGCGTGTCAAGATCCAGCAGCCAGGTATCGTTGCGCGCCTCTCCACTGGACCACAGCGAGCCGCTGAAGGCGAACATTTTGTCCAGATGCGCAACATATGCTAGGCCATTGTAAGTGTGACGCGAATTTGGCTTGCCGTCTGACGTGGCCGCCGGTGAACCGGACGGCGGCGGACTGGGACTATTCAGACGCTTCATTGTGAGCGTCGAAAACTCCATGGCATACAATTCGTTTCCAGCGTAATCGCCGTGGCCGCCACCCCAGACGATCATCCGGTTGCGCGCCGTATCGGCAATGCCGCCGCCCCAAGCTCCGATCACGCTGCTGCACCGGCTCGAGAAGCTGTACCCGAAGGCATCGGGCGGGCAGTGGTCGCCCTGTCTGGTATTCGGAATCTGGTACCATCCCAAAGAACTGGGGATTCCCGATGTTGTCTGATTCAGCGTGACAAAGCTTTGGTCGGCGCTCACCGAAAGGTTGCCCGCAGCATCACGGGACTTCACGCGGTAGTGGTGGGTGGTGCTGGACAACAAACCAGATAGAGTCACCGAGTGGCCCGTCACTCGCGTGGTATCCAGCGGCGAGCTTTGCCCGTAGGCCGTCGTCGGACCAAACTCCACCTGCGAATCTGCGGCTTCGTTGGTGGCCCAACTGATGATGGCGCTGGAAACGTTCGGGCTGGCCAGGATGCCGCTGATCACCGGCGCTGCTGTGTCCGATGTCGTGTTGTTTACGTTGATGATCACGGATCCGCTGGTGAGCGTGTTCCCGGCGGAATCGCGGACAACAGCAGTCACGGTGTGGCTGCCGTTGCTGAGCGTGGTCGTACTTAGACTGATCGAGTAGGGCGCTGTGGTGTCTTCTGCTCCGACGTTCACCCCATCCACCTTAAACTGCACGCCCGCAACACCTAGAGAAGAGGTTGCACTGGCGGTGAGGCTGACTGTCCCGGAGACGCTCGCCCCACTGGTCGGAGAAGTGATTGCCACGGTCGGTGCCGAAGGTGTCGGGGGCGGTGCCGGGGAGCCCGCCAGACGAATCACATAGGCTTCCGTCCGGCACACCTGGCCCCAGCTCGACCCGAAAATAATTTGCGAGCCGTCACGACTGATGGAGGCGTGCGGCTGCGCGCGGTAGCCGTTCAGGTTGCAGGTGCTCGAGCTGTTCTGCCAGGAATAGTCGCTATAGTGGTGGACCAATCGTTCGACCTCCGGGTTGGCATCCGTTCCGTTCAGGCTGACCCGAAAAACCTCGTTGTAGAACGCTCCTGCACCACTAGAGGCGTAGGTGGAGACGGCGCACCATTCCGTACGTGAGAGACAAGAAACATGCATCGAGCGACCCCACTGGTGGTCGACAAGAGCGACTTCCCCGGATCGATCGCCCGCCTTCCAGTCGTCATGTCCCCGGGGGAGTCTCGATTTCACCACGTACGGCCCGGTCACTCCCGTTCCACTGTTGGCCGCGTAATCCGCCACGTACCATTCCGTTCCGTCCTGCGCCCAAGCCGTCGATCCGTGCCCGTGGCCGGTGTTCACCTTGCCCAGGTACGCTCCCGTGGCCGGGTCGAACGATTCGAGGCCGCTCCCGCGGGATTCTCCATTGCCTCCATAGTTGACGAGCAGGTAGCGGCCCGAGGGCGATACCTGCACCCACTCGATCCCGAGCCCCACGCTGACCACGGCCATTTTCTGCTGGGCAACAATGTCATACACAAACGCTTGGCCGGAGGAGGAAATCAGGGCGATGCGGTTTCCTTCGGCGCTCATTTCCTGCCAGGAGCGGTCCTTGTCGAACGAGCTGTACTCGGTGAAGCAGCGCACCAACTGATGCTGCGTTGAGGAGCCGCTGAGCACGTACTTCATCAGCCGCGCCGAACCGCAGCCGCTCCCGTCGCCGTTGCTCCCGCTGTCCAGATAAAAGATGACGTTCGGATCGGTGGGCGACCACCGCTCAGAGATTCCCGGTGGTGGCGGAGCAATTCTGGCCCCCGTCTGAGCGTCCATTACGCCGGCGTATTCGAGCAGGACTTTGGTTCCGTCAGCGTTCCAGGCCTGCATTTCAGAATAGATGTGGGTCGCTTCCTGCGCGCCGGATGCGGTTGAATCGCTGAACCTTCGGTAACAGCCACCCAGTTTCGGATCTCGAATTTCCGCTCCTAAAGCCGGCCGAGCCGGAACGGTAGCGTCCGGCATAATCGTCGCCGAAGCATCGGTCGAACCCGCGCAGGTGCCCGAAGGCGGCGGGGTGGAGGTGATGGTCACCTGTGCAGTCGCGGATTTCGTTGGGTCGGCAACGCTTGTGGCCGTTACTTGAGCGCTGCCGGCAGTCGCCGGGGCCGTATAGAATCCGGCGGAAGAAACCGTACCTGCCGTTGCGGACCAGGTGACGCTTGTATTCTGAGCATTCAAAACGGTCGCGCTGAATTGGACCGTTCCGCCCGCCTGCACGCTCACTTGCTGAGGGCTGATCGAAACCGAAACTGGCGATGGCGTGATGCCATTGTTCACCGTGATGGAGATAGAAGCGGTGGACGCGTTCCCTGCCGCATCCCGCGCCACAGCCTGCAACTGGTGACTTCCATTCACCAGCGTCGCGGTATCCAATGTGACGCTGTACGGAGAGGATGTGTCCTCCGCATTCAGATTGGCACCGTCGATTTTGAACTGCACGCCGCCAACGCCTGTATTGTCCAAGGCCGTGGCGCTGACCGAAATCGTGCCGGAAATCGTCTGGCCGTTCGCCGGTGAAGTAATGGAGACGGTCGGGGGGGTTGTGTCGCCGGTAGATGGAGCAGTGCCGCTCTTAAAGCCGGGCTGAATGGTCCAGCCAGGATTTGTGCTCAATCCTTCGGTCTCGTATGCGCCTACATCGTAGGGTGACGTCCTCGTCGTGCCGTTGAAATCATTGCTGGGCGCAAACGAGCTATTGGCCGTGCCGCGCAGCACTGAACCCACCGCCGGCCAGAGGTTCATGCCCGCCGGGTTCACGAATGCCGATGTGGCGCTGCCGCCGTTGAAGAAGGTGCTGTTGTCCACGCTGCCGCCGCTTAATGCGCCGGTCACATAATTGTTGCGAATGGTGATGCCCGTGCGCGTCAGCCCGGACCCGCTGACTGCGGTGCCGCTCGGGCAGTACACGGCGTTGTTGGCGAAGGTCATATTCGAGGCGCTCGACCAGGAAAGCACGACGCATTCGGGCCCGCCGTAGATCGTATTGTTCACGATTGTGACATTCCGCATCGTCGGCACCTGGGCGTGCGGAATGACGGCGATGCCCGTAATCGAGTGATTGAGTATGATGTTGTTGCGGATCACAGCATCGGCCTCGACCTGGATGCACTCCCCGCAATTCCACATCACGTTGCCTTCAACGATGTTGGGCTGCGTCACATTGCCGTACACAAAGATGGCGGGAAACTGTTGGCCGATATTCGTGTCGTGGATCACATTGTTGCGAACGGTGTTTCCGCCCGACCCGACCTTGACCTCGATGCCATCGTTGCCGCCGCTCGAAGTACCGCGCGTATGATGAATGTAGTTGCTCTCAATCAAGCTGTTCATCACCCGGCAGGTATTATTGTTGCAGCCGAGGTACATCCCTTCGCCTTCGGTGCTGCCGGAGCTCAAGCCAGTATGGTGGATGTGATTGCGGCGAATGATGAGGCCGTCGGAGTTTCCGGAGTTGACGGCGATGGCGTTGTTGCCAGTCTCATGAACCTCGCAATCCTCGATGGTGATGAAGTTGTTGGTGTTCACGAAGCGGACGCCCGAGCTTCCACCCTTGAACTGAATGCCCTTGATGATCAGGTACGAGGAGCTCACGATTTCAATGTTGTTCTGCGTATCAATGTTATTCGCCGGACGCGTGAGGACCGGTGTTTCCCCCGTGGCCGCCCGAATCGTAATGGGATTTGCGGCTGTGCCGTTTGCGGTGATGGCCCGGCGGCAGTTCTGCGTGTACGTGCCACCCCTCAGGATGAGCGTATCGCCCGGCTGCAACGTGTTGGCCACGTTCTCGAACTCTTCATTACAAGTGGCGTCGGCATTCGAAGGCGAAATGGTGATCACGCGCCCTGTTGAACTCGCATTGTTTATCGTGACGCTGACTGCCGTGCTGGTGCGCGAGTTGCCGGTTGCGTCGCGGGCCACAGCCGTGATGGAGTGGCTTCCATTTGAAGACGTCAGTGTGTCCCAGGAAACCGAGTAGGGGGACGTGGAGTCCTCGGCGCCGATATTCGCCCCGTCCACTTTGAATTGCACGCCGGCTACGCCGACGTTATCCGAGGCCGAGGCGCTGAGGGACACGCTACCCGACACGCTGGCTCCGGCGGCTGGCGCGGAAATGGAAACGGTTGGCGCAGTCGTGTCCGAGGCGACATTATTCACCGTCACGCTGATCGCCGTACTGGTGCGGGTATTGCCGGCTGCATCGCGAGCCACGGCAGAGATCGAGTGGCTCCCGTTCGAGGCCGTGCGCGTATCCCAAGAAGCCGAGTAGGCCGATGTGGTGTCCTCCGCTCCGAGGTTTGCGCCGTCCACCCTGAATTGCACGCCAACGACTCCAACATTGTCTGAAGCCGAGGCGCTGAGGGACACACTGCCCGACACCGTGGCGCCGCTGGCCGGAGAAGAGATAGAAACCGTGGGAGCGGTGGTGTCCGGGGCAACGTTGTTTGCTGTGACGTTGACTGCGGCACTGGTCCGCGTATTCCCCGCGGCATCCCGCGCCACCGCCGTGACGGAATGGCTGCCGTTCGAAACACTTACCGTATTCCAAGAGCTTGAGTAGGGAGCGGCAGTGTCCTCCGCACCTACGTTTGCGCCGTCCACCTTGAATTGCACGCCAACGACTCCAACATTGTCTGAAGCCGTGGCACTGATGGAGACCGTGCCCGAAATCGTTGCCCCAGCGACCGGGGCGGAAATGGAAACACTTGGCGCCGCGGTATCAGGTGCTACGTTGTTGGCGTTGATGCTGACAGCCGCGCTGGTCGCTGTGTTGTTTGCCGCATCGCGCGCGACTGCGGTCAGCGAGTGGATACCGTTTGAAAGGCCAACAGTGTTTAGCGAATACGAGTATGGACTGACGGTATCTTCCGCACCCGTGTTCGCGCCATCAACTTTGAACTGCACCCCAGCCACACCCACGTTGTCCGAAGCCGAAACTTGAATGTTGATCGTGCCGGAGACGCTCGCGTTGTTCCCAGGAGAGGTAATCGAAACTGTGGGGGGCGTGGAATCCGTGCCAGCGAGGCTGACCACGACGGGCGCGCTCGTGGAGAGATTGCCTGCCCCATCGCGCGCCACCGCTACGAGAGTGTGGTTGCCCTGCGCAAGTCCCGACGTGTTCCAGGAAATGGCGAAGGGAGGGACGACATCCTCCGAGCCCATATTGGCGTTGTCTGCCCGAAACTGTACGCGCGCCACGCCACTGTCGTCCGAGGCGGTGGCCACGACGCTGACCGTGCCCGAAACGTTTGCTCCCGACGTTGGAGAGGTAATCGCAACGGTTGGCCCTACTGTGTCCTGCGCGCCGTTTGTGTTGTTTGCCCCCGTGAGACCCAAGCAGCCCGAATTCATCATTGCCACGGCCAGCAGCCCAGCCAAAAAAATCAACCGCGTTTCACGTCCGCGGCTTTTCTTACTTTGCATGAAGTCCATGGATCGCCTCTCCCCAGTGATGTGAATCATTGGCCGTTTGCCCCCAAGGCCGGGCAAAGCCTGGAGACGGGTTTCCCTATGCGTTCATCAATGTAGGGCTTTGAAAGGACTTAAAACGACTGGCCCGGCGACGCAATCAGGTACAGGGGAGTAACCTGTACCCAGGACTGCCCGCTCGTCCAGCGCGCAGCGAGGGAACAGCAGATTTATGTGAAAACGTATTGGAGCTCTGGTTTGCGGTCTGCTGTGAGCCGAGGAAGAGGCCACGAACGACGGCGATACGCGAGAACTCTGACTCTCCGTCTCGCATTTCAGAGAAGTCGAGAATCCTGCAGATCGCGTAGCACAAGTAGGAGGAAAGACAGGCTGGGTTCGCGTCGGACTGGTTACATTCCGCGCGCGATTGTCTTGCTGGGGCCGCGAACGCCTTCGAATCGCCGCATCAGATGAAAGACCTGCAACAACGCAGCGTAGGAGAAGACCCACAGACAATGCAGCAGATGATCTGCCGGTGAGGGTACCGCGCCCGCGCCGGGCGTCGCCAAGAAGGAAGATCGGTCAGAGGGGGTCATAAGAGCTAGTGGCACTCGTTACTTTGCCCCTCGCTTCAAGAGAATCACCTTCGCGGTCTCAAACAGAATGGCAAAGTCGAGAAAGATGGACAGGTGCTTGATGTAGAAAAGGTCGTACTCGAGCTTGGTCTTGGCTTCCTCGATGCTTGCGCCGTACTGATACTTGATCTGCGCCCATCCGGTGATTCCTGGGCGCACGGAATGACGCAGAGCATAAAACGGAATTTTCTCTTCGAGCAAGCGACAGAAGTAGGGGCGCTCGGGCCGCGGCCCGACAAAGCTCATTTCACCACGCAGCACATTGAAGAGTTGCGGCAGCTCGTCGATGCGGTATTTGCGGATGATGTGGCCCACCCGCGTGATGCGCGAATCGCCGTCGGCGGTCCACTTCGGCACGCTGCCCTCGGAGTCGTGCCGCATGGAGCGAAACTTCAGAATGTCAAACGGCCGCCCGCCCATTCCGGAGCGCTCCTGCCGGTAAAGAACCGGCGCGCCGTCCTCGAGCCGGATGGCCAGGGCGGCAAGGAGAAGGATGGGCCAGGTGAAAAAAAGCACGAACAAGCACGCGGCGATATCCAGCCCGCGCTTGGTCAGCACAAGCAGTCGCGACTTCCTAAAACCATCCGAGAGAATCAGCCAACTGGGCGAGAGGTGCTCCAGAAGAATGCGGCCGGTCAACCGCTCGTAAAACGTGTGTGCGTCCTCCACACCCACGCCGGCAAACTTCAGGTGTAGCAACTGCCGCACCGGTGTGCGCCCGCGGCGCTCGGCAAGCGAAAGCACAACGCGATCGATCTTTTGCTGTTCGACGATCTCTTCCACATCACCCGCTGCCCCGATTATGCCCGGGTTCACCAACGATTTCCCGATGTTCTCGCCGCGCTCATCGAGAAAGCCGACCACCTTCATGTTTAGTTCCGGCCGGTACACCATTTCGCGCGCCAGCGCAATTCCGGTGGCGCCCGTGCCCACGATAAGCACTCGATCGCTTCCGCCGAGCATCCACCCCGCCTCTTCCACCAGCACACGCCATCCGAGCGTCAGGCCGAGGATAAGCGGCGCCGCAATCGCGGCGACTCCGCGGCCCAGACTGAGGTCCGGCGAAAGGTAATAGGTGGTGGCCAGCGCAAAGCACGCCAGGCCCAGTGCTTGCAACAGCCGAACAAAGATCTCGCTGCGGCGCTCCACGACTCGGAAGTCGTACAGGTCGCTCAGATACAGCGCCAATCCGCAAACCAAAACGACAACGATGAATCGTGGCAGTGTTTCCGGGCGTTGCAGATGGCCCAGGATCGCTGGTGCTGTCTGAAAACGCAGCGCGACGGCCATCAGCAGACCCAGCACGATCAGCAGGGCGTCTGAAACGAGCAGCAGCAAAACCTTAGTGGGAACTCTTTGTCCGCCGATCTGCAACATGCAACTTGATTCCTCGAGTCCGACTCTTGCGGAAGGCCGTCGGCTGACCAATGGTAGGCGGAGCAGGAATTGAACCTGCGGCCTCCCCCGTGTAAAAGGGGTGCTCTTCCGGGCTGAGCTATCCGCCTAGAGCTTTCCAGCCTTACAGGTGGCATGTATCAAGCCAAAGGGAGAAGTAAGCCAAGGCGGGCAGCGGTCGCTGTTAACCGGCGCGAGGTCAAGTGCTTGGACGATTTCTGGCTTCTGAAGAACGGAGATCCTTGAGGCTCATCGTAAGCGAGATAGGAAATCCATTGCACTTTGAAGAACGAATTGTCCTTTCATTTTCACTTCCGAATGGCGGGTAGCGTTCCCAGGAGGCTTCGGCACAAAGTAAGGATAGTGATTTGCCCTTCCTGTCCCTTCGCTTTCTGCTCGCGCAACACTTGGCCCGAACAAGGCCCATAAATCTCAGTCCCGGTTTCCTTCCATCTCTTTTTCCTGCAGGAACTTAATAGGGCCTCTGCCCGTTTGCACTCACCGTGATTCCTTTGGCTCTCAGTTTGCTAGGTTGGGTAGCGGAAGGGCGAGGAAAGGTATGCCCATTCAGCGGTTTTCGCGGCTGCTTCTCCCCACGCGCCTGTCTTTCGGAACCATTGGCCATGCTGATTAAGCAAGCTGATCTTGAGCGCGACCGGGAAGAATTAATCCAAGTCCTGCTCCAGTATCTCACGGAAGGATCATCGCCCCGACGATACGACTGGCTCTATCTGCAAAACCCGGCCGGACGCGCAAAGGCTTGGCTGGCGGAGGAGAACGGAGAAATCGTCGGCGCTGCGGCTGCCTTTCCTCGACAGATGTCGGTGCACGGTCGAGAAGGCATCGGCTGCGTCCTGGGGGATTTTTGCATGGCGCCGCGCCTACGAAGCGTTGGGCCGGCGATCAAGCTGCAGCGCGCCTGTCTGGAGGCGGTCGAGCCTCAGTGGGCCGCCTTGGCCTACGACTTTCCCAGTACCAGCCTCATGGCGGTGTACCGTCGTCTCGGTTTTCATGCCTATGCCTCCTTTGTGCGGCTGGCGAAGCCCTTGCGGACGAATCGCGCCTTTCAACAGCGCATTCCGGTGCGTCCAGTCGCCAATGCCTTAAGTGTCTTGGGGAATCTCGCCCTACGACTGCGCGACGTCCCCGCGGAAAACGACAGCGACAGCGAAGTCGCTCTTCACGCCGGTCCGTGTGCGGAGGAATTCACTGCCCTGGCGCGGCGTGAGAGCGCAGCGTTTGGGGTGTGCGTGTTGCGTTCGGCGGAGTACTTGAACTGGCGCTTTCTGAGCAATCCGTTCAGTCCGTTTGAGATCTGGACCCACCGTCGGAAGAGACAGCTCACTGGTTACGCGATCGTTGGCTTCCATGAAGATCACGCGACGCTTGCCGACCTGTTCGGGGAACGCGATCTCCGCATGGTGCGCAATCTCATCGCGCACATCGGTCCGGCGCTGCGCGAGCGGGGCATCATGACCCTGAGCGCACACATGGTTCCAACACACCCGTTTTTCCCGGTTTTGCAATTGCTCGGCTTTCGGCCGCGGGAGTCCACTCCCGTGGTCGTGTTCGAAGGCGGCCCCAACGGCGGTATGTGGTCGGAGAGAACCCGCGAGCAATCTTGGTCACTGATGGCAGGAGATCGAGACAGCTAATTGGAGCAACGATGAGTGAAGAGAAAAAACCCGGCGACCTGATTCGTTCCTTCATCCTGGAAAAATACCCAGTCGCCCGAAAGAACGGCCTGCAGGACAGTTCGCCGCTTCTGGAAAGCGGCATTCTGGATTCTCTGGGTGTCCTGGACCTGGTGAGCTTTGTGGAGCAGGAGTTCGGCATCACCATGAGCGACGACGAGCTCCTGCCGGAAAATTTTCAATCGGTGAGCCAGCTCGCCGCCTTCGTCGCGCAAAAAAGAAACGCCGTCAGCGAAAGGGTAGTCTGAAGCCGGAGCAGAGGTCAGACCGCTGGAAAATGTCAGCCTTGCCTGCAATGCGAAACGGATGGAAGGTCACGACCTTCTCAGGGTTCGAGAAGCTGCCGCTCGCGTATGCGCGCCTGTTCGCGCCGGGAAGCAGCCGGGATGTTTTTGAAACCCTGCCGTGGTACCTCAATTTCGAAAAGCACGCCTTGAATCCGGGCGAGGAAGTCCGAATCTATGCCGTATGGCGCGATGACGAATCGCCGCTTGCCGCCTTGGCGATGCGCTGTGCCGGAGAACCAAAGAGCTGGCTGCAGGCGCGCGAAATTCGCAGCCTCACCAACTTCTACACTTCGCGCTTTGCTCCGGCCTGCGCCTGCACCGGGCTCGAGCGCGCTGAGGCCCTGGCCGTTCTGGCCGGTGCGATCCGCAATGACTCTCCGGCGTGGGACACAGTGCACCTCCGCCCACTGGATGCAAGTTCCGAGCTTTTCCAGGAAACCGTGAGCGCATTCCAGAGCGTCGGAATGCCGGTTCACCCTTATTTTTGCTTTGGAAATTGGTACCTCCCCGTCGCCGGCCGCAGCTTTGAGGAATATCTCGAAAGCCTACCGGGAAAGGTGCGCAACACCCTGCAACGGAAAACCCGGAGGCTCGAGAAGTCCGGTGTGGGGCGAATCGTGATCACCCGGGATGGGAGCGACTTGGAGCCGGCCATCTCCGACTACCAAAAAGTTTACAAAGCAAGTTGGAAGGTGCCGGAACCCTATCCCGAGTTTATCCCTGGCCTGATCCGCACCTGTGCCGAAACCGGCGGATTGCGTCTCGGGCTGGTTTACATCAGCGGCGAGCCGGCAGCCGCTCAGATCTGGATCGTCCACGGTGGCACGGCCTCCATCTACAAACTCGCCTACGACGAGCGCTTCGTGGAGCATTCCGTGGGGACGATCCTCACCGCGCAAATGATGGAGCATGTGCTCGACGTGGATCGGGTGAGCGAAGTCGACTACCTCACCGGCGACGATCCCTACAAGAAGGATTGGATGTCACATCGCCGCGAACTTTGGGGGCTAATGGCCTTCAATCCCGCTACGCTGCGCGGCCTGGAAAGGATTGCGCGCCACATGGGCGCCCGGGCGGCGAAAAGCATTTTTCACTGGCTGTCGCGGCGGCCTGCACAGGCCCCTGTGGCAGCGAAAACTGTCTGAACGAGGACCACTGGCCATGGACTTCTTGATTCATCACATGTTGCAAGCCAGCGCCCGGCGCCTGCCGGACAAAGAAGCGCTGGTGCACGGCAAGCAGCGGTTGAGCTACCACGAAGTCGCGCGCCGCGTCGCCGGGCTGGCCACCGGCTTGCGCCAGGCCAGTGTGGAACGGATTGATCGCGTGGGAATTTATCTCGAGCCGTCCATGCAACAGGTCATCTCAATCTTTGGCATCTCGCAGGCCGGCGGCGCGTACGTGCCCATCAATCACCAGCTCTTCCCTGAGCAGGTGGGCCACATCATGAAAGACTGCTCGATGACAGCCCTCATTACGACGCGCGCCCGGCTGGCTTCGCTCGCACCCGTGCTGAGCGATGTTCCGTCGTTGAAATTCCTCGTGGTGGTGGCGGATGACGAGCCGGCAGCAGCTTCCCTCCCCGTGCATGATTTCGACCAGATGTGCGCGCTCGAGCCGCCAGCGAAGTGGCACAAGCCAAGCATCTCCAAAGACCTCGCCGCGATCCTCTACACCTCCGGGTCCACCGGCAAGCCTAAGGGTGTAATGCTCAGTCACGCGAACGTGATGGCCGGCGCGACGATCGTTTCCACCTATCTTGAAATCGCCGAGCGCGAGCGCATCTTGGCCATTTTGCCGTTCAGTTTTGATGCCGGGATGAACCAGCTCACTACTGCATTCCAGCAGGGCGCCACACTCGTGCTGATGACGTTTACCTTTGCGCGCGAAATCGTTCAGATGCTGCTCAAAGAGCGCATCACGGGGCTTGCCGGCGTGCCCACGCTTTGGAATTTGCTTGCGCAGCCCAACTCTACACTTGCGAAGCAACCACTCCCCGATTTGCGTTACATCACCAATACCGGCGGGGCCATGCCCCAAACCACTCTGGCGGCTCTGCGCAAGGCCTTGCCAACAACAAACGTGGTGCTGATGTACGGGCTCACTGAAGCATTCCGCTCTACCTACCTGCCGCCCTCCGAACTCGAGCGCCGTCCCACTTCCATGGGCAAGGCTATTCCGGATACAGAAATTCTGGTGCTCAACGAAGAAGGAAAGCTCTGCAAGCCCGGCGAAGTGGGCGAGCTTGTCCATCGTGGTCCGACGGTTTCGATGGGTTACTGGGGACGTCCCGACGACACCGCGCGTGCCTTGCGCCCGAATCCGCTGCTGCCGCACGAGCTCGACGATTGCGAGCGCGTGTGCTATTCGGGTGACCTGGTGAAGATGGACGAGGACGGTTTCCTCTACTACGTCGGCCGCCGCGACACCATGATCAAATCCTCCGGCTTCCGCATCAGTCCCACGGAAGTCGAAGAGGTGCTCTACAAAAGCGGCCAGGTGCGTGGCGCCGCCGTCATAGGCATTCCCGACGACGTGCTGGGACAATCCATCAAGGCCTTCGTTGTTCCCAGCAATGGGCATGGCCTCGACGCCGAGAGGCTGCTGGCCTTCTGCGCCGAACACATGCCGCGTTACATGGTACCAAAGACCGTGGAAGTGCTCGACGAGATGCCCAAAACCTCGAGCGGCAAGGTGGACTACCCGGCGCTGCGCCGCCGCGAAGGACTCTGAAGAATGGATGCTGTCTCCCAACTGATCGCCCGCCATTTTGCTCAGCGCGGCGCCGAGCTGGTGATCGGCGGCGTGCCCGTCTCAAGGCTGGCGGAGCGTTATGACACGCCTCTATTTGTCTATGACCGCGCTGTGCTGGACAGCAAACTGGACGCCTTGCGCACCACGCTTCCCGCCGGCTTTTCGGTCTGCTACTCGGTGAAGGCGAATCCAAATCGCGCCATCCTCGAACACCTCCTCTCGCGCCGCTGCGGCCTCGAGCTGGCCTCGGCCGGCGAATTCCACCAAGCCGTTGCAGCCGGAGCAAAACCCTCTGAGCTGATTTTTGCCGGACCGGGAAAAACAGAAGCCGAGCTGGAGCTGGTGTTGAAGCACGGCATCGGCGAAATCCACGCCGAATCGGAACTTGAAATCCGGCGCATCGGCGCCATCTGCCGGCGCCTCGGCTGCCGCGCCCGCGTTGCCATCCGCGTCAACCCCAGCGGCGAAGTCCAAGGCGGCGCCATGCGCATGGGGGGCAAGCCTCTGCCCTTCGGCGTGGACGAAGAGCAGCTCGATGCTGTGCTTGACTTGATTCTTGCCGATCGCTTGATTGATTTTCGAGGCATTCACCTCTTTGCCGGCACGCAAATTCTCGAAGCCGCTGTGTTGGCAGCGCAATACCGTAAGGGACTGGAAATCGCTGCTCGCGTCGCGGACCGAACGGGAAGCCCGCTTCACACCATTGACTTCGGCGGCGGCCTGGGCATTCCGTATTTTGCGAACGAGCGGCCTCTCGATCTTGAAGACCTGCGCGGCCTGCTCCAAAGCGTATTCGCAGAGCTTTCCGCTGACCCGCGATTTGCCGGCACGAAGTTTGTCGTCGAGCCCGGCCGCTTCCTCGTGGGCGAAGCCGGCGTCTATCTCTGCCGGATCAACGACATTAAGGTCTCGCGGGGTAAAAAATTCCTGATTGTGGATGGCGGCATGCATCATCATCTGGCCGCTTCCGGCAATCTCGGGCAGACCATCAAGCGCAATTACCCCGTTGGCCTGGTGAACAAGCTTGGCCGCCCCGCTGAGGATGCCGTGGACGTCGTCGGCCCGCTGTGCACCCCGCTCGACGTGTTGGCGCGCAATGTCCAACTTCCCCACGCCGAAATCGGCGACTTGATTGGCATTTTCCAGTCCGGCGCCTACGCCCGCGCCGCCAGCCCGCTCAATTTTCTAAGCCATCCAGCGCCGCCGGAAGTAATGGCCGACGCCGGCGAAGACCGACTGATCCGTGCGCGCGGCGACTATGCCGAGTACCTGGCGGACCAGCCGACCACGGCGGTGCCGAGATGAGTGCTAATCGAAATCACCGCTCTGCGCACATTCCGGCGACGGCGCCCAAGGAGGCCCTATGTGCGGCATCTACGGCCTCCTGACGCGCGACCAAAGCTCCTCGCCGAATCCCTTCCTGCTTTCTCGCATGGGCGGAGCCATCACCCATCGCGGCCCGGACGACGAGGGCCGTTACATCGGGCGCGGCGTCGGCCTCGGCATGCGGCGGCTCTCGATCATTGACCTTGCGGGCGGCCACCAACCGATTGCCAACGAAGACGAAACGGTCTGGGTGGTCTGCAACGGCGAGATCTACAACTTCCAGGAACTTCGGCTGCGGCTCGAGCAAAAAGGCCACCGCTTCCGCACGAAGACGGACACCGAAGTTCTTGTCCACCTCTACGAAGAAGAGGGTTTGGACTTTGTCCGCCATCTGCGTGGCATGTTTGCCATTGCACTGTGGGACGTAAGCCGTTCGCGGCTCGTCTTGGTCCGCGACCGGCTGGGCAAGAAGCCCCTCTACATTCGCGAAGAGCCCAATCGCTTGCTCTTTGGCTCGGAAATCAAAGCGCTGCTGGAAGCCGAAAACGTGCCGCGTCGTGTGGACTTGAAAGCACTGAGCGAGTATTTGGCGCTCGGCTACGTTCCCGCGCCGCGCACGATGTTTGAAGGCATCCGCAAGCTGCTGCCCGGCCATCTGCTCGTTGCCGAAAAAGGACGCATCACCGAGCGTGAATACTGGGACGTCCGCTTCGATACGCAGGAAAAACAATCCGAACAGGAATGGATTGAACGCGTGCGGGTGAAGTTTCTCGAATCCGTGCGCATTCGATTGGTCAGCGACGTTCCCCTGGGCGCCTTCTTGAGCGGCGGAATTGACTCCAGCGCCGTGGTCGCAGCCATGGCTCAGGCCAGTGATCGTCCGGTGAAAACCTATTCGATTGGTTTCGAAGGCGAAGACCGCTTCTACAACGAGTTGCCCTACGCCTCGCTCATCGCGCGGGAGTTTGCCACCGACCATCATGAAATCATTGTGCGGCCCGAGGTCAGCGAATTATTGCCTCGGCTGATCTGGCACCTCGATGAGCCGATTGCCGATTCCGCGTTCCTCACAACCTATTTGGTGTCGCGCTTGGCGCGGGAGAGCGTCACCGTCATTCTCTCCGGTGTGGGTGGCGACGAGCTGTTCGGTGGCTATCGCCGTTATCTGGGCAACTCGCTGATGCGATACTACCGCCTGTTGCCCAAAGCCCTGCGCAGTACCGCGATTCCGGCCCTGCTGGCGCAACTGCCCCAGGATCGCAATGCAGGCTGGAAGAACAACGTCCGCTACGCCGCCGCCTTTGCTAAAGCCGCCGGGCTGGACCCGGTCTCTCGCTACTTGAGCTTCGTGCAGGTATTCTCCCCCGAGATCCGCGCCCAATTGCTCAACGGCAACGCCGGCTCCACAGGGGTGGAAGCGGCGTCACTTGCCCTGCGGCAGTGCTTCGAGCGCTGCGCTGGCACCGACGGCCTCAGTCAAATCATCTACGCAGACATCAAGACATCCCTGGCCGATGACCTGCTGGCGCTCACGGACAAAATGAGCATGGCCGCCTCGATTGAATGCCGTGCGCCCTTCATGGATCACGAGCTCGTCGAGCTGACTGCCCGCATGCCCTCTTCCCTGAAGGTGCGTGGCCTGACCATGAAGTACTTGCTCAAAAAAGTGATCGAGCCCTGGCTGCCTCGGGAGATTATCCACCGCAAGAAGCGGGGCTTCGGAGCGCCGGTGGGCTCTTGGCTCCGCGGTGATCTCGAAAACTTGGTGGACGAGACCCTCTCGGAATCGCAGGTGCGGCGTCGCGGCTTTTTCCAATGGGAAACCGTTCAATCGTTGATTACATCGCATCGTCGCCAACAAATGGATTACACCGACGGCCTGCTGGCCCTGATATGCTTTGAATTGTGGTGTCGCATCTTCTTAGACGGGAGTGACTGGCAACAAACCACCGAAGCGCTGCACGCCCAGGCGGGGTCGCGTTGAAATGATCGGATGAGAGACAGCGCTCCGGACAAGTTCAGATGAAGCTGGTGAAACAAATCGGTCTTGGGATTCTGATCCTGCTGATAGGGGTACAGGGCTACGCCCTGGCCGGCTACTGGCGGGATCAGAGGAATCTGGAAGTGCTCTTGGACCGCATTGCCAGTCCTTCTTTGCCGCCGAGCGCCCAAGCGCGGATGATCGCCAACTATCTGGAAATGAAGAACAGCGATACAAATCGTTTCTACCTCCTGCACCCCTCCCTCCAATTTCTGAGCGCGACTCCCTGGCAAGTGGCCATGGGCGGTGGGAACTGTGCCGACCGCTCGCGGTTCATGGTCGTCCTGCTGCGCATGCGCGGGATTCGCGCTTCCAAGTGGGCGCTTTATGCACCCTCTGGAAGGCCAGTCCATGCGGTTGTCGAGCTGGAGAGTGAACAAGGCAAGATGGTGATCGACCCGTTGTTCGATCTATGGTTTCCCCGCCCCGGCGGCGGCTACTACAGTATTGAGGATCTCAAACGGAATCCGGAAATCCTCCGCCAGCGCGTCGAGGATCTGCGTGCCAGTGGGGAGGAGCCGATTGGATGGGTGGTTCTGGGCTACCCGCTGGACAAGTATGTGTACAACAGCGCGCGCACCATCAACTGGGATAAGTCTGCGCTGATGCGTCTGACTTACAAGACCCTGTACGCTTTGCTCGGCGAGCGGGCCAACCAGATCGAGCGTCCCTTTTTTGTCGAGCAGCCGGGGTTGATGGTCGTCTTCGGCATTGCCGGACTTGAGGCGTTCCTTCTGCTGGTTTGGCTGAGTCTGCACTGGAGGAGGAAGCGGCAACGCCGAGCCGCATTGAGCCATCGTGTCACGATCTCCTCGGAACCACATTCGGAAGCAGCTATGAGTTTGGCTGATGACGGAAGGCTCTCGGAAGAAGGGGTCACGCGCCGGAGCTTCAAGTAGTCCCGCACCAGCCCTTGAGGAACCAGCCTCGCTCATGCGCATCCTTTTCGTCTGTCATCGTCTGCCGTACCCGCCCAACCGTGGCGGCAAGATCCGCCCGTTCAACTTCATCCGTCACCTGAATAAGAAGCGCGAAGTGGTCGTGGCTAGCCTCGCTCACACCCCAGAGGAGTTCAGCGAGGGGGCGCCCCTGAAAGAATATTGCTGCGAGGTCATCGCCGAAGTTGTTCCCGAGGCCGTGCGCTGGCGCCGCGCTTTTCTGGCGCTGGCGTCGGCGAAACCCTCTTCGGTGGCCTATTTTTGGTCCCCTCGCCTGGCGCGGCGGATTCACCAGGCGGCTGCGCAAAAACCTTTTGATGCTGTCTTTGTCCACTGCGCCTTCATGGGCCCCTATGTCGAAGAGCTTTCCGCGGGACTGCGTGTGCTCGATTTCGGCGACCTGGATTCGGGGAAATGGTTCGACTACGCGCGCCACCGCTCGTTTCCTCTTTCCTGGGGCTACGGCATGGAAGCCCGCAAGCTCCGACGGTATGAAAGGCACCTCGCACAGATTTTTGATCGTTACGTCGTAACCACACGAGGTGAATTGGAAGAATACAAATCCCTGGAGGGCCCGAAACCGGCGACGGTGATTCCCAATGGCGTGGAAACTTCCTATTTCCATCGCCGCGCCGCCGACCCCAATTCAAAACTGCTTGTCTTTCTCGGCCGAATGGACTACTACCCGAATGCCGAGGGCGTGCTCTACTTTACGCGCGATATATTTCCGCTGGTGCGTCGCGCGATGCCCGACGCGGAGTTGCGAATCGTCGGCTCCAATCCCTCCGCGCAAATCAGGAACCTGGCCCGCACGCCGGGCATTACGGTTACCGGCCATGTGCCCGACGTCCGAAGCCACGTCGAGGCCGCCGCCGTTTCCATTGTTCCGCTGCGAATTGCCCGCGGCACGCAGAACAAGATTCTGGAATGTATGGCCATGGGCATCCCCGTGGTTTCCACTGCACAGGCCGCTAAGGGGATTCAGGCCACCGCTGGCCAACACTTGCTCGTCGCGGATACCCCCCAGGAATTCGCCGATCAGGTCCTCGCTCTGCTTCGCGATCCCACCCTTCGCAAACAGCTGGCCGACGCAGCCCACGAAAAGGTTCTCGCAGCTCAGGCCTGGCCAAACTCCCTGCGCATCCTTGATAGGGTCCTCAATCCTTCTGAGAACCCACAGGCCCAGGAACACTCCTCACCTCAGGTCGGTGCCGAAGTCTCTCTCTAGGTGAATTGCAAGCTCAAGTCAGGGGAATTTGTCTGCCGGCAGTCGGGCGGAGTTCTGCCTGGTGCTGGCAGCTTAGCGGGGGTTTGCAGCCGAGGAAGCGCTTGAGGGCGGCGGTGTCAGGCGCAGCGTATAGGCGTTTTGCCCCGCTTCATTGACCAAGGCAAAGACGCCCAGCCCGGGAAAGTACCGCCAGCGGCCATAGGTTCCCAGGGAGTTCGCCGCGCCAGGCCCCCCAGGGAAAGTGACGGGCGTGCACGTACGCATGTCCGGGTTGAAGAGGTATACGGTGTCGCCGCCGGCCCACCCGACGATGCGGTCTTGCACGGGATCATAAGCCAGTCCGGGCACGACCGCATTGATCAGTGGTCCGCACCCCGCCACCTGCGAAGTCAGATTGGTGCGGGGATAGCCGCGGTCGGGACGGATGTCGTAAGCGTGAAAGACTCCCTCCCCCACGACAAAAAAGAGCCTGCGTTTCGGGTCAATCACTCCGTGGGCATCCAACACACTGGAAACATTTTCATGAACTTCCGTGTACGTGTTGGTCGAGAAATCGTAGGTCCACAGGTTTTTGCGGTCGTGCATGATGACCTTCTGTGTGTGTGGGTCATAATCAGAAATCATATTGAACAGAAACGAGCTGGTCGGCCTTTCGCCGTTGGTCGGGTCCATCCGTTGCCATTCAAGATTGCCCAGGTTCAGCATCCAAGTATCGTCCGCGGCATTGCCGCTGTTGCACGTCAAGCTGCCGCTGAAGGCATACATCCGGTCGGCGTGGGCGACGTAGGCCAGCCCGCTATAGGTGTGCCGGGAATTCGGCCTGCCGTCGCTCAGCGCGGCGACGCACGCTCCGCTTGTATTGATAGGACTGGGGTCGTTCAACCGCACCATGGTAAGGTCCGCGAGGTTAAGCGCATACACTTCGTTGCCCGAATAATCTTTGTGGCCGCCGCCCCAGATAATCATCCGGTTGCGGGCGACATCCGCAATGGCCCCACCCCAAGCGTCCACCACGTTATGGCAGAATTCAGAGAACTCGTATTGCGGCGAGTTCGGCGGGCAAACGCTGATCAGTTTGCTGTTCGGAATCTGGAACCATCCAAGAGTTTCCGGAATGGGGGGCGCCTGGGCGAGCGTCTGGAAGGTCAGATCCGCACTGTTGGCCAGATTGCCGTTCAAATCGCGGGATTTCGCGCGAAAGTGGTAGGTGGTTCCCGTGGTAAGCCCGGTCAGGGTCACCATGTGGGAGGTTGCCATCAGCGTTCCCAGGGGAGAGGACTGTCCGTACGCGGCCGTTGTGCCGAATTCCGCCTGGGTGTCGGCCAGTTCGTTGGTCGCCCAACTGATCACGACCGAAGTCGCCGCCGGACTGGCCGTGATGACGTTAAGCGTTGGCGGCGTGACGTCCGGCGCGTTGCTCACCACCGCGTTGACCACTGTGCTTGTTGCTGTGTTGCCCGCCGCATCCCGGGCCACAGCAGAGAGCGCGCGCGTCCCGTTCAGGACGGTTGCGGTGTCCCAGGTGAGCACAAACGGCGCATTGCGCAGCTCGTTTTCGATGCTCACGCCATCCACTTTGAACTGCAACCCGGTGACGTGGACGTTGTCCGAGGCCATTGCGACAACCGGAACTAGGCCGCTCACCGATTGCCCAGCCGCTGGTTGAAGGATGGAAACTGTCGGAGCGGCTGTATCCGGTCCAAGTGGCGGATCTCCCTTGAAGCTCGCCTGCACCTGCCAACTCGGGTTGGCCGCCTGGCCTTCGCTTTCGTACGCCCCGACATCAAACGGGGCCGTGCGCAGAGTCCCATTAAAATCCTGCGAGGGCGCGTGCGCGGCAAGAGCCGTTCCACGCAGCACGGATCCGGTCGCCGGCCAGAAATTGCGGGTCGCAGGATCAACAAACGTCGCCGAGGCGCTGCCCCCAGCAATGAAAGCCGTGTTGTCGATCGTGGCCCCTTGCATTGCACCCGCGACATAGTTGTTCCGAACCGTGATTCCCGCTCGCGTCAAGCCGGAGCCGTTCACCGCCGTCTCACCCGCGCAATAAAAGGCATTATTGGCCAGCGTCATGTTCGTGGCGGTGTCCCAGTCCACCGAGATACATGCGGGATGGCCGAAGACGGTGTTGTTCACGATGGTGACGTCCTTCATCGTGGCCACCTGGGTGTGACGGCCTGCGGTTATGCCGGTGATCGTTGAGTTCAGAATGAGGTTATTGCGAATGATGGCGTCGGAAACGACCTGGATGGCCTCTCCGCAGTTCCACAGGACGTTGCCTTCCACAAGATTGGGCTGGGCGCCGCCATAAACGAAAATGCAGGGAAACTCCTGGCCGGTAATCGTGTCGTGGATCACGTTGTTCCGGATGATGTTGCCGCCCGACCCGACTTTCAACTCAATGCCGTCGTTTCCGCCGCCCGAGGTGCCGCGGGTGTGGTGAATGTAGTTGTTCTCGATCAGGCTGTTGCTCACGCGACAAGCGTTGTTGTTGCACCCCAGGTACATTCCTTCGCCCTCGGTTTCCTCCGTGCTCAGCCCAGTGTCATGGATGTGGTTGTGCCGCAAAATCAACACATCGCTGTTGCCGGAGTTGGAAGCAAACGCATTCGCGCCGACCTCATAGATTTCATTATCTTCAAAGCTGATGTTGTTCGACGTGCCCATCAGCCGGACGCCGATGCTTCCCCCTCGAAACTTGATGCCGCGAACCACCAAATGGGAGGAATTAATGATCTCGATGTTGTTCTGCGAATCGATGTTGTCGAGGGGCCGCGTCAGGATTGGCGTTTCGCCCGTCGCAGCGCGAATGGTGATCGGACTGCCCGCCGTGCCGTTCACAGTAATCGCCCGGCGGCAGTTCTGACTGTAGATTCCGCCGCGGAGGATCAGCGTATCGCCCGGCTGCAGCGTGTTCGCGACGTTTTCAAACTCCTCGTTGCAGGTGGCGTCGGCATTCGACGGCGAAATCGTAAGGGTCCGACCAGGGCTGACGTTGTTGACGGTAACGCTGACAGGTGTGCTCGCGGTTGTGTTTCCCGCCGCGTCACGCGCGACGGCGGCCAGTGTATGCCCGCCGTTGGCAAGCGTAGAGGTATCCAGGGCAAATAAGAACGGGGGTTGAGTAACTTCCGTGCCGACATTGGCTCCGTCCACGCGAAACTGTACGCCGGCGACGCCGATGTTGTCGAAAGCAGTAACGCTGATCGTCGCCACGCCGGCGACTGTAGCCCCCGCAGCGGGTAAGGAAATGGTGATACTGGGAGGGGTCGTGTCCCCGGGGCCCCCGCCGGGACCGCCCGGCGGTGGCGCGCTCGCGCCTCCCCCGCCTCCACCGCAGCCGAGCGCCGCGTGCATGAGCAGGAGACAAAAGGCCCACACCAGAGTTCCCTCACCTCGGCCGAAGTCGGCGCGCCCAAGCCTTGTTCCACCTTGCATTACCATTCTCCCAAGGAGCCTTCAAGCGCTCATTGTGATGGAGGCCTTGAACAGTACAGTGGAGGTTTCAGCGGCCCGACAAGACGGATGATCCACGCTTCACCAATCATCCTGCCGCCGCCCGCCTCTCGGGTCTGGCGCGTATTTCTGAGAAGGGCGCGCAGCGACGAGAGGCAAACCCAGGTTATTCCCTGCCAGCGGAGTCCGCCAACGGCGGCGCCGGGCGAGGACCCAGTTTCCGCCCGCCTTTGCTCGGCAGCCCGGCCTGACGGATCTTGTAGATCAACGCCCTGTAGCTGATCTTCAGTACCTCGGCAGTGCGTCGCCGGTTCCAACGATTGGCCTGCAGCACCTTCAGGATCAGCACACGCTCAACTTCGAGCGCGGCCTCCTTGGTCAGCCGCTTCAGCGGGATTGAGCCATCCGGGGAAACCTCTAGAGGCAAGCGGAACGAGCTGCGCTCAAACGGCACTGTTGTCGGCGCCTCTTCCGCACCTAGCAGAACGTAGCGAGCAATCCAGTTCTCCAGCTCGCGGATGTTGCCCGGCCAGTCGTACTCTTGGAGCAGCCGCATCGTTGCCTGCGCCGGTGCCCCTGCCGATCGGCCAAACCGCCGGTTGTACTCAACCAGCAGAAAGTCCATGAGCACGGGGATGTCTTCCCGCCGGTCGCGGAGTCGCGGCATCGAGAGATGAATCACATTGATGCGGTAAAAGAGATCTTGCCGGAAGCGGCCGGCAGCAATTTCCTGTTCGATGTTGCGGTTGGTGGCGCAGATCACGCGCGCCTCGATCTTGCGGTCCCCCTGACCCCCAATTCGGCAGAACTGCCCGTCTTGCAACACCTGAAGCAACTTGGCCTGCAGGCTGGGATCGAGCTCGGCCACTTCGTCGAGGAAGAGCGTGCCCCTGTGAGCCATTTCAACTCGGCCCGGCTTCGAAGCATAGGCACCGCTGAAGGCACCCTTCTGGTAGCCAAACAACTCGCTTTCGAGGAGCGTTCCGGGAATCGCCGCGCAACTCACTTTGACAAACGGCCCGGTTTGCAGCAGCGAACGATTGTGGATGAACTTGGCCAGAATCTCTTTTCCCGTTCCACTCTCGCCTTCGATGAGAACCGGTACGGTGGCGCCGGCCACCTTGGACACCCGCTGCCGGAC
>Ga0247727_10006175_pt1 | contig 23701 bp, 26 predicted proteins | sample WisWelCaveWW1625_FD_202498 | JGI IMG/M metagenome (GOLD analysis project Ga0247727, IMG submission 202498) | Biofilm microbial communities from Wishing Well Cave, Virginia, United States - WW16-25 | ecosystem: Environmental > Aquatic > Deep subsurface > Groundwater > Cave microbial mat | place...
TTCGCTTTCAAGACTGCACTGTGCTGTTTTCGACTCGCCGTCACTCGCTGACCTCCATTTTCTGACCGCCTGATCCTATCTTAAGCAGGACCTAAAACGGTGCCCAGAAAACCGGGTCCACTACAGGTGAAGCGTTTGGAATGGAAGTTGTGGAACGTGTCCCGGTAGTCCTTGTCGATATAATGTCGCTCGATGGCCACCGTGCGCGTGGTGCTGCTCAATGCAATCATGAGTCGTTGCAATCCATCGTTGTCCAGTTCCGGCTTTGCCAACTGGAGCAGTTCGTTCCACCCGTCCGTCCCGTCAAACGTCAAAAGCGGAAGGAGGCTGTTCTTGCCATCAATCATAGGTCAAGAGGGGTTTTAACCGAAATGGACGGCTTTGCATATCATTCATCCTCGTTTCTTAGACCACCGTCCAACTCTTGAAATTACGAAAGCTCCTCAGTTCCCCTTCTTCTCAATCTTCGCCCACGTGTCGTTGAGCGTGACCCTCCTACGCCGAGGCTGCGGCGGGCAAGTCGTGCGGTTGAAGACCAGCCTTCGCCAAGACGACGGAGCTTCGGCCTGGCAAGCGAGCTTAACGGGCGCGCTGTCGGGGTCGAGCCGCCTTCGCTGCGGAGCTTCCTCCTTCGTTGGAACTTCGGCGGACGAGTCGGCGGGCCAAAGTAGGCGACGCAATGCAAATGAGGTTGCCGAACGTCATTGCTCTCGTTGTTAGACGTGAGCCAACAGGCGACGAGTGATGCCTTCAGCTTCGCGGGCGCCGCGCAGCAAACCTTCGACGCTCAGATGATAGTCGAGCGCGGGCCAGTGAATGCCGGTACCTGCACCACAGGTCTTCCAGCGGCGCAGTTGCTTGCTGGTCGCCTGCAATAACGTCGGATACCACGTCAGCGGGACGCTGATGACGCGCTCATCGGTCAACTCCACCGTGAGCGTGTCGTGACGGATCACGACGTTCTTAACTTTCGCGTTCGAAGAACTCATTCCATGCCTCCAGCAATTTTACCTGATGTTTTTCGGCGATCCGCAAAGCGTGTCGCACCTCGCTGACTTTCAGTCCCTCCGTCCAAACCAAACGCACCGGTCTCAACCAGAACTTGGCGGTGCCATCACCTTTGTCCACATGCACGTGCGGCGGCTCAGTGCCTTCTTCCGCGTAGAAGTAGAACACGAATCCTGCCTCTCGGTGAACTGTCGGCACGCGCTCACTATATTCGGTCTGCTGGAACCACGCAAGATACGCGGCGCGCTCAGCGAGCGCGCCCTATCGACCGGCCTTCGTGGCTACAGCTTCTTTGCTTCCTTGGCCCAAGTGTCTTTGAGGGTAATTGTGCGATTTAGGACAAGCTTACCGGGCGCGCTGTCGGGGTCGGGCGCGAAATAGCCCAAGCGCTCAAACTGCACAGCGTTGCACGTCGTGAGATCCGCACAGGCGGGTTCGAGCTTGCCGGTAACGATTTCTAAGCTGTGCGGGTTGATGTTGGATTTGAAGTCACCATCGGCATCCGGTTCGGGGAGGGTGAAAAGGCGGTCGTAGAGGCGGCACTCGGCGTCGATGGCGTGGGCGGCTGAAACCCAGTGGATTGTGCCTTTGATGCTCCTCGAAGATGTCGGGCCGCCGGTTTTGCTGTCGAGGTCGGCGGTGCAGCGGAGTTCGGTGATCTTGCCGGCGGGGTCTTTGATGACTTGGTCGCACTTGATGATGTAGGCGTACTTCAATCTCACTTCGCCGCCGGGTTTTAGTCGGAAGAATTTTGGGGGCGGGCTATCCATGAAGTCGTCTTGTTCGATGTAGAGTTCCCGGCTGAAGGGGAGTTTGCGGGTGCCGGCGGTTTGGTCTTCGGGGTTGTTGATGGCGTCGAGTTCTTCGACGTGGTTTTCCGGCACGTTGGTGATGACGACTTTCAACGGGCGCAGGACAGCGAGGCGGCGCAGGGCGCGTTGGTTCAGGTCGTCGCGGATGGCGTGTTCGAAGACGGCGATGTCGGTGACGCTGTTGTATTTGGTGACGCCGATGTTGTAGGCGAATTGGCGCACGGCGCTGGCGGGGATGCCGCGGCGGCGCAGGCCGGAGATCGTCGGCAGTCGCGGGTCGTCCCAGCCCCGACATCCGATGTCGGGGTCGTTGACAATCTGAATCAGTTTGCGTTTGGAGACGATGGTGTAGGCGGGGATGAGCTTGGCGAATTCGTATTGGTGCGGGAGCGGACGCGGCAAATCGAGGTTTTGGAGAATCCAGTCGTAGAGCGGGCGGTGGACTTCGAACTCGAGCGTGCAGATGCTGTGGGTGATGCCTTCGATGTAGTCGCTGAGGCAATGGGCGAAATCGTAGAGCGGGTAGATGCACCATTTGTCGCCGGTATGATGATGCGCGGCGTGGCGGATCCGGTAAATCAACGGGTCGCGCAACCAGACATTCGGCGCGGCCATATCAATCTTCGCACGCAACGTTCGTTTCCCATCCGGAAACTCCCCGGCCTTCATGCGCGCGAAGAGATCAAGGCTCTCTTCGATGGAACGATCCCGGTAATGGCTTGGTTCGCCGACTTTGTCCGGCGCGCCGCGCATCCGGTCCACTTCCTCGGGGGTGTGGTCGCAGACGTAGGCTTTTCCTTTGCGGATCAGTTGAAGAGCGTATTCGTAGAGCTGGTCGAAGTAGTCGGAGGCATAGAACGGCTCGAGCTTCTCTCCTGTGGGAGCGACATTCTTGTCACGACCGGCATCGGCAGATCGCGGCAGGAATGCCGCTCCCACAACATCTCCCAGGTAGAAGTCGGGCTTGCCGTTGGTCGTGATCGTGTCAGGGGTCTTACCTCTTGGTTTCAGGCCGAGGTTCTGATCTGCCCATCCATCAATCAACCATTTCACGTCCGCGACGATGGAGTCCACGTACTCGACGTCTTCCTTGGTCGGGTTGGTGTCGTCCATGCGAAGGTTGCAGATGCCGCCGAACTCGCGGGCGATGCCGAAGTTGAGGCAGATGGATTTGGCGTGGCCGATGTGGAGGTAGCCGTTCGGCTCTGGCGGGAAACGCGTGACCGGTGACTTGTACTTGCCCGACTCGATGTTGGCTTTGACGACGTCGCGGATGAAATCCGACGGCGGCGGGGGTGTCGGTTCGTTTGACATGGTGCTGTAGGCTGCTTCTGCGAAGCGGCGCATGAGGACCGCCGACTCACAGAGTCGGCCTACATCCCGGGGGCTTACGCGGTGATCAACTCGTTGATCTTCACGTCGCGCACGGGTTGGTCGGGGTAGCGGTAGGGATCGCCCAGGCCGGTGTCGAGACGCGATTTACGGGTGGCGTACGAGCCGCGTTCGTCGGTCAGGATGACCCACGGGTCGCCGGCGTCCTGTTTGGCGGGGACGATCTTGCCGGTCAATTCCTCGTTGGCCATGCTGCCGTGCGAGCCGAACTCGCTCGGGAACGTCGGGGCTTTGGCTTTGTCTTTGCCGCCTTTTTCGTCGGTTTTGGCTTTGGGTCGGGCGTGGGTGACGCCTTTGGGTGCGGTAGTGGCTGCCATAATGTCGTTCTCCTGATGTGAAATGTTAAGCGGGCGGGTATTTAAGCCTGCTGTCCCGGCAGCGTCAAGCCCGCCGCGTGCTATTCCAGCACGTAACCTTCCTCGCCGTGTTCGGCAACATCCAACCCCTGCGTCTCGACTTCGGAGGTTGGGCGCAGGCCGACGACGGCTTTCACAATGAAGGCAATGACCACCGTGCCGACCACGGCCAGTAGCAAGGTGATCCCGATCGCTTGGAGTTGTTCCAGCCACAGGGTCTGGCGGACGATTTCCTTCAGGTTGATGTCGAGGTTCGGGTTGGCTCTCGAGGTAGCCAGGAAACCGGTCAGCAACGCCCCGAGCGTTCCGCCCACGGCGTGGACGCCGAACGTATCGAGCGCGTCGTCATAACCGAGTTTGGCTTTCAACTTCACGCACGCCAGGAAGGGAATCACACCGGCCAACACGCCGATAATCACCGCGCCGGTGGCCGTCACGAACCCGGCCGCGGGCGTGATCACGACCAGCCCCGCGACCGCGCCCGAGCAGTAGCCGAGCACACTCGGCTTGCCGCGGGTGATCCATTCCGTCCCCGCCCACGCGAAGCTGGCAATGGCGGCGGCGAGCGTGGTGGTCATGAAGGCGTTGGCGGCGATGCCGTCGGAGGCAACCGCGCTGCCGGCATTGAACCCGTACCAACCGACCCACAACATGCCGGTCCCCACCATGCACAGCACCATGCTGTGCGGCGCCATGATTTGTTTGCCGAAGCCGAATCGCTTGCCGAGGATCAAACACAGAATCAACGCCGACCAGCCCGAAGACATATGGACGACCGTGCCGCCGGCAAAATCGACGGCTTGGATTTTGGCATGGGCGTTCCACACGCCGTTCATCAGGCCGTCGATGCCCCAAACCATGTGGGCCAGCGGGAAATAGACGATGAACATCCACAGCAACACAAACAGCATGATCGCGGCGTACTTCATGCGTTCGGCGATCGCACCGATGATCAGCGCGGGCGTGATGATCGCAAACATCATCTGATACATCGCGAACACGTTGTGCGAGACCCAGTAGGCGTAGTCGGTGTTGGGCATACTGTCCACGCCACACAGAAAGGCGAATTTCAGGCTGCCGATCCAAGGTTTGCCGGGCGCGAACACGAGGCTGTAGCCAACCGCCCACCATAAAATCGTCACCAGCCCGGCAATGCCGAGGCATTGCGCGAGGACCGACAGCACGTTTTTCTTCCGCACCAACCCGCCGTAGAACAGCGCCAGTCCCGGCAACGTCATGAACAACACCAACGCCGACGAGGTCATCATCCAGCCGTTGTGGCCGGGGCCGGCGCCGGCCACCTTGGAATCAACATCCGGCGTGCGCCCGGCGTTGTTCACATAAGCTTCGAGGTCGGCGACGCGCTGTTCCAGGGCCGGCTCGGCGGCGCGTGCGGCCCAACCGATTGCCAGGACCAGAGCGCAGAGCGTTACGGGGCGAAGAATGGTTGCTGACATGGTAGTCCTCCTGAAAAACTGAACCCGCGCCAACTCTACGGAAGCGAGCGCGGTCAAGGCGAGAAAAAAAACTGAGGGGGCAGGCGAATGATTGTACGGCGGGCAAGTCCACCCGCCGCCGTTGGCGGGCGGTCTGCCCGCCGTCGTTCCATCACCGCCAGACGGCGGGCAGACCGCGCCGACACAACACGGCGCGGACATGCCCGCCCGACAATTTTCAAGTTGATCGCGAAAAAAACTCGCCCCAGCGGTCCCGCCAAGCGGGGCTGGGGCGAGTTGGTTCAGGCGGACAATCCTGAAAGGCTACACGGCGGCCTCCGCGCGCTCGGCGGTGCGGATGCGAACCGCTTCCTCGACCGGCAGGATGAAGACCTTGCCGTCGCCGATCTTGCCGGTGCGGGCGGCTTTGATGATCGTCTCCACCGCCGTGTCGGCTTTGTCGTCGCTGAGCACCACCTCGATCTTGATCTTCGGCAGAAAGTCCACCACGTACTCGCTGCCGCGATAGATTTCGGTGTGGCCCTTCTGCCGGCCAAACCCTTTGACCTCGCTCACGGTCATCCCTTCGATGCCGACTTCGCTCAGCGCTTCTTTGACTTCTTCGAGCTTGAACGGTTTGATGATCGCTTCGATTTTTTTCATGGATAATCCCTCGTCAGTTGGCGGCCGGTTTCGGAATGCGCACCTCAGCCGTGGCCTCGGACATCGCCATCGCGCCGCGGCTGATGCCGTGAATGCCGGCCGGCTGGGTGATGACGAAGTCCGGGTAGGCTTCGTTGCCGTGCTCGCCGATGTCGAGGCCTTCGACCTCTTCCTCGGCCGCCACGCGGATGCCGCCCATGACCAACTTGATCACGTACCAGACGATCAGGCAGACCGGCAACGTGAACAAGCCGACCCAGAACACGCCCTTGAGCTGCACCATGAACTGCGCCCCGCGGCCCAGACCCGTGGCCAGGGCGGCGATGTCGGTCGCAATTTGATTGTCGTAGAACAACCCCACTGCGAGCGTGCCCCAGATGCCGTTGCACAAGTGCACGGCCAGCGCGCCGACGGGATCGTCGAGCTTGAGCTTGTCAAACATGATGACGGCCAGCACCACGAGGATGCCGCCGATGAACCCAATGACCGCCCCCGAGCCGATGGAGACGAACGCGCAGGGCGCCGTGATGGCCACCAGGCCCGCCAGGCAACCGTTGAGCACCATCGTGAAATCCGGTTTCTTGAGCAGCACCCACGCCGTGAGCAGCGCGCCGAGCGAGCCGGTCGCCGCCGCGAGGTTGGTATTCACCAGCACGTGGGCGATCGCCGTGCCATTCATCGCGGCCATCGTCGAGCCGGGGTTGAACCCGAACCAGCCGAGCCACAAGATGAACACGCCCAGTGCCGCCGAGGTGAGACTGTGGCCGGGAATCGGATGCACCTTGCCATCCTTGCCGTACTTGCCGAGCCGCGGACCGAGCACGATCACGCCGGCCAGCGCCGCCCAGCCGCCGACCGAATGCACGACCGACGAACCGGCAAAGTCACGGAAGTTATTCGACCCCAGGAAGCCGCCGCCCCAGATCCAGTGCCCCGTGATCGGATACATGAACGCCACGAGGATGAAACTGAAGATCAGGAACGAACCGAACTTGATGCGCTCGGCCACCGCGCCCGAGACAATCGTCGCGGCGGTGCCGGCAAACACCAGTTGGAAGAAGAACTTGGCCCACAGCGGCACGGGCGTCCAGTTGATCGCGCCATAGACGCCGGCATACTTCGCCGTCGAGAACGGATTCATCGAGGCATACGCCTCACCGAGCGCCGGCGAATTGTCCGCGCCGGACACGAACCAGAGTCCGCTCATTCCCATGAACCCGTTGCCGTCACCGAACATCAAGCCCCACCCCAACACCCAGAACGAGATCGTCGAGGCGGCGAACACGATGAAGTTCTTCGCCAGGATGTTCGTGCAGTTCTTGGCGCGGCAGAGGCCGCTTTCCACCAGCGCGAACCCGGCATTCATCCAGAACACCAGCATCGCCGTCACCAGCACCCACACGGTATCGAGTCCGATCCGCAAGGCGCTGTTGTTGTCCATCATCAACTGCATCGGGTCCGGCGCGGCCGCCTCCTGCGCGAAGACGGGCAGAGCGCAGCCGCCGACCAGCGCGGTCAGCGCCAGCAGTTTCATTAGTCCAATCAAGCGTTTCATGTCAGGCACTCCTTATCTCTCCGGTTGGTTCCTTGGTTAAAACGAGAAGCTGGCGCCGACGTTGCCGATCAACTCATTGCCTTGCCCGCCGTCATGCAAACTATCCAACGCCACCGACACCTGGATGCCGGCATGCACCTCGATCTGCTCGGTCACCTGCAACGTCGTGCTCACCCCCAACAACAGATCGTTGAAGTCCGTGTCGTTACCCGTCCCGAACAGGAATGGATCCGACCAGTAGCCCAGGTCCAGACCCAACGCCGCCGAGGGATCAATCGTCCAGGCCATCGGCGACTCCAGCTCGACTGCCTCGCTCAAGTCGAAGCTGTGACCGATGCCCAGCGTCAGGTACGCCCCGCCGATCTCGTCGAAGTCGTACCAGATCGACGCCGTCGGCTGCAGCAACACATCATAGGAGATCACGCCGTAAGCCTCGTACGTATCCGCGCCCGAATTGCCGTCCGGGTAGTGGAACATCTGGAAGCCGGAGGTGATCGAGAGTTTCTCCTCCAGCAGCGCGAAAGTGTAGTCCACCCCGTAATCGTTCTCCTCGTAGGTATCGTCGGTGCCGGTGCTGTCACCAAACGCCCCCCAGTACCAGATCGAGAACCCGTGACAGGCGACCGAGGCGGTCGGGTTCCAGAACGGCTCATTCGCGAGCACGTCCACGCCGCGAAAGATGTACTCGCTGAACCAGTCAACACCGACACTGGCTTCCCACGATTTCTCCGCCGCCGGTTCCTCGGCCATCGGTTCGGCCGGCGCCTCATCGGCCTGCACCACCGCCGGCATTGCCACCACCAACGCACTCAACAACGCGATCAGTCTATTTTTCATTCTCCGTCTCTCCGTTTTCCGTTTGGGTTGTTTCGCAACGAATGCGCGCCCCGTTCGCACCACCCGTGCCAGACGAGAAGGCCCACGGCGCAGCGGTTTCGACTGCAAGCAGTTGCGTGAAACCGCAGCACCGCCGGTCCCCTGTGCTGTTCACGAGAGTTGTCCACCGTGGTCAAATCGCAACAGCAAGCTGGCCTTTTCCATTCGCGCACGACAAACTGCCGGCATCATGTGGAAGGTCACGGTGCTGGCCATCGGCGGCGCCCTCGGCACGCTCGCGCGCTACGGACTCAACGGCGTCATCGCGCCCCCTGCGGCCACCTTCCCACTCGGCACGCTGGTGGTGAACGTGACCGGCTGCTTCCTCATTGGACTGCTCACGCCCCTGTCGTTGCGCTCCGAGTGGCGGCTGTTTCTCATGATCGGTTTCTGCGGCGGCTACACCACGTTTTCCAGCTACGGGATCCAGACGCTGGAACTGGCGCGCGACGCCGAATGGCTTCACGTCGCCCTCAACATCATCGGCTCCAACCTGCTCGGCCTGCTCGCCGTTTATCTGGGCTGGGTGTGTGGCAAGCTCGTGCACGGAGGCACCCCATGAAACTCGAAGGCGACGGACTGCTCCTGCGCATCTTCATCGGCGAACTCGACAAGCATCACCACACCCCGCTGTACGAGGCCATCATTCTACGCGCCCGCGAACTGGGCCTGGCCGGTGCGACCGTCCTGCGCGGGCCGATGGGTTACGGCGCGCATTCCCGGTTGCACACCGCGAAGATTCTCCGCCTCAGCGAAGACCTGCCGGTCATCGTCGAGATCGTCGATACCGAAAAAAAGATCAACGCCTTCCTCCCCGAACTCGACAAAATGCTCGGCGACGGTCTCGTCACGCTGGAGAAAGTCCACGTCATCACCTACCGGGCGAAGCCGGCCCAAAAGGCAATCGGTCAGGAGGGTGCGCCATAGCGCACCCTGCGTCGGTTCTCCCCGCTGGCGGGATGACGCCGGATCAGATGAATGACCGGCTTGGGTTTGCGCCCCAGGGACGACGGCGTTTCTTCACAATGCTCAAACTCGAATGGTGGACAGAACAGCGAGCGGACTTGCGCGACTTGCTCATCAAACGCCGCATCCCGGACGTTCACCGGCACCACGAACCGACTTCCCGGTCGCGACCAGCGCAGCAGGTTGGCTTTGTAGCGCTGGTGCAGCAGTTTCGGAATCGCCTGGAAACAGCCCGTATCAATCAACACGTCAAACGTCGCCGTGAGGGTGTTGGCCGCGCACACATCCACCACCGCGAAGGCGAGCCGCGGTTGATCAACGTGCAATCGTCTCGCCCGGTCAATGGCCGACGGTGAAAAATCAATGCCCTGCGCGTGGAGTCCCCGGGCGGCCAGCCAGGCCGTCGTCTGCCCCGGGCCGCAACCGATCTCCAACACCGTCATGCCGGGCGCCAGCCATCCGTTGTCAAAACCGGTGACGACAAAGGCGCGCGGGCCGTCTTTGAGCCAGGGCGGCTGGAAGTCGCGAAGTCGCCAGCGCCAGTTCCACCGTTGTCGCCGGTAGTAACCGACAAGTTTTTCCAGTATCATCCGGACCGACGCGGACGATAGAGAGGTGCGCCGGCGGGGTCAACCCGATTCCCGACCGAGACGCCTCGCTTGTTTCAACGGTCGCAGCCGTGGTATCCGACAAACCGTGAACGCTTCACCCCAGCACCGCTGGCTCAACCGCACGGTGCTGGGTATCGGGCTGGCGTCGTTGCTCAGTGATTGGTCGCATGAGATTGCGACGGCGATCATGCCGGCGTTTCTGGCCACGATGGGCGCGGCGGCGGCCTGGCTCGGTCTCATCGAAGGCGTCTCCGACGGGCTGTCGAGCTTCGCCAAAATTGGGTCGGGATATTTCACCGACCAACTGCGCCGACGCAAACCGATCGCGGTGGTCGGTTACATCGTCACCGCCACCGGCACGGCGTGCATCGGGCTGGCGACGCAGGCCTGGCACGTGATGCTCTGCCGGGCGGCGGCGTGGCTCGGACGCGGCGTGCGGACGCCTGTGCCAAAGCGCTGCTCGCGGCGGCGGTCACGCCGCAGTCCTATGGACGGGCGTTCGGGTTCGAGCGGATGATGGATACCTGCGGGGCGATTGTCGGCCCCGTCACGGCGACACTGCTGCTCGCCGCTTTCGACGGCAATTTCTCGCGTGTGCTCCTGGTCGCGCTCGTCCCGGGACTGCTCGCGGCAGCGGCGGTCTGGTTTCTCGTCGAGGAGAAGGAGCGGTTGCACGTGAAGTACATTTCGTTCCGCGCGCGGCTCACGGCGCTGCCGCAGTCGTTCCGGCGATTCCTCGTGGCAGTGGGGTTGTTCGGCTCTGGCGATTTTGCGCACTCGATGTTGATTCTGTTGGCGACCCACCGACTCGGCGCGAAGGTGGCCGTGTCGCTGTACGTGCTGCACAACGTGTTGTATGCCGGGTTCGCGTACTTGGCCGGCTGGCTCGCGGATCATTTTCCGAAACGACCGCTGCTCGCGGCGGGGTACGGTTTGGCGGCCGTGATGGGGCTGGTGTTGGTGTTCGCGCCGTTGAATCTGCCGGTGCTCGCCCTGGTGTTCGTGATGGCCGGCATCTACGTCGCCGTCGAGGAAGCGCTGGAGGACTCGCTCGCCGCCGAATTGGTGGACCCGGAACATCATGGCATGGGTTTCGGCATGCTGGCGACGGTGAACGGCCTCGGCGATTTCCTCTCCAGCGTCGTGGTCGGGGTGTTGTGGACGGCGTTCTCGCCGAGTGTCGCGTTTGGTTATTCGACGGTTCTCTTTCTCACGGGCGCTGTGGTAGTATGGCGTTGGCGTTGATCCCACACGGATGAAGAACCTCGTTTACTTCGATCTGGAAACCCAGAAGAGCGCGGCCGAGGTCGGCGGCTGGGACAAGAAGCGCGACATGGGCATGTCCGTCGGCGTCACCTTCGCCACCGCGACCGGCGAGTACCGGATCTACGACGAGGCCCGTGTCAACGATCTGGTCAAGGAACTCATGCGCGCCGACTTGGTCGTGGGCTTCAACCTCATCAACTTCGACTACGCCGTGCTTCACGGTTACACGCCACTGGACCTCACTGCCGTGCCGACGCTCGACCTGATGGCCGACCTCGAAGCCAAGCTCGGTCACCGGTTGTCACTCGACGCCGTCGCCAAGGCCACGCTCAACGCCCCGAAGATCGCCGACGGCTTGCAAGCGTTGCGCTGGTGGAAAGAAGGCAAGCTGCTGGAGATCGCCGAGTACTGCTGCTACGACGTGAAGATCACCAAAGCCGTTCACGAGTTCGGCCAACAACGCGGCGAGGTGTACTTCATCGACCGCCTCGGCCAGAAACGGGCCGTCAAAGTGAAGTGGTAATCAGGTCGTTTGCGCCGCTTTGACCATCAGAATCAGCGCTTTCAACACCAGTTCGCTGAAGACGAACGGCTTGGCGATGAGATCGTTGCCGCCGCTCAAGACCGCCTGCGCGCGGTTTTCAAAATCGGCGGCGCTCGTGACGAAGATGACCGGCGTCTTCTTGTATGCCGGCAACTTCCGCAGCGCGCTGCACAATTCCAATCCGCTCATGCCGGGCATCATGATGTCGGTCAGCACGAACTGAAATTGATTCTTCTGGGCTTGTCCGAGAGCGTCTGCGCCGCTGGTGACCGCCGTCACCGCGAACCCGGCTTTCTCCAACGCCGCCCGCGTCGTGCGCAGCGTCACCTCGTCATCGTCCACCGCCAACCCGCGGACGCCGGCGAACGGGTCCTTGGCCACCGGCGTGGACGTGGCGGCTCGCCGCACGAGCAGGTCCACGGCCTGCGCCAGCGTGCGCGCCGTCGAGGCGGTCCGAGTGCCCGCGCGGTCCCGCAGATCGTTGAGCAACGCGACAAGCGCTTCGGCAACCCGCGCGGTGGCCGGATCATTCGCTCGCTTGGCGTGCACGACGAGTTTTTGAGCGGACTGCTGCAACGATTGCAGGTGGCCCGCCGTCTGCGGTTCGCGGAGATGTTCCTGCAACTGGGGCCGCAGCGCTTGCGCGACAGTCTGCATCTGTTGACGATCAAAGCTCATCCATCGTTCCTTCCGAGCATGGCTTCGGCCAGATAGTCGGCCAGATGCAGTACCCGCACGTTCACCGCCCCCGCCTTGCGCAGCCCCGCTCGAATTTGCAAGATGCAGCCGGGATTGCTCGTGACCACCACCTGCGCGCCGGTCTTCAGGATGTTCTCGATCTTGCGCTTCTGTAATCGCTCCGCCATCTCCGGCTCGGTCAGATTGTAGCTCCCCGCACTGCCGCAACACACTTCGGCCTCCGGCAACTCCACAAAATTCTCCCCCGCCACTGCCCGCACCAGTTCGCGGGGCGGTTTCGTGATCCGCTGCGCGTGCGCGAGATGACAGGCGTCGTGGAACGTCACGCGAGCGTTCTCCGCGGAGGGACGCGCTCCGTCGCGTCTGCCGCGCACCGACTCGGCCACGACGGAGCGTGGCCCTCCACCCGGAAGCGCGCACAATATCTCCGACAAGTCCTTCACCTTCGCCCCAAACTTCCGCGCCCGCTCGTCGCCGACCAAATGCCCGTACTCCTTCAACGTCGAACCGCAGCCGGCGGCGTTGATGACGATCGCGTCGAGGTTGTACTGCTCGAACACCGCGATGTTCCGACGCGCAAACTCGCGCGCCCGCGCCAGATTCCCGCCGTGCGCGAACAACGCCCCGCAGCAGACCTGCTCGCGCGGCGTGACTACCTCGTAGCCGGCGGCGTTCAGCAACCGGACCGTGGCGGCGTTGGTCTCGCCGAACATCGCGCTCTGCACGCAGCCGGCAACCAATCCCACCCGGCCGCGTGTCGGCGTGACGGTCGTCGGTGAGGTTTCCGGCAGCGTGACCGCCCGAGCGTCCTCCGGCACAAACGCCGCCACTTTGGGCAGCAACCCGCCCAGCCCGAGAGCGCGCGCGAGCTTGACCGGGAGCACCGCGAGCTTCATCCGCCACGGATACGGAAACACCTGCTCAATCGCCACCCGACGCAGAAAGGTTTGAAACACCGACCGCGGGTACCGGTGCTCGATGTGCGCGCGCGTGCTTTCCAGTAATTCACCGTATTGCACGCCGCTGGGACACGCCACCTCGCACGCCCGGCAACCCAAACATAGATCAATGTGCCGCACCGCCGTCTCGTCGAGTGGCAATCGTCCGTTCTGCACCCCGCGCATGATGTAAATCCGCCCACGCGGCGAATCGTTCTCGTTGCCGGTTTCCAGATACGTCGGACACGACGCCAGGCACAACCCGCAATGAATGCAGGTCAGCGCCTTCTCGTAGTCGAGGAATTGCTCAGCCACCGAACGCCTCCCGGAGCCGGCGCAGTAGGACGACCGTCCCGGTTGTCTCTTCCGGATGGACACGCGGGACGCGCGTCCCACTGAATTGAATGACGCCATTCCCCGCCCGCGCCACGAAATCCTTCGGCTGCAAATCACGCACCGTCTCGACCAACTTCGACGGCAACACCGACAGCTTCTGCGGAAATGGCCGGTCGTAGCCCAGCGTGGCCGGCTCGCCCCAGCCGAGTTGCTGCAGTTGCCAGTCAACATCCTCCCGTGCGCCCGCGAAACCCACCACCACCGTGGCCGGTGAAACCAGATCGAGCACCACCGGCGTCAACGCGGAGTCCAAGACCTTCTCAATCAACTCGCTCGCCTGCTCCAACGTCGCGCATTTCGACTGCACAAACCGCTCTGTCTCCGGCAGCGGCCGCAGTTTGAACGTCGCTTCCTGGATTGTGCCCAACTCTCCGCGCGCGCCGACGAACAGCTTGCACAGATCGTAGCCCGCCACATTCTTCACGACTTTCCCGCCGGCCTTGATCGTCTGCCCTTTCGGCAACGCAACGGAGATGCCAATCAGATGCTCGCGAATCGTCCCGTACCCAAACCGGCGCGGCCCGCTGGCGTTGGTGTCCAACAGCGCGCGGATCGTCAATTTCTCCGGCTGCGGCGGATCCACCGGCAACCATTGCCCGCGTCTTGCCAATTCTACCTGCAATGCCGCCAGCGCGACTTCGGCCGGAACGGTGACCGTCATGTCCTCTGGGACGTGTTCGATCTTCATGCTGCGATCTGCTTCTTCGGCGCGAAATCCATGCAGCGTTTCGAGCCGGGGAAAATCTTGTGGGGGTTGCAGCGCTGCTCGGGGTCAAAGACGCGGCGCAACGTCTGCATCGCGTCGAGATCGGCCTTCGTGAACTGCTTTTCCATGAAATCAATCTTCTCGACGCCGATGCCGTGCTCGCCGGTCACGCTGCCACCGAGGTCGATGCATTTCTGGAGAATGTCGGTGCCGGCGGCGACGGCGCGCTTGACCTGCTCGTGATCGCGTTCGTCGTAGAGCACGAGCGGATGGATGTTGCCGTCGCCGGCGTGAAACACGTTCGGGATGCGCAGACCGTACTTCTCGCTGGTGGCGTGGATGAACCGCATGACCTCCGGCAGCTTCGAGCGCGGGACGACGCCGTCCTGCGTGAGGAAGTTGGGGCTGAGCCGGCCCACGGCGCCGAACGCCTGCTTCCGGCATTTCCAGAGGGCCGCGCGCTCGGCCGCGTCCTTGGCGATGCGGACTTCGCGGGCGCGATTCTTTTTGCAAATCTCGACGATGCGTTGCGCTTGGCTCTCCATGCCCGCAGCGAGACCGTCGAGTTCGACAATCAGCACCGCGCCGGCATCCAGGGGGAAACCGAACTTGTACGCCGCTTCGACCGCCTGCGTGATGAGTTGGTCCATCATCTCCATCGCTCCCGGCACGATGCCGGCCGCGATGATGTCGCTCACCGTCTGACTGGCGTCGTCCACGCTCTCGAACACGCCGAGCAAGGTCTTGAACGCCTGCGGCGCTTTGGTCAGCCGTACCAGCACGCGGGTGACGATGCCGAACATCCCTTCGCTGCCGATGAACGCGCCGCGCAGATCGTAGCTTGCGGTGAGCGAGGTCGAACCGCCGTCCACGTCCTCGCCGCCTTCCGGGGTCACACCAAGCCAAGTCAGTTCACCATCCGGCAACACCAACTCGAAACCCAGAATGTGATTCGTCGTGACGCCGTACTTGAGCGTGTGCGGCCCGCCGGCATTGGTGGCGACGTTGCCGCCGATGGTGCAGGCCGGCTGACTCGATGGGTCCGGCGCATAAAAAAGGCCGTGCGGTTGGACGGCCTTCGTCACCCAGGCGTTGACGCAGCCGGCCTCGACGAGCGCCCGCCGATTGCGCGCGTCCACGGAGAGGATCCGGTTCATCCGCGAGAGACCGATCATCACGCCGCCGCCGACCGGCAGAACCGTGCCGCTCAAGCTCGTGCCCGCGCCGCGCGGGATGATCGGCAGTTTGTGCCGCGCGCAGAGTTTCACCACGGCCACGACCTGCTCCGTGGTCCGGGGCAGAACGACCAGGTCGGGCAGATACTTCTCCAGCGTGTACGCGTCGCATTCGTACACGAGCAGTTCCTGGCTGTTGGAAATGACGCCGTCCTCGCCGACGATGGCGCGGAGTTCGGTGATGAGCGCGCGCGGGTCAATCATCACCGCGCTTATACCCCGAATCAGCGTCGGCATTCAATGAATTCGGTTGACGGGCATGACCAACTGGCACGTAGCGCGGGCGTCCCCGCCTGCGGGTTCGCGAGCGTCCCGCTCGACGATGCGCGGCGGCGGGACGCCGCCGGAACTCGCAGGCGGGGACGCCCGCGCTACGTCCGCCCCGTGGCCGGCCAAAATCGTTGCGCACTACCCAGCCGCGACCGGCGGGACGACCGTCCCGGTTGTCTCTGCTTTGGAAAGGACACGCGGGACGCGCATCCCACATTCCCATGCTTGAACGGGCGGGACGACCGTTCTACTATGCGCGCCATGCAAATTCCCAGTTCGTGCAATCCGCCGACCCGGCTGCTGATGGGGCCGGGGCCGAGCAATGTCGCGCCCTCCGTGTACACCGCGATGGCGAAATCAATGGTCGGGCATCTCGATCCGTTTTTCGTGAAGTTGATGGACGAAGTGAAAGCGATGTTGCGCGCCGTGTTCCTGACGCGCAACGAGATGACGTTCCCGATCAGCGGCACCGGCAGCGCGGGAATGGAATTTTGCTTCGTCAACCTCCTCGAACCCGGCGACGAGGTCGTGATCGGCGTCAACGGCGTGTTCGGCACACGGATGTGCGACGTGGCCGGCCGGTGCGGCGCGAACGTCATCAAGGTCGAAGCGCCGTGGGGACAAATTATCGAGCCGCAACAGATCGCCGACGCGTTGAAGGACCGGAAGCCGAAACTGGTCGCGGTCGTCCATGCGGAAACTTCGACGGGCGCACTCACGCCGCTGGAGGAGGTTTCCAAGCTGGCGCACCAAGCGGGCTGCCTGTTCATGACGGACATGGTCACGTCGCTCGGCGGTTGCCCGGTCCGGCTCGACGAATGGGGAGTGGACGCGGTGTACAGCGGGACGCAGAAATGTCTGAGTTGTCCGCCGGGCCTGTCGCCGGTCTCGCTCAGCCCGCGCGCGCTCGAAGTCGCCACCACCCGCAAAACGAAAGTCCAAAGCTGGTATCTCGACGTGAATTTGCTGGCGTCGTACTGGGGACAGGAACGCGTCTACCATCACACCGCGCCGGTCTCGATGAACTATGCGTTGCACGAGGCGCTGCGGCTGGTGTTGGAGGAGGGGTTGGAGAACCGCTGGCGTCGGCACGAGCAGAATCATCTTCTGCTGAAGACCGGTCTGGAGAAGCTCGGGCTATCATTGACGGCGCAGGAAGGTCACCGACTCTGGCAACTCAATGCCGTCAGCGTGCCACCCGGTGCGGATGAGGCGAAGATCCGCAAACGGTTGCTGGACGAATTCGATATTGAGATTGGCGCGGGCTTGGGACCGCTGAAGGGCAAGGTCTGGCGCATCGGCCTGATGGGCGAAACCTCGCAACCTGAGAACATCGACCGTTTCCTCGCCGCGTTGAAAATGTTGCTGTGAAAATCGACCAGCAGTTGCATCCCACCGACCTGCAGCGCAAGATCAACCGGCTGTGGGAACTCTCGGCGGCCAAGATCCGCGCCATCGAAAAGACCTACGACGCTGGCAAAGGCTCGCCCGTATTCACGGTGCGCGGCCGGTACACCTCGCGCGGATGGACGGAATGGACGCAAGGATTCCAGTTCGGCTCGGCGATTCTGCAGTTCGACGCGACCGGGGAGAAATCGTTCCTCGAACTCGCCCGACGCAAGACCGTGGCGTTGATGGCCCCGCACGTTTCACATGTCGGCGTCCACGACCACGGGTTCAACAACGTCAGCACCTACGGCAATTTGCTGCGGCTGATGAACGAAGGACGGATCCTGGAAAACGGGTGGGAGCGCAACTTCTACGAGCTGGCACTGAAGGTTTCCGGCGCCGTGCAGGCGCGGCGGTGGACGAAGATCCGCGATGGCGGCGGTTACATTTACTCGTTTAACGGTCCGCATTCGCTCTTCGTGGACACGATCCGGTCGCTACGGTCGCTGGCGTTGGCGCACCGGCTCGGTCACGTCCTGATGGGCGAAAATGACGAGACAATCTCGTTGCTCGACCGGCTGGTGCAACACGCCCGCGCCACCGCCACCTATGCCCTGCGCCGGCAGCCGACTTTTTCGGTCGCGCACGAAGCCATCTTCAACGTCAACGACGGCACCTACCGGTGTCCCAACTCGCAACAGGGCTGGTCGCCGTTCACGACGTGGACGCGCGGGTTGGCGTGGGCGATGTGCGGGTTTGCGGAGCAATTGGAGTTTCTGAAGAAGTCTGATTTCATCCGGCAGGCGGCGCGCGACGTGTGCGATTTCTACATCGATCATGCGACCGCTGCCGACGGCATCCCTTACTGGGATGCCGGCGCGCCGGGGTTGGTGAAGCTCGGCGACTGGCGGGCAACACCGGCCGATCCGTTCAATCCGCATGAACCGGTCGATAGCAGCGCCGCCGCCATCGCCGCGCAAGGGTTGCTCCGGATGGGACATCACTTGCAGGAGAAGAAGTACACGCAGGCCGGGCTGACGGTCCTCAACGCCTTATTCGATGGGCCTTATCTGAGCACGAGCCGTCAACATCAAGGGCTGATTCTGCATTCGGTCTATCATCGTCCGAACGGCTGGGATTACATTCCGCCCGGACGGAAAGTGCCGTGTGGCGAATCAAGCATGTGGGGCGATTATCACGCGCGCGAGGCCGCACTGTACGTGCAGCGGATCATCGAGAAGAAGCCCTACCTCACTTTCTTCGGTGCTTGTGGGAGCGACATTCCTGTCGCGACTGGTCGCGGCAAGAATGCCGCTCCCACAGGAAGGGGCAAATGACCCCTGCGAAACTCACCCGCATCCCCGGCCTGCGCACGGTTGAGGCGTTTCGCGAGTATGTCGCCAGCCTCGGCATCGAGCTGCACGCGGAAGATGAAATCGCGAAAGGCGCGGCCTCGCCGCTGACGCAGCCGCTGCGTTGGGGCGAGCGCGTCATCGGCAACCGTTGGTGCGTGCACCCGATGGAAGGTTGGGACGGCACGACGACTGGCGGCGCGACCGAGACGGTGATTCGTCGCTGGCGACGCTTCGGCGAGAGTGGCGCGAAACTCATTTGGGGTGGCGAAGCGATGGCCGTCCGCCCGGAAGGCCGCGCCAACCCGAACCAACTCATCATCAACGACGCGAACAAAAAGGATTTGGCGCTGCTCCGCGAGACCTTGATCAAAGCCCATCCCGGCAAGACCGACGACCTCGTCATCGGATTCCAACTCACCCACTCCGGCCGGTTCTGCCGGCCCAACGACAAGAAGCGACTCGAACCCCGCATTGCCTACCGGCATCCCATCCTCGACCGCAAGTTCGGCGTCACCAGCGATGCGGCCGTGTTATCCGACGACGACGTGAAACGGCTCATCGAAGACTACGCCCGCGCCGCGAAGATTGCCGCCGATGTTGGCGCGGACTTTGTGGACATCAAACACTGCCATGGTTATCTGCTCCACGAATTCCTGAGCGCGCACACGCGGCCGGGCGAGTTCGGCGGGTCGTTCGAGAACCGCATGCGTCCGTTGCGTGACATCGTGGCGGTCGTGCGGAGCGTCGCGTCGAAGATCGGCATCGGAGTGCGCTTGAGCGCGTTCGATTTCGTGCCGTTCCGCAAGAGCGAGGCCGGCAGCGGTGTTCCCGAGGATGTTTCCCACTGCCTGCCCTACCGGTATGGCTTCGGGGTGGATCCGAAAAATCCGGTCGAGTACGACCTGACCGAGACCATCGGGTTTTTGAAACTGTGCGAGCGGCTCGGCATCCAACTCGTCAATCTCTCCGCCGGCAGTCCGTATTACAATCCGCACATTCAACGGCCCGCGGCGTATCCGCCGTCGGATGGGTATCAACCGCCGGAAGACCCGCTGGTCGGTTGCGCCCGGCAGATCAACGTCGTCAAACAACTGAAGGCGCAGTTTCCGAAACTGATCCTCGTCGGCTCGGCGTACACCTACCTGCAAGAGTATCTCCCGCACGTGGCGCAGTATTATTTGAGGCACGGTCACGTGGACTCGGTGGGGTTCGGGCGGGCGGTGTTGAGCTATCCGCTAATTTTGGCGGACGCGGTGGAACGCGGCGATCTGGAGCGACGGCTGATCTGTCGCACCTTCAGCGATTGCACCACCGCCCCGCGCAACGCGCTGCGATCCGGCTGTTACCCGTTGGATGATTACTACAAGAAGTTGCCGGAAGCGGCGGAGTTGAAGAAGATCAAGAATCCAAAACCATGAAACGCGTCGCTCTCGTCACCGGTGGCACACGTGGGATCGGTTTGGGGATTGCCCAAGCTCTGCAACGCGATGGCTTCGAGATTGCCGCGTGCGGGATGCGTCCTGCTTGCGAGCACAAGGACTTCTTCTATTGCCAGTGCGACGTGGCCGATCCATCCGCGCGGGCGCGGATGTTGGGCGCGATCCGCCAGAAATTTGGCCGGCTGCACGTGCTGGTGAACAATGCCGGCATCGCGCCGAAAGTGCGCGCGGACATTCTCGATGCCACGGAAGAAAGCTTTGAGCAACTCATCCGCACCAACCTGCAAGGCCCGTACTTTCTAACGCAGGCGGTCGCGCGCTGGATGATCGAGCAGAAGAAGGCGGATGCCGGTTGGCGTGGTGGCATCGTGAACGTCTCGTCGATTTCGGCGACCGTGGCGAGCGTGAATCGCGGCGAGTACTGCGTTTCCAAGGCCGGCGTGGCGATGGCCACGCAGTTGTGGGCGGCGCGGCTTGGCGAGTTTGACATTCCGGTGTATGAAGTGCGCCCCGGCGTCATCCAGACCGATATGACCGCCGGCGTGAAAGAGAAATATGACAAACTGTTGGCCGAGGGCCTCGCGCCGCAACGGCGTTGGGGCACACCCGCAGACGTTGGGAGGGCGGTGGCCGCGCTGGCGCGCGGCGATTTTCCGTACTCGACGGGGGCGGTATTGATGGTGGACGGTGGACTGACGGTACAACGACTTTAAGGAAAACATGAATCGATTCAAGCAAGCGAGTGACATCAAAGTGGGCGTCGTCGGTTACGGCGGCGCGTTCAACATGGGTAAGTGGCATCTGAACGAGATGAAACGCGCCGGCATGTCGCCGGTCGCGGTGACGGAGATCGACTCCGAGCGATTGAAGATCGCGACGACCGATTTCCCCGGCATCCAGACGTTTGCCGCCGTGGAAGAGATGCTGAAGAAATCCGACGTGAACCTCGTCACCCTGATCACGCCGCACAACACGCATGCGCCGCTGGCGTTGAAATGCCTTGCGGCCGGGCGGCACGTGGTTTGCGAAAAGCCGTTTGCGATCACCACCGAGGAATGCGACGCCATGATCGCCGCGGCGAAAACGGGCGGCTTGATGGTCAGCACCTATCACAACCGCCACTGGGACGGCAACATCCTGGAAGCCGTGAAACGCATCCGCGCGGGAGTGATCGGTGACGTTGTCCACATCGAAGCGCACACGGGCGGCTACGGCAAACCGGGCGACTGGTGGCGCACCAGCAAGTCGGTTTCGGGCGGCGTCCTCTACGATTGGGGCGTGCATCTGCTCGAATACTCCCTGCAACTCATCCAGTCCGAGATCGCCGAGGTGACCGGCCTCGCGAAGACGGGCTTCTGGGCGCCGCACACGAAATGGAAGAACGACACCAACGAAGATGAAGGCTTCGCCATCGTGCGTTTCAAGAGCGGCCAGTGGCTGACGCTGTGTGTCACCGCCATCGACTCCAATCCCAAGCGCGGCATGTTGGAGATCACCGGCACGAAAGGCTCGTACATCATGGAGTACAGCACGCACGAGATCATCACCCACAAAGACGGCGAGGTCATCGTCCAAAAGGGAAACAGTCCGGAATCCGAAGGCTGGCGATTCTACCAGAACGTGGCCGACCATCTCACAAGAGGCGAACTGTTGGTGATCACGCCCGAGTGGGCGCGCCGTCCCATCCACGTCCTCGACCTCGCCAACCGCAGCGCCCAGACCGGCGCGGCGCTCAAAGCGCAGTACGCCTAGTCGCGGGCGGTGGTTTGATGATTGACGGCGTTGGGCGGCCTCCCTAAACTCCGCCGCTTGACACCCCCGTTTGGCGAGTGTTCCGAACTATGAAAATGAATCGTCCCCAAAACCGTCTCGTGGGCGACCTGCCCAAAATCGGCATCCGCCCGACCATCGACGGCCGGCTCGGCGGCGTGCGCGAGTCGCTCGAAAAACAAACGCTGAACCAGGCGAAGTCGGTCGCCAAACTCATTGCCGACAATCTGCGTCACGCCAGCGGTCACAGGATCGAGTGCGTGATTGCCGACACGACCATCGGCGGCGTCGCGGAAGCGGCGCGCTGCGCAGAGAAGTTCAAGCGCGCGGGGGTCGGTGTGTCGCTGACGGTAACGCCGTGCTGGTGTTACGGGTCGGAGACGATGGACATGGACCCGCACACGCCGAAAGCGGTGTGGGGCTTCAACGGCACGGCGCGTCCGGGCGCGGTCTATCTGGCCGCCGTTTCGGCCGGTCACAACCAGAAGGGCCTGCCCGTCTTCAATATCTATGGCCGCGACGTGCAGGACCCGGACGACACGTCGATCCCTGCTGACGTGCAGGAGAAAATCCTCCGCTTCGTTCGCGCCGGGTTGGCGGTCGCAACAATGCGCGGCAAGAGCTACCTCTCGATGGGCGGCACGTCGATGGGCATTGCCGGCTCGATTGTGGACCAGCCGTTTTTCGAAGCCTACCTCGGCATGCGCGTCGAGGCGATCGACATGGTCGAGTTCGTCTGCCGCATGGAACGCGGCATCTATGATCCGCGCGAGTTCAAGAAGGCGCTGGAGTGGACCCGCGCCAATTGCCATGAGGGAATGGACCCCAACCCGGAAGGGAATCGTCGCTCACGCGCCGAACTCGACCGGCACTGGGAAATCAGCGTGAAGATGGCCCTCATCGCGCGCGACTTGATGGTCGGTAATCCGCGCTTGGCGGAACTGGGTTTCGGCGAGGAAGCGCTCGGTCACAACGCCCTCGCGTCTGGATTCCAAGGGCAACGACAGTGGACCGATCACATGCCCAACGGCGATTACCTCGAAGCGATCCTCAACACGTCATTCGACTGGAACGGCATCCGGCAACCGTTCATCGTCGCCACCGAGAACGATTGCCTCAATGGGGCGACGATGCTCGTCGAGCACCTGCTCAACGGGGGCGCGTCGATCTTCGCCGACGTCCGCACGTACTGGAGCCCCGATGCCGTGAAACGCGGCGCTGATCACAAACTCACCGGCAAGGCAGCGGGCGGGATTCTGCACCTGATCAACTCCGGTCCCGCCGCGCTCGACGGCACGTGCGAGCAACAGATCGACGGCCAACCGGCCATGAAACCGTGGTGGGAGATCACGCCCGAGGAAGCCGACAAGTGTTTGAAAGCGACCGAGTGGTGTACGTCCATCAAAGAGTATTTTCCCGGCGGCGGTTGGAGCACGCGTTTCCTCACCCGTGGCGGCATGCCGGTCACGGCGGCGCGCATCAACATCGTCAAAGGTCTCGGCCCCGCCCTCCAGATCGCGGAAGGCTGGACGGTGGACCTGCCGCGCAAAGTGCACGACATCCTCGACCTGCGCACCAACCCAACGTGGCCGACGACGTGGTTTGCGCCCAACGTCACCGGCAGCGGCCCGTTCCGCGATGCGTACACCGTGATGAACAACTGGGGCGCGAACCACTGCGCCTTCGCCTACGGCCACATCGGCCACGACCTCATCACGCTCGCCGCGATGCTGCGCATCCCGGTCTATATGCACAACGTCGCGGAAGAACGCATCTACCGGCCCAGCGCGTGGGTCGAGTGCGGCGACGATTTCGCGGCGTGCAAAAACTTCGGTCCGCTCTACGGAAAGTATTGAGGGAATATCATGGCCAACAAGTCGGCTCATGCTGAGCACATGGGCACCTCCGGTAACTCAGCAAAAAATGACGGAGAAGAACGAAACCAGGCGCCTGGGAAAAAGGTGCTGATAGAATTTGCCGCATGAAGACCTGTCAAGCCTCCCAAACTCCCGGTTTCTT
>Ga0247727_10006176_pt1 | contig 23701 bp, 18 predicted proteins | sample WisWelCaveWW1625_FD_202498 | JGI IMG/M metagenome (GOLD analysis project Ga0247727, IMG submission 202498) | Biofilm microbial communities from Wishing Well Cave, Virginia, United States - WW16-25 | ecosystem: Environmental > Aquatic > Deep subsurface > Groundwater > Cave microbial mat | place...
GTTCGCAACCAAACGATTTGTATACTTTTCTGCGCTGGTGTTAAGTTTGCCGATCATGCCGTTATATCTCGTCCGCGACGTACAAGCCACCGATAGTCAGATCGGTACGATTAATATGGCAATGACGTTGGTCATGCTTGTCGGTTACTTTCTTTGGCCCCGCGTTTCAAAATTGCGCGGCGGGCGCTTCGTCCTGCTGGCAACAACCTTTGGCATGATCCTGCATCCCGCGCTCAGCGCCGCCACCACGCGCATTGATTTGATCATTTTGTATGCCGGATTCGCCGGCTTGTTTGCAGGCGGTCTCGATTTGGTGTTCTTCGATGAGTTGATGAAGACCGTCCCTGCTGAATACAGCGCGACCTTTGTTTCGCTGGCGCAGTCCATGCAGTATGTGTCCATGATCTTTGCGCCGTTGATTGGAACCTGGCTCGCAGGTTTTATCGGTCTCGGCGGCGCCTTATGGTTGAGCGCGGGGTTGCGGTTGATTGGATTTTTTTTGTTTTTACTTCCAGACCGTCGTCAGTTGGGAGAATGACGTAACCCAGGTTTTTTATTTTCGTACAGCGGCGAGCGTATCCTTGATTTGCTGGGTATGCGCGGTGATATGGAAATTCGGTTGAAGTAATATTGAACCAAAACGATAGTAACTTCCCTTGTCGTTTGCCACAAAATCGTCAGGGATAAAAGTTGTCATGGCGAGTGTTTCCTCCACTGCGCGGCGAAGTGCGTTTAACATCAGCGCAACGGATGGATTGGCTTTCACCGTCGCTTGCACCTGTGCGTGGACATTCGTTCCGAAACCGTCAGTGACGGGTTCATAGCCATCTATCAAGCCTGTAAGAAAGATCTGGTTGGATCATTCCCCGTGGATAAGGTGGGCGATGATTTTCAGCCCGCTCCACTCCTGGGGCTCAGGTCGTTTCATGGCGTCTGCATCCTTCACGCCTTCAAAGCATTTTTCCACTTCGGCTAACCCTGCCTCATAAACCTCACGCGCGCGCTTTTCCAGATCAACTTGGCTGAATGGCACCTCAGGCATGGGACGTTTGCTCAACTCCATCGTGACGGTTTTCTTTTCGGATCCGCGATAGAAAGAGACTTCGATTTTGTCGCCGCCTTTTTTCCCTTCAATTGCATTCGGCAGGCTGTTCGCATCGCTTCGAATCGGATGACCGACCATCTCAACAATGACATCGTCCCTCTGCAAGCCGCATTTTTGTGCGCCCATGCCATCCACAACGCCATCGAGACGCAGACCTTCGCGCACAGGGACTCTCAATGCGGTTGCCTGTTCTTCGGTGAAATCGCCGGGCAGAATCCCGAGCATGGGACGATTCGCGATCCGCAGATCAATTCCTGTCTCCAGCACGGACTTGAGATTCTCTAAACTATCCACCCAGTTTTCGCGGAAGGTCTCTGCTGGTTGTGTCAATGAGGGGTCATCAGGCACTTCGTGATCGAGTCGGACGAGGGAGCCACCATCTTTTTCGATAAGGGAAACAGTTACCTCGGTCGGGGCTGAATCGACGTTCGCGTACCAGCGGAATTTGACGCACTTGTTTTCCTCCAGTTCGAGGTAATGCCCGCTCGAGTAAAAATCCCCGCGCCACCAAAGATACATCCGTCCCTTTGGGTGCGGCTCGACAGTCGCGACATCGCACAGCCATTCGCGGAGGGAGGTGGAATTGGTGAAGGCGCGATACGCCGTTTTCGCGGTCGCCTTGACGAAAATTTCTGTAGATACAGTTGCCATGGGTTTCTTCTCATTCAAGATATGGGTCATTGTAATTCAAGAGTATTGGGATTACACCCCACTGGAGAATTGAAAATTAACTTGCGAGTGCGTCGCACCTTACACGTAGACAAAACTCGTTAAACGGATAGAATCCACCCTGAGGCTTAATCCCATTTAGAAAGGTGCGACGCACCCTCATGCCCACCACTGACCGCAAACTCCGCGTTTTTCTCTGCCACTCTTCGCAAGACAAGCCCATCGTGCGCGAGCTATATCAGCGACTCCTCTCTGAAAGCTGGATTGACCGCTGGCTGGACGAAGAGAAGCTCCTCCCCGGTCAAGATTGGGACATGGAAATTGAGAAAGCCTGAATGTTGTTTTATCCGAAAAACTTTTCGTATTCTTTATGACCACCCACCCAAAACCAGATGACTGTGTCGTTTTCAAAAGTCCCCACTACTCGGTATCCGCGAGAAATTCTTACTGCCCAAACATTGCCCTGCGGATTGATGCACTTGAAATGCAAGGATGGATGAAATGGATTCTCTGCCCATAATGCGAAGGCTTTGCGCGCTTGCTTTTTCTGGGATTCATCCAACCGTTCATATTTCTCCCAAAATGACGGCAGGGTTTGCGATTTCATAACCGACTGAAATCCATCGGCTCGGCTTTTCCATCTGCTACTTGCTTGCGGGCGTCTTGCGCGGCTTCATACAGACCCTTTTGAGTATTGGCAAAAGATTCGTCCCACGCGGCTTCGTCTTCCATATCCAATAACCACTCGCGCAAATGCTCCACAACCTGGGATTGAGTTTCCTCTGGCAGGGTTTCCATCATTTTGACAATAGTTGTAATCGCTGGAGATACCATAGTTCACCTCTTCCAAAATTATAGCACTTAAACTTTTCGTTTTCCGTTTCGATTCTGCCGTATAATTTGACCATCCTCCCGCGTTTGGGGAAACCCTCATGCCCACCACTAACCGCAAACTCCGCGTCTTCCTATGCCATTCCTCGCAGAATATACATTAAAAATCGGATGCCTCGCGACATCCGATTTATTGTTTATTTCCCTAACCTCGCCCGTTCTTCATCTATAACACTCTCCTCCAACTTCTTAAACAGCGGACCTGGTAGATTCAATTTCTGTCCTGGCTTCAACTCGCTGGGCTTCCAGTAGGGCAAGTCGCCGACTTGCCCTACGCGATAGCGTAGCCCAGTGTGCGTGCCGAGCGAGTCTTTTATCTCTTCGACGTATTGCTCGCCAAACAGCGGAGTCTCGTATCCGAAAAAGCTGTGCAGTTTCTCAGACGTGAACGGCAGGAAGGGGGAGAACATCACCTTGAGCGAGTCGATGGCTTTGAGGGCGGTGTAGACCGTCAGCGCGGCGGAGGCTTTGTCCGTTTTGATGGCTGTCCATGGCGCGTTCACGTCGAGATATTGATTGACCGCGGTGGCGAGTTTCATCGTTTCGCCCAATGCCGAACGCAGGCGCACGGCTTCGAGTTCCGCGCCCACAGTAGCGAATCCATTTTCGATAACGGCAAGCAGGTTTCGGTCCGCGGGACGAAGCGTGCTTACATCCACATCAGGCACGTGACCATCCCAATTCTTATAACAGAACGCCAGCACACGGTTCGCAAGGTTGCCCCACGTCGCCACCAGTTCGTTGTTGTTGCGCGCCACGAACTCAGCCCAGTCCCAATCGCTGTCCTTCGCTTCGGGCATGTTCACCGTCAGGTAATAACGCAAAGCATCGGGGTCATAACGCGTCAGCGCGTCGAGCCCCCACACTGCCCAGTTGCGCGAGCCGCTGATCTTCTGCCCTTCGAGATTCATAAACTGATTGGCGGGCACGTCATAAGGCAGCGTCAACTTCGCCCCTCTCCCCGCGGGAGAGGGGTTGGGGGTGAGGGCGGGTGAGGGCGAGAAGATCTCGAAGAACTGTTCGCCCGCGCCCATCAATTCCGCGGGCCACATGGATGTGTGGAAGAAGATGTTGTCCTTGCCCTGGAAGTAAAAATGCTTGGATGCAGGATTTGCCCACCACTCGAGCCACGCATCGTTTCGACTGGGCTCAACGCGAGCTTTCTCACCCTTCGACTCGCTCAGGGCGGCGTCCGACAACTGACTCCACTCGATCGCGGCGGAGAGGTAGCCGACAACTGCCTCGATCCAAACGTAGAGACGTTTCCCCTCCCAGCCTTCAAGCGGGACAGGTATTCCCCAGTCGAGATCGCGCGTGATCGAACGCGGCTTCAAGCCTTCAGACTCGATCTTGCGCAGTGATTCGCCGATGACCGTATCGCGCATATGTTTGGCGCGTTCTCTGAGAAACTGCTTGACATCAGGTTCGAGTTTGGAGAGGTCGAGATAAAAATGCTCGGTCTCGCGTAACTCGAGCGCGCCGCCTTCCTTTGAACGCGGATTGATCAACTTTTCTGGCTCGAGCACATTGCCGCAATTGTCGCATTGATCCGAGCGCGCGCTTTCGAAGCCGCAGATGTAACACGTCCCTTCGACGTATCTATCGGGAAGGAACCTCTTTGACGAAGGCGAATACCATTGCTTACTGAACTGTGTGAATAAATAACCATTTTGTTTCAAAGCCAGGAACATGGCTTGCGACACCTTGAAATGATTCTCGGTGTGCGTCGTCGTGAACAGGTCATAGGTGATACCAAAGCCTTGGAACAATTCGATGAAGCCATCGTGATATCTCTTATACACTTCTTCAACAGGTTTGCCTTCTTTATCCGCCGCCAGTGTGACGGGCGTGCCGTGCGAATCCGTGCCGCTGACCATCAGTACCTTGTTCCCCTTAAGTCTGTGATACCGCGCGACAATGTCACCAGGCAAATGCGAACCCGTGATGTTTCCTACATGGATTTCCGCATTGGCATAGGGCCAGGCAATGGCGATTAATATGTTTTCAGGCATTCATGCCTCCAATGATTACCCGTCATTGCGAGGGCGGTGGTCGAGTAGAGCGAGTGTTTTTCTCGCTCGTATCGAGACCCCGCCCGAAGCAATCTCCAAGACTTTGTGGGGGATTGCTTCGTCGCTTCGCTCCTCGCAATGACATGGTTGTTCCTACAAACAAAAAGGCTGTCCGCGATATGGACAGCCCGTTTCAGCTAGAAATGATAAACTAACGCGCTCTCCATGAAGTTCGGATTCGCATTTCCATAGGCATTGACATTTGGAATGTAGAGGATGGTCTTATGTTCATAAGTCCTATTTTACTACAACAAATTCTTCAACACCGCAAATGGCGAGTCGTCAGACTCCTGGCTATGACCACAATCCTCCACGTTCAAATCCTGCCCGCATTCAATACATAGCCCTTTGCAGTCTGGCGTATGTAACGGATTGATCGGCACTTCGAGCAGGGCATACTCGCGCATGAGCGGAGCCAGATCAATGTGCGCATCGTCGGGGAGCATCAGTCCCGTCTCACTGACTGACTTTTTGTTGAACGCATACAACTCCGTGATTTCCCACTCCAGCGCATGGACAAAATCATTCAAGCACCTAGCGCACTCAAGGGTTGTATCGCCTGAAAATTTTCCCTGAACAATGAGCCCTTGCGGCGTACGTCCAATATGAACCAAACCCTCAAAATTCTTTAGTTCAAGGTCTTCGAGTTTGGCTTTCTCATATTCAAACGGGATCTCGTGGCTGTACCCCACCTCTTCGTGGATGATAAAGCCAACATTGATGCGGAATGGTTTACGCGGGTTAGGCATGTGAATTTATTCTCTGGAGTCCATCAGCTTGCTGACGGACTGTCAGGGGCAAGCTCCTTGACTCCAGAATTTATATCTTTCGATCAACAATGAACTTCGCCAAGTCTTCCAGCGCATCTTTCTCAGGGGAGGCCGGTGACTCTTCCAACGCGCCGAGCGCGCGGCTGATGGCTCCCCGCGCCTCATCCATTGCCTGCTCGATTGCATCGCTTTGACGAATTGCATATACAAGACGTTGTACGCGCGCGGTGTCTTTCCATCCGCCCGCAGGCAGGGACAAGACATCTTCATCAAGGCGATTTGACTCTGCAAAATAAATCGCGGGAAGGGTAACCAGTCCGTTCAGCAGATCGGAGCCGATTGGTTTGCCCACTTTTGTTTGGTCGCCAGTGAAGTCGAGAATGTCATCCACGATTTGGAATGCCATGCCAACTTCGTAGCCAAAGGTCTTCATTGCACCGCGGACGATCTCATCCTCCGTTCCAACCATTGCCGCGGCTAACGCAGACATTTCAAACAACGACGCGGTTTTTGCATAGATACGATTGTAATAATTGTTTCGATCAATCACGCCGTGCGCCGAGAACATTTGAGTCAATTCGCCGTTGACGATGGTCGCAAGCGTTTCGGAAAATAATTTCATCAATGGCAGGTAATCGGTCTCTGCCGCGAGTTTGGCGGCGCGTGCAAAAAGGAAGTCGCCTGTCAACACGGTCGCGGCGGGGGACCAGCCCGCGTTCAATGTAGGGATGCCGCGGCGGAGCAATGCGCCGTCAATGAGATCATCGTGAACCAATGTCGCGGTGTGTAATAGCTCCACGGAGGCGCCGAGGGTGATGAGTTTCTCCTCGGGCGCGCCAAGCATATTTCCAACGAGCAAGCCCAGGGTGGGTCTGATGCGTTTGCCTCCCGCCGATAGCAAATGCTCCAGGGCAGAACGCAAGCCGGGATGTTGTTCATCCCCAACCTGTTCCCGAATCCGCTGTTCGACGAAGTGAAGTTGATCCTGCACGGAGGTGAAGAAAGTGGTTGCGCTCAAGAGTCGGCCTCCCAACCAAACAGACGGTTTGCGTTTTCTGATGTAATGTTCGCAACCTGTTCGCGGGATGTGTGATGAAGTTCAGCAATTTTATCAGCAATGTGCATGACGAAAGCGGGTTCGTTGCGAGCGGAGCGAGTGCCGCGGTGGGGGACAGGGGTTTGAAAAGGAGAATCAGTTTCGATCAGCATGCGATCCAGTGGCAGTTGACGGACGAGTTCGCGTTGCGCCTCATTTTTTTTGTATGTCACGGGTCCTGTGATGCCGATGTGATAATTCATATCCATCACGCGCGTTGCAGACTCAAGATTTCCGTTGAACGAGTGGAAGACGCCGGGTTTGAAATAGAGCGGGTGATTGAGGTGGAGCAATTTTTTATGCCAGCCCTCGAGAATTTCAAAAATATCTTTTGTGGCATCGCCGCTTTCGGCGTCATTTTCTTCACGCAGATGAATGATGATCGGTTTGTTTACGCCATTCGCCAATTCAAGTTGGGGGAGCAGTTTATGTTTTTGCGCAAGTCGTTGGTCGGGTTCCTTGACCCAGTAATAATCCAAACCAATTTCGCCGATTGCCGCCACTTTGGGATGCTCCGCCAGTTTGCAAAGTTCATCAAAACTTTCTGGTGTCATTTTTTCTATATCTGTCGGATGAAAGCCGACCGCCGCAAACGCATTTGGATGCGACTCTGCCAATTTCACAGCCGCCTGGCTTGACTCTAAATCCAGTCCGGGAACCAGCATTTTTTCCACACCTGCATCAACCGCACGCCGAATGACCGCGTCGCGGTCTTCATCGAATTTGTCGAGGTACAAGTGGCAGTGAGTGTCTGTGAGCATAATCAGACTTCGTTTGTGAAAATTATAACATATAAACTCTTTGATGGATACTTCTCTACCGTACACGGTGCTATTTTTACCGCTAAGGGTCTTGTTGTTATGGAAAAACCCTTAGGGTCTCGTTTTATTGTTTCAATTTTAATCGTAATCATCTTCCGCAAACCACTTCGCTTGCACATCTGTTACCCATTCGCGGTGAAGGGACAAATACTCTTCCTTCGTCCCAAACCACTTCATCACTTTACCGCGATTTATCACGGTGGGTTTTTCGTTCAGGATTATTCCATAGGAAGAATACTTCCAATCGCGGAAGTCTTTCACAAATCCGTGCTTCTGCGGGTTTTGGTGAATATAGGCAATCACATTCCAAAACTGGCGGTCAGTGGTAATCGGCACGCGCCCGAAGGGATGTTTGAATAAACTGCCTGTTCGCCCATAGGCTTTATTGATGGTCTTGGCGTAGGCGTTGAAGAAATTGGAGAATTGATCGCTAACATATTGAGACCCTAAAGGGTTTTCTTGACTGACCCTCATCCTGGCTTGCAGGGTTTCCTTGCTTGGCTCGACGACTGTTTACGGGCGAAACCCTTAGGGTCTTTTTGGTTTCGAGTATTTCGTCTTCTGCCTTCACCCTCACCGCAACATGAAAATGATTTCTCAACATGCAATACGCAAACAAATCCGTCACTGGCGCAAGATGCTTCTCGTACAATTTCAAGAAAAGGTCGTAATTCCGTTCTTCAATGAAAATGTTCTCACCATTCACGCCGCGATTGTAGATGTGATAGTAGGTGTCGAAAAGTAGAGGTGATGGGCTGGTCATATATCCAAGTTTCAAACCCTAAGGGTCTTTAAGACCCTTAGGGTTTCGTTTTTAAGTTAAACAAATTGATTGAATGACACATAATCCTTGATGTATTCTATGATCTTATTCCGCAATTCTATTGTCAAACTACGCAGGAACTCACCGCCTGCATAGCTTCCCATAATGTAGGCAAAATCACCTTCATCTACTTTGCCGCGAAATTCAGGGTCAAGTACATAAGTCTTAAAGAAATTCTTGGCAGGCGTAAATTGCTTTTCATCGGGCATGTAACGACTATCGAACTTGTCGAACTCTTCATCCAGTAATTCGTCTTTGGTTTTGAAGAATGGTTTGATACCAAAGATGACTTCCACAATCTCACGCAGGGAAACACGGCGATCTATGCTCAGGGATTTTCGCAACTTCTCAAGGTTGAAGAACTCTTCGGGTTTATCAAATACATTTTCTTCAATGTGCTTGATAATGGCTTCCATATCGCCAGCTTCGGCTTTTTCAATTGCAAAGTTATCCTTCTTGATTTGCTCTTCAAACTTCTGGTAGTACATCCTGTCAACACGCATGCCTTCGGGACCAACAGCAGTTTCGCGAATAGCGTGGAGCGCATCGAGACGTGTGCTCTCAAAGCCATCAATTATGTAGGCAACGCCTCCGCCAGACTCGCCACCTGTTCCAGAGCCGCTTCTCATTCTTGGCAAGTGCAAAACTTCGTTGTAATTGAAATCTTCTTCAAAATATTCGCAGTTGGCAAAGAAATCGAATAATTTGAATTGATCCTTTTGCTTTACGCCAACATTCTTTTTCCAGGCAGGGTCGGCGACTTGGTCAGTGAAATCATGCTTGCGTGTACCGCGCCCCTTGATCTGGATGAAGTCAGTGGGGGAGAACACTGGTCGCATAAAAGCCAGGTTGAGAATATCGGGGCAATCGTAACCTGTGGTCATCATGCCCACAGTTACGCAGATACGGGTTTTAGCTGTTTTATAACTCTCAATAAAGTTTGCCGAGCCAGGTAGATTGTTATTTGAGAAGTTGATGGCAAATTGCTGGGCGTCGGGTATCCATGATGTCACCTGAATGGCAAAGTCCGATTGATACTTGCCGGGGTACATCTTGTCAGCCGCTTCATTCAGGTATTGAGTAATATCTGCGGCGTGTTTCTGGCTGACACAAAACACGATGCCCTTACCAATCTCTTCACTGATCGGGTCCAGCAGGGCATTCTTTAGAAAGGTCTCACAAAACACACGGTTGGTGGTTTCGGAGAAGAAGGTTTTTTCAAAATCCTTCCGAATGAATGTTCCTTCCACCTCTTCGCTTTCATCGCCGTTCTCAACGGGAAGGCGGACTGCATAACCTTGATCAGAAAGCATTTGTGCCGTAATTTCAGTTCGCGCATCCACGACAATCGGGTTGATGAGAAACTTGTCGTTGACTCCATCCAAAAGAGAATAGCGGTAGGTAGGTACGCCGTTTTCGCAACCAAAGGTTTTGTAGGTATCCATCAAAACGCGCCGTTCCCATTCGCGCGGTTCGTTTTGGCCTTCAGGGTCAAAGTTTTTCAAGTAATCCTTAGGCGTGGTAGTCAATCCAAGTTTGTAGCCGATGAAATACTCGAACACGGCACGGCTATTCCCGCCAATACTGCGGTGCGCTTCATCTGAAATCACCAAATCAAAATCATCCGGCGAGAAAATCCTTTTATAGCGGTTCTTAGGCATGAAAGACTGAATAGTTGAAACGACAATTTCAGCCTTGCGCCAGTCATCGCGATTCTCCTTGTAAACTGTAGTTTGATAATCATTCTTCAAATAATTAGCGAAGGCTTTTTTAGCTTGGTTTTCGAGTTCGAGCCTGTCCACCAAAAACAAGATCCGCCTTGCATTGCCTGTCCTTAGGAACAGCTTGATAACTGCCGCAGAGACGAGCGTTTTACCTGTCCCCGTTGCCATTTCAAACAGAAAACGATCCTTGCCTTTCTTTACATTTTCTTGAATGGACTTGATTGCTTTGAGCTGATAATCGCGTAGAAAGCGAAGTCCGTTGTTATAAATGAATTGCTCGCGTGTGCTTTCCGAAATCCAAGAAGGATCAGTTTTGTAATCAGGCTTTTGAGTTGAAACGATATAGTCTTTGTCAATGACTTCACGCGCCAAATTTTGTGGGTTGGGTGTGAACTTGGAGTAACTCTCAAAGGAATCAGGTGACGGGAACTTGGTAATAGGCTGTGGATTTCCGCGTTGCGTATCCCAGAAGTAATGCGAATTACCGTTGGAGATGATAATAAAGCGACAGTGTTGCGCGTGGGCATATTTGCGAGCCTGTTCCTTCCCCGCCAACGCATGTTTATCTTCCGACTTTGCTTCAAGAACGATCAGGGGGAAGCCTTTTTTATCCAGCAGGAGGAAATCAATAAAGCCGTTCTTTGCCTTTTCAAAGTTCTCGCCAAGCGTGTTGATATGACTTTCCGTGATTTTGACGTTGTTTTCAAGGACAATATTTGCTTTTCCTTTGGCATCGTCAAAGAACTTCCAGCCCGCTTCTTTGAGCAACTCGTTGATCTTGATTCTTGCTTTGGCTTCTTTACCCATCGGGTTTCCTTGGTTCTTCTATCCCTGATTTATATGCCAAGCATACAGCCAAATCCCCCTGCGCGCAAGAGTTACTCCTTGCGATACTCAATCGCGTACGCCGGTATCGAAATGCCCGAGATCGAAATGCTCACTTCGCGGCTCTTGATTCCCGCCTCGGCTGGGATCATATCCATGGCCTCCTTGGTGACGAGGATCTCGCCGCGCTCGGCAATATCCTCCCCCAGTTTGCTGGCGCGGTTGACTGCGTCGCCGAAACAATCGTCCCTGCCCACGATCAAGATTTTTCCGTAATCAATTCCGCATGAAATGTGAATATCGAGATCGTCCGCGGTCAGGATGTTCGCGGCGGCGAAGGCGTGTTGCATGGCGATGGCGGCGTTCACTGCCAGCAGGGGGGTAGGAAACATCGCGAAGCAGTTGTCCGCTTCGAATTTGATCATATACCCATCATACGATTGGATGATGGGTTCCGCTGTCAACTGCATGCGCCTCACCATCGAAAGATAATGGATGATCCCATGCTTGCGCGTGAGCAGTGAAAAGCCAGACATATCCAGCACGAAGACCGTTTGCTCCGAGCCGTAGGTTTTCCAAAGCCTCTCCTCCACTCTTTTGCGCGACGCCATCTCGTCTGAATTCGAGAACTTGAGGAGCAATTCCTGAAATTTTTTCGAAGGTTTGGGAGCCATGGTTACCTCATCAAGATTCACCGTCCCGCAGGATTCTGAGCAGGACGAGGACGATTCGCCCAAACCTGCGGGACGTTCTTTCTCTCAATTATATATCACCTGGCTCATCTGCCATGCGCACGATGCGCGGCGTGAACTTGCCGATCACATCCACGAGATCGCGTTGCGCGGCGATAACGCTCTCAATCGGCTTGTATGCTTGCGGCGATTCGTCGAGTCCGCCGCCGAGCAGGGTGACGCCGCGTTCTTTGAGATAGTCATCTCGTGACGACCTGCTGATAGAATTCAACGCGGCGGTTCGACTCATCAAGCGGCCCGCGCCGTGGGAAGCGGATTCAAGCGACTCGCTCACGCCTCTTCCTTGGACGACGTAGCCTGCATCGCCCATCGAGCCTGGGATTACGCCCATAACGCCTGCGCCTGCGGGCGTTGCGCCTTTGCGATGGACGATCACGGTTCTGCCATCGGTCAATTTTTCGACCCATGCAAAGTTGTGGTGATTTTCCACGACAGCGGACTCTTTGAGTCCAACTGCCGCGGCGACGCGGTGATGGATGACGTAATGATTTGCCGAAGCGAATCTTCCCGCCAATTCCATCGAAAGCCAGTATTCCTGTCCATCTTCTGAGTCAAGCGAAAGCCATGCGAGATGCTTCACGCTCTTATCGAGATCGGGATGTTTCTCCATCGAAAGTTTGCTGAACCGATCCGCGATCCGTGCGCCGACACCGCGCGATCCGCTGTGTGAAAGCAGGGCAAGGTAGTCACTCGGGTTCAAGCCAAACATCGGCTCATCCAAATGGAAGGATCCCCACTCTACAAAGTGGTTGCCTGTCCCGCTTGTGCCAAGTTGATTCATGGCTGTGTCTTTCAATTTCTTGAGTTGCGGGGTGGCATACCACGCCTCATCGTCCAACACGGCATGTTGCGCTTTTTTACTGCCTGTCCATCTCGAGCCCATGCCGAAGGCGGTTTCGTTCCAAAGCGCGTCTTCGAATATGCCTTTCTTCTGCCCGATCAAATACGGCGAGACTTCGTAAATCGAGAGTCTCATGCGGCAGGCAATGTCCACGCCCACCGCGTAGGGGATGACCACATTCTCAGTCGCGAGCACGCCGCCGATGGGGAGTCCGTAGCCGACATGCGCATCGGGCATCAACGCGCCTGTCACAGTGACGGGCAGGCGCATGGCGTTGTTCATTTGAGCGATGGCGCCTTCTTCAATGTGTTCTCTGCCCCAAACTGGATACGGAAGCGGCGACTGGCGCAATTCGCTTTGCGGAGGTTCGTCCGTTTGTGTGATTCGAATGCACTCGCGCGCAAGGTCCGCGAGGGACGCGTCGGTGAGGAAACTGCCTGGGTTTAGTCGAACAGCGTCGAGTTTGGCAAGCGCCGCATCGCGATCCATGCCCTGGTTGATGAGTTGATTCCCAATGTCTTTTGCAATGCCGATGATTTTTCCATCGGGCCAGTTATTTAATTTCAGGATTTTTCCTGTGATGATGTCCATTTTGTTTTTCCTTATTTCGTACTGCGACATTTATGTCGCTCTGCCTTTACAAGGCGACATGAATGTCGCGTTACTCATTTTCCAACTTCCACAACTCGCGCATCTCCTGACTTGTTTCGAGCAGTTGATCGAGTGTGCCTTCTGATTCGACTCTACCATCTTTCAGCACGATGATGTGATCGGCGCGCCGCAGAAGCGGACGGCGATGGGAGACGACGAGGCAGGTCATTTCATTGTCCGTTTTGAAAATGCGTTCCCAAAGCTGACGCTCGGTCTCGACGTCCAGCGCGCTGGAGAGATCGTCGAAGACGAGCAGTTCAGGCTCACGGATGAACATGCGCGCCGCCGCGGTGCGTTGTGCCTGCCCGCCCGAGAGTTTGACGCCGCGCGCGCCGACCATCGTTTCAAGGTCGTCATCTAGTTGCTCGAGGTCGCGATCCATTACTGCGAGTTTTGTCGCGTTGTAGATTTCATCGTCGTCGCGATTCATTCCGAGCAGGATGTTGTTCCGTAACGTGTTGCTGAATAAGCGCGGCACTTGCGCAGTGTAGGCGCAGCGCGGCGGAGTGAAAAATTCTCCGGGTGAAGTGATGGATGCGCCGTTCCAGCGTATCTCACCAGATTCGAGTGGGAGCAATCCGAGCAGGGCGCGCAACAATGTTGTTTTGCCTGAACCGATGCGCCCTGTGATCACTGTCAGTGAGCCGCGTTTTACTTTCAGGTTAATGCCCTCGACGCCGTTGGTTGAGTCAGGGTAGTGAAAGGTCAGTTGTTCAGCGACCAACTCATTCAGTCGGTCTGAAGCGGTTTTCGTCGCGTATGCCACTTCCGGCAGGGGACCCGTCAAATCCACGTGGCTGTGTTCGACGAGTGCGTTCAACGGCGCGTTTTCCATCAGGCGATACATGCGCTTGACCGAGACATCCAGTTGTTTGTAACGCGCCCACAACATGCCGCCAAAGGTCGTGAGATCGCTCATGCTTTGAAGCAAATAAACGAAGAGCGAAAAATCACCGAGCGTGAAATTTCCTGTGCGCATGGATTGACCGACGAGGACGAGAATGACACCCGTACCCAGCGTGGAGGTGTTGCGATAGATCGAGCCGAGCACTTCGTCGAACAATTTTTCGCGCACGGTCAGCACGCGCCGCGCGTCGTTAATTTTATGAAAGTGATTGATGATGTTTTTCTCAGCCGTTGCAACTTTCACAGCCTGCACCGCGCCAAAGAACTCGCCGATGAAACCCGTCACGTTGCCCGCCGCTTGGCGCGACGCGCGGCGATAATGCTCAATGCGCCCCGTTGCGATGTTGGCAATGACGCCGACAATCACCAGGGGGATCAGCGCCATCACTGTGACCGACGGATTGATCTGCGTCATCAAATAGATGGCGACGCCGATGATGATGAAACCAACGAGAATGTCGTTGATCAAAATCACGAACAACGGAATTTCGTTTACGTCCCCTTTGAAGCGGCTGACGGCTTCGCCAGGAGAATCAGGCAGTTGTGACGCGCCAGGTCGCTTCAAAATGTAACGCAAGAGATTCTTTCGCAACAACGTGGGCATATCCGCAAAGATTGGCACATCGGCATAATAGAATCCATACGTTCCAATCATGCGCCCCAACCATGTGGAAAAGAGAAACGCGACGATTGCCCAGATGCCGAAGGTGAGCGTTGCTTCGCCCGTGATGAAATCAAAGAAGGCTTTGATGATGAGCGCGGGCGCAACCTGCCCGCTAAAGCGGGTGATCGCGACGCTGAGAAAATCCACGATCCACAACCACGGGCGGAAGCGAATCATTTCTGCAATGACCTTCCACGTGGGCAGGGCGGGGATGTTATTTTCTTTTTGAGTGAAGGTTGTTTCGGTCATAATAAATCCTTTTAACACAAAGGGCACGAAGTACACGAAGGAGGGAAAGGCAAAGCGCTGTTTGATGGACGCGGGATCGCAGGAGCAGAGACTCACCCTCATCCCCAGCCCTTCCCCCGAAGGGGAAGGGAGTTGTCCCCTCTCCCTTTGGGAGAGGGTTAGGGTGAGGGTTTACGCGAGAACCTCTTCCATTCCGCTTTGCGATAATTGATAAAACCGCGAATTTGCATCCGTTGCCAGTTGCGAGCGGTCCCCATATTCGCTTACCGTGCCGTTATCCAGAATCAGGATGTCGTTTGCACGAGTGAGTGTATCTAATCGGTGCGCGATGATGATGGCGGTGCGATCTTTCAATAGTTTGTCAATCGCGTGTTCCAGTTTTTGTTCCGTCGCAGGATCAAGACGTGACGACGCTTCATCCAATATCACCAAGCCTGGATTCCGCAAAAAGACTCGCGTGAACGCCAGCAGTTGCGCCTCACCCGCGGACAGTGATCTTGATCCTGTTTCGAGTTCGGTATCCAAACCTTTGGGCAGGTTTCGATACCAGTCGCCGAGTTCCAATTCTTCAATAGTTGCGATGATTTTGTCATCGGAGATCGAACGGTCGAAGAAGGTCAGGTTTTCGCGGATGCTGGCGCGAAACAGTTGCACATCCTGTGTGACGATGGCGATGTTGTGACGTAGAGAGTCCAGTCGTATATCGCGGACATCTGTGTCGTTGATTTTTATGCTTCCAGAACTTACGTCGTACAGGCTAAAGATCAATCGTCCGATGGTTGTTTTGCCACTGCCTGTGCGACCGAGAAGCCCAAGAATGGACCCCGGCTTGAGGTCGAAAGAGAGGCGGTTGATCACTGAGTCGCCTCCATTGTAGGCGAAGGTCACGTCGTTGAACGTCAACGCAAGCCCCGATGGGTGAGACTTAATCTCTACACCCGCTTCATTTATGACCTCAGGTTTTAGCGCGCGGAATTCTGTTAACCTCTCCACACACGCGCCGATGGTCTGAAAACTCTCGATCTCGTGAGTCATCGCCCAGAAGGGTTCTTCGAGCAGGTTGATGTAATGCACGAATAAATACACTGTGCCGATGGTGATGATACCTGCGGTGAAGAGCCAGTATCCGCTGGTGATGGCTAACAAGGTGCCCATCGTGAGGGCGAGCACCATGGCGTTTTCGATAATCCAGCGTTTGAAATGCGCCAGACGGTTGTGCTTGAGGACGATGCTCTGATGGCGGAATAATTCGCGGATGGAAAAATCCACTGCGCCGCTGGAGCGAATATCCTCCGTGCCTGCCAGTTGTTCTTCGATGAAGCCGTAGAGGTGCGCTTCCGCTTCACGCCGCGCTTTCTGGTGAGGTACGGCAATATCCTTGAGGCGACCAAGAATTGCAATCGTGAGAACGGAAAAAATACTGAAAGCCAATCCTGCGCGCCAATCTTCGATGAACAACGCGACGAGAATGCCGATCAGAAGCAAGCCGTTCGCGATCAGGTTGAGGGCGAATTGCGAGAAGAAGGTTGCGAGTTCAGTCACGTCGCCATCAATGCGCTCTATTAGTTCGCCAGGAGAATGGTCGTTGTGGAATCGCATGTCGAGATGAAGCGCGTGCTCGGCAAGTTCAGCGCGCAAGGCGTTGGTGGCGGTCCACGCGACGTTTTCACCGAGGTACGTGACTCCGATTGCCACACCTTGTTGAATCAGCGCGACGCTGATGAAGGCGATGGCTGTCCACGTGAGGGTTTGGAGCGGTTCGCCAGCCAGCGCAGAATCAATGAAACTCCGCATGATCTGCGGCGCGAAGATCCGCAAGCCGATGCTTCCAAACAACATGGCGGCAAGTAGGACGAACCATCCCTTCTGCGGGCGGATGTGGTCAGCGAGAAGATTCCAGTAGGATTTGAATGAGATGTTCATGATGTTCCAGTTTTGCCCTCACCCTACCCTCTCCCAAAATGGGAGAGGGGATTAACTCCCTTCCACGCTCGTCGGGGAAGGGTTGGGGATGGGGTAGAAAATAAAAAACACGGCGCGAGGCGCGCCGTGTTTGTAAAGACACAGGGATTGAACCGTCAGGAACGGTCAATGGGCGCACTTCGAGAAGGGAATATTTTGTTGTGTTTCGTTGCCATACGTAAAAACATTTGAAGCGCGCTCCTTTCTTTAGAATTAAGTACTGTTGCAGTTTACATGAGGGAGGGAGGAGTTGTCAAGTGGCAATCCGTTCCGCAGGTTGGTTGGAATCTTCCGAGTATGCGTTGCCTTGTATTTTTCTATTGGACTAATTTCTCATTGTTGAAGGTTGTTGCTCAAAACCCGACACGAAAGACCATTCGAGTTCAATAGTTTTGTCTGCAATCTTCTCAATGTATTCCATAAACTTTTTTCTTTCTTGGTCAGACACTTTTTCAATTGGAGAATTCCATTTTCTTAGTACCTCAGATAGCCCATCATTAGATTCGAGAATTTCTCGCAACTCGTCAATTGTATTGCGTAACTCTGCCACTGTTGAGGAGTGATTAACTTCATGCTGTAGCAAACCTTGTTCAAATATGACCTCAATCACCTCTTCAAATTCCATTGGGCTGGGAAAATGACCAACGAGTTCGACAGGGTTTCGAACAATGATAAGTCCGCCTGAAAATAGGCAGGGAATTTTCAAGTTCTTGTAATGGGAAGAGAAAATATGTCTGACTTAGGGAAAATGTCTTCAATTTTCGGTAGGTCAGCGTGGTCAATTTGAATGACCGAAAACTCCACGAGAAATAACTTGTTGTCAACAAATTCATATTTACAGAAATAGCCACGATAACAAGCGGTTGCAACTCCCATTAGTTCCGATGAAATACCAAAGTCTTTTGGCGTGAATAATCCACTTCCTTTGAGTCCTGCAAGAATATATTCCTGACCCTTATATAAAACTTTATCGGGAATTTGTTTTGTCATTGCTCACTATTTTATGAAACTTGCACGGGCTCGGCGGGCTAAAGCCCTGCCTCAGTGCGTGGAAGTCGGCTGGAAGCCGACTGGCGCAATTAGCCCGAAGGGCTTCCATGTATTGAGCAGGCGGCTTCAGCCCCGCTCAATGATTGTCAAAATATAACGTCCCGCAGGGTTGAGTGATGTTGATGTTGACTCCAGGAAACCTGCGGGACGGTTGACCTACTTTCCCTTCTTCTCGATCTTCGACCACGCATCCTTGAGATTCACCGTCAGATTAAAAACAGGCTTATCGGGCGTAGTATCAGCATCGACGCAAAAATATCCCTGGCGTTCGAATTGGATGCGGTCTCCCGCTTTGGTCTGCGCAAGAGACAGCTCCACATATCCAGTAAGAATCTGCAACGAGTTTGGATTCAAACAGGCAAGGAATCCTTCGTCACCTTCTTCGGGATTTTCCTTCGAGAACAGGCGGTCATACATGCGGATTTCCGCCTCTTTCGCCTGTGAGGCTGATACCCAATGAATGGTGGATTTCACCTTTCTGCCATCGGGCGAATCGCCGCCGCGTGTGGATGGGTCATACGTGGCATGAACTTCAATAACTTCACCAGCATCATTCTTGACGATATGTGTACACTTGATGAAATAGGCGTAACGCAATCGCACTTCGTTTCCTGGATAGAGACGATAATATTTCGGCGGCGGTGTCTCACGGAAATCATCCTGCTCGATATAAAGTACCTTTGAAAATGGAACCTTACGCGTCCCCGCGTTCGGGTCTTCGGGATTGTTGACCGCGTCCATCTCTTCGATGAGATCATCGGGATAGTTATCAATCACAACCTTGAGCGGTTTTAGCACAGCCATGCGGCGAAGCGAATGTTTGTTGAGGTCATCGCGCACGCAAGCCTCCAACAGGGATACATCGCTTACGCTGTAATTCTTGGCAACTCCCACGCGGCGGATGAACTCAAGAATTGCTTCGGCGGTATAGCCGCGGCGGCGCATTGCGCGCAACGTGGGCATGCGCGGATCATCCCAGCCGCCGACGTGACCTTCATCCACAAGCCTGCGGAGTTTGCGTTTGCTCATCACCGTGTACGTCATGTTCAAGCGTGCAAACTCGATCTGACGCGGCTTGAATACTCCGAGTTGCTCGAGGAACCACTCATACAACGGACGATGATTCTCGTATTCGAGCGAACACAATGAGTGCGTGACGCCTTCCATTGAATCGTTTTGCCCATGCGACCAATCATAAAGCGGATAGATTTTCCACGCATCTCCAGTACGATGATGCGGCGGCTCATGGATGATGCGATACATGGCAGGGTCACGCATGTTGGTATTGGGATGAGCCATATCAATTTTCGCGCGCAAAATTCGCGAGCCATTCGGGAACTCGCCGTTCTTCATACGTTCAAGCAAGTCCATGTTTTCCTCCATGTCACGATCACGGTATGGAGAATTTATCCCAGGCTCGGTGAGCGTGCCGCGGTTGGCAATCACTTCTTCGGGTGTCTGATCGTCCACGTAGGCTTTGCCTATCAGCACGAGTTTCTTCGCCCATTTGTAGAGTTCATCGAAATAATCAGACGCGTATGTTACCTTTACCCATTCGATGCCCAGCCAGCGCGCGTCCTCCTCGATGGCTTCCACAAATTCGGTTTCTTCTTTCGTGGGGTTGGTATCATCGAAGCGCAAAATCAACTCGCCACCGTTCTCTTTCGCGATGAGATAGTCAATCATAAAAGCCTTGACGTGTCCGATGTGCAAATAGCCGTTCGGCTCAGGCGGCAGGCGTGTGCGGACATAGTTGAAGCGTCCGCTCTTCAGGTCTTCCGCGACGGCTTCGCGGATAAAGTCGGTGGGCTTATTATCCTTTAGGATGGTTTCTTCAGTCATTCATATCCTTGACCACAGAGAAACAGAGTCGCTGAATTTCCATGGAACAAATCCTTGATGTGTTCGTCTTAACTTTGCCAATTATAACAAACGGCAAAGTATAATTCAGTATGGAGGCTGCAATGAGCGAATCAAATGAAAAACAGGAAAAGTTTATGGGCGCGTATTTCGACCGCGATGCCGTTATGCGATTATCGCGTTGGTCCGATGGGCTGTCGTGGGTTGTGTTGACAGTGCATCTCTTAACGTGGGCGTTTTCGGTTTTGTTGTTTTTTGCGCAATATGCCAGCGGCATGATGGGCGACAAAGGCATGACCTTTTTGATGGGATTCAATATGTTCTCGCCATATCTGATTCAGCCGCTCCCTGGGGTATTTTACTTCTTTGGTTTGCAGGCTGTGTCCAAGGTGTTGTTGATCCTGCTTGATATGGAGGATAACACGCGCCGCGGCGCTCGTAAATAACGCTCGGAAATGACGCTCGCAAGCAAGTCCCTTGATGGCTCCCGCCTGGCATGATACAATACCGCCCGCTGGAAAAATTGGGGACTCGTCTAATGGCAGGACAATTGCCTCTGGAGCAATTAGTAGTGGTTCGAATCCATTGTCCCCAGCTAAAAGACTCTCTCAAAAGAGAGTCTTTTTATTTGACCGATTTGAATTACAATACTCTTCGGTAGAATTAATCTGAATGGCGAAACTTTCGCGCGCGACGGGGGTTTGCGAATTATAGTAACAAGGAGTATGAGCATGACAATTGAAGAGACAAAAACAAAAGTGAGCGAATCCTTCTTCGACCGCGCAGGCGTTGAGAAAGGTGTCATTAATGTCGGTCAAGGAATTCCCTTTGGGACTGAGCGCGTCAGCAATCCCTCTGTTGGGATCGGAGGAGTCTATGGGACATGGGGAGAAAGTTACGACAATGAGAGTCTGCCTTCCTTTTTGGAGGAAAGACTGGGGCGCCCGATTCATGCGGACGAGAAGTTGAATCTGTCCGAGTTGGGTTTTCGAAGCCGACACCATGTCCCGTTAAACCTGACCGAGGAGGAGCACATCCAAGTCGAAATTGAAGTTGGAACAAGATTCCTCAGCGAAGCGATCAAAGCCTGTAACTGGCAACCCTCCGAGGTGGATGCTGTTCTGATTGGCATGAGCGCGCCCCCTTCGGAAAATTACCTCAACCAGATCACAAAAGCCGCGGAGATTCCTGAAAGCGCGCTGAAAGTCGCGACCCACAAGGCTTGTGACGGATCCACAAGTTGTTTGCATCTGGCGTTGAACCCTGAATTGCCGGAGAATTTGCAACTCGACCTGAACATCGCCGACTCGCTATACGGAAAGAAGGTGCTTGTCGGGGGGATTGAAGGATTGAGCCGCTTTCTCGGTTTGTCACATGACCCAAACGCCCTTCAGTTATTCGGAAATGCCGGAGGTGTGGTGGGGGTGATTCCTGGAAAGACCATGAAATTCCTTGCGGGTAAATCACGCGAAGTGTTTGATGACGAAGGTGTTTTACAAGTACAAATGTATTACCCGCACTCGAAGCAAAAGACGGATGGCTACAACGTGGATGTGACCGAGCCGTCTAAAAACAACATTCGCGTGGCTGGTTTGATGCACGAACCGCACGACGGCTCGTCCATTACCATGGCGGGACCGATGGGTATGGTCAAATTATTCGTGCGCACGGGCGTGCAGGTGGTCAATGACGTGTATGCGGCGTATCAAACCAGGCTGGGAGAGTTGGGCATGGTTGGGAAGTCGCTGGCTGTGGCAATCGTCCATCATGCCAATTACAAGATCAACAAGCTCAAGGAAAAGCATTTGCAGAATTTAGGGATCGTCCTGCCGATGCCGTGGTTGTTGAGCGAATTTGGGAACGTGAGCGCCGCTTCGAATATGATCGCGTTCCTGCGCGAACTGCCCAACATGAAACCGTTTGACCACATTTTGATTGACGGTTTTGGCGCAGGCACCTATTACGACGCGTTGGCGGTGGAGGTTGGGGGGTAGAAAGCGCGTCGAAACGGGAGCAGATGTCCCTGCGAGAGACGCGGGGTTTGCAATATCCAAATGATTCCGTCCGATTCAACGTCGGGCGGAATTTTTTTTGTAACTTCCCTTCTAAAATTTCGTCCTGTACGTGGTACTAATGGATGATCATGCAAGCGACGCCACCGGTTATGTATCGTACAAAGCACAATCAGGATGTGATTCAATTGCTCCTACGATTGAAGACTTATGAACAGGAGTATCCGCTTCCCATGTTCGTGGTGCGGCGGACAACGTTCAAGTCACTTGTTTTGCAAGTTGTAAGTTGCTGGTTTCGAAGATAACCAAAAAAAAGAGCGCATTTTGCGCTTTTTTGTTTTAAGGGCAGGCTTCAATGAATTCGTCCAGTTCCCAGTTTTTGCGAATGGACTGAAAACCCAGTTGAATTGCGCGCTCACAAAATTCGCTGGTTTGCAGTTCGTACTCGATCTGAAAGACCGGCTTGCCTGCTTCGATGAAGGGGAGGAGAAGTTCACATTCATCATAACTGAAACATTCTTCGTTGAGTTGCCAATCAAAATACGGGAGGAGGTCGGGGATTTGTTCGATGTCGTTTTTCAAGCCGATGGAAAGCCCGCGCGAGTGGGCAGACTCTGCAAGCCAGATGTTGTAGTTGAGTTGGTCTTCGTAGGTCAGCGGAAACCCCGTTTCGTTTGTATAGCCATTGACGTTATCCGGGTCAACACCGTGACAGCCTTTTTCAGCGGCAAGGTCCAACCGCGCTTCCATGATCGGCGCGAGCAGGTCTACGCGTCGAATGTCGAGCCATCGTTCGCCCTCCCAGCCTTCCAAGCCCAAGCCGAGGATGCCAGCGGGGAAGGCGTTCACGTCGGGTCGCCAGTTTTCAAATGAACCCGCGCTGAAATAGCACATGACGAAGATTCTGCGCGCGTGCAAGTCCGTGATGACGGCGGGATCGGTATCGAATAGATCGAGATTGTAAATTTCGACGTCGAGGTTTGTGTTGATGTCCCCGCTGTATTGAATTTGCCACGAGCCATTGGGAGGAACAGCATAAGTTGACAACGGAGTTGAAGTTGGAATCGATGTTTGCGTCGCGGAGGAAGCAGTATTCGGAATTGGCGTGGATGCCGCTGAAACAGTAGCGGCAGGCACAGGCGTAGATTGACCGCCTTCACTGGGATTGCAAGATGAGAGTACAAATGCCAGAATAAAGATAATACTTTTTGTTTTCATATCTGCGTTACCGCTTGTCTCATTATTTACTAAACTTTTTGGAATAAATAAGAGGCTAATTTTTCTACTTCGAGTTTAGATATTTATGCGGCACCCTGTAAATAAATTCGTGGCAGATGGCGCCATCTGCCCCGTTGAAAATCAGGTTGTTGCTTTTCGTCCGAACCAGTTTGCCCATTCTCGGTTTTCCCACAAAACGAGAATGGGCGCGGCGATGAAGATGGAGGAGTATGTTCCACTGAACAACCCCACAAGCAGGATCACTGCAAATTCCTGCAACGTGACGCCGCCAAAGAGCGCCATCGCAAGCAGGAGAAATTCGACGGTCATCAACTGGGTGTTGATCGAGCGTTGCAGGGTTTGCACAATTGAGTGATTGACCAGCGTTTCATAATTCAACCTGCGGAAGATGTGCGTGTTTTCTCGAATACGGTCGAACACCACCACTTTGTCCTGCACAGAAAAACCGATGACAGTGAGCAGGGCGGTGAGGAAAAGCGCGTCAATTTGCCAATCAAGGATCAGCGAACCGATCCCAACGATACTGAACACAACAGCCACGTCATGTGCCATGGCGATGACGGCGCAAAATCCATAGCGGAAGGCATTCGGCACATTGCGGAACACATACGTGATGAAGAGGACAACTCCGAGTGCGGCGATGCCCACTGCCAGCGCGGCGCGGGATGCGACTTGCGAACCAATGCTCGGACCGACGCTGTCAAAGCGGATCACTGCCA
>Ga0247727_10006177_pt1 | contig 23700 bp, 22 predicted proteins | sample WisWelCaveWW1625_FD_202498 | JGI IMG/M metagenome (GOLD analysis project Ga0247727, IMG submission 202498) | Biofilm microbial communities from Wishing Well Cave, Virginia, United States - WW16-25 | ecosystem: Environmental > Aquatic > Deep subsurface > Groundwater > Cave microbial mat | place...
CAGCAAACTGCGTGGCAACTCGCCGTTTTTTATTTTCTCCCTGGTCTCCGGCGATAATTTCACCAGGGCCAGATCATTCACCCGCAATTGGGCTTGCTTCTTTTTTTTCACGGAATTATCTTTAAAAGATGACCGCTCAACTATTAATCGGCCTCGGCGCCGGCATAATTGCAATCGTTCTTTTTCTCTCTCCGAAACTTCTGCAAGCGGAATTTGCGCGCCCGCGCCGGCATTGGCTCTATTTCATCGACCTTACCGGCGGCCGCAGCGCGATGATGCTCTTGCTTGCCATCCATATTTAAAATATACTAAAGTCCGCAGATGAGGGGAAATGCGCGTTGAACGAGACGATCAATTTCCTTTGCTGAAAGGCCGCCGGCTTTTTGAACCTGCTTGCGAATGCGGTCGGCAATTTCCCAGAAACGCTCAAAATGGTTTTCATCATCCAACAAACGTAAAAATTGCACCGCGCGCGCAAAGGCGAGACTGTCGTTGCCTTGAAAAATTTTCTGCGAGATCGCCTTGAATGCCTGCGCCGATTCCGGCTCGACTTTAATTTGCAGCTCGATCATAACGCGGCTTTGGCCGCAACCAAAACTGCACCACAAAGGGCACAAAGAACACAAAGGCTACGCCCGTAGGGTTTTTCTTTGTGCGCTTTGTGGCCTTTGTGGTGAAAAAAATCTTCGCGGTCGTGATAGTTTTTTCCGAGTAATACTATAAGACGCACACTGCTAAAAATGGATTTGGCGCCATAAACCACTTACAGATTTTGTCGAAATATAACTGATGAAATTTAAACGCTCACAGCGAAAAATGCAAGTGAATAATTTTGGATAAACAAAGAGACGAGGTCGAAATCCGCCTCCGCGCCAACGGGGTTCCGCTTGACATGCATGAAAAAATTGCTAATCCTTAAAGGTAAAATTGTTTGACGGTTTGACTGTTGTCCCGCTCGGTGGGATTAAACCGTCCAACGGTCAAATCCCGCCAAGCGGGACAAGATTTTTAACAAGAAATTCATTGAAAAGCGCTCGCTATGACTGTTTCCAGCAGCGAAGCGAGAAATCTTTTTCACCACGACAAGCGTTACGGCCACTGATCCGTCGCGCGGGCGGGGATGAGGTTGCGGTACAATTGAAAATTCTGCGTGGCTTTGAATTTCGGCATGTTGTGAAACTCACGGTCGTAATAAAAATAAGCGCCGCCGCCGAGCTGCAAAGCCTGCCGGTGCAAAATATTCTCGCGATGGCCGGGCGAATCCATCCATTGTTTGACAATGACCTCGGCAAAGGAAAGATACGTGTGAGCGGGAATCAACGGGCCGTCAGGCGCGTAACTGAAGGTGCCTTTGAGGGGATCAACGGGATAGATTGGCGCATTGGCTTTATATCGAATGCCAAAGTGCGTGGCAATATTCTCCGCGACCATTGGATTTTTGATGCCGGCCATTTGGGCGCGGTGCTGCGCCGTTTGGCGCGTTTTATCGAAAGGGTTTTCGTGGCTGAAAAAGTTTTGCTCCACCATGCGTTTGGAATGATGATAGGCGGCGCGCTCCAGCGCGAGAACAAAGGCCAACGGCGGGCGTTTGTTTTTAACGCGCGTCTCGTTCGTCACGAAAAAAATCGCGGCGTGCAGCAGCGGATAATCGATTTGGTTGAACGCGATGGTCTGCTGAAAAAGTTTGTTGCTGCGAAAGTTTTTATAGGTTGTGATTTGATAATCGCTGTGTTGCCAGTGGGATTGCGGAAAGGCGGTCGCAATAAATAAAAATAATAGAGCAACAATAATCCGGTTCTTCATCCCAGTGAGAGATTGTTGGCATGTGTCGTTACCCAAAGGATTACTTTGTCAGGTTGGGAACTCTTAACGATCCTGCTGGTGATTTCGTCGATTTGTTCCTGGGATATCATCAAAAATCTCTCGTCGGTCAAGTTAGAACGGTTTAGCTCCTGAACCAGTATAATGATTTCCAATTACGGTGTCAAGCAGAATTTTTGAGACACGTTTGCTGCGAATCGCCTCACTTCCCCACCGCCTGCTGATAACAATAATCAAACAACAAATTCCATTCAGCCTGTTGAATCCGGCGACACAATGTCTCTGCCGGTGACTGGCGCTGAACGCAGTTTTCACAAAGGTCAATAAACAAAAGAGAGACTGGAAACAAGAGACAGACTGGCAGTCTGTCCTACATTTTAATCAAACGCCGCGGGGCGCGCGTGATCGCGCACATGCGCCAACACTTCGGCCAGATGTTTTTCGTTGGTGCGATTCAACGACAGCGGCGGCAGATGCTCGAAGCTGAAAAAATCCGCGGCCAGCGTTTCGTTGCTGGGGCGCAACTCGCCGCCGGTAAGCTCACAAAGAAAGAAGATTTTGAAGGCGTGATAAAACTCCAACGGGCGGCCGCCGCGATTGGCGTCGTAAACGCCGATCACTTTTTTCGCGACGACGCGCATGCCGCTTTCCTCCCACACTTCGCGCGCCACCATTTCAGCGGGCCGGTCGCCGACGTCCGCCCAGCCGCCGGGCATAGCCCAGCGTTGATCCATGCGTTCCTGCACGAGCAGAATTTTATCGTCGCGCACCACTGCGCCGCGCACGTCGATTTTGGGCGTGGCGTAACCGAGTTGGCCGAGAAAATTTTTTTGCACGATTTCTTTTGTCAGTCCGGTGTGGCCCGCCACAATTTCCGCGGCGATTTCCGAAAGCCGGCGATAACGTTCTCGTTCATACTCATTCGGCGTGAACGTGAGCCCGGTTTGGCTCAACGCTTGAATTTCGCGCGCCCATTCGAGCCATTGGGGAGAGGGGGTTTCAATCATGCGTGATCTTTTGTTGAAACGGTTTTTGATTGCGGCTCGTCCATGTTACGTTTTACCGATAAACCGTATATTCAAATTGCGCCGTCACTTCCAAATAGTCCTCGGGGAAATCTTGCGGCAAATTGCGGAACGGCACCGAGGCTTGTATGGCGCGCAGGCTGGTTTCCATCAATGATTTATGGCCTTCGTAGCCCAGCAACGTCAAATTCTGCAACACGCCGCCGCGTGTGATGCGGAACCGCAAAATCGTGCGGCCGCTGATGATACCCATCTGCGTGAAGGCCGGCGGCGGATAAATGTTGCGTTGGACGCGATCTTTCAACCACAACAAATACGGCGCATAATCCCACGCGTACGTGTTCAGCGAAAAACTGCCCAATTCCGGCGCCCGCGAATCGGAGTTTTCCAAACCCGGTTGATAGCGACTCGCATACGGCCACCGCGAATTATTTGCCGTTTCGCCGGTCAGAAATTCGCGTCGAAAATTGGAAGGCGCGCCGTCTAGCGGGCGAACGGCTTCGATCCGCGAAGACACGAGCTCCTCGGAGGTTTTGGACGCGGCGGTGTTTTGGGCTTTTCCCGCTTGCAGTTCCGGCGATGGTGCGGTATCGCCATGGCGCGCGACGCCATTGGCAAACGGCTGGCCCAACGGCAGATTTTTCGGCGCCGCCGAATTTTGCGCCACGGCATTTTTATCGGAAATGTGATTGGCTTTTTCCGGCGGTTGGGCGCGGCGCGCCGATTCCGGCGCTTCGGCAAGCGTGAAAGACCATGAGGCACGATCTTCTTTGTACGGCGCAATGAACGGGCGCTGCATCGCCACGGGCGTAAAAACAAGAACGCGGCGCATGATGAACAACAATCCGATATTGAAAATAATGGACGCGAGCAGCGCCAGCAAAAGAATTTTTTGCGAGGCCTGGCGGCGCTGCGGATTGAAAAAATTATCTGCGGATGTATTCACGGCCATCGAGTTTCTGCGCTATCTTTATGCAACATCCAAAACAACCGGAGCTTCAGGCGCACCGGCCGGCGGCCGGTGTTATAATATCAGACGCTGCAAATCGCTCGCGAGTTCGATATGACCGGAGAAATATTTTCGGCATTGCGCGGCAATATCGACGGCCAAACTCTCCGGATAAAAATGGGTGAGCAAAAGGCGCCGGCATTCGGCCCGCGCCGCCAATTGCCCGGCTTCTCCGGCGGTGAGATGCGTCGCTATTCCCTGCCCGTCCGGAAAGGCGCATTCGCTGATCAGCCAATCCGCCTGACGCGCCAATAACGTGATTTCATCGCAAACACCGGTATCGCCGGTGTACGCTAAAATTTTTCCATCCGTTTCGAGGCGATAACCGTTGGCCGGAATGCCGTGGAACATCGGCAGCGTTTTGATTTGCCACGGGCCGAGCGTGAAGCGCTCGTTTTGCACTTCGTGAATGAACACGGGCATCGGCAGCCGCTCGATCCACTTTCCATATATATCGCTCAACCGCGCGAAAAAATTCCCGAAGCCTGGCGGTCCGAAAAGGCGCAGGGGTTGCTCGGCGCGTTGCCGGCCTTCGCCATCGAGCGCCCACAGCAGCGCCGGCAAATCGGCGACATGATCCAGATGCAAATGTGAAAAGAGAATGGCGTCAACATGCAGAATGGGCAGCCCCGCTTCCAGGGCGCGGCGAATCACGCCGTTGCCGCAATCCAGCAAAAGAAAAAAATCCGGCCGCTTTACGGCGTAGCCGGACATGCTGCGCTCGCGGAGCAGCACGCGCGTGCCGGAACCCAGCACGGTGATTTCTGCAACCATGATTTTCTTATTTTGCGGCAAAAGGCTGTTGGTTCGTGGCGCCTTGCAGCGTTCAATGGGCAAGTTATTGATCAGTCGGGGCAGTAAAGGCAAAATTAGCGGAGCGTGCTCGCGGCGCTTTTTAGTTCATCGTCGCCGGCGATTTTTTCAATCGTTCCTGCATGATTTTGGCGAAACGCGGCCGGTGAATCAGGTCAAAGACTCTTTCCTTGTCCGGAAATAAATGCAACCCATGGCGCCGGGTCAGGCGCAACAACGCGCAGGCCTCGCGCACGGAAATATTTCCCTGCGCGATGACGGCGGCGGTGATATCGACGAGGCAGCGCATTTCGCGGATTTTGCGTTCTTCTTCGCGCAGTTCTTCCAGCGAACTGCGGCCGGCGGCGGAGTGATCATCGTTCTTCATGGCAACACGAATTAAGTTCTTATCGACTTGAATAAGTTACAAAATTTTTGCCGATAAAAGCAAGCCAATTTATTTTAATGTTTGCCCCTTGCTTCTCATTCCGCCGGGCGCTATATTTATTTATGCAAACAAGCCCGCGCCAATATCCTTTGCAGTTTTCCGACCGCCATTTCATTCAGATGCGGCGTGTGTTTATTGCTTTGCTGCTGGCGGCGGCGACGATCACCGTGATTATTTTGCTGCGCGCTCTCGTGACGCCGGTGGTGATCGCCATTTTCCTCGCGTATTTGCTGGCGCCGCTCGTGGAGACGATAGAAAATCGCGGTTTGTCGCGGACGTGGGCCGTCATTATCGTTTTCGTGGCTTTGCTCGCGGTCGTCGGGCTGGCAATTTCCCTGGTCTGGCAGACGATGCTCGATGAGTTGAAAGCCATTGTTTCCGGCGTGCAGATCGATGATCGCGCGCAGCTTGTGGCGGGCATCCGCGCCAAACTGCAGGCGGCCTTTCCCGGCATGGCGCAGTCCAATCTCATCCACTCGGTGGCGGAAAAAGCGGTGACATATGGCGAAGTTTTTGCTCAACGCACGCTCAAAGCGTTTTCGGCCATCGGCGAGATGATCATCATTCCCTTTCTGACGTTTTTTATTTTAAAGGACGCGCGCACGCTGAAAAAAAACATCGTCGCGCAGATTCCGTCGCGCTACTTCGAAATGTCGTTGAGCCTCATTCACAAAGCGACGCTGCAACTGGGGCGTTTCATTCGCGGCCAGTTGCTCGATGCCACCATTGTCGGCGTTATGGCGATTATCGCGTTGACGCTGCTCGAAGTGCGCTATGCGTTGCTCATCGGCACGCTCGCCGGCATGGCGAATTTGATTCCTTTCCTCGGCCCGATCATCGGCTGCGTTCCGGCGATTATTATTTCGATTATCGACACCGGCAGCTTTGCCGGCGTGCCCTATATTATCGTCGCGTTTGCGATCATCAAACTGATCGATGACGTTATCGTGCAGCCCATCGTGGTTTCGAAAAGCGTCGAGTTGCATCCGGTCACCGTCATCATTTCAATTTTTGCCGGCGGTCATGTCGCCGGCATTCTCGGCATGATCGTCGCGGTGCCGCTGGTGAGCATTGCGAAAGTGAGCGCCAGCATTTTGTATTGGGGTTTTACCAAATATTATATTTTTGGCCCGCCGGCTTACGCGGTTGAAGATGCGGCGCTCGAAATATTGCCGGCAACGGCGTCCGCCGAACTGCCGGCGGCGGCGCCCGTTTCCGGCGAACCTCCTGAAAAAACCGCAAAATCCACTGCGGTAATTTTGGCGGCAAAATCGGAATCGCCGGCGGCGCCGCCGGCGCTCGACAAACGTGTTCGCCCCACCCCAAAATCGTAAGTCGCCATCCGGGACTTCCGGAACGGCGGCGCAGTATTTTAATGCAACTTTTCAATCATCCGCTATTGACCAAGTCACGGAGAAAAATGCATGCAGCGATGGTTACGCGTTGTTATCTTGTCCGCCCTTTGCTTGACGCCTTCATTCCTCCTGCCCCAGGGAAGCGCTAATTTAAGAATCGTTTCACATGTCGATCCCCTGCCGCCGTCACCAAACTGGAAATACGGTGAAGTCACCGGTGCCGGCGAGTTGGCAGTTCTCGGCGGTTTCACCAACAATACCAATGTTTGGATTTATGATCTTGCCAATAAAACGCAGCCGGCGTTGTTGGCGGCGATTCCCATCAACACGCCGTCATGGGACGTGCAGGTGCATGGCCGTTATCTGTTTATTGCGCTGACCGGCCGGATGGAATGGTACGATATTATCGAACCCACGCAACCGAAACTCGTCAAACGCTTTGAGCCGACTCCGGCCATCAACCCTCATACTTTTTTTGTGGCGGGCAATACGCTTTATGTTGCCGACCTCGTTTCCAACGGCATTCGGGTTTTTGATATCACCGATAAAAAAAATCCCAAGCCTCTCGCCGATATTATCGACCGTAGTTGGTCCATCCATGACATGACGGTCATTCGCAAGCGTTTATATGGCGCGTGGATTTTCGGCAGCGCCGGCTTGTTGGTGGCGAATGTTTCCAATCCGGCGGCGCCGAAAGAGCTCGCGAAAATACGCTATCCACAGGCCGGGACGCACAACGCCTGGCCGACGGAAGACGAGAAATATATTCTGACGACGGATGAGATCGCGCCAACGCGCAACAATTTAAAGATCTGGGATGCCCGCACACCGGGGCAGTTGACGCAGGTCAATGAATTTCAGGTCCCGAATGCCGCCTCGCCGATTCACAATACCTACGTCCGCGGCCGCTATGCCTACATGAGCCACTATTGCGACGGCTTGCGCATCGTCGATATGGCCGATCCGGCCCAACCTCGTGAAGTTGCATTTTATGATTTTAATACAAGCGCCAGTTGTTCCGGTTACGGCTCCAACTGGGGCGTTCACGTTTTTTCCAATTTGATTTACGCCAGCGATATGAACACCGGTTTGTATGTGTTGGAATTTGACAACCACGTGCCGGCAAATTTTACCGGCGCGGTCATCGATAACAATTCCAGCCAACCCATTCGTGGCGCGATGGTTTATTTTCGCGATGAGTATCCCAGCACCCGCACGAACAGCGCCGGCGCTTTCGATATCCCCTGGTTTAAAAACGACACCGTGAAAGTCGTGACTGAAGCCCTCGGCTATCTCGCCGATACCACCACCGTCATCACCAGCACTGTCAATAAAACCACGGCGACGATTCGCCTCAAACGTTTGAGCACCGCCGTGGCGCAACCGCAAGACACGCCCGCCGATTTTGAGTTGTTCAGCAGTTATCCCAATCCGGTTTCAGCGGCGATCGCGCAAATTGTTTTTCGCCTGCCCGCGCGCGCCGCAGTGCAGCTCGAAGTCTACAATATTTATGGCCAGCGCGTGCGCCAGTTGTTGCGCGCGACGCGGGAGCCGGGCGAACATCGCTTCGCGTGGGATGGCGCCGATGACGCCGGTCAAGCCGTCACCGCCGGCGTTTATATTTTACGCCTGCGCGCCGGCGCATTCAGCAGCAGTCGCCGCATTACGGTGTTGCGGTAAAAAAAGTCCGAAGTGCGAAGTCCGAGGTCGACGGGTCTGATGGAAAATCGCGATGTGCTTTGAGCTTTAGTGTTCTTCAACCGGTCATTCGCCTCAACAAAAAAATCCGCGATAATCCGTGTCATCCGCGTAATCCGTGTTCAAAGGCTTTTTGTTTTATACCCTTTGGCATTACAACCAGTCATTTACATTAAATCAAATTTTTATTTACAGGAGCTGGTCGATGAGAACACCTCGATTATTTTTTTTAAGCTTGACGTTGTTATTGCTCGCTTCTCCTCTCTTTTCGCGCCAGAATAGCGCGGGGCTGAAATTTTTATCCAGCGTCAATCCCTCGCCCGGTGTCACCTACAGCGAAGTGACGAGCTGCGGCGATCTGGCGATTCTCGGCGCCTTCAGCAATAATTCTTCCGTCTGGATTTATGATTTCGCCGATCACGCCAAGCCCGTGCAACTGGCGGCGATTTTTGTCGCGCGCTCCGTCAAAGACGTGCAGGTGCATGGCCGCTATCTTTACGTGTCGTTCAGCAACGGCATGCAGTGGTACGACATTCTCGATCCGAAGCAGCCGAAACTGGTTCACGAGTTTCGCCCGCCGGAACTCATCAATGCGCATACTTTTTTTGTCACCGGCAATCTGCTGTATATCGCTGATTACAATTCCGGCGGGGTGCGGATTTATGACCTCACCGACAAGAAAAACCCGAAGCTGGTGACGACTATTCGGGATGGCGCCTGGAGCATTCATGATATGACGGTGATTAAAGGCCGGCTATACGGCGCGTGGATTAATGGCATCGCCGGTTTCTCGGTGGTCGATGTTTCCACCCCGGCGCGACCGCGCGAGCTGGCGAAGATGCGTTATCCGCAGGCGGGAACGCACAATGTCTGGCCGACTGAAGACGGAAAATACATTTTGACGACGGACGAAATCGGCGCCACCCGGCATACGCTAAAAATTTGGGATGCGCGCACGCCGGGCCAATTAACGCAGGTGGCGGAATTTGGCGTCGGCGTTTCGCCGGCCTCGACCATTCACAATGTTTACGTGCGCGGGCGTTATGCGTACATGAGTTATTATTGCGAAGGCGTTCACGTCGTCGATATTGCCGATCCCACCAAACCGCAGGAGGTGGCGTTTTATGATATCAACGGCACAGAATTTTGCAGCAGTTACAATTCCAACTGGGGCGTCGATCCGTTTTCCAATATTATTTTTGCCAGCGACATGCAGCGCGGCCTTTACGCCTTGGAGTTTGCCGATCATCCGGCCGCCAATATTGCCGGGCAAGTGATCGACGCCAAAACCAACGCCCCGGTGCCGGGCGTGATGGTGTCTTTTCTGAGCGAATATCCTTCGACGCGCACGAATGCCGCGGGAAAATTTGATATTGCCTGGTTCCGCAACGACACGGTTCGCGTCGTCAGCGAAGCGCTCGGTTATCGCCCGGATACGTCCGTGGTGATCACTTCGGCCAGCAGCAAAACTTCGCCGGTGATTCGGCTGGCGTCGTTGACCACCGCAGTCGAGCAACCGCAGGAACTCCCGAAAAATTTTGCGCTGCTGGCGAGTTATCCAAATCCGCTTTCTTTAAAACAATCGGCGCCAACACAAATTGCGTTTCGCCTGCCGCAGCGAGAAAACGTGCAAATCGAAATTTTCAACGTGCTCGGCCAGCGCTTGCGCGCGCTGTTGAATGCGCCGTATGAAGCTGGCGAGCATTCTATTTTGTGGAATGGCGTCGATGATCGCGGGCAACGCGTTGCCGCCGGTATTTATCTGGTTCACATGCGCGCGGCGAATTTTGTTGCGAACAGTCGAATCACCGTTGTGCCGTAAATTTAGCAGAAGTTTAAAAAACCTCCAGCCCATCGCCTTCCACACGGATTAAAAAACCACACGGAATTATCAGCGTGGTTTTTTAATCCGCGTGGAATTTCTTTGCTTTAATTTAAAGAAAACTAAAAAACCCCGGAGGAATGCTGATGAAACATCACCGCCTCATTGTCGCTGCATTGCTTTTAATTTTTGGCCCGCTCTCGCAGCTTCTGGCGCAAACCAACAGCCCCAATCTCAAATTAGTGGCGCATCTTGATCCGCTGCCCAATCGCACCGGTGACCGCGCCAGTTTTAGTGAAGTGACCGGAAGCGGCGATCTCGCGATCCTCGGCGGGTTTGATGATTTTTTTGCCTGGATTTATGATCTCACCGAATTGATAACAAGGCGACGCAGGAAATTGATTTTCGCCTGCCGGTGCTCGCGCCGGCGATTAAAAATTTTCGCGCCAATTCGACCACGAACAGTGTGACGCTGCGATGGTCAACGGCGAGCGAGTCACAACTCAATGGCTATCATCTCTATCGCAAGCTCGCTTTGCAGGGTGATGACGGATTTATCAAACTCACCACGACGCCGCTCAGCGATACGAGTTACAGTGTCACCGGTTTGACGAGCGGGCAGGCTTATTCTTTTGCCATTACCAAAGTCGTCAACGGCGTCGAGAGTCTGTTCGGCGCGCGCTACAGCATTATCGCGCGCAATGGCCGGCCGCGCGTTCTCGTGGTGAATGGCGTCAATTGGCCGACGTATCCACAGGAAATGACCAACATGTATGCGGCTTTGCCGTTTAATGCCAACCAAGTTTTTGACACCTGGGACGTAATCAGCTCCGGACAGGGGTTTCCGAATGACTACGCCCTCATCGGACAGGCTCCGAGTTTGACGCTTGCAGACTTCAGTCGTTACGAGGTTGTGGTCTGGGTGGGAAATAATTTTAATGGCGATCTCGACGCGTGGTATGCGAGTTTGCCGGCGCTGAAAACGTATCTCAACAACGGCGGAAAATTGTTGCTGATCACGCGCTTGCTCTATACGTTTTTAGATGACGACGATTTCCGGCAGAATTATTTGCACCTGTCCCGCAATCAGGTGGCATTATCCAACTCCGTTATTCAACAACTCGCACCGTTACGTCGTGAACTCACCGCCATGACGGCCATCGGGACGAATAGTTTGAATTCGGGACTGTCAAACGTTGTGCTCAATGAATTTGTCGAGCCGATTTATTATTTGAATACTGATCGGAACACGACCATGGGAATTCGCGTGCGTCCGGGCGCCAATCGCCCGTACAATGTCGTCGTCATTGGTGGTCGACCATATCGTTTTGATTTGGCCGCGCTGAAAACCAATCTGACGACGATTATCCGGGATTATTTTAACCTCGGCACCGCAGTTGATGAGCCGGTCTCGGCCCCGGCAACTTTCGCGCTGTTGCCGAATTATCCCAATCCGTTCACGCCGGCGATTTCCGGTGGAGCCAATTCTATCGGCACACAAATTGTTTTCCAGATGCCCCGCCGCGAGAAAGTGCAACTCGAAATTTTCAACGTGCTCGGCCAGCGCGTCCGGGTTTTAATAAATGCACAACGCGAATCCGGCACGCACGTGATACAGTGGGACGGCAAGAATGAAACCGGCCAGAATGTTGCCGCCGGCGTTTATATCATGCGCCTGCGCGCGGGGAAATTTATTGCGGAGAGAAAGATGACCGTCGTCAGATAAGATATGGCGTAAAAATTGAGCAATTTGAAGCGGAGTGCGAAGCTTTAGCTTCGCCCCGCTCTTAGCGGGGCACTCCGACTTCATTTGGCTAAATTTAAACGATATGACTTGTTTTAGTCGAAGCGTTTTATTATTTTAATTTGAATTCAAAACCTGCGTGTTCTTCTTGCAAGGAGTTTGCCATGTCACAGCAATCTAATCTCATTCGAGAAACATTGTTTAAACTGCCTTTAGTTTTGGAGCCTCAACCGGAAGGCGGTTACACGGTTACGTGTCCGCTTCTGTCAGAGCTGATTACAGAAGGCGATACGGTTAAAGAAGCTTTAGCGAACGCCTCTGATGCGCTTACCGCGATTTTGGAGGCTTATCAGGATCTGAATCGTCCGCTGCCGCCAGCGCTTCGTCAGACTGCGCCGGATGCTCCACTGTGGTTGGAAACTGTAGTGGCGATCTGATAAAATATCGCGACGCCGCCCAGAAATTACGAGCAATCGGCTGTCAAGAATTGCCGCGCCGCAGTGGAGGCTCGCATCGTATCTGGCATAATCCCGCTAATGGAAAGATTTCGCCTCTTCCTGATTGGGGAGCAAAAGATTTGAAGATTGGAACATTGCGAGCGGTCGTGCGACAACTTGGTTTGGACTGGCAGGATTTTCAAAATGCTTGACGCTCACCTCACCTCCTGCCAGCGCTAAAATTTATGAAAAAATTTTTTGCCCTTTTAATTTTAGCTGTTTTATTAATCGGCCTCGTCATTTACGCCGCGAGTCCTCGCGCCATCAGCGTTGACGACATCAAAAAAATGGGGCTGGTGGAAGATGATCCGCGCTTTATTGAAATCAACGGCGTCAACACGCATTTCACCCGCCAGGGCGCTGGCGAAGAGCTTTTGCTCATTCATGGCTTTGCCAGCTCGACGTACACCTGGCGCAAGGTGGTCGATAGTTTAGCCAAAGATTTTGAAGTCAATGCGATTGACTTACCCGGCTTCGGACTTTCGCAAGGGCTCAACACCACGCCGACGGTCGACGCGTATGTGGATTTCATCAACGATTTCATGCAAACGCTTTGCCTCGACGACGCCGTTTTCATGGGCAACTCGTTCGGTGGTGAAATCAGTTGGCGGCTGGCGTTGAAATATCCGCAACGCGTGCGCGCGCTCATTCTCGTCGACGCCGCCGGCTATCCGCACGAAAGCCCGGCGATTTTCAAGCTGCTCCGCGCGCCGCTGCTCGGCGAAATGATCGCCGGCGTCAACACCAAATGGATCGTGCGCAAGAATCTGCAACAGGTTTTTGTGAATGATGATTTGGTGACGGACGCCGTCGTCGACAATTATTATTATCGCCTGCTGAAGGAAGGCGCGCGCGAAACCGTGCTCGCCCGCGCGCGCATGAATTCGGATACGCTTTACAAAACCCTGCCGCAAATTCAACAGCCCACCTTGATCATCTGGGGCGAGAACGATTCCTGGATACCGGCGGAATCTGCCCGTCGCTTTGCCGCGGATATTCCGAATGCCCAATTGGCTATTTTGCCCAATTGCGGCCACGTGCCGCAGGAGGAAAAGCCAAAAGAAGTCGCGCCACTGTTGCGCGACTTCTGGAAAAAGATTCGTTTGCAGGAATGAATTTTTTTATTGCAAATCTCCAAGCGAATTCCTATCTTGCCTTGAAAAGAAACCACAGGGAGGATGTATGCCTTATCTGGTCAAAAAGCCCGGCAAAAAACCGTCGATCAAAAGCGCCAATGCCGCCGGCCCGGTGACCTTCGAACAATTTTACGATATTGTCGAAGAGAACGTCAAAGCCGATTTGCTCGATGGGCAAATCTTTCGCGATTCGCCGGCGATACCGCAACATGGCAAAACGTGTATGTGGTTGTCCACGGTGCTGACTTTTTATGTGCAAAAATTCGATCTCGGTGAGATCAATGGCGGCACGACGACGGTGCGGTTGTCGGCCTATCAAGGTCCGGAGCCGGACATCTTCTTTGTGCGCAAGAGCCGATTGAGAATTGTCGGGGAAAAATATGTCGAAGCCGCGCCCGATCTTTGCATCGAAGTGATTTCCAAAAGCAGCCGCAAAAAGGATCGCGGCCGCAAGTTTGTGTTGTACGCCGACTACGGCGTGCGAGAATATTGGATCGTCGATCCGCTGCGTTTCACCATCGAGTTTTACGAAAATCAGGACGGCGAGTGGGCGGAGATTTTGCCGGACGCCGAAGGCCGGCTGCATTCAAAAGTCATTGCGAATTTCTGGCTGCAATCCAGGTGGTTCACCTCCGTCCGCCCTTTGCCGGCGGTCGCGCTGGCGCTGGATGAAATTCTCGGCGCGAAGGCTTCGGGACTTTTATAAAACCTGCTGCCAATGACCACTTTGCCACAAACCGGCAAGCTTGCTTCTTTGCTATCACGTTGGGGGAGGCTATCTTCGGGCCGGCGGCGGCTATTGCTATTTTTTCTTGCCGCCTTTATATTCTTCGGCAATATTTATCTCCTGCTCTTTGCCGGATTGCCCAACGCGGAAGAAATCAAAAATTTCCAACCCCCCACCACCGTTAATCCCGAACGCCTCAATTGGAACAAACGCACGACGGACTCGGTTCGCATTTGGGCGCCGCTCAAACGCCTCTCGCCTTATTTGCAAAAGGCCGTCATCATTAGCGAAGACGACGTGTTTTATCAGCACGACGGCGTCAACTATGAAACGATGCAAGAAGCGTTTCGCGTCAACTGGGAAAAAGGCCGCTACGTGCGCGGCGCCAGCACGCTGACGATGCAACTGGCGCGCAATGCCTTTTTGCACAAACGCAAAACCCTGCTGCGCAAAGTTCGCGAGCTGGTTCTCGCGCGTCGTCTTGAAGAAAATCTCTCAAAGTCGCGTATTCTCGAATTGTATCTCAATGTCGTGGAATGGGGCGAAGGCATTTACGGCGCCGAGGCCGCGTCGCGTTATTATTTTGGGAAGTCCGCGGCCAATCTCAATCTCAGCGAAGCCACGCTGCTCGCCAGCATGTTGCCAAATCCGAAAATCTTCAATCCTTTCAAGCGCCTGAAGAGCGTGCAGAAAATGCAACAGCGTGTCGTGTGGTTGATGGAGAATGCCCGCGAGATCACGCCGGAGCAAGCGCAATGGGCGCTCACGGGTTTCACGCTGCGTGGCGGCATCGCGCCGCAGGAAACCGTTGCCGCAGAAGTGGACTCGTTGGAAGAAGCGAAATATTTTGAGCCGACCTCTGAAGAAAGCATCCCAACAATTCTTCCTCACACCCCGCCGGCAGCTAACGACAGCTTGGCGCGGCCTGATTCTTCTGCCGTCGCCGACAGCTCGAGTGTGGATTTACCATATCAGTTTTGAGGCGTATTAACGCTAAGGCGTGCCGGCCGCGGGTTCCTTCAATTCATTCCGGCGCACAAGTTTTCCATTAAACAAAATTTCCGTGCTGCCATCATTTAATGCTATGCTGTACCGAAACACAAACGGCGACCGGCGCTCGGGAATGGGAATGCCCGCCGTTTGCAACAACCTTTTGTCGATATGAAACTGCAGATCCTGCAATTCAACCACCTGTTGCTCACCGCGCCGCTCGGAAATAATCCACGGATGGCGCGCGAAAGTCAAATACCACTTCGTCTCCGGCGCTTGCAGGGTTTTCGCCACGAATTCGTCGTTGGCGTTTTCGTAGTTCGTGAATGACAATTCCTTCTCATCATTCAACAACGATAAAAAAGTTTGTGCCACGCCGTCTGGCGTTTGCGCCAAGCCCATCCAGCGGAAAATGCTCAACGGTTGTGGAAAGGCCGAAATTTTTGTCGCCGCGATATTGTCACGTTGCAAGGCGACTTCGATAAGCTGATAAGCGCGATGATGATTGACGACTTCGATCAGCAAATAAAGCGCGGCAAAAAAGACTCCGCCGAAAAGAAAAGACCGTCGCCGTTGCTTGAAAATTTTTCCGAATAACAATGTCAGCCCCAAAACGCCGGTGAAAAAAGGATCGATGATGAACATCAAATCCAATGAGAATCTCGCCGTGGAAAACGGCGCGAAAAGCTGCGTACCGAACGGCGTAATCAGATCGAAAAAGATGTGCAAGTAAATACCGATCAGCCCGTAAACCCAGAGCGTTTTAAAATTCTTCAGCTTCACCAGTTTAAAAAATATCATCGCCGGCAGCAGCGCGAAAATGGACGCAAACAGCAGCGAATGCGTGAGGCCGCGATGATGATGAATCGCCAAGATCGGATCGCCCAGCAATCCCAGCACGACGTCAATATCGGGAATGTTCACGCTGGTTACGAGCAGCCAGAATTTTTTGCGATGCTCGGCTGGTTCATCTGCCAGCGCGGGAAAAGTTGTTTCAATCAATTTCGCGGCCAATGCGCCGGTCAAACTGTGTGTTAAATTATCCACGTTACAAATTTATTTCGTTGTTGCTCACAGAGGTTGAAGCACTAATTGAGGCTGTCATTCTGCAAGCCTGTCCTGCCGCAGGCCAGGGAATCTTTTTAGAATCCAAGAGAACTGCTGGAAGCCAAAAAGATTTCTACGAAATGACATTGGGAGGGTATGCTGCGCGTTTTTTTAATAATGACATAGACGGCTTCTCACACCCAATCCGTCGCCAACAAAACTTTCCCCTTTGAGCGCCGTTGCTCAATAAACCGATGCGCCTCGGCAACTTGATCCAACGGAAACACCGCGTCGATGTGCGGCTTGATAATGCCTGCTTGGTGCCACGCGATCAGCTCGCGCATCACGCGCTGGAAATATTCCAGCTCATCCCAGAGCAGCAACACCTGCACGCCGGAAATGCTGATATTGCGTTCGATCAAATAGAACGGATGATACACGCCGCCGCGCATGAAATCTCCGGCGATGCGCTTCCACTCTTTCGCGCTGTTCCAATTGACGCCATGCGGCGGCACAATTCCCGCCGCGCCAATCGTGACGGCATGTCCCGTCGGCTTCAAACAGCGAATGCCTTTGCGCAAGTCATTGCCGCCGAGCGAATCCAGCAGATATTTGACGCCGCGATTTTGCGTTAATCGGCGCATCGCGATTTCAAAATCTTCTCGAACATAATTGATCCCGAAATCCAAACCGTACGTGCGCGCGAATTGCAATTTCTCCTCGGTGCTTGCCGTGCCGTAAACCGTCAAGCCCACGTGCTTCGCGATTTGCAACGCCGCGATGCCGACGCCGCCGGCAACGGCCTGAATCAAAATATCCTCGCCGCGGCGAATGCGCATCACTTCCATCAAGCTGTGATGAGCCGTGAGATAAACCGCCGGCATGGCCGCCGCTTCGTCAAAGCTCATGCTTGCGGGAATTTGCCAAACGCGATTTTGCTCGGCAACGACGGCCTCGGAATAGCCGCCGAATTTCGTCACCGCCAGAACTTTCGTGCCGAGCGGCAACGTGACTTTTTCACCTTTATCAATAATTTCTCCCGCGACCTCGAACCCGACACAGATCGGCAAGGCGCCCGCCCATTTATAATAGCCGCGCCGCGCGATGATATCCGCATAATTCACGCCGCTAAATTTCACGCGAATCAAAACTTCGCCGGATTTCAGAATTGGGATGGCAAACGAGTCCCACTGAAAAACTTCGGGCGCGCCAAAACGGCGGAATACTTTTCTTTTAAATTCGGGAGTCGATGGCATCAATTCACCATTTTAGAAAAAATTTTGAACGCCATTTAGTATAGCGCCGCAGAAAAACATAAAATTCATATCGCGATCAAACACATAAAAAATTCTCCGAGCCACACGTTTAAATGCTACCCGCGGATTGAAGAAGCCCGCCGATAAAAAGCTTTATCGGCGGGCTTCTTCAATCCGCGGGGAAATTGCTTTTCGATCATAGCTTTTTAATTTTCAGTTATGGTCAAGAAAATTTACTCTCATCAATCATGGATAATCGCCGGCAATTCATAAGCATTGTCTCAAATCTCATTGGCTCTTTTCACCAATTTGCCCGATCATCGCCAGCGGCTCGCCTTGACTCACCGGCGGCGTGCCGAGAATGTAAAGCACGATGCCGCTGAATGGCGCGCGCAAATCATAAAGGCGTTTGCCCGCAAAATCCGTCGCGTAACCGAGCAATGTTCCTTCCGCAACGGTGTGGCCGCGTTCAACCAGCGGATAAAAAATTCCCGTTACCGTGCTCCGCAGCACCTCGTTGTGATCAATGAAAATCGGATGCTCCACAAGTTGCGCCGGTCCTTCCAGCATTTTGAGGTGGCGCATCACATTCATCACGCCCCACTCGATGCGCACGATGGAAGCGTGATCCGTTTGTCCGAGCGCGCCGGATTCTATCGTAATCGCCGGTTTGCCGCGCGTCGTGGCGGTGGTCGAACAGTAAATTGAATTTTGCGGATCGCTTGGCCGCTCGCGATCCATCACAATGTGATCGAGGCCAAACGCCAGCGCCAGTTGTTTCGATTTTTCCACCACCGCCGGTCCGCCGGTATTGACATCCCAATAACTGTAATGCCGCAGCGATTCATTGCCGTCGCCGCAGTGCAAATCGAGCACGTAAGCGGCGCGCTCGATCACTTCTTTCGTGATCTGATACGCGATGCGCTCCGAGACCGTGCCATCGGTTTTGCCCGGATAAGCGCGATTGAGATTTTTGCCGTCCACCGGACTGTAATAAATCGTCCGGCGCAGAAACGACGGCATATTCGCCACGTGTACCATGATCACCGTGCCCGCCATTTTCTGCGGATCAAGCTGCGGCAGCAAACGCTGCAACGCGATGATCGGCGCATACTCGTAACCGTGATTGCCCGCGATCAGCGCCAACACCGGTCCCGGTCGCGTCCCGTGCAAAACCGAAATCGGAATCATCGTGCCTTCATCATTCGTCGCTGGCACTTGAATTTGCCCAGAAATTTTCTCTCCCGCTTTCGCGGTGATTGGCCCGACGGTGAAATTGCTGCGTGGTTGCGCGGAGGCATTCTGTGACGACACAAAGACCCATATTAAGAATTGTAGTGAACTAACGATAGCGTTTTTCATTTTTACTCCTTCCACATGAAGTGAAACGTCCGTTCGTAGTCGTTCGTAGTGACGCCTTCAGGCGTTGTCTTCACGCATGAAAGCGACGCCTAAAGGCGTTACTACGAACTCTTTTTATTGACTTTGCAGCCATTCCACCGTTTCGCGCCAAAGTGTATCACGCACGGTCTGGCGAAAAAATCCAAAATGTCCGATGGATTTGGCATTCACCGCAGCAGGCGTGACATGCCTGCGAGCAATCCGCGCCTGCGGATAATTTTTTAATAACGCATCAACGGCTGGTTTGGGCGCATAAGTATCATCGGCAAAACTATACGCGAGTATTGGCGCCGTCAATTTCGCGTAATTCGAGACATCAAAAGCATGCCGATAACCAAACAAGTATTCCGGATGGCGGCACCACTTCGCCCATTCGCAGGCGACGCCGCGCGGCAAATCTTCTCCCAGCCCGAGATATTTCGACGGCAGGTATCCCCAAACATTGGCGAGTAGCGGCATGAAATGCCACAATCCGGCATAAACCAAACGCTGCGGCATCGGCCAATGTCCCCAGTAGCCGTTTTGCGCTGCAACAAAGACCATCGCATCGACGAGATGATTATTGGCAGCAAACCCAACGAGTTGTCCGCCCGCGCTGTGGCCGACGATAAAAAGTTTGTTTGGCTGAAATTGCCGGCGACTCCACTCAATCACGCTCGCGATATCTTTTTGCCCCCATTCATGCATCGACACCGCAAAACCGCGCAACGATTTGGGCCGCGATTCGCCGATGCCGCGATAATCATAGGTAATGACCGTAAACCCATTCTCACATAAAAACTTTGCAAACGCATCATAATATCGACGCAAAATACCGGTGCCGGTGTTGATGATTACGACTTTGTCGTTGCGTTCAGGCTCATAAACCGTCCCGGCAAGTTGAAAGTTATCCCGACTCAGAATCTTGAGGTGAGCGATGTTCATTCTAGCGCCTGCGCCAAATCCTGTATCAAATCATCGGGATCTTCAAGTCCCACGGAAACGCGCAGCAGATTGTCGGGCGTCGTCGTGCTCGGCCCTTCGCTGGAGGCGCGATGCTCGATCAAAGTTTCCGTGCCGCCGAGACTGGTGGCGCAGGTCAACAGTTTTACGCGCGATACGACTTGTACGGCTTGCGCGCGTCCGCCTTTAACTTGGAAAGATAACATGCCGCCGAAAGCGCGCATTTGGCGTTTGGCAATTTCATGTCCCGAATTCGAAGGCAAACCCGGATAGTGTACGCGCTCGACGTTTCGATGTTGCTCAAGAAAACGCGCGAGTATCAAAGCATTCGCCGAGTGGCGCTCGACGCGGCATGCCAGCGAACGTAGTCCGCGCAAAACCAGCCACGCATTGAACGGCGAAAGCACGGCGCCGAGAACTTTGCGAATGTGCAGAACCTCGTCAAATAAATGTTCGCGTTGCCGGAAAACCAGCGCGCCGCCCTGCACGTCGCTGTGGCCGCCGAGATACTTCGTCATTGAGTGCATGGCCACGTCCGCGCCAAGCTCGAGCGTGCGCTGCAGCACCGGCGTGGCAAAAGTGACATCGACGAGCAATTTCGCCCCGACCTCATGCGCGATTTTTGCCAGCGCCGCGATATCGAGAATTTGCATCAACGGATTCGTCGGCGTCTCCGCCCAGAGCAGCCGCGTGTTTGGCCGCATCGCCGCGCGGACTTCGTCGAGATTCGTCATGTCGACGATGGTGGCTTCGCTTCCCCACTTCGGCATGAACTCTTTCGCGATGGTGCGGAAATCATAATAAATGTCTTTGTGAAAAATCGCATGCGACCCGGCGGGCAATGCCTGCACGTACGCTGCGCCTGCCGCGATTCCAGATGCAAACACCAATGCGGCTTCGCCGCCTTCAGCCGCAGCCAGCGCCGTTTCGAGTCGCGCCTGAGTTGGGTTGTTCTGGCGAATATACATGTAGCCGTGCAGCAACTCCGCTTCCGGCCCGTGCTCAAAGGTCGTGGATAAATTAATCGGCGGCGCAATCGAACCCGTAGCCGAGTCGATTTCACCGCCGGCGTGAATGAGAAGGGTTTCGAGTTTCATTCAATTTTCCTGTCACTATTATTTTTTGTCGGGAAGCGCAACATAAATGTTGCGCCACATCGCAAGGCTCAAAAATGCCCGAGAATCGGATGCGGCCGATACGGCTCTTCCAAAAGCTTGCACTCGTCTTTTGACAGTGGAATTTCCAAAGCCTTGACCGCTTCTTCCAACTGATACATCTTGCTCGCGCCGATAATCGGAGCGGTTACGCCGGTTTGATGCAGCAACCACGCCAGCGCAATTTGCGCCGAAGAAACGTTTTTCGTTTTCGCCAATTCCGTCACGCGGTCAACAATGTCAAAATCATTATTTTGGTAATACATTTCATGCGCAAATTTATCGGTCTTCGCGCGCGCCGTGCCGCCGCTTTTTTCGCGCGTGCGGTTGCCCGCGAGAAAGCCGCGCGCCAGCGGGCTCCACGGAATGACGCCGACGCCTTCTGCGCGACACAAAGGAATCATCTCGCGCTCTTCTTCGCGATAAACCAGATTATAATGATTCTGCATCGACACGAATCGCGTCCAGCCGTGGAGATCGGCGAGATAAAGCGCTTTGGCGAATTGCCACGCAAACATGCTCGACGCGCCGAGGTAGCGCGCTTTGCCGGATTTCACGACATCGTGCAAAGCCTCGAGCGTCTCTTCAATCGGCGTGTCTTTGTCCCAGCGATGAATTTGATACAGATCGACAAAATCGGTTCCCAGCCGCCGCAGCGAGGCGTCAATCGAATCCAAAATATGTTTGCGCGATAAGCCGCCTTGATTCGGTTTATTGCCTATTGGAAAAAAGACTTTGGTGGCGATCACGGCTTCGTCGCGGCGGGTAAAATCGCGCAACGCCCGCCCGGTAATCTCTTCGCTCACGCCGAGCGAGTACATATTCGCGGTGTCGAAGAAATTGATCCCACTCTCAATCGCACGTTTGATCAACGGGCGGCTTTCTTCCTCGCCCAAAATCCAGTCGCGCCATTTCGGATCGCCGTAGGTCATCATGCCGAGACAGAGCCGCGAAACTTTCAAACCGGTTTTGCCGAGGTTGACGTATTGCATAAAGATTCCGTGGGTTGATTTTAAATCAAAAATTTGTAATTTTCATAATGACATAAGCCAGACGAGATGGAACAAACCTTCACCACAAAGGCACAAAGTTCACAAAGAAAACCTTTGTGTTCTTTGTGAACTTTGTGGTGGAAAAATTTTTGCTTTTATTGCACAGCTTTCATTTTTTAGAAATATTCTGCAAAGCCGTCGGATGAACTGCGGCTCGATATCCCGCCGCCAGGGTTCGCACAATCGAACGCGGCGTCAACACTTGCACCATGCGATCATTTGGCCGCTTTAATTTTTGCAAATAACCCTGCGGGCTCCAGAGCAACAAAGCGCCATCAAAAACAAGATAGGCCTGCTTGTCATCCGGCAAGGCGATAAAACTGCCGTTCGGAAGTCGCGAAAGTTTTTCTTCGTAAATTACTTTTTTATTGTCAGCCGCAATGCGCTCCATGTGCAAAACATTATCGAGAAATGGCGCGGGCGGTTTTCTGCTCTTGGCCAATCGCGGATTCGCCTGCGCCCATAAAATGCGGAAATAATCGAATTGCTCGCGCGAGCATTCGGCGCACGGGCGATGTCCGGCGGCCAGCGCCGTTGCTTCATCTAAAAAGAAAAGCTCCGCGTACAGCCCCGGCGACATTACAACGCGATGGCGGCCTTTAAATTTCAGCTTGCAAATGATCCAACGTTTGCCCTGATACAATTTCCGAATTTGCCGTTGCGCATCGAGCAAGCAGCCGCGATTTCCCATCAGCGTGCCGCGCGCCGAAGTGGCGATAATCTCGCCCCACGGCGTCACGCGATTTTGTTTTGGCATGGTCTAATTTTTCAAAACAGCAAAGATTCTTCAGATACATATTGAAAGGCAAAACGATTACGGGCAAAACCATTGTTATAAATTTCTATCTCAGATTTTCAGGCAAGCTAAAAACTGAAGTCCCGTAAACGAGACCGCGGTAAAGCAAAAGCTTTTGAACACGGATTACGCGGATGACACGGATTCTCACGGATATTGAGAAACGCATGAAAATTACAACCGCGATCAATTCGATTTCGCCGCCGGCGTTTTTAACTGCGCCCAATCCACCGGCGCCGGACTCTCGAAAACGGCAGCCGGAAGTTCATCGAAGACCGCGAGATCAGTGTGCTTGCCGCGACCGCGCTCGTCGGAGAGGAGAACATTGCCGTAACGTTGCCAATTCGTCCACGGCGTCGAGGTGCGAGGTTTCTCATCCGTCGCTTTCTCGAAGTAATCCCAGTATCCCACCAGCTTCGTTTCCTTGTCGACATAAATGAGATATTTATTTTGCGGCGTGACGCCGACATTTTCAAACGTCAGCGCGAGAATATCGGCGGGACGGCCGCCGCGCATGGTGTCTTCACCGGCGTATTTCAACGTGACGCCGCTGTCTTTTAATTTGTACGGCATAAACATCCAGTAAGAATCGTTGACCCACGCCTCGTAACCGAATTTCAGCGGCTTGGCCAGCGAGTCCGGATGGGTGATTTCATTGCCGCCTTTCCACGCGCGGCCGGCTTTCGTATTGAGATTCATGAGAATAATCTCATCGCCGCGCTCGACGCGAATGTTGCCCGTCCATTTATCCCAAACGTGCAAGCGGCGGCCAAAAAATTTCCACGTGACGTAACGGATCTTCTCCCAATTCTCCCAGCCGCCAAGCTTAACCATCACTTCGTCGGCGATCATCACGGCTTCGGCATCGGAATTTTTAAGATTGAAGCCAGTAGCGGCGGGATAACGGGTTGATCGGCTTGCGGCGCAGCCGGCGAAAATTAACAGCGCGGCGCAACTACAAAGAAGACGCGAACGAATATGTAACGCA
>Ga0247727_10006178_pt1 | contig 23698 bp, 20 predicted proteins | sample WisWelCaveWW1625_FD_202498 | JGI IMG/M metagenome (GOLD analysis project Ga0247727, IMG submission 202498) | Biofilm microbial communities from Wishing Well Cave, Virginia, United States - WW16-25 | ecosystem: Environmental > Aquatic > Deep subsurface > Groundwater > Cave microbial mat | place...
GCTCGACCGTGTCCGAGACGATGTGGCCGAACGCCTCCGGCCTGGGGCAGCGGCGCACCCGCAGGCGCGGCTTGCGTCGAACCGTGCCCCGAGCCCAGGCCGAGTCGGGGTTGTGGTAGATCCGGCCGGGTTTGGGAGTCAGCAGCCCCTCCCGCTTCACGATCTTGCCAACGGTGGACTCGGCGATGGGCTTCAAGCCCTGGGCTCTGCAGAAGCGATCCAGCAACGGCTTGATCTTCTGCTTGCCCAGCCGCGGATGCTCCTGGCGCAGGCGCTTGATCAAACCCACGATCGGATGGGGGCCTCCGGCCGGCGGACCTGATCCGGCCGGGTGGAGCCGGGAACCAGCGCCGCCAGCTGCCCTCTACCGTCATTGACCAGCTGGCGCCAGTGGGAGACCACCTTCCGGCTGGCTCCAAAGGCCTTCGTCGTTGCCTCCTCCCCGTACTGCTCGTAACACGTCAGGATCTTGTGCCGCTCTTTCGCCCCATCACTGGCTTCGAACCGCCGTAGGGATTCGAGCCTCTTCAGCCACCTCCAGTAACACATCTTACTGGAGGAGCCCCCGTGGAGAGCAAACGTCTTCACTTCCTCACCCAGGGGATGTCTAAAACGTGTCGTAGCTTATTCACGATCGAGCAGTAGGCGGACGTATACTGGTCATTGTGTAAATGCTGCCGTGCGGAAAAAGGCAACCGGCGTATCCTGCTCTGGAGAACGGAGCCGGCACCCACGCGGTGCCAACTACAGGAGGGATACGCCCATGCCAATCGCGCAACTAGATTTCGAGTGTAACATAACCGCTTGGTGGCGGCAGGTCAAGGATGACTTCTGGGGGGACGTGAAGGCAGAGACGTTGCAATTGGCGCAACGGTTGATGGAGGTCTCGATGCAGGAGGAGCTGGCGGTGTACACGCAGGCCGAGTGGCATGCGCGGACGGGTCAGGCCCGGCCCTACCGCAATGGATACTACCGGCGCAGTCTGAGTACCGAGCTGGGCCTCCTGCCAGCGCTGCGCGTCCCGCGCAGCCGGGATGGCGGCTTCCACCCAACCGTCCTGCCGCGCTACCAGCGACGGCAAGCGGCCGTCAACCAGCTCCTGCAGGACGTCTTCCTCGCCGGCGTGAGCACCCGCCGCGTCGGGGCGGTCGTCCAGCCCGTGTTGGGCGTGCGCTGGAGTGCGACGACGGTCTCGACCGTCACGAAGGCGTTGGGTACGGCCGTGGCGCAGTTCCAGCGGCGGCAGCTCCTCGATGAATACCAGGTGCTGTTCCTCGATGGGGTGCGGCAGTCAGTGAAGCACACCCTGGGCGCGACGAAGCGCGTGGTCTTGGTCGCCTACGGCATTACGGTCTTCGGGCGGCGGGAGTTGATCGGCTTTCGACAAGCCGCGAGCGAATCCCAGGCGGCGTGGGAGGCGTTCTTGAACGACCTGTACCGGCGCGGGCTGGAGGGCAAGGAGCTGCGGTTGGTCGTGACCGACGGCTGCCCCGGGCTCCATGCCGCCCTGGCCGTGGTCTATCCCTATGCTCGGCGGCAGCGCTGCTGGGTGCACAAGCTGCGCAACGTCGCCGCGAGGCTCCCGCGGACGATCCAAGCCGCGTGCCTCACGGAAGCCAAGACGCTCTATCAAGCGACGACGCGGCGGGAAGCCGTGGCCCGATTCCGCCGCTGGGAGCGGCACTGGCAGCCGCTCGCCCCGAAGGCGGTGGCGTGCGTGCGAGAGGATCTCGACGAACTGCTGGCGTTCCTGGATTGCCCGGCGTCGCAGCGCGTGATGCTGCGCACGACCAACGTCATCGAACGCTGCTTCCGGGAAATCCGGCGCCGGACGCGACCGATCGGCTGCTCACCAACAGCGCCAGCTGTGACCGCATCACCTATGCGGTGTTTCATCGCTTGAATACCCAGTGGCAGGAGAAACCGTTGAAGGCATTTACACAATTCACTTGACGCTACCGCAGTAGGCACGGCGAGTGGGTAGACGTGGGAACCGGACGTGGGACTCGCTAACACCGGACGCCAGACGTGGGTAGTGAGCCAGGATAGCTGGCAGACGGATGACGGTTGTCCCACGTCTGGCGTCCGTCTACGCCTACTGTCCTACGTCTGCCGCTTGAGGTTTCCCTGTACTCCGTCAGCCAGCTAGCCTCGCCCACTGTCCCCGTCTGCCTTCCAGAGAGGTTTACACGCCGCGTCCGTGCTACAATCTCGGTAGTTTGGCGCATATCATGATTCGGATACTCTGCTAAACGATGATTCTACTGCGTCGATTCTTCTTCGGGGTCTTTGTAGCGGCCTATCTGGTGCTCTGTCCGTTGACGATTCTCTACGCGCTCGGCTATCTCGTCAGGCCGGGGATGGAGCGCGGCATCGTCAAGACGGGCCTGGTCTATCTCGCTACCACACCTTCGGGTGCCACAGTCTACCTGGGACAGAAGCGATACACAGGCACGACGCCGGCGGTCCTGCGCGGGCTGCTGCCGGGGGAGTACTCCGTCCGGCTGGTGCTCAAGCACTATCGGCCGTGGGCAGGGATGGTCCGGGTGGTGGCCGAACGCGCGACGGTGCTGGATCGAGTGCTGTTACTGCCGGAGTCGCGGTCTCCTGAGGTCGTGGTAGCTGAGCCATCCGATGAGATCGTGTCGTTGGGTGAGGGTGAGGCGCTGCTGCTGGTGCGTGGGAGTCGGCTCGAAGATGTGGCGTGCTACCATAGGGTGGAGGGTGGCAGTCAGCCATTGCCGCTGCCGGATGCGTCGTGGCGTGAGGCGCGGGTGATGTCGTGGACGTTAGTGCCTGGCAGTGACGCGGCGATCGCGCGGGCGCGAGATACCAGCGGCAGCATCCGATATCTGCGGATCCGGCTCCGTGGCCGTCAACTGCAGGCGGATGATCTCAGCTCGTTCTTCGTCGGCCGTCGGCCTGACCGTATTGCCTGGGATCTCGATGATGCCGACCGGCTCTTTATCCTGCAGGATGGCGTGCTCGACCGCGTGGATCTGATGGCGAAGGCGATCTATCCCCGGATGGCGGAGCGGGTGCTCGGCTATGGCTGTGCGGATGGCGCGGTCTATGTCTTGACGGACGACTACTTGATTCGCCGGTTTGATCGCGATGGCACAGAGAAGGCGCGGTACTTTCTCGATCAGCCATTGCAGGTGTTGCTGGCCGGTCGGTCGGATGGGTGGCGGATCGTCCGGGTGTCGGATGATCTCTTTCTGCTATGGGGGGAGAGCGGGGAACTGTTCGTCACCAGGCCGCCGTACCGGTTGGCGGATGCCGGCATCGAGGGTGTGGAGCCGGATGTGAAGCGGGAGCGCGTGGCGTTCTGGCGAGGGGAGGAGGTCGGCGTGCTGGATGTCGTGGCGTCGGGTCGCCACGCCGAGCGTGACGATGCCGACACCGATATGACGGTGCGCTGGTGGCCCGATGCGGGCGAGTCCATCGAGCAGCTGGCGTGGGTGTACGACGGCTCCCACATCCTGCTGCGTCAGCGGGATCGCGTGGCGTTGATGGCGCTGGTCGGGCCTGAGCAGCCGGAGTGGCGGGAGCTGCTGCGGGTGAGGCGAGGCAGCCGGGTCGAGTATGTGGAGGCATCGGGTCTGGTCTACTATCTCGACGAGCGGTTGGGGCGTCTCTGCGCGTGGCCGTTGGTGGTCAGGTCGGAGGCGTCGATCGCACCGCTGCTGCGCTGGCCGGAGGAAGTGGTGGAGCGGGCGCGAGGACGGGAGTTGTGAGAGGTCATTTCTCGCCGAATCCGTCGGCTCCACACCAGCGGCGGTGGCAGCGGTGCTTCGAGATCGTGCCGGGGGCGATCAGCTGGTCGATTCTGGTCGGCATGGTGCTGCTGACGTTCTGGAAACCGCTGGCGGCGGCCGTGCTGATCATCGCGTTCGATCTCTACTGGCTGCTGCGATTGCTCTACATGACGATCTTCCTGGTGTTGTCGTACCTGTGGCTGGCGGTCGAGCGGTCGACGGACTGGATGGCGCGGCTACGGGAGCTGGATGGCGTGCTGGGTAACGGTGCGGTGGGAGCGATGCCTCTGCGGTGGCCGCAACGACTGTCGGCATGGCGACACCATCGTGCGCTCGATGCGTCTCAGCGTCATGGATCGTCCATCCGATCGGACGAGATTTATCATCTGGTAATTATCCCGGTGGCGAAGGAGACGCGGGAGGTGATCGAGCCGGGTCTCCAGAGCTTGGCGCATCAGCAGTTTCCGTCCTCGCGCATCCTGTTGGTGTTGGCGCTCGAGTCGCGGGCGAGTGACGCGGTGAAAGAGGGCGTCCAGCAGCTTCAACGGGCGTACCGACGGCATTTCCTCGACCTCCTCGTCATCACGCATCCTGATGGACTGCCCGGTGAAGCGCGCGTGAAGGGAGCCAATGCCACGTACGCCGCCCGAGCAGCCGCCGACTTCTTCGCAGCACGGGACGTAGCGTTCGACGCAGTCATCGCCTCCTGCTTTGACGCCGATACCGTCGTCAACCCAGACTATTGCGCCTGCCTGGCGTATCATTTCATGACATGTCCCGACCGGACGCGCGCCAGCTTCCAGCCGATCCCCGTTTATCACAACAACATCTGGCAGGCGCCGGCATTCTCGCGCGTCCTGGAGACCGGCGCCTCGTTCTTTCAGATGATCGAAGCGACCAATCCCGAGCATTTGGTGACGTTCTCCAGTCACAGCATGAGCTTTCGGGCGCTGGTCGATGCCGGCTACTGGCCGGTCGACATGATCTCCGACGATTCGGCGATCTTCTGGAAGGCGCTGCTGCGGTTTGATGGCGACTATCGGGTGGTGCCGATGTATGTCACGCTCTCCATGGATGCGGTGTCGGCCGGGTCATGGTGGCGGACGATCCGCAGCGTCTATCGGCAAAAACGGCGATGGGCGTGGGGGGTGGAGAATTTTCCGGTGGTGATGCGAGGGTTTCAGCGCAACCGCCATATTCCATGGACGCGCAAACTGCGGCACGGTTTCAAGCTGCTGGAGACGCACGTGTCATGGGCAACTTCGGCGTTTCTTCTGACGGTGATCGGTTGGTTGCCGGCACTCTTCGCCGGGCGCGAGTTCTCCAGCTCCGTCTTCTACTACAGCGCACCGCGCGTCACGGGCGTGATCTTCGGACTGTCTTCACTAGCGCTGGTGATCAGCATCGTGCTGAGTCTTGGGCTGCTACCGCCACCGCCGGTGCGCTATCCGTTGCTGCGGCGCATGGGGGTGGCGGTCGAGTGGCTGCTGGTGCCGCTGGTGGCGACGTTCTTGAGCGCGTTGCCAGCGCTCGACGCGCAGACGCGGCTGATGCTGGGGCGTCGGATGGAGTTTCAGGTGACGGAGAAGACGCGGCAGGCGTGAAGAATGAGAGCGTCCACGGTCCACAGTCGACAGTCTACCGTGGGTAGGCGCGGGACGTGTTTGGATATGTGACGAGCGTCCGCTGCTTGCCATCGGTTGTTCACGCTGTGGACGGTGGACGATAAGCGGTGGACGGTAGTTCGTTGCCTTGACCACCGTCGCTGCTGGTGCTAGTATACTTGCCACGAAACCCGTGCCTAAGTGCCTATGTTCCTCGTGCTCTGCCCGGATGGGCTTGTGCTTGGGTACATCAGTGTCTTGAAACACAAACGAGTTCACGCCAGCTCGAGGAACATAAGCACTTGAGCACACAGGCACGAAGTTGGGGTGTCATGTCTGAACGCTATCCGTTTGCAGAGATTGAGCCGAAGTGGCAGCAACGCTGGGAGGAGCAGGGGCTCTTCCGTGCTGAGAGTCATTCCGCCAAGCCGAAGTTCTACGTCCTCGATATGTTCCCGTATCCGTCGGGTGCCGGGCTGCACGTCGGCCACCCGGAGGGGTACACCGCCACCGATATCATCGCCCGCTACAAGCTGATGCGCGGCTTCAATGTGCTGCACCCGATAGGATGGGACGCGTTCGGGCTGCCGGCGGAGCAGTACGCGATCGAGACCGGCACGCATCCGTGCGAGACGACGCGCAAGAATATCGCCACGTTCAAGCGGCAGATTCAGCGGCTCGGCTTCGGCTATGACTGGAGTCGCGAGATCGACACGACCGATCCGCGTTATGTGCGCTGGACGCAATGGATCTTCCTGCAGCTGCACAAGCGGGAGCTGGCGTACACGGCGGAGGTGCCGGTCTGGTGGTGCGAGGGGTGTGGCACGGTGCTGGCGAATGAAGAGGTGCAGGACGGCAAGTGCGAGCGGAAGGGGCATCCGGTGGCGCGGCGGCCGATGCGGCAGTGGATGCTGAAGATCACGGCGTATGCCGACCGGTTGCTCGAGGATCTTGCGGGGCTCGATTGGCCGGAGCCGATCAAGGAGATGCAGCGTAACTGGATCGGCCGCAGCGAGGGGGCGGAGGTTGACTTTGCCGTGGTGGAGGGGACGGCGGCGGGCGAGAAGATCCGCGTCTTCACCACGCGCCCTGACACGCTCTTTGGCGCGACGTATCTGGTGCTGTCGCCGGAGCATCCGCTGGTGGAGCGGGTGACGGCGGCGGCGCAGAAGGCGGCAGTGGAGCGGTATCGGACGGAGGCGGCGCGCAAGAGTGAGCTGGAGCGGACGGATTTGGCGAAGATGAAGAGCGGTGTCTTCACCGGCAGCCATGCGGTGAATTCGGTGAACGGTGAGCGGGTGCCGATCTGGATCGCCGACTATGTCCTCGCCAGCTACGGTACCGGTGCGATCATGGCGGTGCCGGCGCATGATCAGCGCGACTTCGAGTTTGCGCGGCAGTACAGTCTGCCGATCCGTCCGGTGATCGTGCCGGAGGGCGCGCCGCTTGCCGAGCCGCTGGAGCAAGCGTTCGAGGCGGTGGGGCGAATGCACGACTCCGGCGCGTTCAGCGGGCTCCCGAGCGACGAAGGGAATCGGAAGATTACCGAGTGGCTGGCGGCGCGTGGTGCGGGGAAGCCGATGGTGAACTACAAGCTGCGTGATTGGCTCTTCAGCCGCCAGCGCTACTGGGGCGAGCCGATCCCGATCGTGCACTGTGGCAAGTGCGGCGCGGTGCCGCTGCCGGAGTCGGCGCTGCCACTGGAGCTGCCAGCGATGCAGGATTTCCGTCCGACGGGGACGGCGGAGCCACCGTCCTTCGACAAAGCTCAGGACGGCACCCTGAGTCCTTCGGCAGGCTCAAGATTATCGGGTACAGAATCCCGAGCCTCGTCGAGGGACAAAGTCGAACGGGCGCCGCTAGCGCGGGCGGCGGAGTGGGTGCGGACGACATGCCCGACGTGCGGCGGCGCAGCGCAGCGCGAGACGAACACGATGCCGCAGTGGGCCGGTTCCTGCTGGTACTACCTCCGCTATCTCGATGCGTCGAACGATCGGCAGGCGTGGGATCCGGCGATCGAGCGATATTGGATGCCGGTCGATCTCTACATTGGGGGCGCGGAGCATGCGGTGCTGCACCTCCTCTACTCCCGTTTCTGGCATAAGGTACTCTACGACTTGAAGCTGGTCTCGCGGCCGGAGCCGTTTCAGAAGCTGGTGAATCAAGGGATGATCCTCGGCGAAGACGGCGAGAAGATGTCGAAGTCGCGCGGCAACGTCGTCAATCCCGATGACGTGGTGGCGGAGCACGGGGCCGATGCGTTCCGGCTCTACGAGATGTTCATGGGGCCGCTTGAGGCGGTGAAGCCGTGGAGCGCGCGCAGCATCGTCGGCATCGACCGCTTCTTGCAGCGGGTGTGGGATGTGGGCGTGGCGGTAGCCGGAGTGTCATCGGGAGGTGCGGCGGAAGATGCCTCGCTACCTCCCCACGAAGTGTCCTCACTTCGTTGCGGTACTTCGCGGGGGCCCCATCCTCAGACATCACCTCTCACGCAGACTAGCTCACCGACTGATTCTGAGCTGACACGCAGCGTCCACGCGACGATCAAGAAGGTGACCGAAGATCTTGACGGGCTGCGGTTCAACACGGCGATCAGCTCGATGATGGTGCTCACCGGGGAGATTCAAGATCGAGCCACGAGCTACGAGCTACGAGACACGAGACACGAGGTTCGGAAATCAGATTCAGAGGGCGGAGGCCGAGAGCGAGAGGTACTTGGCTCGCGTCTCGAGTCTCGCGTCTCAAGTCTGGCGGTTGTGCGGTGGGCGGTCGAGACGCTGCTACAGCTGTTGGCGCCGATGGGGCCGCATATCGCCGAGGAGCTTTGGGAGCGGCTCGGGCATCGAGAGAGCATCTTCCGGCAGCCGTGGCCATCGTACGATGCGACGTTGCTACATAGCGACACCGTGGAGTTGGTCGTGCAGGTCAACGGTAAAGTCCGCTCGCGGGTGACCGTGCCGGTAGCGATCGGCGAGGAGGAGCTGCGGCAGTTGGTGTTTGGCGATGAGCAGGTGAAGCGTTGGCTCGACGGCAAGTCGGTGCGGCAGTTCGTCATCGTGCCGAAGCGTCTGGTCAACTTGGTGATCTGAGGCGTGCGCGACGGGGTGTGAATACTGTTTTGCTGCGATGGTGGGGTCTGACCTCACGCCGGGATGCTTGGCCTAGGTGGGAGGTCTGACCCCATCGGTGGCTTGAGGTGGAGCGGTTATGGACGGGCCGGGGATTTAGTGTCTGAGCTCATTCGGTTGGTGGGTGTGAAGCGGTCCGAGGTAATTGGTCAGAGCGTTGCATCGGCGGGGTCTGACCTCACGACGAGAAGTCTGGTTGACGCGAGAGGTCTGACCCCATTGGTTGTCTGGGGTGAAGCGGTAAGGATGGGCAGGGGGAGGGACGAACGGTGAGGCGCTGGAGCTGGATCGTGTTGCTGGTGATGCTGGTTGTCGGTGGGGCAGTGCCGGTGGCGCGGGCGGCAGAGGGTGAGATGAGTCCTGCGGAGGAGGCGGAGCTGCGGGCGTTGGAGTCGTACGCGGGGGCTGTCCGTCCGATCATGGTGCGCGTGCTGGCGATGGTGCGGGAGACCGGTCAGAAGATGGCGCAGCAGATGGAGACGTTGCCGGGGCCGGATGCCGGCATGGGGGGATTGGTGCAGAGCGTGATGGATGAGACGGGCGCCGTCTATCGCCTTGCGTTGTTCAATGCGTTGCTGGAGCGGATGTCGGTGCTGCCAGTACCGGTGAGCGCGCAGGCGGTACATCAGATGATTATGGACGGGATGTATCGGGCGCGGGCGGCGCTGGAGGCGTCGGCGCCGGCACCGGATGCGGCGGCATCGCAGGAGCCGGTGGATGCTGAGGTCATCGCGCGCGACGTGCAGACGACGTTTCAGCGGGCATCGTCGGATCTCTCCGATCGTCTCGCGAAGGCGGCGGCGTCTCCGTTGCCGATGACGCCCTCGTCGTCTGATGGTAGCATGGGGTTGTTGGATCGGCTGGCGGCGGAGCCGGAGCCAGTGCCGTCGCAAACGTTGGCCGAGTCCTCAACGCTGCCAGGAGTCGTGAGCCAGCTGCAGGCGGAGGCGGCTCCGGCGCAGGATGTGGCGCAGCAGTCGCAGAGTGTGACGGAGCAGGTGCACGAGGTGGCTCAGCGGACGGAAGGAGCGGCGCAATGATACGGTGGCGTGGTGTTGTGGCGATGACCGTGGTGGCGTGCTGGTGCGTTGGGGCGGGAGCGAGTGTCGGTGTGGCGCGCGCCGACGAGCCGGTGGTATCGGCGGAGCAGCGGCAGGTGATCCAGGCGTACAGCCAGTCGGTGCGGGTGCTGGTGCGCGAGACGATCGAGCTGCTGCGGAAGCCGGTGGTTAGCGATGTTGGCGCTGTGCGTCGGGAGCGGATTGGTCGGTTGGAGGAGTTGTTGCGTCAGGTGTCATCGATGGCGGTGCCGGAGCCGGTGCGGGAGAGTCACGATCTGATCGTCGGCGTGTTGAACGAGGCGCGCATGGGGCTGGAGATTTTGGGGGAGCCGTGGGCCGATGCTGAGATCGCTGATATCGTTGAGGATATTCACGGCGCAGCGGTGCAGGCGTTGTGGCAGGTAGAGATGGTGGCGGTGGGAAAGATGACGCCTGAGGCGGAGATGGAGATCGAGCAGGATCTGGGGTTGGTGGGTGTGGCGGGTGAGGAGCACGAGATGGCGCCCGGCGTTGCGGAGACACTGGGGCAGTGAGAGGCACATCGGTCGCGCGTCGGACATCGTACGTTGGAGCAGAGTGGTCGCGCGTCGGACGTCGAACATCGTATGTTGTGAGCGTTACGATTGGTTTCTTGTTTCTTACAATCTCCGATCTGCGACATGCAACCTTTGCCAACGCCGATGAGCCGAGTCTTGGTGTTGTTGTCTCGACGTCGGGAGTGGAGCAGCAGCGGTATGTGAGTCGGGTGCAGCCGTTGTTGGTGGAGGCGATGCTGATCGTGCGGCAGCCGGTGGGGGATGGGCGCGATCGGGCGCCGGATCAGCAGGGGCAGCTGGCGGCGTTGGGGGGTGTGTTGGAACGCGCCGAAGCGGTGGAGCCGCCAACGCCGGTCGTGCAGGTGCATCGGTTGATCGTGCGGGGGTTGCAGCGGTTGCGGTCGGCGCTTCGGCTGCAGCTCGACGGTGCCGGTGAGCAGGCGGAGCGCGCGATGGCGGAGGGGCAGCAGCTGTTGACTGAGGCGACGATGGGGTTGCAGGGGGTTGCGCTGTCGGTGAGTACCGCGGTGGACGGAACAGGCGGGGGATCGGAGTAGTGGATCATGGTGCCGTTGACACCGCAGGAGCGGCGGGTGGCGCTGTTTGTTGTGGGGGCGGCAATCGTCGGGGCGTTGGTCATCGGGTATCAGCGGACGATCGGCGCCCGGCAGCCGTTGGTGATGTCGCAGCAGGCCGCATCGTGGGAGGCGGCAGCCGAGCGAGTTGAGCCGACGCAGCCGCTGTCGATCAACCGGGCGAGCGAGCGGGAGTTGGCGCGGCTGCCGGGGATCGGGCCATCGCTGGCGGCGCGGATCGTGGCGGATCGTGAGGAGCATGGCTCGTTCTTGCGCGTTGAAGATCTGGAGCGCGTTCGCGGGATTGGTCCGAAGCTCGTTGAGCGGCTGCGAGCCCGCGTGACGGTGGAGTGACGATGTGTAAAGTGTAACGTGTAAGGTGTCAGGGAAGGGTCTGGAAGAGCGTGCGGTGCATGACACGTGACTCTTTACACCTGACACAAGCGTCAGGTGGGATGCGTGACGCAGTTGACGGCGGGGGGAAGCTGAGCTAACAGACGGATCATCAGTCAATCATCTCAAGAGGTCGCGCGCCGCTGGGCGGCGTGGCGCTCGCAGGGGCGGCGGGGATTGGGATCGGAACGACGATCTCAATCCCCGTTGTCGTCTCCGGAGGGGTCGGCGCGATCGCGGCGTCGTGTAGATCGATAACCAGACCTCGGATCCACGATGCGCTTCTCTCTAGCACGGTGTACATCCCGCACAATAGAGGCAGATTCGTCAAGTTTCTGCTCATGGCTACGTTATCACCAACATAGCAAATGGTTAAGCACGTAGCGAGCTAAAGCACTACATCATTTTCTGTGTGGGGTTCACGTTGGGGATGTTACAGGGCCGAGCAAGGGCAACAGGCTAGATCGAGTCTGCCATGCTACGTTAGGCGTTCGAGGCTCCATTGGCTGCGACCGCCGGACCTGATCTGCCGAAAGCGCCATACCATAAGACCTCACCAGTCGGATTCAAAACCACGTCGCGCACCATCCGATGCGAGCAGTGGGTCAAACTGAGCACTTTGTCAGCACAAACCAGATGCGCCATCGCCAATCTGGCGCATCAAGCGGTTCAGGTATTCTGGAACACGTTGTGATCCAATAGCTTGCAAATCACTTGGCTGAAGAGTTTTTTCTCTCTACCACTGTCAATCCCTCGAAGAATATGGCATACTTATTTTGTTACTTTAAAATCGACACAGTGTACATCCGATGAGTCACTTACGACACAGGTCTAGTCTGAGGATCTTCTATCGAGGTCTAGTAACTGGTCTGGTGATGTTGCTCTGCTTACCACCGCCAGACCTCCTTGCTGCTTCCTCCAGTCGCTCCATCTTCTCCAACCGGCAAGCTGGACATGCCACCATCCAGCAGCGCAACCTCCGCGAGCTGGAAGCCAAGCAGGGGATGTTAAAGCAGAGGACGGGAGACAAGGAGCAGGGGACCAATTCATTCACCGTCCATAGTCCATCGTCCACCGAGAAACCCAAACTGCTGAACCTGGCGAGTCTCCAAGACCTCTCGGCGATTGCGATTCCGTCTGATGATGGTCAAGTGTTGGAAGTTTGGACGCCTGCTACATCAGAACAGGGCGCTCATCCAACCGTCATTCTCCTCCAAGACCTTCATACTCAACCTGACGCACAGTTAGCCGAGGGGCGGATCCTGCAGCATCTCTACAAGATGTATAACGTGCGTGCCGTCGCAATGGAGGGAGCGACCGGACCGCTCGATCTAGCCTTCTTCCAGTGGTTCCCGAAAGATGCGCAGGTGCGGGAGCTGTTGGCCAACACCTTCTTGAGCGTGGGGGAGATGACGGGGCCGGAGTACCAGATCGTCACCCAACGGTTACCACTGGCTCTCTATGGTATCGAAGAGGAGGCGCTGCATACTGCCAACGGCGAGGCATTCGTGCAGGTCTTGGATGCCGCGCCTCCAGCGCAAGCTGCGCTGACCCAGCTCCAGCAAGCGCTCGATGCGCTCAAGCCCGAACTCTACCCTCAGACACTGCAGGGCTTCGAGCAGCAGGCCCAGGGGTTTCAGCAGGGGCAGATGCCACTGCCGGACTACGTGGCCCAGCTTTTGGCTCACGCGCAACAGCAGCAGGTGGATGCGGCTGCCGTTGCTCCCAATCTCCAGCGGCTGGTGCAGCTCCAACAGCAAGAGGCTACCTTTGATCGGTCGCAGCTAGAGCCGCAGTTTCAACAACTGCTGGCTGTTCTCGCTGAGCGGCACTCGTCCGATGGGTTCTCGACTCGCTCCGCTCGCTCGAACCAGAACGAGATTGGTTCTGCTTCGAGCGAAGGGACCGCAGGCCCCGGAGTCGAGAAGTCACCGCAGACGACACAGGGCCGCGGCGGCACGGATACGCTGCGTGGCGACTTGGACACGTTGCTGGGACAGTTCCAGGCGCAACAGCTCGCCCCGGCCCGGTTCTACCCTCAACTGCTGGCATTGGCCCAGCAGGCGGGCATGGAGGTCGCCGTCTACCCTGCGCTCACCGCCTTAGCCGCGTACCTTCAAACATCCGCCCAGCTCCAGCAGCACCGGATCCTGCCGGAGTTGGAGGCGCTGCAGCTGGTGGTCGCGGAAGCCATGGCGGGCTCTGCCGATGCCAGGATGCTCGTCCAGCTCTCGCACCGCGCCCGGGTGCTCCACGATTTCTTCGCCCTCAAGCTGACGCCGGATCAACTGGCTGAGTACGAGCACCACCGGCAGGAGTTCACCGGTCGGACGTTCCTCGATTTTCTCGATAAGCAGTCGCTTCGCCACGGCCTCATCGGGTTCTCGACTCGTCCCTCTCCTGCGCTCGGGACTCGCTCGAACGAGAACCGGACTGGTTTTACTTCGAGCGAAGTGATCCGCCACCGATCTTTGGCGGAGAACGTAGTCGAGAAGCTCCCGCTCGATGCGGTGATCGATGCCCGGCTACCGCTGGTCGAGCAGTTTTACGCGTTGGCCCACCAGCGCGACCGGGTGTTGCTGAACAACACGCTGCGGTGGCTCGAAGATCGTGAAGCGCACCTCGTGAAGCGTGAAGCGTCTCGAGACCGTGGCGCTGGGAGCGTGCCGCGTGGCGCGTCCGACACGCCGACAGTCGCGGCCGCCCACCGTGCCACGCCGACCTCGTATGACGTACGACGCACGACGCACCACGGCCGCAGGCCGTGGTGCTTGTGGCCGGTGGCTTCCACACCCCCGGTATCACCGCCCAACTCCGCGAACGCCAGATTCCCTATGTTGTCATCACCCCGGCCGCCTCGGGAGAGCTGGACGAAGCGCGCTACCAGCGCTTGGTTCGCGGCGAGACCGCTCTGCTTGGTGAACTTCTAGCAGTCGCCAAGACGCAGTACGCACAGCTCCAGCGTCGTTCGCAGGTGGCGAGCCTCCAGTCTGGTTTCAAGCCGAGAAGCGAATCGATTTTGGCGAACGTGCCCATGTGGGTATTTCTCGCGATCGGGCTCGGGGTGCTCTTTACCATGGGTGCTTCTGACGCTGCAGAATTGCAGAAGGCGACACTCTCGATCGATCTCGTGACTGAGCGGCTTGGACAGCTCCAGGCATCTCCCAGTGTCGATGTCGAGGGATTGAAGGCTTACGTGAAGATGGTCATTGAGCAGCTCAAGGCACTCAAGCCACTTGGAGAGGGCATCAAGGTCAGTATCAGTGGAGAGCAGTTGAATGTATTGATCGCGAAGATCTTTGAGGCAGCACACAACAACATGCCGATTGATGCGTTCAAGGATGGTGTCCGCGAGCTCCTCGGTTTGACTCACTCTCTTGTTGGCGCTGAGCAGTCGGCGGCCGGTATCGTCAGTCGCCTCGTTGCAACGGAGGCTGACACGGCGCAGGCCGGAGAGACAGCCAGTACCATCGCTGGGCTGATTGGAACGATTGGGGTGACCAAAGATAGATCGAAGATGGTCGGTGAGACCACACCAGATGGAGCGTCTCATCAGAATGATGCCGTTGTTCAAGAGGGTGCCCGGACGACGCCCTTCATCCACGACCGCCTGGGCGCCCCCACCACCCCCAGCGACCTGCCGCCGGTGATCGGGGACGCGCTCCCGCCGGCGGTCTGGGAGCCGGTGCTGGCCGCCCTCGGCGCCCGGCACCCCACCCTCGCCGCCCAGGCCCGCCAACAGGTGGTGGGGGCGCACTACGCCCTGCTGCCCAACGGCGCCGCCGGCCTCGTCCCCGCCCCAGGCGGGGTGCGGTTCCTCTGTGACGACACGTACGCCACCCTGCCGGCGGGGGTCACGGAGGATGATCGGACCGCGTTCCTCACCCTGCACCTGGTCCATGAGCTCACGGAACTGGGCTTGGCCCCCGCGCCCACCGAGACCCTCACCCCCGAGCTTCATCGGGAGGTGGTCGCCACGCTCGCCCAGGCCGCCGCCTACCGCCGGCTCGATCCGGCGACCCATCAGCGGCTCCAGGCCGCCGCCGCGGCCCTCGATGCCCAGGCCGCGGAACCGGCCGACCGTTGGGCCGCGGTCCTGGCGTTCTACGAGACCCTCGATCCTACCACCCTCTGGACCCCGGCCACCGCCCAAGCGGTCGCCACCTGGCTGCAAGGGCGCTACGCGGGCTTTGCCCCCACGGCCTACAACCCGGCGGTGGTGGCGGGGTGGTTCCCGCAGGCACAGGGGTGGGTGGGGACGGTGGAGGACGCGGAAAGCGTCGCAACCAGTCGCAAAAGAAGTGTCGTAGATTCTAGGACAGATCTCCATCGTGCGTTGAAGCGAGCTTGGCAGTTCTCTTATGGTGCGAACTTTGATGTTGTTGTCGGCTCCCCAGAGATACAACGTCCGACTATGGTGTTATTTCCAGGGTCCGGGAATCGGTGGCAGCTTCATATTCCAGATACATTGTTGCCAGGCCAGGTATTGCGAGATGTGCTGACCCTGGCGGAGCAGGGGCTTCTGGGGGGGCCGCCCGGCTGTTTCAGTCTGGCAGAGTTAAGAGAAACACTAGCGGGCGAGTCAGATGTCGTGATGAACGAGACGATCGAGTTTGTGTTGTTTCACGAATGGAAGGAGTATGAATATGAGGACATCGACCGGATGGGTTTTAGTCGCTACCGTGCCTACTACTCGCCACGGGTGGTTCGCGAAGACCCGGCTTTTGGCACTACCGGAAAGCCCAGCTATTCTTTGACCCTCGTGGACTATGCGAAACAGGGAACATCGGAGGAGCAAGTTCTCCGTCGCGGTATTACCACGCCGGTCGAGCTGCTTGAAGCGTTGCATAAGGGATTGTCGGAGCGCGGTGCGACAACGACACCCGGCGGGCAAGCTGTGCTCGAGCAGATCAGTCGCAGGATAGCTGACGTCAAACAACAGAGAATTGAGAGACAGCATCGGCAGGATTTGGTCCGCCGCTTGGCGCGAGCACCGTACCCTCTTGCTGGACAACATGTGGAGGTGGTCAACGATGCGGTGCATGTCACGTTCATGGATCCGAGACCCGGGCGGAACACGATGCACTTGCTGGTGATCCAGTACGCGACGGACGGCCAAACGATCCTGCGTATCTACCTTGACGTTCATGAGCCGTACATGGGGAGTGAACCGGTGTGGTTCGTCAAAGAGGAGTTTTTCTCATCCTCCACATGGGAGTCGATTGCTCGTCAGCAGTCGCTGCCGCTAAATCCTGTGAAGGGGCTTATGTTGACTGACAAGGGATTGCTGCTTGTCGTTGATAACGGAGCGTTAGCGGCTTTCACGGAGTTGCTTGGCGGGAGCACGGGGAGCGCATTTGCGGTGCATGGACTAGGGTGGGCGGTTGTCGATGAGTCGTACGTACTCACAGGTATGCAAGACGGTGGGTCAGAGTTGAGCCGGTGGTTTGCGTCGGCTTCGCAGCCGGCCGAGAATACGCCGGAAGCTTTGACGGAAGAAGCGATGCGCTTTGTGGGGCGGCGGCGGTATGGTGGTCAGTATCTGGCGAATGGCAACTATTCGTACTGTTCGCTCCTGGCAACGTCCGATGAGCGGACTGATGATCGTCAGCCATACACGTATGGATTTTACATGATCCAGCACACCCTTGAGGCGCAGTGGTCGCCTGAACAGACTGGTAGCGACTCCATGGACGTCACCAGCCTCAAGCTTGTCAGACGGAGCGGCTCGGATCCCATGCCATTCGGCGAACGCAGCGGGTTGAGCGATCCCGTGGTATTTCTCACGGCGGTGCTGGAGTCGATGGATGCCAACCACGTTCCTCTCCAGGATTGGGAGCGACGGGATCTCGAAGAGAAGATCGCCGAGTTTCGGCGACGCATGGCAGAGTCGGCGGCTGCCCAACGTTCCACGCAGGCGCCGATGATCGATGAGATGCGAGGGCTGAGCGATCTCTGGCGCAATACCAACGTCGGGCCGAATCTTACGAACAGGCAGCTTGCGGCGGATGCGGGGGGCTACGTCAACGTCATCGCGAACAACGATGGGAGTGGGTGGAATGTCGCGTGCTCGGATGGACTGGTCATTTCTTGGAGCGGGGCGGAGGGATTGATCACTGGCTCCTGTCGAGAATCGGGAGAGTTCCGTATTGGTTCACCGGGCGATCCGCTCATTCGCTTCTGGGATGACGCCAGCATGAGGGGGGTGTATCTGGTGCTGGCGGATCCGATCGTGCAAAGCATGCCTCCAGATCTGAACAGGGATCGGCAGATTGGAGTCGAGTGGAATCTTCGTATCCTCTCTGAGTCAGAGTACCGAACGCTCGTCTCGGCATATCAATCGCTCACCCCAATCCCCCTCATACCCGAGCCGACCGCTCGCGCCCACCGCTTCCCGAAGGTCATCAAAGGCCAGGACAGCTGGGCGGTCCTGGCGCGCCACCTGCGGGAGGATGCCGGCATCGAGGATGAGGACCGAATCACGCAGATCCTGACACGCGGCGGGATTTGGACGGACCGCGCGACCGGTGAGATGCACGAGGAGGACGAGCGGGTGCTGGCCGCCCTGGCTACCGGCCTGACGGAGCTCCTGGGTCGCGAGGTGACCGTGGCCGACTACCGTGCGGCTGTCCGGGTGGAGGAACTGATGCATGCGCGGTTGCCGGACGTCCAGATCCAGCAGGCACAAACGCAGCTGCAGCAGGCGTTGGGGGAGGCGGACTACCAGCAGATGCTGGCGGGTATCCGGCGGATGTACGGTTACGACGAGACCACCGCGGAGCTGGAGTTGGTCGAGGAGGCGATTGCCAAGACTCCCTTTGAGCAGCGGCTTGGCAATCCACTACGTCTGCTCAATGCCCAGGGTGAAGTAGTGGAAGTTGATCCTCGTGCAGCGAGAGTCATTGATGCTGCAGTCAAGGAAGCCTTGGGTGATGAGAAGCAGACGACCAAAACGTTCGCCACGAATACTGCAACGGGCGGGACGAAGTTGATCCCGTACGCGGCGCAGATGACGGGCATCACGGCGGGGATCGCGGCGCAGACGTTGCTGGAGGCCAAAGGTGCGTGGGAATGGAAGAAGCTGGTGGCGCTCTTGACGGATCGAGCGGGGTTTGGGCGTGCGGCGGTGATCGTAGATGGCGATCTGACGGTAGGCGCTCAGCAGAGGGCGATGCTAGTGTTAAAGGGCGTGCCTGTTGATCAGCTGAAGACTCCCGACGACGCCAAGCAGCTCTTCGAGGTGGAGGGTCATGGCCTCGTCCTCTTCGGCCAGCGGCCCAGCGGGATGGAGTGGTTGGGAGAAGACCTGGTTATTGACGTGGCTTCCGACCATGTGTTGTTCGACGCGTTGTTCAACCAGCTGCTGCCGAATGGCGCCTTCCTAACTCGCTTCGACACCTACGAGGAACTCCAACGCACCCTTCTTGCTGCCCAGCAGCGGGCGTAAGGCGGCGTGTTCGATAGTCGTTCTGGTGGAGTGTGTGCGGGACAGGCACGTCGGGCCAAGCGTTCACTGAAGGAAAGCGTAGGTGCGTAGTTGAGATGTTATACTATCGGTAGATGAGGGTACTACAACCAACCCGGAGGAGCTGATGTTCGACCGCATCACGTTTGATCCACAGATCATGGGAGGACGCGCGTGTGTTCGGGGGATGCGCGTCCCGGTAGCCGTTATTGTTGGGCAGATCGCGCACGGAGCCACGGTTGAAGAGATCTTGCGGGACTACCCCGACCTGACGCGAGAGGATGTCCAACAAGCGATGGAATACGCAGCGTGGCTGACGCACGAGCAAGTGCAGACGGTTTAACATCGCGTATGCGCTTTCTGGCCGACATGGGAGTGGCGGATCGGGTTGCGGAGTGGCTGCGTGGTCAAGGGCATGATGTGTCCACCTTCGAGAGCAGGGACTACACCGCCTGCCAGATCGTGATATCTTCGCCAAGGCGTTAGCTGAGCAACGGGTGATCCTGACGTTCGATCTTGATTTCGGCGAGATCGTCGCCTTGGCCGGTGGGCGCAAGATCGGCGTGATTCTCTTTCGGCTTCACAATACCCGAACACCGCATGTGATTGACCGGTTGACTGCGGTGCTGGCAGATTCGAAGGCAGCGTTGGTGCAGGGAGCCGTGGTGGTGGTTGAGGAGACACGACATCGGGTACGGCTGCTGCCGATTGGGCGCGTGGCAGATGCGTGAGGTGGTAAGGCAGCGGGCATGCCCGGGGGTATCTACGCATTCCGTCGATTGTGGTACATTCCGTCGTGCTAGAAGTGTGTGTGCAGGGGGCTGTTATCCATGGTGTGTCCAGGGTCAGTCAGTGAGGTCGTGGAGGAGGTCGTGCGGCGCATCGTGAGGTGGGCGCACCCGCAGCGGATTGTGCTGTTCGGTTCGTACAGTTGAGGCACCGCTGCGGGGGATAGCGATGTGGATTTGTTAGTCGTGATGCCGTTGGACGGGTCACGTCGTCAGAAGGCAATCGAGATTGATCGGGCGCTGATCGGGGTCAACCTGCCGGTGGATGTCGTGGTGGTCACGCCGGAAGAGGTGGAGCGGAATCGGCAGCGCCTTGGTACGATTATCCGTCCGGCGATGCGGGAAGGGCGCGTGCTGTATGAACAGGCCTCGTGATGATGGGGAGGGCGCTCGTGGCTGGGTGGAGAAGGCGGAGCACGATCTCCGGAACGCCGTGCATACGCTGGAGCTGGGGCAGGATTGTCCCTTCGATACGGTCTGTTTTCACGCGCAGCAATGCGTCAAAAGTACCTCAAGGCATTACTGATTTTCCACGGGGTGGATTTTCCCAGGACGCATGATGTGCGGCTCCTGATGCAGTTGGCGACGGCACGGCGCGATCTGGATGTTGAGATTGATGACGTGTTGGTACTGAATCGTTATACGGTTGAGGCGCGGTACCCCGGTGACAGGGAGCCGATCACAGGTACGGATGCTGAAGCGGCGGTCGCCATTGCCCAGCAGGTGCGGTCAGCGTGCCGAGCGGCGCTTCCGGCATCGGTACTTGGTCGGGAGCAAGGGAAGTAAATATGCAACTGGTGAGCCGGTGACCGGCAGAAACGGCGGGGGGAAGCTGAGCTAGGCAACGGATAATCTCTTAGTCACATCACGAGGGCGCACGCCGCTGGGCGGCGTGGCGATCGCAGGGGCGGCGGGGATTGGGATCGGAACGACGATCTCAATCCCCGTTGTCGTCTCCGGAGGGGTCGGCGCGATCGCGGTTGCCATCGGCTGGTGGGTGGCGCGACGGTGGCCGCGGATGACGAGCGCGTTCCTTCTGTTGGCGGCGTTTTGCTGTGGCGCGCTCCGAGTGAGCATCGCGCAGCGATTACCGTTGGAGCATATCGTCCATGGCGTGAGTGAGACGCCGCAGCCGGTGACGTTGGTCGGCTGGATCAGCGCCGATCCGCAGTGGGAGCCGTCGGCCTGGGGGACGGAGCGGCTAACGACGCTGCTGCGCGTGGAGGCGGTGCGTGAGCCCAGAGCTCGGTGGCGGCACGTCGAGGGCACCGTGGCGCTGACGATCAGCTCCGCGCAATCGACCGTCCGGTACGGCGATCGCCTCGTGGTACACGGCCGGTGGTCCCGCCCTCCCCCGGCGACGAACCCTGGCCAGTTCGATCCACGTGCGTACTGGACATGTCAGGGCGTGACGGCGATGCTGCGCGCCCGCGATCGCAACGGCGTGTTGCTCGACGACCGCCAGGGTCACACGTTCTGGCGCCGAGTGTTCCGGCTCAAAGCTCGCATCCGCCGGCTCTTCCACCGTCACACCACGCCGCCGCAGAGCGAGTTGCTGGACGCGCTGCTCTTGGGCGGCCGCGTCAATCTCCCGCCGTCGATCCGCGACGCCTTCCTCAAGACCGGCACGGTGCATATCCTAGCCGTCAGCGGGTTGAACGTGGCGCCGCTGGCGCTCGTCATCGGCATGGCGTTGCTCTGCTGCCGTGTGCCACGTCGGCTCCGCTACGGCGCCACGGTGCTGCTGCTCGTCGGCTATGCGATCATGACCGGCGCCAGGCCGTCGATCGTCCGATCGGTCATCATGATCAACCTCTACCTCATCGGCGTCATCATCGAGCGCGAGTCGTCCATCGGCAACGCGCTGGCGGTGGCGGCAATCGCGATGCTGGCGTGGCGTCCGCAGACGCTGTTCGATACCGGCTTCGTGCTGTCGTTCGGCTCGTTTTTGTCGATCGTGCTACTGGCGCCGGTGATCAGCGGGGCGCGGCCGGAGCCGTCGGAGCTCGATCGGTTGGGGGCGAAGCTGTCGCCGTGGGAGGCACGGCGGCTGCGATGGGGGCGGGCGGTATGGGATGCGGCGGCGGTGTCGCTGGCGGCGTGGGCGGGACTGCTGCCGATCATCGCCCGATACTTTTCGTTGATCACGCCGATCGCGCTGATCGCCAATCTGGCGATTGTGCCGTTGGTGCCGCTGGCGCTGGCGCTCGGGTGTACCGTCGTGGTTGCCGGAACGTTGGCGCCATGGCTCGGCGCGCTCTTCGGCGCGGCGACCGATCTGACGTTGGCGGTGCTCATCAAGCTTGCGATGATGTTGGCATCGGTGCCTGGCGCATGGCTGACCGTGCCGACACCACCGCTGTGGCTGGTGATCAGCTATTATGCCGGGCTCGGTGGCTGGCTCTGCTTCCGCCAGCGGCGGCGAGCCGTGGCGATCAGCGCGATCGGCGTGGTCGTGGTGTCGGCAGCGCTCTGCGTGACCGGATGGCATCAGCTTCGGCCGCCGGCGCTCCGCATTGATGTACTGCATCTGCGGCACGGTGATGCGGCGCTGGTGCGATGTCCGGATGGGCGCGTCGTGCTGATCGATGGTGGCGCGATGGGTGAGGAGCGCCGGGTGGTGGAGCCGGCGCTGCGGGCGTTGGGCGTGCGGCGCCTCGATGCCGTGGTGGTGACGGCGACGACGCCCGATCGTATCGGCGGATTGCCGCATTTGCTCGATCGGTTCCCTGTGGAGCAAATCTACGAGGTGGCGCAGGATGAAGGTATCGACGCGGCATCGGGGAACTATCGGCGCTATGAACGCTCGGTTGCCCGGCATGGGGTGTCGCGCCTGCCGTTGCGAGCGGGTGATCGGTTGGCGTTTGGTCGGGCAACGATCGAAGCGTTACGTCATCCGGCGTCCGGGGAGGTCACGGTGTTGCAGCTTCGGTATGGTGAGACATCCGTTCTGTGTCTGGCCGACGTTGCCGGTCGTTCGGTGGATCGGTGGGTTGTTGATACGATCAAGCCAGATCTTGTGCTTCGGCGTCATGTCGATCCTTCCGGTGTCGGGCGTCGTGAACGGGCGGTGGATGTTGTCGAGCAGCGTGGGCGGCGGCTGTACCGAACATCGGAGGACGGCGCCGTGTCGATCTGGACGGACGGCGAGCGCGTCCGCAGCCGCAGCTTCCGCGGAGGTTGCTGGCGGGAACAGCAAGGGACGCAAGACGTAGGCAGTAGGCGAGACCAGTCGGCAGACGGAGGGTAGCGGGCATAGCCGGTCGGTGGACGTAGGGTGTGATGAGCGCCGGAAGGAAGACGTAGATAGCTAGCGATGATAGTTAGCAGATGGGCGATGGCCGTCATCCGTCTGCACACTTCCTCGGTTAGCTATTCACGTCTGACGTCCGATTATCTCGCGTCCTTCCGTCTGCTGGCTAGCTCGGCTCACGAGCTACGTCTTGCGTCCGGTGTAGGCGAGGCGCATAATGGCGACGGTTAGGAGTTGCAGTGACGGTGAAGATATACACGAAAACGGGTGACAAGGGAGAGACGGGGCTGATCGGCGGGGTGCGCGTTAGCAAGGCGCATATCCGCGTCGAAGCGTATGGTTCCATCGATGAGACGAACGCGCTCCTCGGCGTCGCGCGGGCGCTGAAGGCGCCGTCGTGGCTTGATCGGATACTGGAGCCGATCCAGCACGATCTCTTCGTGCTCGGTGCCGAGCTGGCGGCGCCGTCGTCCACGCGGCGAGCGCCTGGCGCTGTGGCGGGCGTGACGGTGGATGACGTGGCGCGGCTGGAGCGGTGGATTGATCAATGTGAGGAAGAGCTGGAGCCGCTGCGGCAATTTGTGCTGCCGGGCGGCAGTCTGATGGCGGCGCGCCTGCATCATGCGCGCACAGTCTGCCGTCGTGCGGAACGGGCGGTGGTGGCGCTCGCCGCGCGCGAGCCGGTCGGAGAGCAAGTCGTGCCGTATCTCAACCGGTTGGCTGATCTCCTCTTTGTGCTGGCGCGCCTGGCCAACCGCCGTGCTCGCGTCCGCGAGATCACTTGGCCCGGCCAGCGGGGCTTGGCGCGTGATCGTGGAGACGCAAGAGTCGGACAGCCAGCGCGGCTGGGCATCGGACGTAGGATGTGAGAAACCGGACGTTAGGCGTGGGCAGTCTGCTGTAAAAGTCGGCAGACGTGGGATGGTCGTTAGACGTCTGCACACGGTTCCGGCCTACTGCCTACGTCTGATGACGTCCGATTGTCTCACGTCGTACGTCTGGTTCTCACGTCCGTGTTGACTCAGAATAAAACCTTACCGGGAGCTGGAATCGTTGCCTCAGAATGTGCCTTACCAGGTCCAACGAGTTGGTGAATCGCCCGAATCTTGCGGTCCATGGCCGCCCGCAACTGGAACG
>Ga0247727_10006179_pt1 | contig 23697 bp, 21 predicted proteins | sample WisWelCaveWW1625_FD_202498 | JGI IMG/M metagenome (GOLD analysis project Ga0247727, IMG submission 202498) | Biofilm microbial communities from Wishing Well Cave, Virginia, United States - WW16-25 | ecosystem: Environmental > Aquatic > Deep subsurface > Groundwater > Cave microbial mat | place...
CTGTTAGCCCCAAGTAGAAATGTCACGTATTTGACAAAGTAGAAATGTCCCCGCCGCGCGCGGCGGGGACATTTCTACTTTTTTTTGAGAGCGGGGTGGTAAAGCCTTTGCGCCAGGGAGGATCGGGAGCAGGCATAGTAGGTGTGCGTGGCAAAAGGAGGGCATGGTGCAGGTCTTTGGCCAAGACGACCTGGGCTTGTTGGGTCTGAGGCTGATAGAGGGTGTAGGATAAAGCTTGCCCGTTGTACCAAATGGAGATTTCATTGTTGGCATTAACACAGACCTTGACCTGGGCGTTACGGAGGGCATAGGTGGGGCATGTGGTTTGAATTTGGTAGAGGGTATTTTGGAATTGCAGGGTGAGGTTCTTGGAGAGTGAACGAGTCTCCTGCCAAGTCAGGATGTGTGCGAGGTCATCCTTGGGGGTCAGAGGGCGATGGGCATCGACGGTGCTGCGTGGTTCTTCGCCAAAGCGCTGATTGAAGTCCGGGATAAATTCCGGTAAATAGGCATTGCCCGCTTCACGATTGGCAATGCCACGCAAACGCATTTCCTTGGGCAGACGATCTTGCAGGGTTTGGATGACCCGTTCGACGCGTCCCTTGGCTTGGGGCGTGTTGGCGCAGATGATTTGAATATCCAATTCCTGCATGGCGCGTCCAAACTGCGTGATGGCTTCCCCTGTGCCTGCACTGCGCTGATTGACCCGAAAGATGCCGTGTTTGTCGCTGTAGAAGGCAACTGGCTTGCCATACTGCCGGAAATAACCTTCCGCCGCCTGGGCATAGTGGAGGAAGCTTTCACAGTCGACGAACCGCAATTGGAGCAGTTTGCCAGTGGCATCGTCGATGAAGACCAGCAGGACGCAGGCTTCAGCTCGTCCTTCAAACCAATCGTGCGGGGAGCCGTCTATTTGCACCAACTCCCCAAAACAGGCACGCCGCTCACGCAGTTGATGAACCACCACTTTCTTTGCTTTGCGGGCTTTCCACAACTGCTCTGCGATCATGAGTTTCCGCACACTTTCCTTCGAGAGCTTGAGTTTTTCCTTCTCCACCAGTTTCTCGTGCGCCAGGGTCGGTCCAAATCCCTGATATTTTCTCTTCAACAGATCCAGTGCTTTTCGCTTGATCTCGTCCGCTAAACAGTTGTTGCTCTTACACCCGCGTTGTTTCGAGACCAAGCCCGCAGCTCCCTGTCTGCGATACGCCTTCAACAGCCGTTTGATCTGCCGCGTACTCAAATTCAGGATCGTCCCAGCTTCTGCCTGGCTCAGCTGTTTCTTCGACAACCTTTGCATCACTTCCAGTCTGCTGATTTCTTTACCGCTCATTTCCAGTTTTGTCTCCAATTTTCCTGTCCTCCGAAGGGGACATTCTATCTTTGCTCAATCGGGACATTTCTACTTTGCCCTAACATACTACACCAATCCCTTGACTTATTGCCGAATAAGCCTATAATCGGGCGAAATACCCGAAGCCAGAATGAATCCAATTTTCAGCCTCTCCCTTATTGTCATCCTTATTGCGGTCCTTATCATTAAGAATCAATTTTCGGTTAGGATGGCAACGGTGAGAATGAAATAACACACACCTTCGTAAGTGCAAAGAGCCGCCCTAACCACGGGCGGCTTTTTTTATATCAATTATCAATGAGGAGTTTATGACCGATCTAAAAAAGAACAGCCACGCAATTACAACAGGACCGAATCGCGCTCCCGCGCGTTCGATGCTCAAAGCTGTTGGATTCACTGACGCCGATCTGCAGAAACCAATTGTTGGTGTGGCAAGCACATGGATCGAAATTGGTCCCTGCAATTACCATCTGCGCAGGCTATCGCAAAAAGTGAAGGAGGGCATCCGCGTGGCGGGTGGGACACCGATGGAATTTAACACGGTGTCCATATCCGATGGAATCACGATGGGCGCGGAAGGGATGAAAGCCTCCCTGATCAGCCGTGAGGTCATTGCCGATTCGATTGAACTGGTGGCGCGCGGAAATCATTTCGATGCCATCGTCTGTCTCTCAGGTTGTGACAAGACGAATCCAGGTGTGATGATGGCGCTGGCGCGGCTCGATATCCCTGGCTTGGCGTTATACGGCGGCTCGATCAACCCGGGCAAACTCGGTGAAAAATCTCTGACGGTTCAGGATGTGTTTGAAGCAGTGGGCGCTTATTCAGCGGGGAAGATGACCGAACAGGAATTTATGGATGTTGAAAATTTAGCCTGCCCGGGCGCGGGCGCATGTGGCGGACAGTTCACTGCCAACACCATGTCCACGATCATGGAATTTATCGGCATCTCTCCGGTGGGATTCAACAGCGTCCCAGCCATGTCTGAAGATAAAGACCGCGTCGCATTTGAAACGGGGAAACTGGTGATGGAAATGCTGCGCGCGGATTTACGTCCCTCCCAAATTTACACACGCCAAGCTTTTGAAAATGCGATCACTTCCGTCGCCGCAACGGGTGGCTCGACGAATGCCGTTCTCCATCTTTTGGCTTTGGCGCGCGAAGCCAATGTTGATCTGCACATTGATGATTTTGATACGCTCTGTTCGCGCGTGCCGCTCATTACAGATATCAAGCCGTTCGGAAAGTACATGGCGGCGGATATGCACGCGGCGGGTGGCATTCCGTTTTTGATGAAGCGCCTGATGGAAGGCAGTTACTTGCACGGTGATTGCATCACCGTCACAGGCCAGACCATCGCCGAAGCCGCTCAGACCGGTGTCGAGACTCCCGGTCAACAGGTGATCTATCAGCTCGATAAGCCGCTCAAGTCCAATAGTGGTCTGGTTATTTTGCATGGCAATCTCTCGGAAGAGGGTGGGGTGCATAAAGCCGCCGCGAATAATGTCAAACAGTTCACGGGTCCGGCGCGTGTGTTCGAGCGTGAAGAGGACGCGATGAAAGCGGTCACCGAGCAAAAGATTCAATCGGGTGACGTGGTTGTGATTCGTTACGAAGGTCCGAAAGGCGGACCCGGGATGCGTGAAATGCTTGGGGTCACCGCGGCAATCGCGGGTGCGGGTCTGAGCGATCACGTCGCCTTATTGACTGATGGACGTTTCTCCGGCGCGACGCGCGGTATCTCGGTCGGTCATATTGCTCCTGAGGCGTATGTCGGCGGGATGATCGCTTACGTCAACGATGGCGACATGATCACGATTGATGTGGATCAACGTGAACTACGCGTCGATATCGCGGACGCAGAACTGGCTCAGCGCAAACAGCATTGGACGACGCCCGAGCCGCGTTATAAAAAAGGCGTGATGGCGAAATACGCGCGCGGTGTTTCCTCCGCTTCAGAAGGCGCTATTACGAATTAGAAATCGAACCTGCCGCCGAGACGCAGAGACACAAAGAAAAATGCTCTGTGCTCTCCGCGACTCTGTGGCAGAAAAAAGGAGAGCAGATGAAGAAAAAAGGCGCAGAGATTGTTTGGGAATGTTTGACCCGCGAAGGCGTGGACGTGGTATTCGGCTACCCTGGCGGCGCGAACATGCCGATCTATGATGCGATGTTGAATTATCCTGTGCATCATGTGTTGGTGCGGCATGAACAGGGCGCGGCGCACATGGCGGATGGATACGCTCGCGCGTCGGGGAAAGTTGGTGTGGCGATGGCGACATCAGGTCCGGGTGCGACGAATCTCGTGACAGGCATTTGTACTGCGATGATGGATTCGGTTCCGACTGTTTTCATCACAGGGCAGGTCGCGGCGCATTTGATCGGCGGCGACGCGTTTCAAGAAACGGATGTAACAGGAATCACCTTGCCGATCACAAAACATAATTATTTGGTCACGCGCGCCGATGAAATCGCTAAAACGATCCGCGAAGCATTTTATATCGCGCGCAGTGGACGCCCCGGCCCTGTTCTTATTGATATTTGCAAGAACGCGCAAGTTGAATCGTGTGAGTTCGTGTACCCCGAAGAGGTGAAATTACCGGGTTATCAACCCATGACGCGTTCGCCGCGCAATTTATTGGATCAAGCCGTTGAGTTAATTGAAAAAGCAAAGAAGCCGATCATTTTATGCGGGCATGGCGTGTTGATGTCGAAAGCCGAAGAAGAGTTGATGCAATTCGCGGTGAAGACTCAAACTCCAGTAGCCAGCACGTTGCTTGGGCTGGGCGCGTTCCCTGCGTCACATCCGTTGAGTTTGGGGATGATGGGTATGCACGGTGAAGCATATACGAACATGGCAATCCAAAACTCCGATCTGGTTCTCGCGTTTGGGATGCGCTTCGACGACCGCGTGACAGGCACGTTGAAAACGTACACGCCCAAGGCGAAAAAGATTCACATCGAGATTGATCCGTCGGAAATCCATAAGAACGTGTTTGCCGACGTGCCATTGGTCGGCGATTTAAAAACCGTCCTGCGCGATTTGATTCCGCTCGTGGATGAATACGAACATGAGGAATGGAAAGAAGAGATCAACGGCTGGAAGGATGAAGTCGACTCGCGCTCGATCATGAATTGGGAGGACGATGGCAAATTATATGTGGCGCATCTCATTGCCGATATTTGGAAGGCAACGGGCGGCGGCGCGATTGTCACGACCGATGTAGGTCAACACCAGATGTGGGCGGCGCAATATTATTTTCTGGATAGACCGAATCGCTGGCTGACTTCGGGCGGCGCGGGGACGATGGGCTTCGGTCTGCCTTCCGCCATTGGCGCGTGGTTCGCGGCGAAAGACCAGGAGATCTGGGCAATCGCTGGCGATGGCGGATTCCAAATGACCGCCGCCGAGTTGACGACTGCCGTGCAAGAGGGCGCGAATGTAAAGGTCGCGATCATGAATAATCAATATTTGGGTATGGTACGTCAGTGGCAGGAGTTCTTCTTTGATAAACGTTACTCTGCCGTCAACATGCTCACGCCTGATTTTGTGAAACTGGCTGAGGCGCATGGAGTCCCTGCGCGGCGGGTGACGAAACGCGAAGAAGTGGCAAACGCCATCGAATGGGCGCGCAAAACCGAAGGTCCTGTGGTGTTGGAGTTCCGCGTGGAGCAGGAGGAAGCCGTGTTCCCGATGGTTCCGCAAGGCGCGGCGTTACATGAGATGATACGCAGACCAGTGAGAGCAAAGGCATAGTTACGTCATTGCGAGGGTGCGGAGCACCCGAAGCAATCCCCGTCATAGTGTGGGAGATTGCTTCGCCTTCGGCTCGCAATGACGAAGGAGAGAAAATGAATTACACCTTTATCGCATTAGTGGAAAATAAACCCGGTGTTCTGAATCGCGTGGCGTCATTGTTTCGCCGCCGCAATTTCAACATCGAGTCGATCAACGCGGGGACGACGGAGAACCCTGAAGTCTCACGGATGACGATTGTCGTGGATTGCCCGAACGGAGACATTGACGCGCATCGCATCGAAGCGAATCTGTATAAATTGGTCAATGTGATTGACGTGCAGGACGTGACGCGTCAGCCCACTGTGACCCGCGACCTGGCTCTGATCAAAGTGCGAGTCGGACCCGAGCGCCGCGCGGAAGTCAACGGGCTCGCCGAAATCTTCCGCGCCCGTATTGTGGATGTAGCGGCTGACGCAGTCGTAGTTGAAATCACAGGCACAGAGGACAAGATCGAAGGAATGATCGAGTTGCTTCGCCCGATTGGAATTGTTGAAATGGTTCGCACCGGGCAAGTCTCGATGACGCGCGGAGTCAATGACGGTGTGCGTCGTATGCCTGGGGTAAATGGCAATCGGTATGAACATGTGATGGAACTGGCGGAGATGACGCCGTAACCTTCTTACTCCGATGGTTGAGTAGCCCCGTGCAAGTCGGGGCGTATCGAAACCATCGGGTGTGATTCAAACAACATATAACTTGAAAACATGGTGGTTTCGATACGGGCTTCGCCCTACTCAACCACCAGTGTAAAAATAAAACAGGAGAAATCATTATCATGGCAATAATCAATTTTGGCGGTGTGGAAGAGGAAGTCGTTACGCGCGATGAGTTTCCGCTTGGAAGGGCGCGCGAAGTGTTGAAAGACGAAGTTGTTGCAGTGCTTGGCTATGGCGTGCAAGGACCTGCACAGGCAATGAATATGCGCGACAATGGAATCAAAGTCATTGTGGGTCAGCGCGAAGGCACAAAAAATTGGAATAAGGCTGTGGAAGATGGTTGGGTTCCAGGTGAGACGTTGTTCTCTGTAGAAGAAGCTGCAGAAAAAGGGACAGTTATTCAATATTTATTATCCGATGCTGGTCAACGCGCCCAATGGTCGAGTATTGTGGAATGTTTGAATGAAGGGGATATGCTGTATTTCTCTCATGGGTTTTCTGTCACCTTCAAAGATGACACGGGAGTTATCCCTCCGCCTCATGTGGATGTAGTGTTGGTCGCGCCGAAGGGGTCGGGGCGAAGCGTCCGCACGAACTTCCTCGATGGTTCTGGAATCAATGCCAGTTTTGCCGTTCGTCAGGATGCAACAGGAAAAGCAAAAGAAAGGACGATTGCATTAGGTATTGCGATTGGCGCGGGCTATTTATTCCCAACCACATTTCAAAACGAAGTCTATAGCGATCTCACAGGTGAACGCGGCGTCTTGATGGGCGCGCTGGCTGGCGTGATGGAAGCACAGTACAACGAACTCCGCAAGAACGGACATTCCCCGTCAGAAGCATTCAATGAAACGGTTGAAGAATTAACGCAATCGTTGATTCGCTTGGTGGGTCAAAACGGCATGGATTGGATGTATGCCAACTGTTCCACCACTGCACAACGCGGCGCGTTGGATTGGAAGAATAAATTCCGCGACGCGGTCGCGCCTGTGTTTAGCGATTTGTACAAAAGTGTGGTGTCAGGCAAGGAAGCGCGTATCACTCTCGAAGCGAACAGCAAGCCCGATTACCGCGAAACATTGGATAAGGAACTCGCCGCGATCCGTGACTCTGAAATGTGGCAGACGGGTGCGGCGGTTCGTTCCTTGCGACCTGAGAATTGGAAGAAGTGAAGAAGTAAACACGGAGACAAGTACACACGGAAACAGGTAGACAGGGAAACACGTACACGAGGAAAAGGCGTGTTGCTGCGAGTCCCGTTTACGGGGCTTCGTAGGATTAGCACAGGGGTTTATCCCTGTGCGAGTGATCGAGCGCAAGACATTTATGTCGAAGTTTGTCTACGTGTTTAGATGTTTACCTGTCTACCTCAAGGAAAGGAAGACTCTATGACCAACCATAACTACGTTAGGATTTTCGATACGACATTACGCGATGGAGAGCAATCTCCAGGCGCGACGATGACCTCCGCTGAAAAGTTGGAATTGGCGCGGTCACTGGCAATGATGGGCGTGGATATTATCGAAGCGGGATTTCCTGCCGCGTCGCCCGATGACTTGGAAGCCGTCAGACGGATCGCGCTCGAAGTGGGCAACCCAGCCCACCCCGCCGCCCTGAGCGTGTCGAAGGGTGAGTCGGAGGCGAGAGTCCCAGTCATCGCGGGTTTGGCGCGCGCGAATAAATCCGATATTGATAAAGCGTGGGAAGCGGTACAAGGCGCGAAACATCCGCGCATCCATACGTTTCTTGCGACATCGCCCATCCATATGAAACACAAGTTGAAGATGGATCCAGAGGAAGTTGTGCAACGCGTGTCTGAAATGGTGGCTTACGCAAAATCGTTGTGTGATGATGTCGAGTTTTCACCTGAAGATGCGGGGCGCTCTGACCCCGAATTTTTATATGTTGTTTTAGGTGAGGCGATTAAATCGGGCGCGACGACGTTGAACATTCCCGATACGGTTGGGTATACCACGCCCGATGAATTTTATACATTGATTGACGGCATTATCAAGAACACGCCAGGCATACATGATGGCATTACTGTTTCTGTGCATTGCCATGATGATTTGGGCATGGCGACAGCCAACACATTGGCTGGGATTCGCGCAGGAGCACGCCAAGCGGAAGTGACGATCAACGGAATCGGTGAACGCGCGGGTAATACGTCATTGGAAGAAGTGGTGATGACATTGAAGACTCGTCATCCGATCTTTGATTTGGAAACGGGCATCGAGACAAAACACATCTCGCGCGTGAGTAAACTTGTCAGCAATTACACGGGCATTGTCGTGCAACCGAATAAAGCCATTGTCGGGGCGAACGCTTTCGCACACGAAGCGGGTATCCATCAAGACGGAATGTTGAAGCATCAAACCACCTACGAGATCATGCGCCCAGAAGATGTGGGGGTGAATCAAACCAAACTTGTTTTGGGAAAACATTCAGGTCGCCATGCGCTTCGCACGCGGCTTGCGGAGTTGGGTCATTCACTCGATGAAGTGGAACTCGATAAAGCCTTTACGCGATTCAAGGAACTTGCAGATCGCAAAAAAGTGATCGTAGATGCTGACCTTGAAGCCTTGATCGCTGATGAATTTTATCGTCCGCGCGATGTGTATTTGCTCAGCGATATGCAAGTCACTTGCGGAACGATGGGCATGCCCACAGCTACAGTCCGTTTACGCGGACCTGATGGCATTGTTCATACACAAGCCGCAATTGGTACGGGTCCAGTAGATGCGGTTTATAAAGCCATCAATACGATTGTCAATGTGCCATGCGAGTTGCTTGAGTTCAACGTCCATGCCATCACCGAAGGCATTGATGCGTTGGGCGAAGTGACTGTCCGTATTCAAGGCAAGAATGGTCACACCACGATGGATGCACAGAGCGAAACATCCTATCCGCGTGTCTATGGTGGTCATGGCGCAGATACAGACATTATTGTTGCCAGCGCCAAAGCATATATCAATGCCATCAATAAACTCATCATTGCTCAAACTGAAAATGCTGAAAAAGTATCGAATGATTTCGGCGTGATGTTGGGATGAAACTCGGTGGTCGAGTGGCTTTCACGAAGTGAAAACGTATCGAGACCACAAGTTAATGAAGAAAATTTTATAAACAAAATTATTCTTGTAACTTGTTGGTTTCGATACGGACGAGACGAGCACTCGTCCTACTCGACCAACGGAGTTTATATAAAAAGGAAATTTATGCCAAGAACACTCTTTCAAAAAATCTGGGATTCACATGTTGTCACCGAACAACCTGACTCTCCTGCGGTTCTTTATATTGACCTTCATCTGGTTCACGAAGTGACGTCACCTCAAGCCTTTACAGGGCTTCGTCAACGCGGGCTCAAAGTCCGCCGTCCCGAAAAGACTCTTGCCACGATGGATCATTCGATTCCGACCACGCCGATAGATGTCCCCATTGCGGACGCATTAGCCGCCGCCCAAATCAAACAAATGGAAACGAATGCCGCTGATTTTGGAATCACATTACACGGCATGACCAGTCCTCATCGCGGCATCGTACATGTGATCGGACCAGAACTCGGACGCACACAACCAGGTATGACGATTGTGTGTGGAGATAGTCACACCGCCACACACGGCGCATTTGGCGCTTTGGCATTTGGAATTGGTACATCTGAAGTGGAACATGTGCTTGCTACTCAATGCTTGCTCCAAAAGAAACCCAAAACCTATGAAGTTCGTGTGGATGGAAAATTATCAAACGGGGTTTCAGCCAAAGACATCATCCTTGCATTGATTGCAAAAATCGGAGTCGGTGGGGGAACAGGTCACGTCTTTGAATATACGGGTGAAGCCATTCGCGGACTCACCATGGAACAACGCATGACCATCTGCAATATGTCCATTGAAGGTGGCGCGCGCGCGGGCATGGTCGCTCCCGACGATAAGACATTTGAATATCTTCATGGTCGAGAATTTGCACCCAAAGGTGAAGCATGGGATAAAGCCGTTGCAAAATGGCGCGCACTTCCATCAGATCAAGGCGCAACCTATGACAAGTCCATCACGCTCAATGCTTCTGACCTTGAACCGATGATCACGTATGGAACGAATCCAGGGATGGGAATGAGAATCACGGATCGCATTCCAACCGCCGAATCGTTTACTGAGTCATCACAGAAAGCCGCATTTGAAAAAGCCATGACGTACATGGGGCTTCAACCTGGTCAATCTTTGCTCGGTCAAAAAGTGGATGTGGTTTTCATTGGCTCGTGCACCAACTCACGCATTTCAGATTTGCGTCTCGCCGCGTCATTGCTCAAAGGCAAAAAAGTCGCCGATGGTTTGCGCCTCATGGTTGTCCCAGGTTCACAGGATGTGAAGAAACAAGCAGAGCAAGAAGGTTTGGACAAAATTTTCAAGGAAGCAGGCGGTGAGTGGAGGGAAGCAGGCTGCAGTTTATGTATAAGTATGAATGGTGACTTCGTTCCTTCTGGTCAATATGCTGTATCAACAAGCAATCGCAACTTTGAAGGACGTCAAGGAAAAGGTGCACGCACATTCTTGGCGAGCCCAATTACTGCCGCGGCTTCGGCAATCAAAGGAGTAATCACTGACCCCCGTACAATACTGGCGTAATACTAGCGATAGTCACTGTGCTTGTAATTCTTTTTGCTGTTGCATCGAGCGCATAACGGCTGAATGTTGTCAATTGAATCGGTGCCGCCTTGTGTAAGTGGAATGACATGGTCGCGAGTTAACTTGATTTCCGGTTCTTGCTTTCCACAGCGAAGGCATTTGAAGTTATAGAAGGTTTTCAATTCCTGCCATTCTTCGTCTGTATGTGAGCCTTTCGCTTCAAGTTTTCTCGCACGGCGATTATTTGTATACAGAGTGAGTTTGTCGCGATTTTCTTTGCTGTATTCCCGTTGATACACATTGCGCTCGTCAGCATGTTTTTCACGAGACTTTCGTCCGATTTCGCGATAATGTTCTAAATCTTGTTGGCGACGTTCTCTGGCTTTGGTATTAATTTCTTCGCGATGAGTTTCGCGATATTTACGAAGAGACTTAACATATTTTTCAGGATTTTTTGCTTGATGTTTTCGTTTGAGTTCACGTACTTGTTCTTTGTTCGCCTCAACATACTTGCGTGCAGTTTCTTTATATATTTCTGGTTTAGCCGCTCGTTCAGCTCGCGCTTGAGCATTGAAGCAATCCCTGCAACGAGATTTGTAGCCATCACCAACAGGTACGCCAAGCACCTTTCTTTGATGAAATTCGCTGAGAGGTTTCCAGCCACATTCAGGATTTATGCAAATTTTTCCTGCAATTCCATTTTGATAAACAGTTGCCACTGCCCGCTCCTTGAGCAAATTGTTGCGTAAGTATAAATCAGATTAGAAAGGAAAACACATGGCTCAATTCACAACACTTACTTCCCGCGTTATGCCTCTCCCTGCCAACGATGTTGACACGGATCAGATCATCCCTGCTCGTTTCTTAAAAGCAATCGACAAGAAAGGCATGGGCGATAATCTATTTGCAGATTGGCGCTATAACGCCGATGGTTCTCCCAAAGCGAACTTCGTTCTGAACCAGCCTGAATCGGCGGGCTGTCAAATTCTTTTAGCCGGAGACAACTTCGGGTGCGGTTCGAGTCGTGAACATGCTCCCTGGGCGCTCACCGCGTATGGATTCCGCGCGGTTATCTCAACATCCTTTGCAGATATCTTCCGCAACAATTCTTTGAAGAACGGACTCATTCCCATCATCGTGGACGACGAGACTCACAAAATGCTCTTTGACCTTTTTGAAGAAGCGCCTCGCGCCGACCTGACGGTTGATCTGGCGACACAAACCTTATCCTACCCTGGAGGTTCGGTTACATTCCCAATTGACCCGTTCAATAAGACTTGTTTGTTGAATGGTGTGGATGAACTTGGCTACATCCTAGGATTTGAAAAAAAGATCGCTGCTTTTGAGGCGAACCTTACGTAGCCACAGAGCACACAGAGACTCTGAGAGAAAACTCAAAGAACTCTGTGCTCTCTGTGGCTGAATGGATTTATCATGCAACGAATGCAAATCTACGACACCACCCTGCGCGATGGAACGCAATCCGAAGGCTTCACGCTTTCGAGTAATGACAAAGTCCGCATTGCACAAAAACTCGATGAACTCGGTGTTGCCTTCATCGAAGGCGGCTGGCCCGGCTCAAACCCCAAAGATGTTGAATTCTTCGAGCGCGCCCGTGATATCCAATGGAACAATGCACTGATTGTGGCATTTGGCTCTACTTGCCGCGTCAAAGGCGCACCCGAAGACGATGCCAACATCAAGGCGCTTCTCGATTCGCAAACACCCGTCTGCACCATCTTCGGCAAAACGTGGATTCTTCACGTTAGGGAAGTTTTGCAAACGACATCAGAAGATAACCTCCGCATCATCGAGCAATCGGTTGCATATCTCAAATCGAATAATAAACGAGTGATCTACGATGCTGAGCACTTCTTCGACGGCTACAAAGCCGATTCATCCTACGCGCTTGAAACCTTACATGCCGCGATTCGGGGTGGCGCGGAGACTGTCGTGTTGTGCGATACCAACGGTGGCACATTGCCTTGGGAATTGCAGAGAATTATCTGTGATGTGAAATCTTCATTACATCATCCATTTGGGATTCATACGCACAATGATTCGGAATGTGCAGTTGTGAATTCATTGATTGCGATTCGCGAAGGAGCGATTCAGGTGCAAGGAACGATCAACGGAGTGGGAGAACGCTGCGGCAATGCCAATCTCATATCCATCATGGCTGACCTTGAATTGAAGATGGGTTATCCATGTTTACCAGAAGGAAACATTCAGCATTTATATGACTTGTCTCATTTTGTTGCGGAAGTCGCCAACATCACGCCCGATGAACATTTGCCTTTTGTAGGTAAATCTGCATTTGCACATAAAGGCGGAGTCCACGTGGCGGCGATGAGACGCAGCGCCAAGTCCTATCAGCATATCGAACCCGAAAAGATCGGCAATAAGATGCGTGTGGTTGTTTCCGATTTATCAGGTCGTGGAAATTTGTTGAGCAAAGCAGAAGAACACGGTGTGGAAGTGGAGGGAGAAGAAGTGGTTAGTGTTCTTAATGACATCAAGGAACTGGAATCACGCGGCTTCTCCTTTGAAGCTGCCGAAGCATCCGTTGCGATGATGTTGAAAAGGCAGGAATATGGTTACAAGCCACCGTTTGAATTGGTGGATTTCTTTGTCAATGTCGAACATCGCGCGGGGCGAGGTATCTTTGCCGAAGCGACTGTCAAAGTGCGAGTACAAGGCGAGTTGCTTCACACAGCGGCAGAGGGGAATGGTCCCGTCAACGCGTTGGATAATGCGTTACGCAAGGCGCTGACGAGCTATTATCCGCAAATTGCTGATTTTCACTTGTCTGATTACAAAGTTCGCATATTGGATTCAGACCACGGCACCGAAGCCATCACGCGTGTATTGATTGATACTCGCAATTCAACGTCACGTTGGAGCACGGTGGGCGCGAGTACAAATATCATCGAAGCCTCATGGCGCGCGCTGGCAGATTCGATGGAATATGGTTTGATGGTGGCGCATTAAATGTTGTGTAGGGGCGAAGTAGGGGCGAAGCATGCTTCGCCCCTACATGAAAAGGAAAATGTTTTGGAATACAAAATCACATTATTACCAGGTGATGGTATCGGACCCGAAGTAGTTGGCGAAGCAACAAAGGTCTTAGATGCTGTTGCTAAAAAATATAATCATACGTTTAATTTTCAAGAGCGATTGATGGGCGGTTGCTCGATTGATAAATATGGGCAATCCATTACCGATGAAACTCTCGCCGATTGCAAATCCTCCGATGCCGTGTTGCTCGGCGCAGTCGGCGGACCGAAATGGGACGACCCCAATGCCAAAGATCGCCCTGAACGCGGCTTGCTCGCGCTTCGCAAAGGGCTGGGCGTGTTTGCAAATCTTCGTCCTGTCAAAGTGCATCCTTCATTGATTGATTCGTCTCCGCTCAAGCCAGAGAAACTCAAAGGTGTGGATATTCTCGTTATCCGCGAACTCACGGGCGGCTTATATTTTGGTCAACCGAAAATGCGCGAGATGAAAGATGGACATGAGCGCGCTGTGGATACGCTTGAATATTATGATTATGAAGTAAAGCGCGTGGTTGAGTTGGCGTTCAACCTCGCGAAGGGACGCAAGAAGAAAGTCACTTCGGTGGATAAAGCCAATGTGTTGGAGTCGTCGCGGATGTGGCGGCAGATTGCAACGAAGATCGGAAAAGAGAATCCGGATATTGAACTAGAACATACGCTTGTGGATACCGCTTCAATGAAGCTGATCACTGCTCCTGTTTCAATGGACGTGATCGTCACTGAGAATATGTTCGGCGATATTCTCACGGATGAGGCGTCGGTGTTGGCGGGTTCGATGGGGATGTTGCCTTCGGCTAGTTTGGGCGAATCAACTGTCGGGTTATTCGAACCGATTCACGGATCCGCTCCCGATATCGCAGGGAAGGGAATCGCAAATCCAATTGGTACAATTTTGTCGGCGGCGATGATGTTGCGTCATTCGTTCAAGTTGGAAGCCGAAGCGGAGTCCATTGAAAAAGCAGTGGGTCAAACCATTACAAGCGGAGCAAGGACTGTTGATCTCGGCGGCGCGTTGACGACCTGTCAGATGACAGATGAAATAATAAAAAATTTGTAACCATGTAGGGGCACAGCGAAACGGATTTGATTCAATGATGAAGAATCGACTCGCTGTGCCCTTACAAAACAAAAGGAGAATTGAGCAATGGGCATGGAATCGAAGTTTATCTGGTCGGATGGAAAATTGGTGGAGTATGAAAAAGCCACCGTGCATATGCTGACGCCAGTGATGCACTACGGCGCGGCAGTGTTCGAAGGGATTCGCGCGTACAAAACGGACAAGGGACCTGCCGTGTTCCGTTTGCGCGAACACGCGGAACGTTTGCTTGAGTCGGCGGAGATCTTTGGCTTTCGCAATTTGCCGTATACCGTGGACGATGTGGTGAACGGGACAAAGGACACTGTGCGCGCCAATGGGTTCGATGAGTGTTATGTCCGTCCGTTGTTGTATCTATCGGGCGGCGCGTGGAATTTGAACATTGATGCAGGCAAGCCCGCGTTGATGATCGCGGTCTGGCAGTGGAGCAATTATCTCGGCGAGGAGGCGCTGGCAAAGGGAATCCGCGCCAACATTTCATCGTACACGCGCCATCACCCGAATGTGAGCATGACCAAAGCGAAGATATCGGGCAATTACGTCAACAGCATTTTAGCAAAAACTGAGTCGGTGCGGCTTGGGTTTGAGGAAGCCATTATGCTGGATCCGCAGGGATATATTGCCGAATGTACAGGCGAGAATCTCTTTTTGGTGCGCAAGGGCAAAATTTTCACGCCGTCCACCGCGCCGGTGCTGGAGGGCATCACGCGCCATTCCATTTACACAATTGCAAACGATTTCGGCTATGAAGTGGTCGAAGCCGCCATCTCACGCGACCAACTCTACAACGCGGATGAGGTCTTTGTGTGCGGTACCGCGGCGGAGGTGATCGGTCTGTGCGAGATTGACTTCCGCACGATCGGCGATGGAAAATCAGGCAAGGTGACGCGCGAGATTCAGAATGTGTATCACGATGCGATCCGCGGCAAGGTGAAACAGTACGAGCACTGGTGCGATTACGTGGATGTGAGCGAAGCGGTTACGGCGGGATAAAGGAAAGGATGAAACAGGCACGTCCATGCGGCGCGCTTGTTTTATATCCAGACCTGACACCTAAATTTTGCCCAAAATCAGCGACAAGTCGTCGCGGGTGAAACAGGATTGCCAGGTTTGCTGAATGGCTTTAGCCAGTTTGTGAGATTGGTTCAAGATAATCAAATCTACGGCTCCTTTTTCATCGAATGGAACTGTTCCAGAAATATGGAAAGCGTCTCGAATCAGGCGCAACAATCCAAAGCCAGCAATGGTGGAAGAATGTTGCGCAAGTTGACGACGCACCCAGACCGCAATGTTGTATGCCAGTTGCGCCAGCAAGAGCAACAGGTGTTGAGCATGAAAGCGTTTTTTGTTGCGTTTGTTCAATCCAAGACCTTGCTTGCTGTTCTTGATGGAGGTCTCGACGCCGCCACTGCGTAAGTTGTACGCTTGCAGGATGGCTGAAAACAAATCTTGGTCTGTGAGTTTTTTCGGCATGAGCAAACCGGCCAGCTGAAAAATCATCAAGTCGGGCAGATTGAAAACCAGCACGCAGTAGTGGAAGCCACCTTTTTCTTTTGGCCAATGGATCGCCAATTGGCGTGTGGTTTTGGCATAGTCATGCGGCGCCTCAACCCAACCCGCATCGTGATTGGGCAATTCGGGCAAAGTGTGCCAGACGTTCACGGTGTTCACCAACTTTTGTGTCCTCTGCCAGTTCTTGACTTTGATCAGGAGCCAATAACCATCCAGAAGCAATGGATCGATGTTTTTGTCTGTCCCGCCGCCTCCGTCAACTCGGACAATCGTCCGTTTTCGGCGGTTTTCATCGGAATCCAGCACATTTTCAGCCTTTTCGACCAATTCCAGCAGGCTGGCTTCGAGTTGTACTTTTCCAGGATACAACTGCTCATGGACAATCTCGTCATATTGGCTCGCATACACTCGTCCCACCTGGCGACCGCGCCCATTGCGTTCTCCAGAAAAATAGCCTTTCTCGGAGCCTTCCGCCTGTCTGCCTGCCAGCAGGCCGGTTAAGTCCACATCCAGCAGCAACCAGTTCTTTTTGTAATCGTGCCGATAAAAAGCGCCATGTTCACGATACACTTGCGTCAGAAAGCCTGCCATCTCGATCACGTTCTCGCCAGACACCGCATTGAGCGTTTCGCTGATCGTGGATTGCTCGGCACAGGCCTGCCGTCCAAACAGTCTTTGCAAGCCTTCATCCGTTCGCAACACCGTATTGACCGATGCAATCCTGGCACCGCCGGCCCAGATGTTGATCAACAAGTCTTTCAACTTATCGCTTGGGCTGTGTTTGACGGTCTTTTGATGAATATGCACATTGGCGCTCATGTCTTCCCAAATGCGGTTTGATTTTGTCCATTCGGCAATCAACGCCAGACTCGCATGTTCTGAAAATCTTGTATACTGTTCCATGGCAGTAGTTCCTTTTCTGAGTATGGTTTTCGCTAAAACTCTTATACTCAATTGTAACTACTGCCACATTCATTGACTTGTCGCCTATTTTGCACAAAATTGAGGTGTCAGGTCTCCGCAAGAATCTGATTAATCGTGACCTATGTCCACGCAAGCGTAATGATTAACACGCGTCGCGATGAGACATGTCAGGTCTTTTCACGTCCATTTGACGCGCCTGTTTTGTTGTATACTGTTGAAAAACGAAGGTGATGGCGCATGAGCAAAAAGACCATTGAAAAGAATCTCGTCAAAGCGTTGCTCAATGACGGGGCGATGACATATGCGCTCTTCGAGCATGAACTCGAAGAGCATGTCAGCGAATTCATGAGATCCAAGAAGAAGGACGGGGACGATTATTTCTTCGCGGTGACCGAACACACAAACGACGTTGCCATGCTTTTGATTGACGAAAAGAACAAGGTTCATATCAACGAGAAAGCCCGCGCAGTGTTGAGAAAATATTGGGATGCGTCGTACGAGCACAACATAAAAATCATGATTCCTCACATGGTGGATGAACTGAGTCACGGATTTTTGTCGGTCAATGGCGTAAAGATTGAAGGTCATTCATTGCCTGATGAGGGAAGGTTGATAAAGCCATCCGCAAAATCAGGCGCGAAAGAAGCAGCGGAAAAACCGCGTTGCGGATTGTGCGGCAAGACCAGGAACCTAACCAAAACCGAATGTTGTGGCAATTGGATTTGCGATGACGAGCATAACTATGTTTTGTTTTCCTTCGCTCGCAATAGCTGCAGCCGAAACCATGACCGTTATACATTGTGCAGTCACCATTTCAATGAAGGGCATGTTGGCGATTGGAAAACCTGCAAAAAATGCCGCAAAGACTTTGAGACCGAAATGTACGTGTATTATGGTACGAATGAATACAATTTCGAAAAACTCGAGAACCCGCCAAAATTCGAACCTACGCGTTGCGCGAAGTGCAAAAAGGTCATCAGCCTGGGCTATGACGGGTACTCGATGTATATGGGGAAATATTATTGCATGAATTGCTCGGCAACCATGCGGTGATTTTTTGCCCGCGTTTCGGCGGACTGCGTAGCGTCCTGCCTCAGTACATGGAAGTCCGCTCAAAGCGGACTCCGTTGCGCCAGCCCGAAGGCGGGGGATTGCGACTAACAGGAGTGTCGAAATGGCTTTGATGTACTGAGTGTTTGCCGAGCCTGTCGAGACGCAAGCGGATTTATCCCCGCGTTTCCCCATGCGACGCGCCTGTTTTGTTTTGACCGATCGTTTTGTGGCTATGTGTACGCCTTCTCTTTTCTCCATTCTGGCCCATCCTGTAAACCACTCCCCAATTTCGGTAACATTTCTACAACCCAATACAGTAGTATAATTCGGCTCATACAAAATCATTTATCGCTGTATTCATCTTATGAAACATAAATAGGAGAGTACCATGCCGGAACAATCAGAATTTCCTAATGGATCGAAAATAGTAGAATCACAGGAGCTTAAAGACATCATTCACCACTGGTTTTCAGAAGCTGTAGATGGAAACCTAGCGTGGCGGGAGGCGCTTCTTTCTACCGACCCAAATTTCCTTATGGTGGGCACAGACCCAGGCGAATGGCTTTCGGGCCAGGATGGCAGGGATTTTCTTACAGAGGCAGGAAAAGTTGTCGTAGGAAAATTTGATTTCACAGTAGAGAAGTTGGAAGCCTTTACGGTGCAGAATACATTCGGATGGGGTCGGGCTCAAGCAAAACTCCAATTTCGAGAGAGTAAGCGGGAAATTAAACCCAGATGGACTGGTGTCTTTTTGAGAGACAACGAGCAGGAGCCATGGAAGTTAATTTTTCTGCATACATCAATTGGAGTACCCAATGATGCAGTGTTTGAGAATTTGTTCGATTTCTTCAAAACCTGGACAAGCAGAGCTAAAACTTAACTTCTCCCTCTGTTTCGATTTCCTCTTGACAACCTCCCCTCTCCGTCATACAATCCCGCCCAACAACATACCAAAAACGCTGACGAGGACGAGTACGCTTCAAAGCGATTTCCAGAGAGCCGAGCCGTTGGTCGAGTACGCAGGTATCGAGACCAACGTGGTGTAAGCAAGGCAAAAGCGCAGAAGTCGAATGGACCTCCGAGTTGAACGGGCGAACACGTAGGGATAGGGTTTACCCCTATCCAGTATAAGTAACCCAATTCGGCAGCTCCCGTTATAGAGCAAGGGTATAACCTTTTCACTGATAACTGTTTACTGATCACTGAAAAGGCGTACCTGAAAAGAGTGACGCTGGCTTCCTTTCCCTGTTGCATCACACAGGGAAATTTTTGTTAAACAAACACCGCGTTAACTTGGGTGGCACCACGAGACTCCCCTCTCGTCCCAATGGACAGATGGGAGTCTTTTAATTTCTTCGTGCAAAAGACTTCACCGCAGAGAGCACGGAGTTCACAGAGATTTTTTAAAAGATTTTTCTCCGTGTTCTCTGTGTGCTCCGTGGTGAAAAAGAAAGGTGAACATATGCTACTCGAAGCAACACCTACTACAACCAAAATCATCCTCCGCGAAATTTCTGCGGACCTCGAAACGCCCATCAGCGTGTACATGAAACTGCGCGGCGGGACTCCATCCTTCCTGCTCGAATCCGTCGAAGGCGGTGAACGCATTGCGCGTTACTCGTTCATCGGCGTTCAACCCAAAGCGCAATACATCATCCGCGGCAACGAAATCGAAATCAAAGATGCAGATGGAACTCGCACTACGCAATACGATGGCGACCCGACGTTTTTCCTTCAAGAAGAAATGAGTCGCTTCAATTTCAAAGCGCAATCGGGTATGCCGCGCTTCATCGGTGGGCTGGTCGGATATTTGGGCTACGAATCGGTTCGGTTTTTTGAGCCAACTTTATTATCCAGCATGAACCGTGTAACACGTAACACGCAACACGTTCCAGATGGAATCTACCTCCTCGCCGATACCATCATCGCCTTCGACCATGCGCGGCGCAGTCTGTCTCTCATTGCGAACGTCCTCGATGGCGATGTCGAATCTGCCAATCGCAAACTCGATGAAATTGAATCGCGCATCCATCAGCCGCTTCCGCCAACGCGGCATCGTGATGTGCAATCATCGAAGACGCGCTCGAACATGACGCAGGGACATTTTGAGGACATGGTGCGCGACGCTAAGGAGCACATCGCGGCGGGCGATATTTTTCAGGTGGTGCTTTCGCAGCGCTTCACCCGTGAAACGGACGTCGAGCCGTTCGATGTCTATCGCGCCGTGCGCCGCCTCAACCCATCGCCATACATGTTCTTTTTTGATTTCGGACTCGTGGACGATGAACCGTTGTTTATTGTTGGATCTTCGCCTGAGATGTTTGTGCGTTTGGAGGGACGAACCGCCTCACTCCGACCGATCGCCGGGACGCGCCCCCGAGGCGCCGACGCGAACGCTGACGCCGCGCTCGCTGACGAACTTCTCGCCGACCCCAAGGAACGCGCTGAACATGTGATGCTTGTTGACTTGGGTCGCAACGACCTGGGTCGCGTCTGCGAATATGGTACAGTCAAGGTCTCCGATTTTTTCACCGTTGAAAAATATTCTCACGTCATGCACATCGTCTCGCACGTCGAAGGCAAACTGCGACCTGACCTCACCGCATTCGATTTGGTACGCGCCTCCTTCCCCGCAGGGACCGTCAGCGGCGCGCCGAAAGTGAGAGCCCTCGAAATCATCTCCGAACTTGAACCTGACGCGCGCGGCGCCTACGCAGGCATGGTCGGCTACTTCGGCTTCGATGGCAACATGGACACCTGCCTCGCCATCCGCACCATGGTTGGGCGCGGGGAGATGTTCACCGTCCAGGCAGGCGCAGGCATCGTCGCGGATTCGAATCCGAACACGGAGTATCAGGAGACAGTGAACAAAGCAACTGCGATGTTGAAGGCAATTGAAATGGCAGAGACAAATTCATAACAAAGAAACTCGGTGGTCGAGTAGCCCGAACGAAGTGAGGGCGTATCGAGACCACCAGTAAGCAAAGGAAATCTTGTAACAAAAATTGTCCTTGAAACTGTTGGTTTCGATACGGCGGCGGAGGCATAGAGTCTCGCAAAGATAAAATGACTCCCGCCGCCTACTCAACCAACGGAATTTGGATGAAAGAAAAAAATTCTCCAATTCTCTAATCTCCAATTTTCCAATCCTCCAATTACCAACCCTCGAAAGGAACTAACCCATGAATCAAAAGCCCCGCCTCCTCACAGGCGACCGCCCCACAGGACGCCTCCACCTCGGTCATTACGTCGGCTCGCTTGCCAATCGTGTGCGCTTGCAGCATCAATACGAATCCTTCTTCATCATCGCGGACTTGCACACGCTGACAACCAAACCAGAGCCGCAAGCCATCAAAGAGATTCCAACCTACATCAAAGAGACAGTGTTGGATTATCTCGCCGTTGGCATTGACCCCGATGTCAGCACGATATTTGTCCAATCGGCGATTCCTGAAACGTATCAACTGAATCTACTCTTTGAAATGCTCGTCACTGTACCGCGCCTCGAACGCATGCCCACCCTCAAAGATATGGCACGCGACGCCAACATTGACTCCATGCCATTTGGTCTGCTCGGTTATCCAGTTTTACAAGCCGTGGACATTTTGCTCCCGCGCGCGCAGGTCGTCCCCGTAGGACGCGACAATCAATCCCATGTCGAACTCGCCCGCGAGATGGCGCGCCGCTTCAACAACCTCTACGGCGAAGTCTTCCCCGAACCCGAAGCCATCATCGGTGATGTCCCATTGCTTGTCGGCACAGACGGACAAAGCAAAATGAGCAAGTCCGTTGGCAATGCCATTTATCTTTCGGATGATGCGGATACGGTCAAACAAAAAGTGATGAACATGTACACCGACCCCAAACGCCTCCGCGCCACCGACCCTGGAACAGTCGAAGGCAACCCCGTTTTCATCTACCACGACGCGTTCAATCCCTCCAAAGCCGAAGTGGACGACCTCAAAGAGCGTTATCGCGCGGGCAAAGTCGGCGATGTGGAAGTCAAGCAAAAACTCGCGGTTGCCATCAACAACTTCCTCGAACCGTTCCGCGAAAAACGCGCCTACTTCCTCGCGCATCCCATGATTCCCAATGACGTTCTCGCGGACGGCATCCGCCGCATGCAAGCCGAAGCCAAAGCAACCATGGAACTCGTCCGCGAAAAGACAGGCTTATCTTATTCACTCGATTTGTTCGTAGACCAGGTTGATATCTTCGGAGAATACGACTAACCGAATTCAGAAATCAGAAATCAGAAGTCAGAAAGCAGAAAGCAACCCTCCGCCTTCCGCCGACTGCCTTCTTCCCTCACCAGTCTCCAATCTCCAATCTCCAGTCTCCAATTCCCCAATCTCCAATTCTCCACTCTCTAATTCTCCACTCCTCCAATTACCATTTACCAATTACGCCCCACGCCCCACGCTCCACGTAATCCGAAAGGAAACACCATGCTTGTATTAATCGACAACTACGACTCCTTCACCTACAACCTCGTCCAATACTTCGGCGAACTCGGCGCGGACATCAAAGTTTTCCGCAATGACCAGGTCACGATGAACCAACTCATCGCCCTCAATCCGTCTCACCTCGTCATCTCGCCAGGACCAGGCGAACCGCTCAAAGACGACGGCATTTCCTCCGACGCCATCAAATACTTCGATGGCAAGATTCCCGTACTCGGTGTCTGTCTCGGACATCAAGCCCTCGGCGCCGTCTTCGGCGGCAAAGTGGACCGTGCCCAACGTCTCATGCACGGCAAGACCTCCAAAGTGACTCACAACGGGCAGGGCATTTTCAAAGGCATCCCCTCACCGTTCGAAGCGATGCGCTATCACTCGCTCGTCGTTTACGACCCCATCCCTGCCGAACTCGAAGTGACCGCCATCACACCCGAAGAAGAAATCATGGGTCTCAAACATCGTGAGCATCAAACTTACGGCGTGCAGTTCCATCCCGAGTCCATCCTCACCGAACACGGCAAACAACTCCTCAAAAATTTTCTCGATTTGAATCCCGCGCCCGCCGCAAAAGGAGAATTATCCATGCTCAAACCATTTATCGCCAAAGCCATCAATCGCGCCGACCTCACCGCCGACGAAGCCGAACAGGCCATGAACGTCATTATGACAGGTCAAGCCACGCCCGCGCAAATCGGCGCGTATCTTGTCGCGCTCCGCATGAAAGGCGAGACCATTCCCGAAATCACTGGCTCTGTCCGCGCCATGCGCGCCAACGCGGTCAAGGTCAAACTCGACACGAACGAATCGGTCTACGACATTGTTGGCACGGGCGGCGACGGCGCGCATACGTTCAACATCTCCACTGCCGCGGCGTTCGTCCTCGCGGGCACGGGACGCAAAGTCGCCAAACACGGCAACCGCGCCGCGTCGTCGCAATGCGGAAGCGCGGATGTTCTCTCCGCCCTCGGCGTCAATCTCGAACTCACCGCCGAGCAGGTCGCGCAAGCCATCCAGCAAATCGGCATCGGATTTATGTTCGCGCCCAAGTTTCATCCCGCGATGAAGCACGCCATCGGTCCGCGCAAGGAGATTGGTCAACGCACCATCTTCAACATTCTCGGTCCGCTCACCAACCCTGCGGGCGCGAACATCCAACTCACGGGCG
>Ga0247727_10006180_pt1 | contig 23697 bp, 21 predicted proteins | sample WisWelCaveWW1625_FD_202498 | JGI IMG/M metagenome (GOLD analysis project Ga0247727, IMG submission 202498) | Biofilm microbial communities from Wishing Well Cave, Virginia, United States - WW16-25 | ecosystem: Environmental > Aquatic > Deep subsurface > Groundwater > Cave microbial mat | place...
TCGTGCCCGGACGTGCCGACGTGGTGGAGCTTCACCTGCGGTGACGACGCCCACCTGGCTGACGGCTCGCCGTTCACCGATGCCGTCGACGTGGCCGCTCGGGCGACGAGCGCGGTCGCGGTGGGCGTCAACTGCACCGACCCACGTCTGGTGACCGCGCTCGTCGCCCGAGCCACCTCGCACACGGACCTCCCGGTCGTGGTCTACCCGAACCGCGGTGCCACGTGGGACGCGACCGCGAAACGCTGGGTGGGCGGCGCGGGCGTCGACCTCCCGGCGCTCGCTCCCGAGTGGCGAGACGCCGGCGCCCGCGCCATCGGCGGCTGCTGCGGGACCCTCCCGGCCGACATCGCCGCCATCGTCTCCTCGCTGAGCTAGGGGGCCCCGCGAACCCGTCCGGGCTACGCCGTGACGCCGACGGTCATGAGACCCCGGTAGCCGTCGCCATCGGCCGAGAGCGTCATCACGAGGGAGGGATCGAAGATGCCGTCGTCGTCGTTGGAGGCGTCGCGCCCCGGCTCGTAGGGCGGATCTTCGTACACCGCGTCGCTCAAGGCGTCATCGAAGTACAGCTGTGAGGTGAGCGACGACGCGTTGTCGACGTGCACCTTGAAGTGGACGTGCGGCGTGCGCCCGGGGTACCAGCCCGGGTAGATGGTGGTGAACTCGACGAGACCCTCGGCGTTCGTCACCTGGGCGCCGCGCAGGTAGGTCTCGGTGTCGCTCGGCGAGACGCCGCCTCCCGCCCCCTGCGACGCCGACTCGAACCCCGAGTACAGGCCGGCGGCGTCGCAGTGCCAGATCTCCACGATGCTGTCGGCGATGGGCGTGCACGCAGCCGCCTCCTGCACGCGCATCGCGAGCCGCAACGTCGTCCCTTCACGGTCCTCGCGTATGTCGCTTCGAACCTGATCGACGTCGAAGTAGAAGGGACCTTCGGTCTGCTCGAGCGCGAGCGTGCAGGTCGCGGCGCCGTCGAACGTGGACGACGAGGTCGCGACCTCGTCGCGGGTACAGGCGGCGAGCAACGTGGCGAGGCTCACCGAGCCCAACGCCGTCAAAGCCTGACGCCTCGTCAAAGCCTGACGCCTCGTCAAAGCCTGACGCCTGCTTAGGTCGGTCACGATCACCCCTGTGCGAACAGCAGGTGCAGCTCGATGGTGCCGGTGTCGGCGATGGACAGCACCAAAAAGCCCACCGGTGGCTCGATATCGTAGTCCGCGAGCGCGACCTCGAGACGCCCTACCACCTCGATGTGCGTTCCGGTCCACTGTGCCTGGATCGCCACGTCGACCGGGCGGGTCACGCCGTGCAAGGTCAAGTCACCGGTCGCTGCCGAGCTGATCGCTTCGCCGATCGTGGGCGCTTCGCCGATGGTGATGGGTTCGGTGAGCGCGAACGTCGCCGTGGGGAAGGTGTCGGTCTCGAGACCACGGGCTGCGAGCTGATCGTCGCGCCGCTCGTCGTCGCTGGTCAACGTCGTCATGTCGACGGTGACGTCGAGCGCGGTGACGTCGGTGCCGGCGATGCTCAGCGAGCCGGCGACGCCCTGCGTCCGGCCGACGGCCGTGTTCGCGCCCACGCCACCGAGCTCTTCCTCGATGCGATATCCGGCGAACGAGGCCGAACCGTCTCGGATCGACCCGGTCTGGACATCGATCGACCACGCCCCGTCGAACCCGGGGTCGTCCACAGGTGTCGAGGACCCCGTCACCGATGCGGAGGGTGAGGGTGAGGTCAGGGCCGCCTCGGCGGGCTCGTCGGCCCCGAGGAAGCGGTAGGCGAGCGAACCCGCGCCTGCGACCAGCACGGCCAAGACCGCGGCGACGCCGATCACGACGGGACGTTTCGGTCTGACTGGCAACGGAACCTCCCCACGGCGCCCCGCGCGAGGCGCCTCCGACCGGTTTCGAAGCGTACGACGCCGGGGTCACGCGGGGTTCACGACAGGGGTTCACGACACGGGGTTCACCACGCGGGGGTTCCGCCGCCCCGCCCGCGGTGCGATGCTGCCACCTCCACACCAACGGGGAGGGTCCTACCATGACCGACCAAGCCGGCGAGTTCGCGGAGAGGGTGTTCGGCTCGATCCTGGGGGCCATGGAGATCGGATCGATCTTCCTCGGTGACCGCCTGGGGTTCTATCGATCGCTCATCGACGATGGGCCCGCGACATCGGACGAGCTCGCCTCCCGGACCGGGGTCGCCGAACGCTACGCGCGGGAGTGGCTCGAGCAGCAGGCTGCCATCGGGTACCTCACCGTCGATGACGTGGCGGCAGAACCGCACGTACGTCGCTTCACCCTGCCACGGGCGCATGCCGAAGTCTTGGCCGACCACGACAGCACGATGTTCCTCGGGGGCGTGCCGCGGATGATCGCGTCGAGCTTCCACGCCATGCCCGAGCTGCTCGAGGCTTACCGCACGGGCGGCGGGGTGTCGTGGGCGCGCTACGGCGACGACATGTGGCAAGGCCAGGGTGATACGAACCGTCCGCTGTTCATGACGTCGCTCGCCCGAGAGTGGCTTCCACAGATTCCGGCCGTCGACGCGGCGCTCGGGGCAGGTGGTCGGGTCGCCGACGTGGGGTGCGGAACGGGCTGGTCGTCGATCGCGATCGCGCTGGGCTATCCCCAGGCGACCGTCGACGGGTTCGACCCCGACACGGTTTCGGTCGACGACGCCCGTGTGAACGCGATCGAGATGGGCGTCGCCGATCGCGTCCGTTTCCACGACATCGACGCGGCCGAGGCCGCCGGCGACAGCTACGACCTCGTCTTGGCGTTCGAATGCATCCACGACATGCCGTACCCCGTCCCGGTGCTCGCCTCGATGCGGAAGCTCGCGGGCGCCGCCGGCACCGTGCTCGTGGTCGACGAGCGGGTCGGCGAGCGTTTCAGCGCGCCCGCCGGCGACGTCGAGCGGCTGATGTACGGGTTCAGCCTCACGGTGTGCCTGCCCGACGGCATGGCGCACCCGAACTCGGCCGGAACCGGCACCGTGATGCGCCCCGACACGCTTCTGCGCTACGCGACCGAGGCGGGGTTCGCCGGCATCGAGATCATGCCGATCGAGCACGATTCGTTCCGTGTGTACCGGTTGGTCACCTGAACGGCGGCGGCGGGCGCGGGCAGGTCTCAGGGGTAACGGAGCGGCAACCCCGGCGTGCCCGGGTCGACCTCGACGATCGACCACCCGCCGAGGCTCGACACGGCTAGCCGGTCGAGACCCGGACCGAAGAAGGCGACGTTGGCCGGCTGGTTCAACGTGACACCGTCGGGGTCGTCGAGGAAGACCTCCGGCTCGCCGCCGGCCGCGATGCGCCACACGCGATCGGGCCGGTAACAGCCGACGAACATCGTTCCGTCGGCCGCGAGGGCGATGCCATCCGGCTGTGAACCCGGCAGCTCGACCACCGTGGTGACGGCACCGGCCGAGCCATCCGCATCGATAACGACCTGCACCACGCGGCGCGCCCGTGACTCAACCACGAGCAAGGCGTCGCCGGTAGCTGTCATGCAGCACCCGTTGGGGAAGGCGGGCACCGCGTCGGTCCACTCGACGGTGACCCCATCGGGCCCCAGCCGAAAGATCGTGCCGTCGTCGGCGCCCCACCCGCCGGAATCGGTGATGAACAGGTTGCCACCGTCGTCGAAGGCGGCGAAGTTCGGCACCCGCAGCGGGCGCGACGGCGTCCCCGTGCTCACGACCTCGGTGGTGCCGTCAGCGCCGACCCTCGTGATCGCGGCGCCGCCGAAGTCGCACGCGAACACGTCGCCCGCGCCGTCGAGCGTGACCCCGAAGATGAACCCGCCGGTCGTGCCGACCTCCGCGACCTCGCCGTCGAGGCCTATCGCGTAGATCTGCCCAGCCTCGCCGCCCGCGTAGAGGCGACCATCAAGGCCCAAAGCCACCCCTTCGGGATGGTCGAGCCCTGTCGCAACCGTCTTGACCGTCGGCGTCACCTCACCATCCTCCTTCGAGCGAACGCGTCACGAGCCGGGCGGCCGCCCCGTCGGTGGCTTCGCGCCCCAGCATCTCCACCACGACCACCACTTCGCCGGTGCTCCACGCCGCGAGGTAGACCGGCGCTTCACGGGGGCAGCAGGCGTCAGGCTCGTGCCTGAACGAGACCACCTCGTCCGGCACACCCGGCAGCGTCACGGCCCCTCCCGCGATCAGCTCCGAGCCGCCGTTGTCGCGGATCCACGTCACGAAAGCCAAGGCGCCGTCGGGTGTCTCGAACGCGAGCGCCTGCGCGACCACGCGCGAGAACGGCCGGCCGGCGCCGGTGTCGGTGCGCTCGGTGCCGCCGAGGAACCCTGCGTCCCGCAAGGCTTCGGCCAGCACATCGGCGCTCGCGGCGCCGGCCGCGACCGCGTCGACGTCGAGCGGCCGGGTCGTCGACGTCGCTCCTTCGATGACCACCACGGGGACGCCGGGGGATGCGAGCGGCGATGGACCTGAGCATCCGGCAAGGGCGGCCATCATGGCCAGCACTACGGCACCGACGAGGGCGACCACCCGCCACCGCTGCATCGACCGCCGCCTCCGTTCTCTTGCGCCCGAAGCGCTCCGGGCGGATGATACGCGCGCTCGCGGCGCAGGTGCTCCGCACGAAGGGGGAAGGCATGAACGACGAGTCCGGGCGCGCCCTTGGCCGGCACATCTCACGGCGGCAGCTCTTCTACTACGCGGGAGCCATGGGCGGTGCGACTGCGCTGCTCGCGGCCTGCCGCGACGCCGACACCGTGGGTCCCACCGGCGACGGCACCACATCGGTCGCGAGACCGACCATCGACCAGGAGCCTGGTGGGCTCGAGGTCTTCGACTGGTCCGGGTACGGCAACGGTGACTTCTACCCCAAGGAGGAGAAACAGTTCCTGTGGGGTGACTACGCGAAGGCGACCAACGACACCCCGACCTTCGTGTTGTTCGAGAACGACGATGCCGGCTACACCGAGGTGGCGACCGGCGCCCGGTACGACGTCGCGCACCCGTGTGGGTACCGGTGGAAGGACTGGGTCGACCTCGGGGTCATGCAGCCGTGGGATACCTCGCTGATCCCGAACGTCGCGTCGCTCAACCCGAACCTCCTCGCGTCGGGGCAGATCGACGGCAAGCAGTACTTCATCCCGCTCGACTGGGGGTTCATCGCCCCGCTCATCAACACCGATCACGTCCAAACGACCGAGGACTCGTTCGGGATCTTGTTCGACGAGCGCTACGCCGACAAGATCGCGTGGGTCGACACGCTCAACATGATGGTCGTGGCCGCCTACACGCTCGGCATCCCGAACCCATGGGACATGACCGACGACGAGCTGACCCAGGTCAAGGACTTCCTGGTCTCGAAGAAGGGGCTCGTGAAGTTCCTGTGGAACCAGTCGTATGACTTCTGGCTCGCCTTCAAGAAGGAAGAGGTGTGGATCGGCTACTCGTGGCCGGACACGGTGGGCTACGCCGAGGCGGCCGGCATGAACTACCGGTACATGGAGCCGAAGGAAGGTCGCATCTCGTGGGTGTGCGGCCTGGGGCTCATGGCCGATACCGAGAACTACTACCACGCGCACGAATACGTCGATTCGTGGGCCAGCTCGGGGGCCGCCGAGTTCCTGCTCGCCTACTACTACTACGGGCACACGAACACCGACGTGGACCTGTCGGCGCTGCCGGCGGGCGTGGTCGAGGCCCTCTCGCTCGACGATCCGACCGTGCTGGAAGAGCCTCGGTCGCACCCCGAGACGCACATCCCACGCCGCGACGTTTACAGCACGATCTGGAGCGAGGTCCTCGCGTCGTGACCGCAGGGGGCCGGCGAGGGTCGGCGGCCGGTGGCGACGCTCGCGCCTGACGCGTCAGAACGCGCGTGGGTCAGGCGCGAGCGTCGCGGGACGGCCGCGCTGCTCGCCGGCCCCCTGCTGTGGCTCCTGATCTTCTTCGTCATCCCGGTCGGGTTCGTCGCCACGTACAGCGTCGGCGGCGTGCACCTGTTCCCTACCGACGGGGAGCTCTCGATCGGCGACTGGCAACGGTTCTTGAGCGGTGGATCGATCTACTTCTCGCTGTTCTGGAAATCGGTCCGTATGTCGCTCATCGTCTCGGTCACCGTGGTGCTGCTGGCGTATCCCGTCGCCTATTTCCTGGCCTTGTGCACCGGCAGGCGGAAATACGTCGCGCTGCTGCTGATCATCGTGCCCTTCTTGACCAGCTACCTGCTTCGGGTCTTGGCGTGGAAGGTCATCTTGGGCGACACCGGCGTGATCAACTCGTTCCTGGCGTGGTCGGGGGTCCGCCAACCCGACGACCCCATCACGTGGCTGCTGTACAGCCAGTTCGCGGTGATGATCGTGCTGGCCTACGTCTGGGTGCCGTTCGTGGCACTGCCGATCTTCGTGACCCTCGACAACCTCGACCTCCGGTTGCTCGAGGCTGCGTCTGACCTCGGGGCGAGCCGGTGGCGGACGTTCGTGCGGGTCACCCTGCCGCTCAGCGTGCCCGGAGTCGCGGCCGCGTTCGTGTTCGTGTTCGTCCCGACCATCGGCGAGTTCGTGACGCCGCTACTGGTGGGTGGACCGAGCGGGTACATGTTCGGCAATGCCATCAACGATCTGTTCACGCGAGGCCTCGACTGGCAGTCGGGATCGGTGCTCGCGATGTTCCTGCTGGTGGTGATCGCCGCACTCATGGCGTTGTTCGGACGGTTCGTCCAGGTGCGATCGGTGGCGGGCTGATGGACGTGCACGCCTCACGCGGCGCGCTCGCCGGGCTCCGCCTCGTGTTCGCCGGGCTCGTCGTGTTCCTGTACGTGCCCATCGCCATCTTGGCCCTGTTCTCGTTCAACGACGGCGACCCGGCCTTCCCGCTCGCCGGGCTGACGCTCGATTGGTACCGCCGTTTCGCGGCGAACCCGCTGCTCATCGGCGCCCTCGGCCGCAGCGCCGTCGTCGCGGTGGTGTCCAGCACCTTCGCGGTGTCGCTGGGCGTGCTCGTCGCGTTCGCGCTCGTGCGCCGCCGGGTGCCGATGCGCGCATCGGTATCGGCGCTGGTGTTCTCGCCGCTCGTCATCCCCTACGTCGTGTTCGGCGTTTCCCTGTTGGTGTTGTTCACGGCCGCCGACAAGCTGCTGGCCTCCTCGACCGGGAAGGTCGTGGGGCTGGGATTGCACGCCGTCGTGATCGGTCATGTGGTGGTCTCGCTCCCCTACACGATCTTGACGATCATGCCGCTGCTGGAGGGACTGAACGTCTCGCTCGAGGAGGCCGCTCGAGACCTGGGCGCGAACCCGCGGCAGACCTTCCGCCGGGTCACGGCGCCGCTGCTGATGCCGGCTCTGGTCTCGTCGTTCCTCATCGCCTTGACGCTGTCGTTCGACGAATACGCGATCGCGTCGTTCCTGTCGGGGACGCAGCCGACGTGGCCCGTCTTCTTGTTCTCACAGCTGCGCGTGCCGAGCCAGCTGCCGCAGCTGCTCGCCGTATCGTCGGTCGTGCTCGTGATCTCGGTCGGGCTCGTGGTCGCCGCCGAGGTGAGCCGCCGCGCCAGCGAGCGACGCTGGGCATCGACGACGGGGTAGCGCGCTCGGGAAGCGAGGAGGCGACGACCGGGATGGAACCACCCGAGCGACCTGAGCCGCCTCCGAACACCGAACTTCCCGTGCAGCCCCCACGACCCGACCTGCAGGTACCCACGTCGTGGTGGCGACGGCGTCGCAAGGCCATCTTCATCTCCACCGCGATCGTGGTCGGAGGGCTCTTCGCGCTGGGAGTCGCCGTGACCCTCCTGCTGCCGCACGAGCTGCTCGTGACCGACTTCGGACGCGGCGCCGAACCGTTCGAGATCGGCGAGACCTCCGGTGCGACGTACGAGGTAGCCGGCGGGGGTCTATCGCATCACGGCGAAGGAGGCCGAAGGACGGATCACGAGCCTCGGCGAGCTCACCCGCACCGCGTATGCCATGGGGGTCCGTGCCGAGCTCGCGTCGCCACCAGCCGGCGCCGCCCTCGTCGGTGTGTTGTGCGTCGGCTCGGTCGACGACGCGGCGGCGGGCTACGGATTCTACGTTGATGCGGATGGCTCCTTCCTCGTCACACGGGAAGAGCCGAGCGGCGAGGCCACGTTCCTGGAGCAAGGCCGAGACCCACGCATCGCCGACACGCGCCGGATCAGCATCACATGCGTCGAGGAGCTGACGGGCGGTACGGCGATCACGGGGTGGGTCGACGGCATCGAGATCGTGGGCACCACCGACGCGGACCAGGTCGACGGGTTCGATCACGCGGGCATCGCCATCGTGCCCGATCGTGCAGGCGACGCCGTCACCTTCACGTCCGTGGTGGCTCGGGTGCCCGACGAGGAGTGGACACCCTGAGGCGACGTCGGCGTCGGTTTCCATCGACACGCGCGGCCGATCCGAAAGCTGCGGGCGTGCGGCAGTGACGGATCGAGCCCTCGGCGCACTGCTCCAGGCGCGCCCGGGTGGGGGCTGGGCACTCGACGGCATCGACACCCGGTCGACGCCTGGCGTGGCGAAACGATCGGCGGCCGAGGCCGAGCACGCCGAGATGGCGGAGCAGCTCGACGGCCTGCAGGAGCGTCTGTTCGCCGAGCGAACGCGCTCGGTGCTGCTGGTCCTGCAGGCATGGACACCAGCGGCAAAGGCGGCACCGTCCGCCACGTGATGACCGCGGTGAACCCGGCGTGGACCGACGTCGTCGCGTTCAAGAAGCCGACCGACGAAGAGCTGGCCCACCACTTCTTATGGCGCATCGAGCGGCGCCTTCCCGGTCCCGGCCACCTCACCGTGTTCGACCGGTCGCACTACGAAGACGTGCTCATCGTTCGCGTGCACCGGCTCGTACCCGATGGGGCCTGGGGAGCCCGCTACGACGAGATCAACGACTTCGAGCGGCGCCTGACCGACGCCGGAACGGTGATCGTGAAGTGCTTCTTGCACATCTCCTACGACGAACAACGCGAGCGCCTGCTGGCGCGGCTCGACGACCCGACGAAACACTGGAAGTTCAACGAGGCCGACATCGACGAACGCGGGTACTGGCAGGACTACATGGGTGCCTACGCCGACGTGCTAGGTCGATGCAGTACCGACCTCGCGCCGTGGCACGTCGTGCCCGCCGACCGCAAGTGGTACCGGAACTGGGCCGTCACACGCTTGCTGCTCGAGACGCTCGAGGCGATGGATCCGCGGTACCCGCCGTCGAACCTCGACACCGGCGCGTTGAATGCTCGGCTGGTGCCGCCCGGCTGACGCCTCACTTCTTGCCGAGCAACGTGCCGAACACGGTACGCAGCGTCCGGCGGCCATCGGCCGTCGTGAACAGGTCCTTCGCGAACCCGATGCCGATGTCCTTCACCTGGTCACCGACGGACTCCTCGCCGCCGCGCGACGACGTCTTCGTCTTCGACGTCGGCTTCGGCTTCGGGGCGGTCTCCTTCGCCGGCTCGGGCGTTGGCGCGGGGCCGGGCGGTGGTGGCGGCAGGGGTGAACCATCCTCTGCAGCCACCTCGGCTGCCACGACCGCCGCGCCTTGCAGCCTGGCCGTGATCATCTCGTGTGCGCTGACGCGGTCGATGTCCTGGGCGTACTTCGCGTGCAGAGACCCGCCCGTGATGAGCTGCGAGCGGGTGGCGTCGTCGACCGCGTCCATGAGGGAGTCGGGCGGGACCAGCCGCGTGGCGGCGAGCGGGGTCGGCACCCCCTTCGGCGTCAACACGGTCACGAACGCCTCGCCGATGCCGAGCGACGTGAGCGTTTCGCCGACGTCGTAGTGCTCGGTCGTGGGGAACGTCCGCACTGTCTTGCGGAGGTTGGTCTCGTCGTCGGGCGTGTGGGCACGCAGGGCGTGCTGGACGCGGTTGCCGAGCTGCGACAGGACCGACGACGGCACGTCGGTGGGTGACTGCGTCACGAAGTACACACCGACACCCTTCGAACGGATGAGCCGGGCCGTCAGCTCGATCTGGTCCATGAGCGCCTCGCTGGCATCGTCGAACAACAGATGCGCCTCGTCGAAGAAGAACGCGAGCTTCGGCTCGGGCAGGTCGCCTTCTTCCGGGAGCGTCGCGTACAGCTGGGCGAGCATCCACAACATGAACGTCGAGAACAGCCGCGGGCGGTCCATGACGTCGCGCAGCTCGAGGAGCGAGACGACACCCGTGCCCTCGGGGGTCGTCCGCAACAGATCGTGGACGTCGAACTCGGGCTCGCCGAAGAAGGCCTCGGCGCCGGCCGCTTCGAGCTCGACGATCGAACGGAGCAGCACCCCTACGGTGGACGTCGAGAACCCGCCGTACTCCTCGAGCGCCGGCTTCCCTTCGTCCGACGACAAGAACTTGAGGGTCGTCCGGAGGTCCGCGAGGTCGAGCAGCGGCATGCGCTGATCGTCGCAATAGGCGAAGACGAGCGTCAACACCGAGACCTGCGTCTTGTTCAGGTCGAGCACCTTGCCCAGCAAGATCGGTCCGAACGACGAGACCGTGGCGCGGACCTGAGCCCCGATCGCGCCCGACAGCGACAACAGCTCGACCGGATGGCCGTGTGGCTCATAGGCGACGCCGAGCTGTTCCACTCGATCGCGGATGCGAGCCGCGCCGGCGTCGCCGGGCTGCGAGATGCCGGTCAGGTCGCCTTTCACGTCGGAGATGAACACCGGCACACCGGCGTCGGAGAGCTGCCCCGCCAAGATCTGGAGCGTCTTCGTCTTGCCCGTGCCGGTCGCCCCGGCGACGAGGCCGTGGCGGTTCACCATGGACAGCGGCAGCTGCACCGAGGCGTCGAGGACGAGCTCGTCGCCGAGCAGCGGACGACCGAGCACCAGGCATGGCTCGTCGAACGCGTAACCGTCGGTCATCTCGGTGCGGAACGCGTCGTCCACGTTGTCCACGTTGTCCATGGGGCTCGAAGCCTAAACGAGGCTCACACCTGCCCGCCCGGACCCCATAGAGTGGCGCCTCACACGCGAACGGGAGGGTCTCGATGGGCGACGAGCGGTACACCCCCACGACGACGTTGTACATGGGACCGTGGTACCGCCGATCGCCGTACTTCGAGGCCACCGTGCGTGCGGGGTGCAAGGCCTACGACGTCTACAACCACACCCTGCTGCCGGGCTACTACGACGATCCGAACGTGGAGTACGAACATCTGCTGTCCGGCGTGGTCGTCTGGGACGTCGGCGCCGAGTGGACCATCGAGGTGAGCGGCCCCGACGCCGACCGGCTGATCGACATGATCACGTGTCGCGACCTCACTGCGTGCGCCGTCAGGCAGGCGAAATACATGCTGGTGACGTCGCGCGACGGAGGGATCGTGAACGACCCCGTCCTGCTCCACGTCGACGAGGGCCGTTGGTGGATGCAATGCGCCGACTCCGACGCCGGCCTCTACGCGCTCGGCGTCGCCACGGGGCTCGGCCTGGACGTCGACGTCTTCCACCCCGACGTCTACCCGATGCAGGTGCAAGGCCCGGCCTCGGCCACGACGCTCGAGAAGCTCGTGGGCCCGGCGATCTACGACCTGAAGTACTACTGGTGCGACCGGTTCGAGGTCCGGGGCATGCCGGTGGTGATCAGCCGCACGGGGTTCACGGCGGCCCCCGGTTTCGAGGTCAACTGTCTCGACTTCTCCCACGGCGATGACCTATGGAACGCCGTGCTCGAGGCGGGCGAGGAGTTCGGCATACGGGTCGCCGCGCCCAGCATGGCCAAGCGCGTCGAGGCCGGCATGATGAACCACGGCTCGGACATGACGATCGAAAACAACCCCTTCCAGATCATGGGTCTCGAGCGGCTGGTCGAAGGACAGCCGCAGGACTACATCGGCAAGGAGGCGCTGGAGCGGATCCGTCGCGACGGCGTGCGGGACAAGCTCGTCGGGATCGAGTTCGAGGCCGACGGCGGGTTCGAGATCGACCCGGCGGACTTCTGGCCCGTGTTCCACGACGGCGTCGAGGTCGGGAGGGTCACCGATGCGGTGTGGTCGCCTCGCCTGGAACGCAACATCGGCTACGTCTGGGTACCGATCGAGCTCGCCGCCGCGGGCAACCGGCTGGACGTCGAGTCCCAGCACGGACACCTCGTCGGCACGACCGCCTCGATCCCGTTCGTCGACCCGAAGAAGCAGGTGCCGGCCGCGGCGCTTCGCTCGTAAGTCGCCCCAGGAGACCGCTCGCCCGAGGAGGACCGCTCGCCCGAGGGCGGGCTCGCACCGTTTCGCCGCGGTGTGTTGTAGTCACCATGTGGTCTCGGCCAGAACCCGGCACGCGCGCGAGCTGTTCGCGGGGCTCCCCGCCACCTACGACCGTGTTGGCGCCTTGCTGTCGTTCGGGCAAGACCCGCGGTGGCGGCGGCACCTCGTGTCGCATCTCCCCGTGGGCGATGGGCGGGTGCTCGACGTCGCGGCGGGAACGGGCGCGGTCGCGATCGAGCTCATCCGGACCGGCCGGGCCGGATCGGTCGTCGCGCTCGACCAGAGCGCACCGATGGTTCGCGAAGGCATCCACCGGGCCGCCAGATCGACCGGGCCTGGCCGTGTCGCGTTCGTCCTGGCGCAGGCGGAGCGGACGCCGTTCGTTCCCTCGAGCTTCGACGCGCTCACGCTGACGTACCTGTTGCGCTACGTGGACGACCCCGCCGCGATCTTGGCGCACCTGGCTGGTCTCGTACGACCCGGCGGGGTGGTCGCGAGCCTCGAGTTCGGTGTGCCTCCGCGGCCGTGGCGCACATGCTGGCGTCTCTACACGCGGCGGGTGATGCCCGCGATCGGATGGGCCATCTCACCTGCGTGGCACCACGTCGGACGGTTCCTGGGACCGAGCATCGAGGGCTACTGGGAACGCTACCCGCTCGAGGAACAGCTGCGGATGTGGCACGACGCCGGCGTCGACCGCGTGCGGCTTCGGCGGATGAGCCTGGGCGGCGCGGTGCTGATGTGGGGCGTGAAGACCGCGTGAGCGGCCGGCCCGCCTTCTATGCGCTCGCGCCGGGAGGGTGGCGCGACTACTGGACGCTCCTGCATCCCCCGTACACCCTTTGGCACCTCGGCACCGTCGCGATCGGTGCCAGCGTGGCGGGCACGATCCGCCCGCTGTTCTTGGGGCTGGCGCTCGCGGCCTTCTTCCTGGCGGTCGGTGTCGGGGCCCACGCCCTCGACGAGCTGCACGGCAGACCGCTCGGCACCCAGATCCCGGGATACGTGCTCGCCGGGCTCGCCATCGCCTCGCTCGGCGGCGCCCTCGTCATCGGCGTGGCCGGTGCATCGATGGTCTCGTGGTGGGGTCTCGCGTTCATGGCGGTCGGCGGGTTCCTCGTGCCCGCCTACAACCTCGAGTGGTTCGGCGGGCGATTCCACACCGACCTGTGGTTCGCCGTCATGTGGGGAGGCTTCCCCGCGCTCGCCGGCGGGTTCTCGCAGACCGCAACCATCGAGGGGCGGCTGGTGCTGGTGTCGGCGGCGTGTGGACTGCTGGCCGCGGCTCAGCGGCGGCTATCCACGCCTGTTCGGCGGCTCCGGCGAACGGTCACCACCGTCGAAGGCACCATCACGTTCCACGACGGCACCACCGAACCCATCACGGCCGCGTCGCTTCGCGACGCGCCCGAGAGTGCGCTCCGCCACCTGTGGATCGCGGTCGTCGTGCTCGCGATCGGGCTCGTCGCGGCCCGTTGGCCCGGCTGAGGCGTTGCCGTCGTGGCCCGGCTGAGGAGCCCCGTCATCGCAGCGTTCGGGCGATCGCTTCGGCGACGACGATGGTCGGCAGGTTCGTGGTCGCACGCACGGTCTGCGGCATCACCGACGCGTCGGCGACGACGAGACCGTCGAGCCCGAGCACGCGTCCCCGTTCATCGATGACGGCAGCCATCGCGCACGTGCCCACGGGGTGCCAGTAGTGGATGACGCCGCGGCGGATCGCGCTCCCGAGGTCGCTGTCGATCCCGGGCTCGAGCTCGGAGGCGAGCAGCGGCGCGAGGGCACCGGTCGCTGCGAACCCGCGCGCCATCTCGGCACCTTCGACGAGCACGGCGAGGTCGTGGCCATCCGGGTCACTCAGGTACGCGTGGTCGAGCGCGGGCGGGTCGTCCGGGGCGGCGCTTCGCAGCCGGAGACGGCCCCGGGAGCGCGGCGTGAGACAGGCCACGAAGATGCCGAGGCGGCGGTCGAGCGACACCTCCGGGAAGATGTGGAGGTCGACGATGCCGCCGGCGGCCTGCGACGATGCGACGCTCGCGAACCCTTGCTCGTCGGGGACGGGCCGGCCCGTCGACGCGAACGTCGCGGTTCGCCGGTCCAGCTCGTCGCTCGGCGCGTAGAACAGCTCGAAGGCGGGGTGGTCGTGGAGGTTCGCGCCCACCCCGGCCAGGTCGGCGACGGGCTCGATCCCCAGGGTTCGCAGCTCGCCGGCGGGACCGACACCGCTGCGGAGCAAGATCGACGGCGAACCGTAGGTCCCGCCGGCGAGCACGACCAGGTCGGCGAACAGGTCGGCCGCACCGCCGGCGCCCACGACGCGCACGCCCGTGGCGCGATCGCCTTCGAACAACACGTGGTCGACCAGGGTGTCCGCTAACACCACGAGCTCGGGCCGGTCGCGCACGGGGTCGAGGTAGGCGAAGGCGGCGTTCCAGCGGATCTGGTCCGGCGAGTTCGACGGCTCCGCACACACCGACGGCGCGACGTCGAACGTCTCGAGGAGGTCGACGCGAGGAAGACCGAGCTCCACGCCCGCGTCGATGAACGCCGCGTGCCACGGCGTCAGCTCGTCATCGGCGAAGCGGCGCACGCGCATGCGTCCGGAGGCCGCCTCGAATAAGGGCAAGAGGTCATCTGCCGACCACCCCGGCTGTGCCCAGCCGTCGTAGTCGGCCCGGTGTCCCCAGTTGATCGTGCACCCGTTGTGCGCCGAACACCCGCCGATGACCCTGGCACGCTCGAAGGGCATGGCACGGCCGTCGTCGGACACGTAGCCCCAGTCGTGCGAGGAAGGGATCGTGTTCGCGTCGAGCAGCTCCTGTGGCCACCGGCCCGACGTGCGTGGACCATGGTCGGGGCCCGCCTCGACGAGCAGCACGCGCGCGCCGGCTTCGACCAGCCTTCCAGCGACCACGGACCCGGCGGTTCCGCCGCCGGCCACGATCACGTCGACGTTCGCCCGCATGTCGGTCAGGCTAGTGGACCTCGAGGGCCCCCATGGGCGTCGCGGCCCGTTGCCGGAGCGCCGACACGACCCACGCGACGACGAACAACGTGGCAGCGGTGATGACCACGGTGGCGCCCGATGACCAATCCAGGTAGTAGGAGAGGTAGACACCGATGAAACCGCAGGCGGCGCCGGTCGCCACCGAGATGGCGAGCATGCGGTGGAACGAGTCGGTCAAGAGCCGTGCGATGACGGGCGGGATCACCAAGACGGCCGCGATCAGCGTGACCCCCACGACGTTCATGGTGGCGGTGATCGTGGCGGCGAGCACCACGGCCAAGATGACGTCGACGACACCGGTCCGCACACCGCTCACCTCGGCGACGTCGGGGTCGAAGGTCGCGAACAGCAGCTGCCGGTACCGCAGGAACACCACGACGGCGGTGCCCAAGGCCACGCCGGCCACCACCGCGACGTCACCGAACGACACGCCGAGCACATCGCCGAACAGCGCCGCCTCGAAGTTCCGCGTGAACGATCCCGTCACCGAGATGATCGCGATGCCGATGGCGAAGCTCGCCGACGTGACCACGCCGATGGCGGCGTCGGCGCCGATGGTCCGTCGGCGGGCCACCCGCTGGATGAGCAGGGCCGATACCAGCCCCCATGCGCCCGCGCCAAGGTAGAAGTTGACGCTCAAGGCGTAGCTCGCGACCGCGCCCCCGAAGATCGCGTGCGAGAGCCCGTGGCCGATGTAGCTCATGCCCCGGAGGACCACGTAGGTGCCCACGAGCCCGCACAACGCCCCGGCGATCACGGCCACCGAGATCGCGTGCCGGAAGAACCCGTAGTCGAATGGCTCAAGCAAGGTGTTCGTGGTGATCCTCCCGTAGCGGCTGGGCGGTGGCGTCTTCCTCGTCCAGCTCCGGATACTGCTCGACGACGACGGGCATGCCGCCGTGGCTCAAGACCTCGAGCGGCGCCCCGTAGGTCCGCTCCAACACCTCAGGCGTGATGACCTGCCGAGGCGGGCCGGTGGCGATGACCTCGCGGTTCAGGCACACGATCTGGGGCAAGTGCGACGCGATGCCGTTCAGATCGTGCGTCGTCAACACGATGGCGATGCCGTCGTGATGCAGCTCGTGGATGAGGTGCATCACGTCGTGACGTGTACGGACGTCGACACCGTTCGTCGGCTCGTCGAGCAACAGCAACGTCGCGCGGCGAAGCAGCGCCCGGGCGATGAACACGCGCTGCTGCTGCCCACCCGAGAGCTCGCGGATGTGACGATCACCCAGGCCACCGAGCCCCAGGCGGTCAAGGATCTCGTCGGCCTCGGCGCGCTCGGCCTTCGACGTCCACGGCACGACGCGGCCGTCCATGCGCGCCATCAAGACGACCTCGCGGACGGTGACCGGGAAGTACCAGTTCACCGTCTCGACCTGCGGCACGTAGCCGAACGACGCATCGGGGGCGCGCGCCATCCGGCCCGCGATGGGCTCCACAGAGCCGGCGATGACCTTCAGCAGGGTGGACTTGCCCGACCCGCTCGGCCCGACCACCCCGATGAACTCCCCCGCATCGACCCGCAGGTCGATGTTGACGAGCACCGGGTCGCGGCCGTAGCGGCAGGTGACCTTGTCGAGCTCGACCAGCGCGCGCCGCTCCACGTCAGTCCCTGTAGATCACGTCGTTGCCCGGCTGCACGTTCGCGACGTCGAGGCCGGCGACCGCCGCCGGGTCTCCTCCCAAGGCGGTGATGAAGGTGGTGAAGTCGAAGACCATGAGACCAAGGTAGCTGTGCTCGCGGTCACCGTGGCTGCCGGGCAGGTCGTCGTCGCGGAGGTCGTCGACGTAGGTCGCACCCGTCTCCGCGGCGATCTGCTCGAGCACCGGGCTGGGGAACACCTCGGAGCCGAAGATGGCGGGCACCTGCTCGGCGCGGATCTGGTCGATGAGACCCGCGACCTCCTGGGCGGTCGGATCGGCGAAGTCCGACGGCTGGATGGCACCGATCACGGTCCAACCGTACTCCCGCGCGAAGTACGGGAAGCTGTCGTGGTACGTGAGTAGCTTCCGGTTCTCGGGTGGGACGGTCTCGGTCGCTGCCCGGACCGCAACATCGAGCTCGTCGATGCGAGCCGCGAACGCCTCGTAGTTGGCCTCGTACACCGCCAGGCCCTCGGGGTCGAGCGCCGACAGCTCATCGCGCACGAGCCCCGCGTACGCTTTCGCATACGGCGGGTTCGTCCACAGGTGCGGGTTCGGGTCGCCCTCGGCTTCGGGGAACGAGAAGTCGAAGATGTAGTCATCGGGGCCGATCGTGAGCTCGCCGAGCTTCACGATCTTCACGCCGTCGGGGATGTTCGCCTCGGCCAGCTCGCGTGTCGGCTCTTCGAGGTTGAGGCCGTTCATGAAGACGATCTGCGCCTGCTCCATGACGGCGGCATCGGACGGCGCGGGTTCGAACGTGTGGCTGTTCGTCCCCTCGGGCACGATCCCCGTCACCGCAACGCGGACACCACCGACGTTGTGCACGATGTTCGTGATCGGCGACACCGTCGTGACCACCCGCACGAGCCTCGCGGCGTCGCCGTCGGCTGTGGGGCCGGAACCACCTTCGCCGCAGGCAGCGGTGACGGATCCGAGGACGGCGATGACGATGAGGAGGAGACGGCCCTTGGTCACGGTCCGAGCATAGCTGCTTATCGCAATCATATGCAAAAGCGGTATCACGCAGTAGTGCGGACCCCGAGCGCAGACGACCGAGGGTCACCTGGTCGTCAGCGTTCGTCGAGGTGGCGTCGGTACACTCCGCCGCGACTCGCTCCCCGGCTCGAAGGTGGTCGACGGGTGGAAGATCGCTACCAGGTCGTCGTCATCGGCGGCGGCATCGTCGGGTGCAGCGTGGCCTACCACCTCGCGCTTCGGGGCATGACCGACATCGCGGTCATCGAGCGCGAAGAGCTGACCGCCGGCTCGACGTGGCACGCTGCCGGGGGCTTCCACGCGATCAACGCCGATACGACCATCGCCGCGCTCCAGAAGTACACGATCGGCATGTACGCCCAGGTCGAGCACGAGAGCGGCCGCAGCGCAGGGCTGCACATGTCTGGGGGTCTCGAGCTCGCCGGCACACCCGAGCGATGGCGCTTGCTCCAACAGGAGCTCGCCTGGCACCGCATGATGGGTACCGATGCGTCGTTGCTCACGCCCGATGAAGCGGCCGAGATGGTCCCCATCATCGACCCGACGGGACTCGAAGGCGCCTTGTTCGACCCGTTCGAAGGCACGCTGGACCCCAACGGAGCGACGTGGGCATATGCCGAGGCCGCCCGCCGCCGCGGCGCCGACATCATCCAGCACAACAGGGTGTCGTCGCTCACCCGGCTCGCCGGCGAGTGGCGCGTCGAGACCGAGCAAGGTCCCATCACCGCCGAACACGTCGTGAACGCAGGCGGTCTGTGGGCCCGGAGGGTCGGCCTGATGGTCGGCGTCGACCACCCGCTGACGCCCATGCTCCACCACTACCTCGTGACCGACGACGTGCCGGAGGTGGCCGCGATCGAAGGCGAGATGGCGGCGGTCACTGACCTCGAGGGGTTCACCTACCTGCAGCGCGAAGGCAACGGCGTGCTGCTCGGGGTCTACGAGCGGAACCCGCGCCACTGGAAGGTAGAGGGGGCCGACTGGGACTTCGGCCGCGAGCTGTTCCCCGAAGAGATCGACCGCATCATGCCCGAGCTCTCCATCGGGTTCGCGCGCTTCCCGGTGCTGCACGACATCGGGATCAAGCGGTGGGTCAACGGCGCGTTCACCTTCACCCCCGACGGGAACCCGCTGGTCGGTCCGGTGGCGGGTCTGCCGGGGTATTGGGCCGCGTGCGGTTGCATGGCCGGCTTCTCGCAATGCGCGGCGATCGGTCTCGCGGTCGCGAACTGGATCGTCGACGGCGACCCGGGCGACGACGTCTTCGGCATGGACGTTGCGCGGTTCGGCCCCTACGCGTCGAACGACACGTATCTGCGCGACACCACCGCACAGTTCTACGCACGCCGGTTCGTCCTGGCATACCCGAACGAGCAGCTCACCGCCGGGCGTCCGCTGAAGACCACCCCCTGCCACGAGATCTTCCGCACCGAAGGCGCCGTGTTCGGCGAGAACTGGGGGCTCGAGGTTCCGTTGGTGTTCGCGACCGCCCGGCCCGGCTTCGAGGAGACACCCACGCTCGGCCGGTCGAACGCTCAGCCGCTGGTCGCCGATGAGGTGGCGGCGGTCCGGGCGGCGGCCGGTGCGTACGAGATCGCGGGGTACGCCCGCTACGAGGTCGCCGGGCCGGGAGCCGAGGCGTGGCTCGATCACCTGCTCGCGAGCCGTCTGCCCTCCGTAGGACGTCTGCGTCTCGCGCCCATGCTGAACGAAGCCGGGAGGTTGATGGGCGACCTGTCGGTCACGAGGCTCGATGGGGAGCGCTTCTGGCTGACCGGGTCCTACTACCTGCAGGACTGGCACATGCGCTGGTTCACCCAGCACCTCCCGGTGACGGGGGTCGAGGTCCGAAACATCACCGACGGATGGATGGGCTTCTCGGTTTCGGGCCCCTCCTCACGCGACATCGTCGAGCGTCTCGCCGATGACGACATGTCGAACGAGAGCTTCGGGTTCATGGCCGTCCGCGAGATGGGCGTCGGATCGACCCGAGCCGTCGTCGGCCGGCTGTCCCTGACCGGCGAGCTCGGCTACGAGATCGTGGGGCCGGCCGGCCGGCACCTCACCCTGCTGAACGAGCTCCGTGCGGCCGGGGAGCCGAGCGGTCTGCGGCTCATCGGCGACTACGCGATCGACAGCCTCCGCGTGGAGAAGGGCTACGGGATCTGGAACGCCGAGTTCACGCAGGCGTACACGCCGGGGATGTCCGGGCTCGACCGGTTCGTCGCGTTCGACAAGGGGGATTTCGTCGGGCGCGAGGCGGCGCTGCGCGAACGCGAGGAAGGCGCCGCTCGGCGACTCGTGCTCCTGGAGGTCGACGCGACCGATGCAGAGGCAGGTACCGATGACCCGATCTGGCTCGACGGTAGCCTCGTCGGCTTCGTCACATCGGGTGCCTACGGGCATCACGTCGGCATGAGCCTCGCGCTCGCCTACGTCGACCGCGCCGTGATCGAGACAGGCGCCGAGCTCATGGTCTCCGTCGTGGGTGAGGAGCGGACAGCGCGGATCTTGCCCGAACCGCCCTACGACCCGAACGGCACCAAGCTCCGCGAGACCGAACCCGTCACGACGTAGACCTCGTCAGCGCGAACCCGGAGGACCGGCCGTCCTGAACCGTGACGATCACGACTCGATCGTCGTCTTCCACCCGGAGACTCGCTGGCGAAGGGCTTCCCTCGCATCCCAGGGTCGCGCTAGGCTCGCTGTTCACCCCACGGGAGGCGCGCGATGACCGAGCAGACCCGATTCGACCTGCCCCAGGACCAGATCCCAACGGCGTGGTTCAACATCATGCCCTCGATCGTGCAGGTGGGGATGCAGCCGCTCCCGCCGCTGCACCCGGGCACACACGAGCCGGTCACGCCCGATCTGCTCGGGGCGTTGTTCCCCGACTCGCTGATCATGCAGGAGGTCTCCACCGACGAGTGGATCGACATCCCCGGCGAGGTCATCGACGCCTACAAGCTGTGGAGGCCCTCACCGCTGCATCGTGCGACCCGCCTCGAGGAGGCGCTCAAGACGCCCGCGCGCATCTACTTCAAGTACGAAGGTGTCTCACCGGCCGGGAGCCACAAGCCGAACACCGCGATCGCGCAGGCCTACTACAACAAGCAGGCGGGCACGAAGCGGATCGCCACCGAGACCGGCGCCGGTCAATGGGGCTCGGCGCTCGCCATGGCGTGCCGCTTCTTCGGCATCGATTGCCAGGTCTTCATGGTGAAGGCCTCGTACGAGCAGAAGCCGTATCGCCGGATCTTCATGGAGACCTTCGGGGCAGAGGTGCTCGCGTCGCCGTCGACGACGACACAGGCAGGCAAGGCAGCGCTCGAGGCCGATCCCCAGCACACGGGCTCCCTCGGTCTCGCGATCAGCGAAGCCGTCGAGGTCGCGGCGACGAGCGGCGGTCAGATCCGGTATTCGCTCGGTTCGGTGCTGAACCACGTCCTGCTGCACCAGAGCGTGATCGGTCTGGAGACCAAAGCGCAGCTCGCGCTCGCGGGCGACCCGGTCCCCGACGTGGTGATCGGCTGCGTGGGCGGGGGATCGTCCTACGCCGGCCTGTCGTACCCGTTCATGGCCGACAAGCTCGCGGGACGGACGGCGACGAGGTTCATCGCGGCCGAGCCTGCGGCGTGCCCGACCCTCACGAAGGGGGTGTACGCCTACGACTTCGGTGACGCGGCGGGGATGACGCCGCTCGTGCCGATGTACACGCTCGGGCACACGTTCGTGCCGGCTCCCGTGCACGCGGGCGGGTTGCGCTACCACGGCGACTCGCCGTCGATCTCGCTGCTCGTGAAGGAAGGCCACATGGAGGCGCGCGCCTACACGCAGAACCAGATCTTCGAGGCGGCCATGCGGTTCGCGAACACCCAGGGGATCATCCCGGCGCCCGAGTCGGCGCACGGCCTGAAGGCGGCGATCGAGGAAGCCGAGGCCGCGCGTGACGCGAACGAAGAACGCGTGATCGTGGTCAACCTGTCGGGCCACGGCTACTTCGACATGCAGGCCTACGACGACTACCTGAACGGTCGCTTGCCCGAGGTCGAGTTCGACCCCGTTGCCGAGGAGCGAGCGCTCGCCTCGATCCCCGAGGTTTCGTTCCCGGCGTGAGCGACGAAGGCTTGGGGTCCGCCGCCGTCAGGCGGCGGACCCCGCAGTCGTGACTACACGCGGCGGCGGTACCGAGCGATCGCGAGCGGTGCGAACACCGCCACGATGGCCGCCATCCAGATCACCGACCTCGTGACCGGCTCCGCGACCGGGCCCCCGAGCATGAGCCCGCGCGCCGCATCGATGGCCGCGGTCACCGGGTTCGCGTTCGCGAAGGCCGCGAGCCAACCCGGCATCGAGTCGGTCGGCACGAACGCCGAGCTCGCGAAGGTGAGGGGCAAGATGATCATGAACCCCCACGTGTTCACCGACTCGGTGCTTCGAGCCGTGATGCCAACGAAAGCCATGGGCCAGCACATCGTGAGCCCGAACGCGGTCACCAGCGCGAGCGCTGCCATGCCGCCGAGCGCGCCGCCGCCGAAGCGGAACCCAAGCACCACCGCGAAACCGGTGATGATCAGCGTGCTCCACGCGATGCGCGCGCCATCGGCGAGGATGCGCCCCCCGATCACGGCCGACCTCGCCATGGGGAGCGACCGGAACCGGTCGATCACACCACGCTGGAAGTCGGTGTTGAGCGCGATCCCCGTCGTGAACGGGAGGAACGCGACCGACTGCACCAAGATGCCCGGCAGCGCGAACTGCAGGTACTCGCGGCTCGAGCCGGCGATCGCCCCGCCGAACACGTAGACGAACAACACGAGGAACATCAGTGGCTGGATCGACATCTCCACGAGCTGCTCGGGCGTCGCCTTGATGTGCAGCAGGTTGCGTCTCGCGATCGTGAGGGTGTTCGCGACGACGCTGCCGTGGCCGGCTGCGATGGTTGCCGTGCTCATGCCGTCTCCTTCTCGTCAGCTCGATCGGATGTGCCCGCCTCGTCGTCGAGCTCCTCGCCCTCGGCCACGTGGCCCGTGACCGCGAGGAACACCTCGTCGAGGCTCGGGCGGCGAAGCGACAGGTCGTCGACCGCGACGCCGGCTTCTTCGAGATGCCGGAACGCCTGGCCGATGGCGGAGCTGTCGTTGATGCGGACGGTGACGAGTTGCCCGTCGTTGTAGACGCCGTCGTCGCCTTCCCCGAACACGCGGAGGATCCGTTCGACGGCCGGCAGGTCGGCCGCGTCCGAAGGCTGGGCCTGCAGAACGAGCCCGCCGACGCGGGTCTTCAGCTCCTGCGGCGTTCCTGCCGCGATGACGCGACCGTGGTCGATGACCACGATCTCGTCGGCGAGGCGGTCGGCCTCCTCGAGGTACTGCGTGGTCAACAAGACGGTGGTGCCATCGGCCACGAGGGTGCGGATCATGCCCCACAGATCCGAGCGGCTCCGCGGGTCGAGGCCGGTCGTCGGCTCGTCGAGGTAGAGGAACCTCGGCCGGCCGACGAGGCTCGCCGCCAGGTCGAGGCGGCGGCGCATGCCGCCCGAATACGCCTTGACCAGCTTGGTGGCGGCGCCGGTCAGATCGAAGGCCTCGAGCAGCTCGGTCGCCCGCGCGCGGGCGTCGGAGGCATGGATGCCGACCAGGCGCCCGATCATGTACAGGTTCTCCTTGCCCGACAGCAGCTCGTCGACCGCCGCGTATTGGCCGGTCAACCCGATGAGGCGCCGCACCTTCTCGGGGTGGCGGGCGACATCGAAGCCACCGACCGCCGCCCGCCCGGCGTCCGGTCGGAGCAGGGTCGACAAGATCCTTATCGCCGTGGTCTTGCCGGCGCC
>Ga0247727_10006181_pt1 | contig 23688 bp, 15 predicted proteins | sample WisWelCaveWW1625_FD_202498 | JGI IMG/M metagenome (GOLD analysis project Ga0247727, IMG submission 202498) | Biofilm microbial communities from Wishing Well Cave, Virginia, United States - WW16-25 | ecosystem: Environmental > Aquatic > Deep subsurface > Groundwater > Cave microbial mat | place...
ATGACTGGTTTTCAGCCACCGTTTTTCGTCGGCGTCGATCTGGGCGGCACGAGTATCAAGTGCGGCGTGGTGGACGACACGGGCCGGCCGCTGCTGAAAAAGACGGTGGACGTGCCGACCGAGGCGGCGCGGGGCGTCGATGTTTCGCTGAACAACATGGCCGCCGGCGCTCGCCGCGCGGTCGAGTTGAGCGGCCGCCAGTGGGACGAGGTCGCCGCAGTCGGTCTCGGCTCACCGGGCACGATGGACATCCCGGCGGGCATGCTGCTCGACCCGGTGAACCTGCGCGGGCCGGGTTGGCAGAATTGTCCGATCCGCGACCGGCTCAGTGCGCTCGTGGGCAAGCCCGTCGCGTTTCAAAATGACGGGAACGCGGCGGCGTACGGCGAGTTCTGGGCCGGAGTCGGCGCGAGCGCTCGAGCGTCGGGCGGTTCGGTTCATAGTTTGGTGTTGTTCACGCTGGGCACGGGCATCGGCTGCGGCATCATCGTCGGCGACACGATCATCGAAGGCCGGCACAGCCACGGCGCGGAGTGCGGGCACTTTGTAATTTGCATGAAGACGGAGGGCGGCCCGGACCCGCGCGTGTGTGGATGCGGCCGGCACGGCTGCCTCGAGGCGTACGCATCCGCCACGGCGCTCGTGAAGCGAGCGAAGGAGGGACTGGACGCCGGCGTGCCCACGAAGCTTCGCGAACTCTGGGAGCAGACCGATAGCGGCGACCGCGCCCTGCTGATCGACAACCTCAACAAGTCCGGCGACGCGTTTTGCCGGCAACTCATACGCGAGACGGCATACTACTTGGCCGTCGGTGCCACGAACCTGATGCACACGATTGATCCCGACATGATCGTCTTCGGCGGCGGCATGAGCAAATCGGGGCCGGAGTTCTTGCAGTGGATCCGCGACGACATTCAAAAGCTCGCATTTCCCGCGCCGGCCCAGGGCACGCAAGTCGTCTACGCCGAACTCGGTGCCGACGCCGGCTACTTCGGCGCGGCCGGCTGCGCGCGGCTGGCGTGCATGAAGATGTAGGCTCAGTTCACGAAGGCCGCGTCACGATGATCGTACTATCGCATTATCAAGCTGCCGAACTGCTGGCCGGCCGGCGCGCCGGATCAGCGACAGTGACCGCTTCGCCCGATCTGGGCATGAGCCGCGTCGAAGCGTCGCTCGGCGCCGACGGCGTCCGATTCGCGGACGGCGGGTTTGTCGAATGGGCCACGCTGCAAAAGATCGCGAAGAAAGAGACGAACTGTTTCGTCATTGACGACGGCGGCTGCCGCAAGCTGCTCGCGTATTCCGAAGCGACCAAGCGGCCGTTCGGCCTGTTGCCGACGCCGCGTGCGCCGGCGCTGCTGCTCTCCGGCGTCACGATGCACCGAATCAAGAACGTCGATCCGGTCGAGGACACGGAGCGGAAGATTCGAGCCGTCAGCCCGCTCACCGGCCGAGTGCTCGATACGGCGACGGGGCTCGGTTACACGGCGATCGCCGCGGCGCGGACGGCAAGCCACGTGACCACGATCGAATTGGACGCGGAAGTGCTCGAACTCGCCCGGCTCAATCCGTGGTCGTGCGAACTGTTCGATAATTCCAAAATCACGCAGGTCGTCGGCGACAGTTCGCAACTCGTCCGCACGTTCAGCGACCTCGCGTTCGACCACATTCTGCACGATCCGCCGATGATCAGGCTGGCCGGCGACCTGTATTCGACCGTCCTGTACCGCGAATTCTTCCGCGTGCTGCGTCCCGGCGGGCGGCTGTTTCATTACATCGGCGACCCGGAGAGTCCCGGCGGCCACACGACCACGCAGGGCGTCTTGCGACGTCTGCGCGAGACGGGCTTCCACGTCGAACCGCGGCCGGAAGCGTTCGGGGTCGTCGCGCGGAAGTGATTTCTAAAGTCACGAGTGGTCATTAAGTGTTCGTGACGCAAGCTGCAATCGACGCAATTCGGCCGTTAGCCTAAAATTGTTCGCATCATGCCCGAACCGAAACAGATCCGCAATTTCTGCATCATCGCGCACATCGACCACGGCAAGAGCACGCTGGCCGACCAGTTCTTGCTCCAGACCGGGGCGATCGCGCAGCGCGACTTCCGCGACCAGTTGCTGGACGACATGGACCTCGAACGCGAACGCGGGATTACGATCAAGGCCAGCGCGGTGACGCTGCGACACGAGATCGACGGGGTCGAATACGAGCTGAATTTGATCGATACGCCGGGTCACGTCGATTTTCATTACGAGGTGTCGCGGGCACTGGCCGCGTGTGAGGGCGCGGTGCTGCTGGTGGACTCGACTCAGGGCGTGCAGGCTCAAACCGTGGCGAACGCATACGCGGCAGTCGAGGCGGGACTGCACATCGTGCCGGTCGTGAACAAAGTCGATTCGGCGCAGGCGCGGATCGACGATGCCATCAACGAGATGCACACGGTGTTGGGGATCACCGCGGAGGAAGTGTTGCGGGCGAGCGGGCGGAGCGGCGAGGGCGTGCCCGAGTTGCTGCGAGCGATCATCGATCGCGTGCCGCCGCCGCCGGGGATCCCCGCGGCACCACTGCGGGCGCTCGTGTTCGATTCGAAGTATGACGACTATCGCGGCGTCGTGATCTACGTGCGCGTGATCGACGGCCGAATTTCCAAAGGGCAAAGAATTCGACTCATGCAGGACGCCACGGAGTTTGAGGTCATGGACCTCGGACGGTTTCGGCCGCGCATGAGTTCGTGCGCTGAGTTGCTCACTGGGCAGGTGGGCTACTGCGTCGCGAACATCAAGTCGATGAGCGACGTGACGATCGGCGACACAGTGACGGACGCTGCTCGTCCCGCGTCGCAGGCCCTGCCCGGTTACAAGAAACCGAAGCCGATGGTATTCTGCGGCCTGTATCCGGCACAGAACACGCAGTACACCGAGCTGCGCGAGGCGCTCGACAGGCTGGCACTGAATGACTCGAGCTTTGTGTACCAGCCGGAGACGAGCGAGGCGATGGGATTTGGATTCCGCTGCGGATTCTTGGGCATGTTGCACATGGAGGTGATTCAGCAGCGGCTGGAGCGCGAAAGCAACTTGGAATTGGTGCAAACCGCGCCGAACGTCACCTACGAGATCCTCAAGACGACCGGCGAAGTCGAATTGATTGACAGTCCGAACAAGGTGCCGGACGCCGGGCAGATCGAGGAGTTTCGCGAACCGATCGTGTCCGTGAGTTTCATTCTGCCGTCGGATTGCATCGGCGCCATCATGCAGATGTGCGAGGACCGGCGCGGCATTTACAAGAAGACCGAGTACCTCGGCCCGGCGCGGGCAATCCTCGTTTACGAACTGCCGCTGGCCGAGGTGATCTACGACATGTACGACAAGATCAAGTCGGTGACGCGCGGCTACGGCACGATGGACTACGACGTCATTGGCTTCCGATCGAGCGACTTGGTGCGGCTCGACATTCTGGTCGCCGGCAAGAAGGTGGATTCGCTGTCCTCAGTGACTCACCGCACGCAGGCCGATCGCCGCGGCAGGGGACTGGTGAAAAAGCTGCGCGGCGAGATCGATCGGCACCAATTCGAGATCGCGATTCAGGCGGCGATCGGCAGCCGCGTAATCGCGCGCGAGACAATCGCCGCGCTCAAAAAGAACGTCACGGCGAAATGCTACGGCGGTGACATCACCCGCAAACGAAAGCTGTGGGCGAAACAAAAAGAAGGCAAAAAGCGGATGAAACAAGTCGGGCAGGTGGAAATTCCGCAGGCCGCGTTTCTCGCGGTCTTGCAGGCGGAGGAATAATTCGTGAGCAACGAGCAGCCGCAGAGTCAGCCCGCGGAAACTCCAGTGAATCCAGCCCCAGCGCCCGCCACGCCGCCCAGCGCCAGCCCGCCGCAGTCGCCGAACCCACCCGCCGAGGCGTACCGCCCGCGCTTTCAATACTCGGCGCGTTCGCGCGAATGCGAACGCGAACAGCAGCAGCGACAAGGATCAGGCCGTGAGACCGTCGAGTCCGTCGTGATCGCGTTCGTGCTGGCCTTCTTGTTCCGCACGTTCGAGGCCGAGGCGTTCGTGATCCCGACTGGCTCAATGGCGCCGACGCTAATGGGCCGCCACAAGGAAGTGGCGTGCAGCGAGTGCGGCTGGCTGTTTACGATCGGTTACACGGAAGACTCCGGATCGACGCCGCTCTCCGAGGGAATCTGTCCGAATTGTCGCTTCATCAACCGCGTTGCCGATCAGCCGGCGTTCAAGGGCGACCGCATCCTCGTGCTCAAGGCGCTGTATGATTTGCCCGGATTCGTGCCGGGGTCGCTACGCGAGCCGAAGCGCTGGGACGTTGTCGTGTTTAAGTTTCCGGAAGAGCCGCAGATCAACTACATCAAGCGGCTCGTCGGACTGCCCAACGAAGAACTGAACATTCACTACGGCAACATCTTCACGCGCACCCGCCGCGACGGCGAGTTCACGATTGCCCGCAAGTCGCCCGCGAAACAGCGAGTGATGCGCATGCTCGTCTTCGACAACAATCACCAGTCGCCGAACTGGAAATCGCACGGCTGGGCGGCGCGGTGGCAGCCGGAAACCGACGAGTCGTGGCGCGAATCGGACAGCGGCAAGTCGTTTGAGTTCCCGCCGAGCGCCGCTGCCACGGCGAACGGCGACGCGTGGACGCGGCTCGAGTATCACCACTTCCCGCGCGAATGGGGCGAGCCGCGCTCGACCACGGCGCCGCCACGCGAGCAACTCGTCACGGATTTTTATGCCTACAACGCCGGCATGAACGACGGCTACTTCCGCGATTTCGTCGGTTCGCCGCCGCCGCACTGGGTCGGCGACCTGTCGCTCGACGCGCGGCTCGACGTGCGCGAGGCCACCGGCAAGGTCCGGCTGGAACTCGTCGAGGCCGGCGACCGATTCATCTGCGAGTTTGATCTCGACAGCGGCGAATGCCGGCTGCTGCGTCGTGCGGCCGGCGAGTCCGAGCCGACGCCCCTGACCGAACCGGCTCGCAACGCGATTCGCCGCACCGGAAAATACGCCGTCAGTTTCAGCAACATCGATGACCGGCTGACGGTTTGGGTCGATAACCGGCTCGTCTTCAACGACGGTCATGATTACGACGGTGCCAAGCTGGGCGCGCCTCAGCGACCGACTGAAGCCGATTTGCGGCCGGCCGCCGTCGCCGTGCATGGAGCGAATGTGCGCGTCAGCGACCTCGTCCTGTACCGTGATATCTATTACACGCACGGCTCCGGTAGCGGCAGTGGTCCGGAGTATTACGGCCTGACGAACGGCGAAGACACGCTGAGCACGCCGAGCTTGTGGAGCCCAATCGAGTCGGCGGAGATCAGCCGCTTCGAGCCGCTTGGCCCGGACAATTTCATGATGTGCGGCGACAACAGCCCGCGCAGCAAGGACGGCCGGCTGTGGGAAGCGGGCGCACGACACTGGGTCCGGCAACTCGCGCGCGAACAGGCAGACACGTTTGACCTCATCGAAGCGGACCGGCTCCGCGACGAAATCGCCACCCGGCCCGGCGGCCAAGTCGTCCTCGCCGACCGCCACGTCGTTCACCGCGACCTCCTGATCGGTCGCGCCTTCTACATCTACTGGCCGCACGGCGTCCCGTTCGGCCCCGATTGGGTCCAATTCGACACGCCGGAACTCGGACCGCTCGGCAACTTTCGACTGCCCTTTTACCCGAACGTGGCACGGATGAAGATGATTGAATAGGGATAGTCGCGAGCGGAGAGTCTCAGGTCGAGGCGCCAGCAGACACCCCGCGTTTGGTGCCCTTGTTCGTTTTCGCGAGATGCGATATACCCGCCGCGATGCATTGTGAAGTTGGCGTCGTGCCGAGCGCTGATGGAGCAGCGTTCCGGCTCTCGACTCTCGACTTTCTTCAACAGCCAAGGATCGGCCATGTCGCTACTTGAAGCTCAAGGGCTCGTCAAGCAGTACGGTCGTCGCCGCGTCGTGGACGGCGTGGATTTCGTCGTAAATGAAGGCGAGGTCGTGGGTCTGCTCGGCGCAAACGGCGCCGGCAAGACGACGAGCTTCCGCATGGTCACGGGCATGATCACGCCGCACGCTGGCCGCGTCGTCCTCGCCGGCACCGACGTTACCTATTGGCCGATGTACCGCCGCGCGCGGCTCGGCATGGGCTACCTGTCGCAAGAGACCAGTGTGTTCCGCAAGCTGACGGTCGAACAAAATCTGCTTGCCATTTTGGAAACGCAGCCGGTGCCGCGCGGCGAGAGGGCAGGCCCGTATCGCCACGCCGTTGCATTTGACTTACTCAAGCAGTTCGGACTCGATCACCTTAAGAACAATGTCGCCATGTCGCTCTCCGGCGGCGAACGGCGGCGGCTTGAAATTGCCCGCTGTCTCGTGACCGAGCCGGCACTGATCCTGCTGGACGAGCCGTTCACGGGAATCGACCCGAAGACGATTGCCGACATACAAGACATCGTGCGAGCGCTGCGCAACAGCGGCATCGGCGTGCTGCTCACCGACCACAACGTCGCTGAGACGCTGCGCATCACCGACCGAGCGTACGTGATTTTGAAGGGCAAAGTGATCGCCCACGGCTCGGCGGACGAAATCGTTCACGATCAGCAGGTGATCGACGCCTACCTGGGCCGCAATTTTGCGAACCCCAGCGGCCCTGTCCGCGCGGCGTAGCCGCCGCGCGGCGCCTTGCTTGCCGCCCAGTCAACCATTAGAAGATGCGGCATGGTTGACTACGATCCGCACGAATGGCGAAGCCACTTGCTGGACATCCGCGGCTCAATGGTGCGCGAGATTTCCTATCGCGTCCTGTTATGCGTGGCGTGGTCGGCGATCGTCGCGAGCGTTCAAGAATATTGCCGCCGCGAACTGGACGTGAGCCTGGCAGTTCCGCCGATCGCGCACGCGCTCATCGGCGTTTTCCTGAGCTTGCTGCTCGTGTTCCGGACGAACTCGTCCTACGAACGGTTTTGGGAGGGGCGGAAACAGTGGGGTTCGATCGTCAACGAGTCGCGAAATCTCGGCCGGCTCGCCAGCGTCGTGCTCGCGAGCGATCCGGATTTGGCCCGGCGAATGATTGGCTGGACGATCGCGTTTTCGTACGCGACGATGCATCACCTGCGGGGCAAGAAAACGCTTGGCTCGGCGGCGGACAATTTGCGCGGTGAAGACTTGACGGCGGCGCTGGAGGAAAACCACCTGCCGCTCGTCGTCGCGCGGCGCATCACGGAGCAGATCATCGAAGCGCGGCGGCGCGGGCTGGTCTCCGACTACGTGATGACGGCGCTCGATCAAAACGTCCAGCAACTCGTGGACTACATGGGCGCGTGCGAGCGAATCCACAAGACGCCGATGCCGTTCGCGTACATGGTGCACCAGCGGCGAGCCGTCATCTTTTATTGCTTCACGCTGCCGTTCGCGCTGCTGGACCCGTTCGGCTGGTGGACGATTCTCGTCACCCTGCTGATCGCCTACACGCTGTACGGCATCGAGGAGATCGGCGTCGAAATCGAAGACCCGTTCGGCGAGGATGACAACGACTTGCCGCTCGAACGGTTCTGTGCGACGATCGAATTGAACCTGCGAGAGATGATGAACACGCTGCCGGGAGAGTCCACGACGGCGAAGGACGACGAGTCCACGGTGCTGATGCCGGAGACGACTCGGCCGGTGAATTGACGTGCGAGCCGCGAGACCCGTCATCGCCCATAGTGCGTCACGCCCTCAATGCTCGTTGCAGGAACGGCACGGCCAGGGCGCCATGCCAAACGTGACCGGCGAGGAAGGAATCCACTGTGATGTGTGCATCGAAAGCGTCGTATGCTCGGCGGATGCGTTCCAGTGCGATATCGGCCCAGCGCGGATCGATCAGCTTGTCGTCGCGGCCGACTTCAAAGAGGAGTGGTCGCGGCGCGACGAGGGACGCGATTTCGGGCACGTCGCCGAATTGGAGCAGGTTCGGAATGACTTGCGCGCCGCAACTGTAGTGACCCTGCACGCGTTCTTGCATGACGTTGAGCGCGCCGGAGACGACGGCGACGCGCACGCGCGGCTCGACCGCGGCGGTGAGCATCGTCATGCGGCCACCGTAGGATAGGCCGACGCAGCCTTGGCGGTCGGCGGCGGCGTCGGACCGAGTGCGAAGATAGTCGAGCGTCCAGAGCAGGTCGCGCAGGTTCTCGCCCATCAGGACGCGGCCGAGTAGTTGCTGACGGATGAACGTGACCGCGCACGGGTCTTGATTGCCGTAGCCCGCGCGGTCGCCGAGTCGCCGGCCGAACGGCGTGAGGCACGGTGCGGCGGTGAGGAACCCTTCGCGGACGAGTTGCCGCGCGTAGTCGTAATTGCTCGCGGCGATCGCCCGCGCGACTTCCGGATCATCGTCCTTGCCGGCGACCGCGTCGTGGCCGAACGCACCGTGGCCGTGTACGCAGAGCACCGCGGGCCACGGGCCGGAACCGGTCGCCGGCCGCAGCACGTGAATGGGCAGCGGCGCAACGCGGTCGGCCGTGAGCACGAGTTCCTCGCGCACGTGATCCGGCCACCGCAGTTCGGCCTCGCGCACGACCTGCCACCGCGCGGGCGGGCGCGGGTTTCCCAAAAGTTCGAGCAGCTTCGCGCGAAACTTGGCTTGCCACGCCTCGCACTCGTCGCGACTCTTGCCGGCAAACCGCATCGCGAGCGGCGCGTCTGCGGCGTCCGATCGAATTCGCTCGTGAACGCTCGGCACCGGCTGCGGCTGCTGTCGGGCCGCGGTCAAGCCGGCGAAAAGATGCTGCGTCGCGGAACTCAGGCCCACGCAGCTTGCGGCAAATCGCACGCCGCCGCGCAGCCAGCGCCGCCGTGTCGATGACGCGTCCTCAGATTCGACGTGGGGAGTCACGGCTTGCTCAACTCCGTTTTCAGGGCCGCGAGTTTCGCCGCCAACGACTCGACCCGTTCGCGCTCGGTTGCCGCGCGGTCGCGCACTTCGTTGGCGTCGGCGGCGATGTCAAACAATTCGAGCTGAGTCGATTTCGTCGTCTCGACCAGTTTCCAGTTGCCGGCACGGACCGCGGACTGCTGGCCGGTCGTCCAGAAGAGCGTGCGTTCACGCAGTCGCTCGTTCGAAGCGATCGCGGGCCACACGTTCATGCCGTCGAGTTGCGGGGTCGCGGGCATCGCGGCGCCGCATTGGTCCGCGACGGTCGGCGCGACGTCGATCGCGGAGATCACTTCGTTCGCGCGGCGCGGCGGCAGCGTGCCGCGCCAATTCACCAGCGATGGCACGCGAATACCGCCCTCGTAAAGTTCGCCCTTCCAGCCGCGCAGCGGCCGATTGTCGCCGAGCCGCTCGTACGGACCGTGCTTGCCGCCGTAGTCGGCCTGGCCCAGGTCGCGCTGCCCGCCGTTGTCGCTCGTGAACCAGACAAGCGTCCGCTCGCGCAGCCCGAGCGCGTCGAGTTTGTCCACGACGCGGCCGATCGCGTCGTCCATGTGCGAGACCATGCCAGCGAAAAGCCGCCGGTGCGGGTGCTCGATCACGCCGTCATATTGCCGCACCCAGCGGTCGTCTTCCTGAAGCGGACAGTGCGGCACGCTGAACGCGACGTACAAAAAGAACGGCCGCGCGCGCTGCCGCTCGATGAAGTCGCACGCGTCGCGCGCGAGCAGGTCGGTCGCGTGACCCGACTCGTTCGCGAACGACTCGTCGCGAAACCAACTCGGCTGGAGATTCTTGTAGTGGTGCTCATACTGGTCGATTTGCCCGTGCAGGTAACCCGACGCAACCTGAAATCCCTGCCGCCGCGGGCCGAATTCGAACGTTGGGCCGAGATGCCATTTGCCGGCGAGGCCGGTCGCGTAGCCGGCGTCCGCGAGCACTTCGGCGAGCGTGACCGTCTCGAGCGGCAACGAGCGACTTGGGTCCAGGCCGAGCGGGCCGAGAATTCGGAATCGACTGGGCGATCGTCCGGTCAAAAGCGCCGCGCGGGTCGGCGAGCACGTGGGGAAAACGTAAAACTGATTGAGCACGACGCTCTCGCGGGCGAGCGCATCGAGTCGCGGCGTCTTGATCTCCGAGCCGTGAAAGCCGACGTCGTTCCAGCCGAGGTCGTCGGCGACGATGATGACGACGTTCGGCCGATCGGGCCTGGCCGGCGACCTTGTATCGTCTGCCCACGCGTCGCCAGGCGCGAGGGCAAAAAACGCGGCGAGTAGCCGCGCGAGCGGGCCGGGTGTGACGAAGAATCGCAACGGGCACCGCGGCATGGTGATCGCTCCTACGATTCGGAACCGGCCAGCACCGCGTCCGACAGATTGGCGTTCGTGTAAACGTTCTGCACGTCGTCCATGTCGTCGAGCGATTCGATGAGCCGCACGATTTTGCGGCCGGTCTCGTCGTCCGCGTCGATCATCGTGCTCGGCACCTGACTGATCGCGCCGCTCTCGGTGGCGACGCGGGCATCTTCTAGGGCCTTTTTGACGTTTAGAAATTGCGTCGGGTCGCAATAGACCTCGAATACTTCGTCCACTTGCTTCACGTCCTCGGCGCCGGCTTCGAGCGACACTTCGAGCAACCGGTCCTCTTCGATGTGCTTTGCATCGACGACGAAGATGCCTTTGGCCTTGAACATCCACGCGACGCATCCGGCCGTGCCCACTTTGCCGCCGTTCGACTCGAAGGTATTGCGGACTTCGCCGGCGGTGCGGGCGCGATTGTCGGTGAGTGCCTCGACGAGGATCGCCGCGCCGCCAGGCCCGTATCCTTCGTAATTGACTTCGTCCATCGAGCCGCCTTCGAGTTCGCCGGTGCCTTTCTTGACGGCTCGTTCGATCGTGTCCACTGGCATGCTGACAGCGCGGGCGGAATCGATTGCATAGCGCAGCCGCAGGTTCATCTCCGGGTCGCCGCCGCCGTGCTTGGCGGCAACGATGATGAGCCGCGACAGTTTGGAAAAGACTTTGCCGCGTTTCTTGTCCGCGGCGTCCTTCTTGTGTTTGATGTTCTTGGAGTGTGAATGGCCAGCCATGCAAAGCTCCCCATGCGCTGTTGCGGCGTGCGTGGAAGAATTCTGAGCTACTTGGTCTTGTCCGGTTGTTCGCGCTTGATTTCGCCGCCGTCCTTTTTCGGATTGAGCTTCTGGTTGATTTCCTTGAGTCGCTTGTCGTCGCGTCGCGGGCCTTTCGCGGCGTCCAGAATATCGGCGGCCTTTTGCCACATTTCGCGGGCCTTGTCCGATTCATTCAGCTTCTGCAGCACGTCGCCCAGATGATCGACGATGGTCGCGTCCTGGCCGCCGTAGTCGGTGGCGGCGGCCTTTTCGAGGTACTTGCGGGCCTCCGCCGCGCGCGAAAGTTTGAACAGCACCCAGCCGAGGCTGTCGAGGTACGACGGATTCTCCGGCTCCTTGTCCACGGCCTTCTTGATCATTGCGAGCGACCGTTCCAGATTCTTGCCCTCGTCGGCCCACAAGTAGCCGAGGTCGTTGTTCGCGGTCGCGTCGTCGGGGAACTGTTCGAGGACTTCGAGCAGCACCTGCTCGCCCTTCGCCATGTCGCCCATGCGGACGTAGCAATTGGAGAGCATGTAGCGCATTTCGCGGGCGACGTCGTTATCCGTGGCCGCTTTGATGATGGTCTGATATTTCTCGGCAGCCTTTTCGAACTGTGCGGCGAATTCGTAAATCCGCGCGAGCGCGAATTGGAAATCGACGTTGTCCGGCTCGAGGCCGACCAACTCTTCGCCGAGCTTTACGGCCTCTTCGTGCTGGCCGGCAAAGGCCAGCGAGAGGGCGAGTTCGCGTTTCAGGCCGGGAAACTGCGGTCGCTCTTGCACGCAGAAGCGGAAGAATTCCGCCGCGTCGTCAAACTGCCTGGCCGTTTGCGCGACCTTGGCCACGAAGAAGAGGGCTCCGAGCCGGAGCCGGCGCGGTTCCGCTTCGCGAATCTCGCGAGCCGCCTCGACGACCTTGCGGGCGGTTTCCGGGTCGGCGCCGAGCACTTTCGCTTGTTCTTCGGTGGCCTCAAAGACGCCCGCGCGGCCCGGCACCTGTTTCTCCATGCCATCGCCGAGCAGCAGGATCAAATCGCGGATGCGGTCTTCCTTTTGATAGATGCGGGCGAGCGATTTATACACGCGCGTGTCGGGCGGGTTCTTAAGCACCGTCGTGTAAATCTCTTTCGCCTTGTCCGTCTCGCCCGCCTCGTCGTAGAGCGTCCCGAGAAAATATTGCAGGTGCATGTTGAAGCGGTCTTTTGCCGCGGCCTCTTTCACGCGTGGCAGCACTTCGTCGCCACGACCGAGCTTGCCCAGCGCGGTCGCGAGCAGTTCGTAGGCCTGACTGCCCTGCGGCATGCGCTCTTGCACAAACTTTTCCAAATATTCGAGCGACTGTTCGTATTTTTCCTGGTCGAGGTACACCTGCGCGAGGTTGAGCGAGAATCGCGAACTGCCGGGCGAGACCGCCTGTGCCTGGCGAAACGCGCGCAGCGCGTCGTCATATCGTTTGGCCTGGCGGAAGACGTTGCCAAACCGTTCGTAGGTTTCCGCGCGGTTTTTCAGAAACGGCGGCTGCGACGGCAGCATGTCGAAGCCGTACTCGTCCGGATGGTCGAGAGCATCCATCACGCTGAGGTACTGTTGCGAGGCGTCGTCATATTGCCGCAGGACCTCCTTGGCGCCGCCCAGCTTCAATCGCAGGATTACGGTCCACGGACTCCGGCGCGGCAGCCGCGGGCTGGCAAGCGCCCGGTCGTATCGTTTGATCGCGCCGTCGAAATCGCCCAGTTCTTCGAGCGCCTCGCCGAGGCGGCCGAGCAGCTCGAAATCTTCCGGCGCCAGGTCCTCGGCCTCTTGCATGTACTTCAGCGCGTCTTGCGGGCGTCGCGCCGCGTTGCACGAGTCGATGAGCGCGCGAATGACGGCGAGCGACTTGGGATCGTGTTCGAGGGCCTTGCGATACGCGATGACCGCATCGTTCCAGCGATTCTGATTTTCGTACCAGCGGCCGAGGCAGAAACTCTTCAGCGCTTCCAACTGCGTCGTGTCTTCGACCGTGCGTGGCACGAGCGGTACGAACGGCTCAGCCGGCTCCTGGCCGGTGGTCAGAAACTGTTTCGTCTTCGCGGCGTCGGCCGATTTCGGATCATCGGCGAAAGCACGGCGCGCCGGCGCGGCGACCGCGAGCGCGGCGACGACCGAAACAACCAGCGATGTTCGCTGCGACAAGTTGAATCGAGCACCCTTCTCCATGTTTGGACTCCTATGGAACGACCGCCGTCCTTGGGCCACGCGCTTCAGTTTCAGACGATTGACTGAATGGTGAATGCAGGCACGCCTCGCTGAATCTTATCACCGCTGTGCGTTTTGTGCCAAGGTGGTTCGCGTACAACGTCACCGCGCCTTACTGCGTTGTTTTTTTGCTTTCGTAGCGGTGCGTTTGGCGGCTGCCGCGGCGGCGGCGGCCTGGAGTTCGGCCACTCGCTTCCGGCCGTGAGGGCACAGATCCAACAGACTGCACGGCTTGCAGCGCGGCTCGACTTCGGTGCAGTATTCCTCGGCAAACTCGGACAGTACGTGGCAGAACTCGGCATTCCGCGCGCGAGGAATGTGCCGCGCGAGACTCGCGCTCAGGACCGCCGGCGGGTTTTTGTCGTCGATCAAGCCGACGCGCCGCAGCACGCGCGCGGCCGACGCGTCGAGCGGCATGGCGGTCCCGCCCAGTCCGTCGCGAATCACGCGATTCACCAGATAATCCGACACATGCGGCATCTTCTCGAACCGTTTGGCGACCTCTTTCATCGGCACTTTGGTGAGCGTTTCCAGATCGAAGCCGTAGGTTGTCTCGAAGATGAACTTTAGCGCGCCTTTGAGCCGCGCGGCGCGATTTTCCGCGTCCGGTAGTTCGGAAAGCTGGTCCTGCAGCTCGACGCCGGCACTCACGCGGACTTCGTTCCAGTCGAAGTAATTCTGCTTGAGCCGTTTGAAGATGGCCTCGGCCTTTTCCGTCGTCGTGCCGTCGGCGAGGATGGCCATGATGACGGTTTCGAGCACCGGCAGCGGCTCGCGTTTTTCCGGCGCGTCGTATTTCTTGCGCAGCAACGAAAAGACTTTCTGCACGAGGCGTAGCTTCGGTGATTGGGACATATTCGTTTCGGGGTTGGTTGAGGTCCGGAGCGGGCTTACGCTTCGTCAGGCTCCGCGCCCGTTTCCGCTTCGAGTGTTTCCGGCGGTCGCGGCGCGCTTGAACTCGCTATCGCTTGATTGATGAGGCGCGTGATTTCGATGCTCTTCTTGACGCTCTCATCCACGACAAATTGCAGCACCGGCGTCCAGCGAGTCTGGAGCCGGTCCGCAACTTTGCCCTGCAGAAATCCGCGCGCGTGATTCAGTCCTTGCATCGTCAACTTCTGCTGCTTCGCGTCGCCCATCAGCGACACGAAGACTTTGGAATGTCGCAGGTCGCCGGCCACCTCGGCCCGCAGCACGGTGACTCCCCGCACTCGCGGGTCATTCAACTCGAACAGGATTGCCGTCGAGACGACCTCGCGGATCGCCTCGGCTACTCGCTCTAGTCGCCGTCCGGCCACGCTAAACCTCCAACTCGTGATCGAGCAACTGGGCGACCGGATGAGTTCGCGCCAGATTGAGCACTTGGCTGAGCACCTCTTGTGCGTGCCTGCGCTCGTTCGTCACCACGGCCACGCCGAGCACCGCCTCTTGCTGCGAATCCAGCGAATCCACTTCGGCGACCGACACGTTGAATCCGCCACGAATCCGGTCCTTAATCGACTTGATCACTTGGCGTTTGTCCTTGAGGCTGCGCGATTCTCGCACGATAAGCCGCAATTTCAAGGTTCCGACGATCATGGTTGTCCGCGGAGAATCGCCGTGCCCTCTCCCAGGAGAGAGTGTCCTGTCGGCGGTCACCGCGCTCGTCATAACGTCCGCTGGGTTTCCAGCAGCTTGTACACCTCGATGACGTCGCCTTCCTTCACGTCGTCGTAGCCGGTGATCTTGATACCGCACTCGAATCCTTCGCGCACTTCGCGCGCGTCGTCTTTGACGCGCTTCAAGCTGCCGATGCCCGCCTCCTTGCCGGAGCCGGGCACAGGATAGATCACGCGGCCCTCGCGGATGAGCCGCACCTTGCCCGTCCGCTCGACGACCCCTTGGAGCACGCGGCAACCGGCGACCGTGCCGACGCGCGACAGCTTGAAGACTTGCTGCACGAGTGCCCGGCCGAGATCGACCTCGCTGACCTCCGGCGTGAGCATGCCTTCGAGCGATTTTCGGATGTCCTCGGTCATTTGATAGATGATGTCGTAGCGGCGAATTTCGACGCCCTTTTCTTCGGCGAGCGCCCGCGCCCGCTCGTCGGGCACGACGTGGAAGCCAACGATCACCGCGTCGGACGCGTCGCCCAACAACACGTCGCCCTCCGTGATCGCGCCGACCGACGACTGCAAGATGCGGAGCGTCACTTCGGGGTGTTGCAACTTGGCAAGTTCCTTGTTGATCGCCTCGATCGAGCCGCGGACGTCGGCGCGGATGATGAGCCGCAACTCGCTGACCTTGTCTTCGCTCATACGGCTGAAGAGCGTTTCGAGCGTGACGTGGTGCGTGGTGGCGAGCGTTTCGGCACGCTGGCGATTGCGGCGTTGCTCGGCGATCGCGCGGGCTTTGTCGAGATCATCGGTTACCAGGAACTTGTCGCCGGCCGCCGGGACGACGTCGAGGCCCGATACGACGACCGGGGCGGCCGGCCCGGCGTCCGACACCGGCTGATCGTGGTGATCGAACAGCGCCTTGACGCGGCCGTAGGCTTGACCGCACAGCAGCAGATCGCCGCGTCGCAGCGTGCCCTCGCGCACGAGCACCGTCGCGAGCACACCGCGAGTCTCGTGCAGCGACGCTTCCAGGCAGGTTCCCGTGGCCGGTTTGTCGGGGTTCGCCTTCAACTCGTGCAACTCGGCCGTGAGGATGATCGTCTCCAGCAACTTGTCGAGTCCGCGGCGCGTTGTCGCACTCGTTTCGACGAACTCGGTGTCGCCGCCCCAGACGACCGGCAGCAAATTCAGCGACGAGAGTTGCTGCATGACGCGTTGCACGTTCGCGTTTGGCAGATCCACCTTGTTCATGGCGACGACGATGGGCACGCCGGCAGCCTTGGCGTGCGACAGCGCCTCTTCGGTTTGCGGCATGACGCCGTCGTCGACGGCGACGACGAGCACAACGACGTCGGTGACGTTCGCGCCGCGGGCACGCATCGCGGTGAACGCTTCGTGACCGGGCGTATCGAGCAGCGTCACTCGCTTGTTCTGATGCTCGACCTGATACGCCCCGATGTGTTGCGTGATGCCGCCGGCCTCGCTGGCGACGACGTTGGTCATTCGCAGCGCGTCCAGGAGCGACGTTTTGCCGTGATCGACGTGGCCGAGGAACGCGACGACGGGCGGACGCCACTTCAGATCTTCCAGCCGATCCGGTTCGGCCTCGGCGGCCATCTGGCCTTCAAAGTCATGCACCTTGCGAATCTCCAACTCGATGCCGAGTTCGATCGCGACGAGGCTCGCCGTCTCGTCGTCGACCGTTGCGTTGATCGAGAGCATGATGTTCATGCCCATGAGCTTGGCGAGTATCTGGTTCGCCTTTATACCGGCGGCCTCGGACAGTGCCCGCACGGTAACAGGTGAATGGACGACGATGTGGCTCGTTTTGAGTGTCGTGCTGCCGCTCGCGGCCAATCCCATGCGTCGCCGCTGGCGCGTGGTGCGCGGGGCCGCCGATACGGTTTCGTCGTCGTCGTCCCCCAAGGCGTGTGTCAGGTCGGGCGTGTCGCCTGTTGTCTTGCGTTCGATCGCGCGGCGGCCGCGTTTTTTCTGGCGCTCTTCGCGGCCGGCGACGGCGCCGGGCCGGTGCGCGGGCTGCGGCCGATCCTCGTCTTCCTCGTCCAGCCCGGGACCAGGCTTGCCTTTTGCGGCCAGCCGTTTTTCGACGGAGCCCGGTCTCGGCGCTGGCGGGCCGGGCGGCTCAACTTTGGCAACTTGCGGCGTTGGTTTCGGCGCCGGTCCCGCCTTCGCGGCCGGTTTCTGTGCGGCGGGCGGTGCGGTCGGCCGGTCCTTCATCTTACCGCCGAGTGCCACGGTCGAGAGCGACATCAGCGGCTTCTGTGCCCGCGGCGCCTCGGGGGCTGCCGGTTCCGGCTTCGCTGGCACCGTCGGTCGCAGCATTGGCGTCGGCGCGGAACCCATGCGGGGTAGCGGCCGCGCCTTCATCTTGGGCGGCGCGGCAGGCGCAACAGCCGCAACAGGCGCGGCGACCGGTTTCTTCTCCTCCTCGGCCGGCTTCGCGGGTGGCTTGCCAATTTCGGGCACCTTCGTGCTCACGATGCCGCTGGCCGGAATGTAGTCCTCGCGGCGAATCGGACCGGCGGGCGCGGACGGCACCAGTGCGCTCGGGCCGGCGCCCGTGCCCGCCAGCCGCACTCCGCGATTCTTGATCGTCTGCAGCACGCGCTTCGCGTCCTCCTCCGAGATCGCGCTCATGTGACTCTTCACGTCGATCCCAAGTTGGACGCACGTGTCCACGACATCCTTGCTCGGAATGTCATGGTCGCGTGCCATTGCATAAATGCGAACGGACAATCAATCCTCCCCACCGGCCAAAGGCCGAAGTAACTGATCACCAAACTCGTCGCTTCTCCGCACTCTCCGGTCAGCGCGTTCCGTTTATTATCATTCGGCTCGCGCCGGCAAGTCTCAATGCCGGCCGTCGGCGTTCAAGCCTGCGCGGTGTCATCGCCCGGTTCCGGCTTGTCTTCGTCGCTTTCAGGCGATGACTCGCTCGTTTCCCCCGCCGGCGGTTCGCCCGCCGCGGCGACGTCGGTCGGTTCGCCCGCAGGCAGCTCCGAGTTGTCGGCGTCAGCCTCCGGTTCCGGCGCGGTCACTTCGGGCGGCGCGCTCGCCGCGGGGGTCCGCGATCTCGGCGGCGGCGGCGACTCCTTCGCAATCCGCTCCGCCTCGATCTCGGCAAACGCTACGATCTCGGCCGCCTTCACCACGTCAAGCCCTTCAAGCTGCGCGAGCACTTCCGGATCCATGTACGCCAAGTCGTCGTACGACAGGATTCCCTGCTCGACGAATCGATCGATGACGGCCGGGTCGAGGTTCGGAATCGTTCCGAACAGGCCGACGGCCCGCTCGATCTGCTCGTCCAGTTCCTCGCTGGTCATGATTTCGATGTCCCAGCCGACGAGCTTGCTCGCGAGCCGGACGTTTTGTCCGCGGCGGCCGATCGCCAACGACAGTTGATCCTCTTTGACCAGCACGATCGCGCGGCCGAGCATTGGGAACAGCATCACGTCGGCGACTTCCGCCGGCTGCAACGCGTTCGGGATCATCACCTGGAGCGACTCGTTCCAGCGCACGATGTCGATTCGCTCGCCCGCCAGTTCATCGACGATGTTTTTGATTCGCGTGCCGCGTACGCCGACGCACGCGCCGACGCAGTCCACTTTTGAGTCAATCGAAATGACGGCGACTTTGGTGCGATAGCCGGCCTCGCGGGCGAGCGCCTTGACGTCGATTACCTTCTCGGCGATCTCCGGGATTTCCAGTTCGAACAGGCGCCGTACGAAATCCGGGTGCGTGCGCGACAAAATGATTTTCACCCGCTGGTTCGTTTTGCGCACGTCCACGATGACGGCCCGGACTCGCTCGCTGACGTGATGCGACTCGCCGGGAATCTGTTCGCTGCGTGGCAGAATGCCCTCGGTCTTGCCGATGTTCACAGTGACCATGCCGCCTTCGAGCCGCTGCACCGTGCCGTGAACGATCTCGCCGACTCGCGTGGCGAATTCCTCGTATTGAGCGTCCCGCTCGGCCTCACGGATTTTTTGGATGATGATCTGTTTGGCGGTTTGTGCGGCGATGCGTCCCAGCACTTCGGGCGTCAGCAGGCTGCCGTTGTGAGTAGCGGAAACGTTGCCAGTCTCGCGGTCGATCGTGATCGTCACTTCGTCGGTTTCGGGATAGTGCTTCTTGGCCGCGGACAGCAGGGCCATTTCGATGCCCTGAAAAACGATTTCCTTGTCGATGTTCTTGTCGCGGTGGATGCTGTCCACGATCCTGAGAACTTCGCCATTCATGCTGTTTGGTCTCCGAACACCGCCAAGTGGTCTATCAAAAAACAAAAAAGTGGGAGCTGGCTCCCACTTTCGACGCGCCGCGCCCGAAATTCGCGTCGAAGCCCGCTCTATCCTCCTGGCAAACCGTTACCGGCCACCTGCGAGAGATTCACGCCAGACACGTTGTCGAACACTTGGCTGCGACTCATGTCCAGCTCCAGCAGTTCACCGCGCTCTGTTCGTTCATTGCGTCAACCCTGCGCAAATTCGTAACCGCGCCGCTCTACGTTCGAGATTCAGTTTCCAGCGTTGTGCCTTGCGGCATTGTAGACAAATCGTCCGCGCCGTGGGACCGCACTGCGCACGGTTCCTTCGCGGCCTGCTATTGCCGCAACGTGATCTATCAACGCCGCGACGGGCCGAATTCGCCACGAGTCGTCGCCAATTCGCAAGGTTGAGTCAAAATCCTCGACGACTACCACGCGTCGCGGGTAGAATCTCGTTACCCTGTCGAGAACCACGGATGCCAGGCGATGCGAACAAGGCGGGCCGGACTCGGAGCGCAACTCGCTAAGTCACAAGCTGCTTGGCTCTTGTGGCTGCAAGATGGTATCGGTGCGCCGCCGAAGTGTCAAGCGAACTGTCACTGACCGCAGTTCATGTGTGAGATTGAATGATTCGATCCGGCGGTGCAACTCATTGAACGCGAGCGACGTATTAACCGCCGTGATTGGAGTCATTCTGCGTAGATCATTCCATCTCGAGCCTTTCGGGGGTGCTTCATGAAGGGGAAGTGGGGAATCATCGCGGTCGTCACGCTGCTCGGATCATCGGCGGCAGTCGTCATCTGGGCGCTGTGGCTTTTCGGCCTGCCGCTGTGGTGGGGACTGAACGCCGAGACGTTTCGGCTGAACAGCGTCGGCGTCGGCCACATGGAACAATTCAACTACGTGGAAGCCGAAACGGCGTTTCGCGCAGTCGTCGCCAAGGCCCGAAAGTGGCCGGTTGGAAAGATCAACCTGGCAATTGCTCTGCTGAACCAGTCCGATAACTTGGACAAACTCTCCGAGGCAAAGACGATCCTGCGTGAGGTGCTCGAGCGCGAGCCGAACGACGCGCATGCACACTACTGCCTCGCAACGATTCTGAATTATCTAAACGACGACGAGGCAATTGAGCACTTCGAGGCTGTCACGCGGATCGACCCGGCCGACGCACACGCATGGTACAACCTCGGCAAGTGCTACGAATTTGACTACCCAGCGGCCGCCGAATCGTGCCTGAAGACGGCCGCGGAACTCGATCCGTACCTCGTCAGCGCCGTGTACGGGCTTGCCATGCAAAAGAATCGCGCGGGTCTTCGCGAGGAAGGCATGCGATTGCTGGAACGGCACCAGCAGCTGACGAGTATCAAGTGGGACACGCCGAACGAAATCAAATACGGCCGCATGGGCCGATACGCGGACGTGATCGGCCGCGACGCGAAGCGGCCGAACCCGCGCGTCGGGCCGCTGCCGCTGTTTCAGCCGGTTGATAACTTGGACGTGAAGTTGGCCGACGGGACACGCTGGGCGATTGCCGAGGATTTTGCGGGTGACCCGATCCGGGAATTGCGCGGCCGCGTGCGCGAACGGTTCGGCGTCACAACCGTCACGATTGATTACGACGTGGACGGCAAGACGGACATATTGCTCTTGGGCGCGGTCGTGCGTGACGGCGGCGTCGGCGACATTTTGCTGCGCAACGAAGGCAACTGGCGCTTCACTGACGTGACGGCGCAGGCGGGATTGGCCGGCGCGCGCGCCAGCCTCGGCGCGGCCGTCGGCGACATCGACAACGACGGGCTGCCGGACCTCGTCGTGACCGGCGCCGGCTCGTGCCACCTGTTGCGAAACAACGGCACCGCGTTCGAGGATGTCTCCGAGCAGGCGGGCATCGCGAGCGACCCGCTAATCAGTTTGGGGGCCGCGTTCGTGGACCTCGATCAAGACGGTGATCTCGACCTCTTCATAGCGAACTTCACGGACCTCGAACACGCGGCCGCTACGTTCACGGACGCGTCTGTGGCCGCCGTGGCGAATCACGTTTTTCGCAACGACGGCGCGGCTCGAGCCGTGTCCGCGCAGGCGGCGGAAGAAACCGGCGGAGCGCCGCTCGATATTTGCTTTACGCCGATCGAACACGCCGAGTGGCTCGTCGTCGAGCGGTCGGTCGCCGTGACGGCGGGCGATTTCGATAACGACCGCGACGTGGACCTGTGCGTCGTTCGCGACGGCGGGCCGCCGCGGCTCATCCTGAACGATCGCCTGATGCAATTTCATGCGGAGGATCTGCGCTCCGACGTGGCGCCGCCCGCGGCGTGCAACGGCGCAGTTGCTGCGGACTTCAATCAGGACGGCTGGACGGACCTCTGGCTCGTCGTCGGCGACGATCGCTGCCGGCTGCTGCTCAATCAAGGCAAGTCAACCGACGGCATCCAATTCGCCGCCGGAATCACCGACGCCGAACCGCTTCGATCGGCGCGGCTCACCGACGTCGACCTCGACGGTTGGTTCGACGTCGCCGGTCTTTCGCGCGGCGGCGTCGCTCTCGCGCACAACGAGTCCGACCGGCTCGTTGCCGCGCCCGGCGCGTTTGGTCCCTCGGTCGCGGCCGCGTCGGGCGCGACCACGCCGATCGCCGCGATCGTCACCGATCTTGACAACGACGGACCGGCCGATGTGCTCGTCGCGACTGGCACCGGGCTGGCCGCGGCGAGGAATCTCGGCAACGGGCACAACTGGATCAAACTGCGTCTCACGGGCAAGCGCGATGTCGGCAAAGACATGCGCACGAACCGCGACGGCGTTGCCGCGCGGCTCACACTGCACGCGGGCGACCTATTCGTCGAAGCGGAGCAGGGGAGTCAATCGGCCGGCCTCGGCGCCGCGCACGAACCGCTCTTGATCGGGCTTGGCAGACGCAAGTCGATCGACGTGATCCGCGTGCGCTGGCCCGATTCCACGATCCAGGCCGAACTAGGCGGCGACGTCAATCAACTTGTGATGTTCGACGAAGTGCAGCGAAAAACGATTTCGTGTCCGGTGCTCTTCACCTGGAACGGCAGCCGCTTCGAGTACATCGGCGACTTCCTGGGCGGCGGCGGCCTGGGCTACTTGCTCGCACCGGGCGTCTACAACGAGCCTGACCGCGACGAGGCGGTAAAGATCGAGCCGGGCAAACTCGTCGCCAACGACGGCCGATTCGTGCTGCGCATTACCGAGCCGATGGACGAAGTAGCGTACCTCGACTGCTGCACGCTCGTCGCCATCGATCATCCGGCGGAATTGAGCGTTTATCCCAACGAGCGATTTGCGCCGCTCGGTTCGCGGCCGGACTGGCGACTCTTCGCGTATCGCGATCCGATTTTGCCCGGCCGCGTCACCGATCACCACGGCCGCGACGTGACGGAAAGACTGCGGCGCTGGGACCGCGACGTCGTGGACGAATTCAAGATTCGCGGCGCGTGGATTGGCTACGCCGAGCAGCACTCGATCACGCTCGACTTCGGCGACCGGCTGTCGCGGTTCGGCCCGGCCGATCCGCTCGTGCTCTATCTCGCCGGCTGGGTCGAGTACCCGTTCTCGGAGACGAACTACGCCGCCGCAACGGCCGGTGTGCCGCTCGAAACGCCGGCGATCGACCGGCTCGGCGACGATGGCGGCTGGGAGCCGGTGTTCCCCGTCGCGGGAATTCCCGCCGGCTCGCCGAAAATGATGACGCTCGACGTGACCGGTAAATTGTGCGGTCCGCGATGCGTGCTGCGGATTCGCACGAACATGCAGGTCTACTGGGACCAAATCTTCGCCGCCCCCGCCGAAAATCTGGACCCACTTCGCGTGCGCGAATTGCCGGTGATTGAAGCGGAACTCAGCTATCGTGGCCACTTGAAAGAATACTCGCCCGACGGACGCGGCCCGACGCTGCACGACTATCACCGCACTGACGCCGCAGTGCTCGTGCGGCAGGCCGGCGCGCACACGCGATTCGGCGAAGTCCGCGAACTGCTCAGGGCCGACGACGATCGGTTCGTCATTTTCGGCGCGGGCGACGAAATCGCCGTCGAATTCGACGCGGCCGATTTGCCTGACCCACCCGCCGGCTGGCGGCGCAGCTTCGTGCTCCGCACCTGGGGCTACTGCAAGTCCGCAGATCCGCTCACCGCGCGAGCCGACACCGTGGAACCGCTGCCGTTCCGCGGCATGAGCGCCTATCCGCCCCTGGCGGGCGAACGGCCCGCCGATCCGGCCGCTCAGGAACAGTACCGCAGAGTGTTCAACACGCGCGTGATCGAGCGGTAGCGTTTGCGTGCGACTTTGCCGCCGCGATTTGGCCAACCGCGATTTGTGAACTACACTTGCTGCGGGGTTTAACAAGGAAAATCTAGCGGCCCAACGACCAGACTGCGCGATCGGCGAATTTGGAAGGCTTGCGTTCGTGACGCGCCGAGTTGGGTTGCTATCGCGTTTCGGCCCTCTCGGCCCTTCCTCTCGCAGCATCCCGCAGACGGTCGTTCGCCCATGTTCAGCGGCCTACCGGCCGAG
>Ga0247727_10006182_pt1 | contig 23678 bp, 16 predicted proteins | sample WisWelCaveWW1625_FD_202498 | JGI IMG/M metagenome (GOLD analysis project Ga0247727, IMG submission 202498) | Biofilm microbial communities from Wishing Well Cave, Virginia, United States - WW16-25 | ecosystem: Environmental > Aquatic > Deep subsurface > Groundwater > Cave microbial mat | place...
TTCCTGGGCCAATCCTTCGACAATGGCTGTCTTGCCGACGCCTGCTTCCCCGATCAAAACAGGGTTGTTTTTCGTGCGGCGGCACAGAATTTGAATCACACGTTCAATTTCGTCTCGGCGCCCGATAATCGGATCAAGTTTGCCCTGTTTGGCCAGCTCATTCAAATCGCGTCCAAAAGCCTTTAGAGCGGGTGTTTTGACCTCACTTTTCTTTTCCTCCTTGGGACCACCGGCAGGTGCAGGCTCAGCTTCTGCTGACTCCTGCAGATTGGGGTCGAGCTCTTTCAAAATTTCCTGGCGGGCCCGTTCGATGTCAACATCCAGACTTTTCAGAACACGAGCAGCAACGCCATCGCCTTCACGCAGGAGACCCAACAGGATGTGTTCCGTGCCCACATAACTGTGATTCAGCGCCTTGGCCTCCTTGCTTGCCAGCGCGAGCACTTTTTTGACACGGGGTGTGTAGGGAATATTACCCACCATCTTTTGATCGGGGCCGGTGCCGACCTGTTTCTCAACCTCCATACGCACGGTTTCGAGATCGAGGTTCAGGCGGTTCAGGACGCTGACGGCAACCCCCTGCCCAAGCTTGATGATGCCAAGCAGCAGGTGTTCGGTGCCGACATAGTTGTGGTTGAATCGGTCGGCCTCCTTGCGGGCCAACGCGAGGACCTGCTGTGCTCTGGGTGTAAAGTTATTCATTCGGATTTGGCATCCTTGTCATCCGGTGTCTTTTTTGGTGGGAAAACGAACCTGGGACGATGCACCGCTGCAAGTTTGGAACGGATGTAATCTCCGCGTAAACCGTCGCGATCTTCCGCAATGAGTTTCTGATTGTTGTGATTGCGTTGAAGGTGGGCGGGTTGGGTGTCCATGAAAAGTTGATCCACGGTGGCATGGCTCAAATCCTCAAACACCCCCAGATCAATACCGAGACTTAGCATGGAGAGCAAGTTCATTGTTTCTTTGGAGGTAATGGTTTGCGCGTTGGCCAGGATTCCATAAGCTCTCCCAATATGATCGTACACCATACGCGGGTTCTTTTCAAGGAGAGTGATGCGGGCATTCTGCTCGTGGCGGACGATCTCGGCAATGACCTTTCCAATGCGATCAAGGACAACAGCCTCTGTCTCTCCAAGCGAAGTCTGATTGGAAATCTGGAAGAGGTTGCCAAGCGCCTCTGTGCCTTCTCCATACAAGCCGCGAACCGCCAGGCCCAGCTTGTTCACCGCCTGAACAATTTTATTCATGTGCTCCAGCAGCACCAGCGCCGGCAGGTGGATCATGGCGGAGGCTCTCATGGCTGTTCCCAGATTGGTGGGACACGCCGTCAAGAAACCCAGTTTGAGTGAAAATGCATAGGGGAGACTGGTGCTGAGCCGGGTGTCCAGCCGGTCAATCATCTGGTGAATTTCCTGGAATTTAAAGCCGGGCATGATGGCCTGCATTCGCATATGGTCCTCCTCGTTGATCATCACCGCCAGCGTTCCGGCGCTGTTGATCACGATGGCGCTTCCCACGTTCTTTGCGGCGTGTTCGCGGCTGATCAGGTGGCGCTCCACCAGCACTTGTTTTTCAATTGCGGTAAGCTCGTCCATCGTTTTGGAGAAACCTCCGCGCATGTCTTCTGTTTCCTCGACGACCGGACGGATCACCTCGACAATGCGAAGACGGTCCTGTTTCTTGGCCCAGCCGGGAAACGGATAATCCTTCAGGTTTCGAGCCAGACGGACACGTGTGGATACAACGATGTTATCCGGCATCTCCCCGCCTGGTCGCGGGTTCGTGTTGGCCTTTGTCATGTTTTGGTTTTCGTGCGGCTTTCCTGTTCCAATTTCCGAATACGGTCGCGCAAATCAGCGGCCAGTTCAAAGTTTTCTGATTTCACGGCGTGATCCAGGTCTCGCCGCAAGACCTTCAGCTTCTCGGTGGTCTCCGGATTTTCGGCGCGGCTTGCCGGACTTTTGCCAATGTGCTGTTCCCCCTTGTGCATGCCTTTGAGCAGGGGAGCAAGGCCTTCAGCGAATGTGTCATAGCACTGGGCGCAACCGAGGCGTCCCGATTTTTTGAAGTCAGATTGTGTCATTCCACAACCGGGACATTGGAGTTCAGAACCACCGGTTGTGGTAATGGATGTGGTTTCTTCCTGACCCACACCGAGCAACATGTCAGCCATGGAAAAGCCGGTGGGGTCGGAGACGCCCTTGGCTTTGGCACAACTTTCGCAGAGGTCGATCTTCTGCATGGCGCCGCTGACGATCTGCGTTAAATGCACGGTCGCTTCGGTTTCTTTGCAAACATCACACTTCATGATCGGATGGGGTATCCCTCGTGAGAGGTCATCTCGCGGAACGCATGCATCAGGCGACGGGTGATTTCACCCGGCTTTCCATCACCAATGGCGCGTCCGTCCAGTTTCACCATGGGGATGATCTGAGCCGCCGTGCCGGTGAGAAAGCATTCATCCCCGGTGAAGACATCGTACCGCGTCATATTTTTTTCCTGGACTTCCACGCCCAGGTGTTCGCGTGCAAGCTGAATCACCACTTGTCGGGTAATACCGCACAAGGCGCCGGCGGTGATGGGTGGGGTGAAAATCTGTCCGCCTCGGACCAGAAAGATATTGTCGCCTGTGCATTCGGAAATAAAACCCTGGGAATTCAGCATGAGGGCTTCGAGAACACCTCCCTGGTTCGCTTCAATCTTCGCCAGCACATTATTGAGGTAGTTTAACGATTTGATGGCAGGATTCAGGGCTGCGGGTGGCATCCGCATGGTGGGCACGGTGATCATGCTGAGTCCGCGCTGATACAGCACGGGGGGGTAGAGCTTGATTTTTCCAGCGATGATGAAAACGGTCGGGTGTTTGCAGCTCAGCGGATTCAGCCCGAGATCACCAACTCCCCGTGTCACAACAAGACGGATATAACCATCGCGCATGCGGTTGATCCAGCAAGTGTGTGAAACCGCCCGGATCAGCCCTGATTTTGACATGGGGATGGCGATGAGAATCGCCTTTGCGGAATCGAAGAGACGGTTGATGTGTTCCTCCAGTTTGAAGATGCGATGATGATAAGCCCGGATCCCCTCAAACACACCGTCTCCATAAAGGAGGCCATGATCGAAAACGGAAATCTTGGCCGTCTTTTCGGTGTAATATTTTCCGTCAATATAGATTTTCATATATACGCATTGTCATTCTGAGTCCCGATCGCGCGGCACGCGGCCGTGTGCCACAAGCGCATCGGGACGAAGAATCTCTGACCCCTCCCATCCTCCCCTTGGCAAGGGGAGGAGAAAGGTGGGGTGAGATCCTTCACCAAACCATGAAAGAGCGGATTCACTCAAGCCTTTTGTCCTTATCCAGTGTATCCAGCAATTCGACCACATGCTGTCCGCGTTCGATGCCGCGATCCTGTTTGAAGAAAAGTTGGGGGGTGTATTTCATCGCCACCTGGCGGGAGAGTTCGTGTTGCAGGCTTGAGCGAATTCGCACCAGCGAAGCGATCGCCTTCTGATTTTTAGGAATCACGCCGACAGTGCTGATATAAACATTCGCAATCTTGAGATCCTTGGATACATCCACTTCTGTGACGGAAATCAACCCATGATTTTCCACCGGCAGATGTTTACGAATCAGACTGCTTAAGACCCGCTTCACCTGTTCGTTGACCCGTTTCATTCGGAAGAGCGACATGCCAGCACCTTACTGCCCGCAAAGAAAAAATGCAAAATGGAAACCGAATTGCTTTTGAACGCCAGGGCGGCCATTTTGGTGTGAAGCGGATCAACAGTGGCGGCTCTTTTTCATGATAGGATTCAAACACAGCATTCGCGCGCTGAACAATCGGAATTACAGGCTGTTGTTCACAGGCGAATCTGTGTCGTTGATCGGCACGTGGATGACGCATATTGCAACCGGCTGGCTGGTGTACCGAATGACCAATTCCATCTGGCTTCTGGGTCTTGTCGGTTTCTTAAACCAGCTCCCGGTTTTTCTCGTGGCTTCCATTGGGGGCGTATTAGCCGATCGATGGGATCGCCGTCGCACGTTGCTGGTTACACAGGCGTTGGCTATGATTCATGCTTTTCTCATGGCTGGTCTTGCGTTAACAGGTGTCATTACCATCGGACAAATTCTTGTGTTGAGTGTGTTCCAGGGTCTGGCCAAGGCTTTGGATATGCCAGTTCGCCAGTCGTTCCTCCCGGAAATCATTGCGAATCGAGAAGACCTGCCCAATGCGATTGGACTGAACTCCACCACCATCAATACAGCGCGATTGGTGGGGCCTTCGATTGCGGGAATCTTGATCGCTGTGGCTGGCGAAGGGATCTGTTTTCTCCTCGACGGAATCAGTTATATCGCTGCCATTGTTACCCTGCTGGCAATCAAAGTGAACCCGACGGAGTCAAAACGTGAAAGACATCATATTTTACGAGAGCTCAAGGAAGGTCTGATTTATACATTTGGATTTGTACCAATCCGCTCGATCCTGCTGTTACTTGCATTGGTCAGTCTGGTGGGGGTTCCTTATACTGTTTTGATGCCTGTTTTTGCCAGGGAGATCCTGCATGGTGGTCCGAATACGCTTGGGTTTTTGATGGGAGCAGCGGGTGTCGGTGCGTTGAGCGCAGCTCTTTATCTTGTTTCCCGGAGAACAGCTCATGGTTTGGAGAAAACGATCATGTTGGCTGCAACGATGCTTGGAATAGGATTGGTGGCCCTATCCTTTTCACGTGTTCTGTGGGTATCGTTGGTTTTTATGTTACTGGCTGGTTTCGGTACGATAGCCCAGGCAGTTTCCAGTAATATGGTCATTCAGATGTTGGTCGATGATGATAAGCGAGGACGGGTAATGAGTTTTCACACCATGGCTTTCATGGGAATGACACCTTTCGGGAGTTTGCTTGCAGGAGGATTGGCCAGCAAGTTGGGTGTGCCTGGAACGTTATGTATCGGCGGAGTTTGTTGTATTTTGGGAGCACTTCTATTTGGCAGCAGGCTTACCTCTCTGAGGCAGATGATCTATCCCATTTACGCGAAAAAGGGAATGGTTCCAGATGTGGGGTCCGGAGTTGAAACAATAACATAATAGTCCGCGAAAAAGGAAAATTAAGAACTCATCTCAGAACGAGTTGCCTGAAGTGGCGGCTGGTCCTGAAGGTTCGAAGTCAATTCTGAAAAGGCTTCTTCGATTGTAAGCGTGTTCTGGATCTGGCAGAGCCGCGCGTAAAGTTTATCCTGTTCGAGAAGTTCTTCGTGTGTGCCGCGCTCGATAATTCTGCCTTGTTTCAAAACCAGAATGCAGTTGGCATGTCGGATCGTGGAAAGCCGATGAGCGATAACCAGACACGTGCGATCAACCATCAATCGTTTCAGAGCTTCCTGGATGAGTCTCTCGGTTGCCGTATCCACACTTGCCGTGGCTTCATCGAGAAGCAGGACGGGTGGGTCTTTCAACAGCGCGCGCGCGATGCTCACACGCTGCTTTTCGCCGACACTGAGCTTGATCCCACGCTCGCCCACCCGGCTATCGTAGCCTGATGGAAGGCGCATGATGAATTCATGCGCGTTCGCAGCTTTTGTGGCGGCGACGAGATCAGATTCGCTGGCATCCAGTCGGCCATACAAAATGTTTTCACGGATCGTGCCGTTAAAAAGGAAAGGTTCCTGGCTGACCAGGCCGATTTGTGATCGCAAGGATTGCAGAGTCACATCCCGGATGTCCTTTCCATCCATGAGCACACGACCCTGCGCGACGTCGTAGAATCGAAGAAGGAGGTTGATGATGGTGGATTTGCCGGCGCCCGTGGGCCCCACCAGTGCCACGGTCTGACCGGCTTCGACACGCAGATCAATATCATCCAAAACATGAAGTCCGGGGGTGTATTCGAAGCAGACACCTTCCAATCGTACATCGCCAGCGACACGTGTTGAAAACGGCCGGGCGCCCGGACGATCGCTTACTTCCGATGGAGCATCCAGAATATCAAAGATGCGTTCGCCGGCGGACCGGGCAGATTGAAACATCTGGTTCAGATTATGAAGACGGTTCGCCGGCTCATAGAACATGCCAAGATAACCCACGAAACCCACCAGAACGCCAATGGTCAACTCACCCGACATCACCTTTAACCCACCAAAGTAGAGAATCAGCACAGAGCCCAGAGCGCCCGCAAGGGACATGGTTGGCGAATAAATCGACCAGGCTCTCATCACCTGCAGCGTGCTGGAGCGCAATTCATCGGCTCGCGCTTCAAAACGGTTCAGCTCGTGAGACTGCCGCGCGAAGGCTTTCACCATGCGAATACCCTGCAGATTGTCATGAAGCAGCGCATTCATCAGGGAGAGCGCACGGCGTTGAACCCGATAGAGTTTGTGAGCAGTTCGTGTGTAGATGATCGACCCGACCATGAGAATGGGCAAAGGAAACAGCGCCAGAAAAAGCAGCTCCAGGTTGAAATGTGCCATGAAAATAACCGCTCCCATACAAGAGAGCAATGCAACCGTTCCATGTTCAATACCGTCGATCAGCACACGCTCGAGCGCCGTCACATCATCAATCACACGCGTCATGATGTCGCCCGTGGCGCGCTGATCAAAATAGCCAACAGGCAGGTGCTGCAGTTTATCGTAGAGATCGCGTCGCATGTCGAAAATAACATGCTGTTCGAAGGTGTTATTGAGTTGAATCCGTAATCCGTTGAAGAGGTCGCGAAAGATAAAGGCGCCTGCGAGCGCCGCAGCATAAGGCGCCAGAAGCTGGTATTGAGAGTGACTGATCACATCGTCCAGAATCATCTGTGTCAGCTTGGGATAGGACAGGGACATCAGAGTGCTGAGGATGGCGCACGACATGGTTCCCAGCGCAAAACCCGGATACCGGCGCAGGTACTTGATGATCCGGCTGAACATTTCACGGGCAGACCGGTGCCTGGCATGGGTCACATCTTCCGATGATGACGGTGTGGCGATGGTTTTCCGGGACATAGACCTCCAATCATAGCATGTCATGTGCATCACGCAACGTAACGATACTCTTTGTTTCATCATGGCAATCCGGTCGAAATATGGTAGAAGTCCCCATCATGGCCGAGGAACTTGAGAAGTTTTACGTCTTTGCAGAGGATCATCAGGTGTACGGTCCTGCGGATGATACGCTGATTCAGCAGTGGGCCCAGCAGGGGCTCGTCTCCTCCAAAAGCTGGATCTACCACGAAAAGGCAGACGCATGGAGCAGGGCAGAAAAGGTTTTGCCTTTGAAGCAATTCCTGGTTCGTGGACAAACCGCTCTGACGGAAGCGCCTCAGGTCGCCGGAGGTCTGCGCCCCGGACAGCTGCGCCGAATCCGTCTCTTTGCAGATATGACCGATGAACAGGTTGAAAAGTTTGTGAATCTCGTGGAGAAAGTCAAGGTTCGCGCGTTTTCACCGATTGTCCGTCAAGGGGAGCATGGCGACTCCATGTTTTTGATTTTGGATGGCGAGGCGCGCGTGTCCGCAAAAACGGATGGCAAGGAGGATACCATTGCCATGCTGGGCGTGGGGGATTTTTTTGGTGAGATCGCGTTGCTGGATGCGGGGCCGAGGTCCGCGGATGTCACCGCAAACAAGGATTGCACTCTGCTGAAACTTTCGAGACAAAGTCTTGAGCATATTGTTGCCCAAAGCCCGGAGCTGGCCTCACGATTTTTGATTGCAATGAACCAGTTTCTGGGCGGCAGAATTCGCGCGACCAATGAGCGCTTCACCAAGGCCCAGAATTTTGCGCGCGGCGCATCGGGGCAGGTGATCGCTCCGGGCGCCGTGCAATGGAAAAGAGGGTTTTAAAGATCTCAACTTGTTGTTACTATAATACAATCACAAATCCATTTGCATATCTCCCCTCCTTGACAAGAAGGGGTTGGGGGAGGTAGGGGGACCGGCCGGCCCTCATCCCATCAACCTTCCCTTGCCCCTCCTTGTTAAGGAGGGGAATACTTTCCTTTCATTCATTCACGGTGGCAGATTTACACAAAGTTCTGTATAAAAATTATAAATGTGAATGATCTACAGATGGTTGCCTTGGGATTGGGAGGGTTGGGAGTGGTCGCTGGAATGTGGGCTCAGAAATTTCCCGAACGGACACAGGAATTCTGCCGCAGATTTCCACGGAATGAGCGGATTGGACGGGTATTGATGCTGGTGGATATAGTGTGGTCGCTATGCCTGTTTCACAAAATGAATCTGGGTGGGTGGAACCAGATCAAACCCATCACCTATGCGCTGAGCCCGTTGATTTACTGGTTTATCATCACCTACGTGAATCAATATCTTGGGGCGCGGAGTCTGGCGCTGCTTTCGATCCTGGCGGCCAAACCGCTGGTCTGGATCTGTTTTTTGCGTGATGAACCATCGCGCCTGGTCATTACCACTCTGGCTTATTTATGGGTGGTGACGGGTATTTGCTTTTTTGCAGCACCCCATTGGATGCGGGACGTGATCCACTTCTGGCAGGCCAGTCCGGGTCGCTGGGCATTCGGTTGCCGTGCAAAAGTGGTTGCAGGCCTTGGTCTCATCGCTTTGGGATTATTTGTCTATTGACCTCACTTGGCAGGTTGCAATGGAGATGAGTACCGCCTACCACGCCAAGTATTTCGCCCATGAACTAACCAAGCGGTGTCCTTCGGACAGCGTGGAGAGGTTTGCATCAGTGCTCGCCGATGCGCAGGTTGATCTCAATCCCCATCAGATTGAGGCCGCTCTCTTTGCCTTTCGCTCTCCTCTCTCAAAAGGGGCCATCCTTGCCGATGAAGTTGGCTTGGGGAAAACCATCGAAGCCGGCATCCTGCTTTCTCAGAAATGGGCTGAACGCAAACGCAAGCTGCTGATCATCGTTCCGGCAAACTTGCGGAAGCAGTGGAACCAGGAACTTTCCGACAAGTTTTTCCTGCCCTCCGTGATTTTAGAAACACGTTCATTTAATGAATTCATCAAGAAGGGGAAGCTCAATCCCTTCGATCAGGACGAGATCGTTATTTGCTCCTATCATTTTGCCTGCTCAAAGGAGATGTACATTCGCCAGGGGAAATGGCACCTCGTGATCATTGACGAAGCCCACCGTCTCCGAAATGTCTATAAGCCAACCAACCGGATTGCGAACGCCATCAAGGGCGCTGTGGCTGGATTTCCAAAAGCCTTGCTCACTGCGACTCCACTTCAAAACTCAATGATGGAGTTGTTCGGTCTCGTGAGCGTTGTTGACGAACATGCGTTCGGCGATCTCAAGAGTTTTAAAGCACAGTTTTCCAGTCTGTCAGGCGAAAGCGATTTTGCGAATCTGAAAGCCCGCCTCAGTCCGATTTGCAAACGAACCCTGCGCCGACAGGTCCTTGAATACGTTCCTTTTACGAATCGCAAGGCTCTTGTGCAGGAGTTCTATCCAACCCCTGAAGAACAGCGCCTGTATGACTTGGTTTCCAACTATTTACAGCAGCCCAACCTCTTTGCCCTGCCTTCCAGCCAACGAAAACTCATGACGCTGATCCTGCGCAAACTTTTGGCGTCCTCCACGTATGCGATTTCAGGAACACTCGAAGCGCTTTCCAACAAGCTGAACGCTCTGGCCACGAAATCCGCCTCCATCGAATTGAAGCCAGAGGAGATTTCATCCGATTACGAGGCTCTTGATGAAACGGAAGAGGAATGGAGCGATGAAGAGGACGAAGAAGCAAAGAACAAGCGCCAGTACACACCCGAGGAACTTGCGCTCATGCAGGAGGAAGTAAAAACCCTCAGGGAATTTCATCAACTCTCCAAATCCATTATCAAGAACTCGAAAGGAGAAGTTCTTTTGTCAGCTCTCAAGAATGGATTTGCGTTGGCGACAGAAAAGGGGGCTCAGAGGAAAGCCATCATCTTTACCGAGTCCAGGCGCACCCAGGAATATCTGAGAACCATTCTGGAAGGAACGGAACATACCGGTAAAATCGTCCTCTTCAATGGTTCCAACAACGATACAAAATCCAAGGCCGTCTATTGCCAGTGGCTCGAAAAACACCAGGACACAGATCGCGTGACTGGATCACCCACTGCCGACATGCGAGCGGCGTTGGTTGACTGCTTTCGCGATGAAGCTGTCATCATGATTGCGGCCGAAGCAGCCGCAGAAGGGATCAATCTTCAGTTCTGCTCCCTTGTGGTCAACTACGACATGCCGTGGAACCCCCAGCGCATCGAACAGCGCATTGGCCGATGCCATCGCTACGGGCAGAAGTCTGACGTGGTCGTGGTCAATTTTCTGAATAAGGCCAATGCGGCTGATCAGCGGGTTTACCAGTTGCTCGATGAAAAATTCCGGCTGTTCGATGGGGTCTTTGGAGCCAGCGATGAAGTTCTTGGCAGCATCGAGTCCGGAGTCGATTTTGAAAAACGAATTTCTCAGATTTACCAGACATGCCGCACACCCGAACAAATCGAGTTCAGCTTCAATGAGCTGCAGAAGGAGCTGGAGGGACAGATTGATGAGAAGATGAAGCTTACCCGCCAAAGACTTCTCGAAAACTTCGATGATGAGGTTCAGGAAAAACTCCGCCTCGATCTGCGTGAAAGCAGCGAGTGCCTTGGTCGCTATGAGAACTGGCTTTGGCAAATCACGCGATATTTTCTCAAAGATTATGCTCATTTTGAGAATGGACAGAACGCTTTCGTGCTCACGAAGAATCCCTTTCCCGATGAAAACATCCACCTGGGCCCCTATCGCGCCGGCAAGAATGTTAAAAATGCGAATCTCTATCGGGTTGGCCATCCGTTGGCGCAACGGATTATTGATGGCTGCAAGGCGCTCGAACTCCCTTCGGTGGAATTGATTTTTCGGCATTCCGGATCCGGGCGCAACATTGCAGTCATCGAACCGCTCATCGGCAAAGCCGGCTGGTTGATGTTAAATTTCATGACGATTACTGCTTTCGAGACAGAAGAGCACCTGTTGTTCGCGGCTGTGACCGATGACGGGCAGGAGCTTGACCCCGAACAGTGCCGCCGACTGTTTTCATTGGCAACGGATGGATCTTCTTTCGCCAACAACCATCATTCGGATGAAACGACCGTCCGTCTCCAAGGTCTCCTTGAACGTCAGCTCCAACTCATTTTGGTCCAGTTAAGCGAGAAAAACGCACATTTCTTCGAGCTGGAATTGGACAAGCTGGACCGCTGGGGCGAAGATAAACGCGACTCCTTAAAAGCGACTCTGCGAGACCTGGAGGTACAGATCAAAGACATCAAACGGCAGGCTCGCCTGGCTCCCAATTTGCCTGAAAAATTGAAGTTGGAGCGGGAGCGGAAACAACTCGAAACCAAACGGGATGAAGCATGGCGGGAATACGAGAACGCAGCCAAAGAAATTGAAGCAGGGAAAGACATATTGATCGGTGAAACAGAATCCAAGCTCAAACAGAATGTAAATGAGCAAAAGTTGTTTGTGATACGATGGCAGGTGAGATAATGATGCTTTTTGACTAAAATAGCGTTATTTCAATTTAAAATTAGCCGTATTTAATTAAATAAGCATATCATACTATGTTTATTATTGCAATTTAACGTTAAATCGATAATCTTATATCATTATGTTGAACGTTTCTGAGCATGATATCCTCAATCGGCTGCAATTTGATAATCCGTGGTGGAAGGATGGTTGGATACCTGCAACCTATACCGATTTTCCAGAACGTTCCTACCTTCCCCTTTTTGAAACTCTGGTAGAAGATCGTTCGGTGCGGCGCGCTGTGATTCTCATGGGGCCGCGCCGTGTCGGTAAAACAGTCATGCTGCAGCAGATGATCAATAAATTTCTCAGTTCTGGCATTCTGGGAAATCACATCATGTTTCTCTCCCTCGAAACTCCTATCTATACCGACATAACCGTCGAGAAATTCGTTCATCTCTTTCAAGAACGTTTCAGTCATTCTTTTGACACTCCGCTCACCATTATTTTCGATGAGATTCAATACCTCCGGAACTGGGAGGTACATCTAAAATCCCTGGTGGATTCTTACCCGTCGATTCGTTTTATTGCTTCGGGTTCTTCGGCTGCAGCATTACGACTAAAAAGCCGCGAATCCGGAGCAGGACGCTTCACAGAATTTCTCCTTCCGCCTCTCACATTTGCCGAATATCTGCGATTCATTGAAAAAGAATCACAACTCATCCAACCGCACGACACAGAAAATAAAACACTCTACCAAACAGTTGATATCGATGAGTTAAACAAACATTTCATCGAATATCTTAACATGGGAGGGTATCCGGAGGCTGTCTTTAATCCAACCGTTCGACGTGAGAGTGAGCGTTACATCAAGAGTGACATCATCGACAAGGTTCTCCTGCGTGATTTGCCGCAACTCTATGGCATTCGAGATATCCAGGAATTAAACCGTCTCTTCACTGTTCTAGCCTATAACACGGGAAACGAAGTCAGTCTGGATGGACTTTCACAGTCTTCGGGTGTTTCAAAAACCACCCTGAACCGTTATCTGGAATATTTGGAGGCTGCCTTTCTTATCAAACGCGTTTATCGGATCGACCAAAATGCACGCCGTTTTCAACGTGCCACTTCCTTCAAGGTTTATCTGACAAATTGCACCATGCGTGCGGCTCTTTTTGGCACTCTGGCAGACGACGATAAATCCATGGGTTCATTGGCAGAAACAGCCCTGTTTGCGCAATGGTTTCACAGTCCAAGCTTTAGCGATCACATTCACTATGCGCGTTGGGCAAAGGGAGAGATCGATATGGTTTCATTGGATTCCAAATCCCAAAAACCTCATTGGGCAGTGGAAGTTAAATGGTCGGATCGTGTGGGAAGCGATCACTCTCTTCTTCGTCATCTGGTCATGTTTTATGAAAAACACAAATTGCCCATGGAACCATTGATCACCACAAAGACTCTGCATCAAGACGTTGTTCTTGACGGGATCAAGTTTCGCTTTCGCCCTACCAGTCTCCATGTTTATATCGTTGGAAAAAATATTGTGAAAAATCTTTCCAAGGAACGATTGATCCAACCTTCAAATTTATAATAGACAAACTAAAACAATTTCTGCTCTTCAATAAAATTATTGTATGACTTCGCAACCTGAAAAACTCGACCTCACATCGGAAAATATCACCGAGGAACAAAAGGCGAAGCTGAAATCGCTATTTCCGGAAATCGTCACCGAAGGTGGAATGATTGATTTCGACCGGCTGAAATTGACGTTGGGTGAATCCGTCGATACCTGCAAGGAACGTTACGGAATGAATTGGCCGGGCAAAGCGGATTGCTTCAAAACCATTCAGAGGCCGAGCGTCGCGACGCTCCTTCCCGCGCGGACGGAGTCCGTCAATTTCGATACAACGGAAAACCTCATCATCGAGGGGGACAATCTCGAAGTGCTCAAGCTTCTCCAGAAGGCTTATCTGGGTAAGGTGAAGATGATTTACATCGATCCGCCCTACAATACGGGCAACGATTTCATTTACCCGGACAACTTCACCGAAAGTCTCGACACGTATCTCCGCTACACCGGACAGGTGGACGCCGAGGGCCGCAAGTTTTCCACCAACACCGAGGCCGATGGTCGTTTCCACTCCAAGTGGATGAACATGATGTATCCCCGCCTGTTCCTTGCCCGCAATCTCCTGCGCGAGGATGGTGTGATCTTCATCAGCATTGATGATCGCGAGGTTAGTAACCTGCGGATTCTTTTGAATGAAATTTTTGGCGAAGACAATTTTCTCGGCCAACTTGTCTGGCACTCCAAAAAAGGCGGTGGTGGCGATGTAAAAACGGTTGTTGCGGAACACGAATACATCGTTGCTTACGCGAAAACGAACCCAGAGGATTCTGTCGGAAAGCAGTTAATGGACGCGCAGCCGCTCAACTTGTCTGACGAAAAAGGACCGTACCGCAAGGGCCGCGAACTGAACAAGTGGGGCGCAGGTTCAGCCCGAGCCGACCGACCGACGATGTATTTCCCGATTCCGGGCCCAAACGGTGAAGATGTTTACCCAATTCGAAACGACGGTTCAGAGGGACGGTGGCGGCTTGGCAAGCCTGCCATGACGAAAATCGTGGCTGCGAGCAACGCATTATTCGAGAAGAGAACGGATGGTACTTACATCGTGTATGAAAAAATCCGTTCAGCGGAGCCACGACAAAAAGCCTACAGAACCCTCCTGACGAATGGGGGCACCGCTGCGGAAGGAACAGCCATTCTGAAAGGTTTGTTCGGCGGTAAATCGCCTTTCGATTTTCCGAAACCCCCAAATCTCATTCGGAAATTGCTTGAAATCGCCGGCGTCGAAGATGACGACATAGTTCTGGATTTCTTCGCCGGGAGCGGAACCACCGGCCATACGGTATTGGACACTAACCGTGACGAAGGCGAAGACCATAAATTCATTTTGCTACAGTTACCTGAACCCATGGAAGACGACTTCAAGACTATCGCCGACATCGCCAAAGAACGCGTACGCCGCGTCATCAAAAAACTGAACGACGAAGACGACGGGAAACTGGCCTTGGGAAACGGGGCGAAGACGGATCGCGGCTTCAAGGTCTTCAAACTCCAAAGCTCGAATTTCAAGGCGTGGAACGCCGACGCGCCGAAGGATGCCGACCAGTTGGGCAAGCAGTTGGAGATGCACGTTGACCACATCCAGGCGGACCGCACCCAGGAGGACATCCTTTTTGAAATCCTCCTTAAATCCGGTTTTCCGCTTTCCACTAAAATCGAATCGCTCACGCTCGCCGGGAAAACCGTCTTCAGCCTTGCCGACGGCGCGATGCTGATTTGCCTGGAAAAAGCGCTCACGCCCGAAGTGATCAAAGCGATGGCGGACAAAAAGCCGGAGCGCGTGGTCTGCCTCGACGAAGGCTTCGTTGGCAATGACCAGCTTAAAACCAACGCCGTTCAGACCATGAAGGCAAAAGGCGTGACGAAGTTTCAGACGGTTTAAGGAAAAGCAACTTCATGGAAACCAAGTCGTTGTCAGAAATTATTCTCTATCAGACCGAGGATGGGCGGACGCGCATCCAGTGCCGGTTTGAGAACGAGACGCTATGGTTGACGCAGAAACTGATTGCCGAGCTTTTTCAAATTGGGGTGAATACCGTCAATCACCATTTGAAGGAGATTTATGCAGAAGGGGAGCTCCCGACCGGGGCAACTATTCGACAATATCGAATAGTTCAAACCGAGGGCTCTCGGCAAATAGCAAGGGAGATCGAGCACTACAGTCTGGAGGCAATTCTCGCGGTGGGTTACCGGGTTCGCAGCCACCGGGGAACGCAGTTCCGTCAATGGGCCACCGCGCGGTTGGGCGAGTATCTGCTCAAAGGCTTCACCATGGATGACGAACGGTTGAAGAATCCGCCGGGCAAAGGCCAGAAGGATTACTTCGACGAGCAACTGGAGCGCATCCGGGACATCCGCTCCTCCGAACGGCGTTTCTACCAGAAGGTACTCGATATTTACGCGACGAGCGTGGACTACACGCCTGACACGGAGATGTCTCAAAAATTCTTTGCCACGGTGCAGAATAAAATGCACTGGGCCACGCATGGCCAGACCGCCGCCGAGGTGATTTATGCGCGCGTGGACGCGGGCAAGCCGGTGATGGGTCTGAAAACCACCCGCCCCGGTGGCATCGTACGACGGGAGGACGTGTCCATTGCCAAGAACTACCTGTCGGAGGAGGAACTGCACGCCTTGAACCGCATCGTGAACGTCTATCTCGAATTTGCCGAGCTTCAAGCATTGAACCGTCAGGTGATGACCATGCGCGATTGGATTGCGAAGCTGGATGATTTTCTGAAACTCTCGGGACGCGAACTGCTTGATCATGCGGGCAAGGTGTCGCACGAAGCGGCGCTGGCGAAAGCTGAGACCGAGTACGAGAAGTTCCGTCATTTGGAAGCCGCCAAGCCAAGTCTGATAGAGAAAGACTTTGAGGAAGCGGTGAAGAAACTGAAGCAGCTCAACCCGGGTAAAAAGAAGAAGCAATGAAAATCCAGTTCGACGCCCAGCAGGAATACCAGCTCGAGGCGGTCAATTCGGTTGTTGATCTCTTCGATGGACAGCCTTTGGAAAAACCCAACTACGCGACGCTGATGCAGACCTTCGACACCGAGCTTTTCGGGAGCATGGCGCAGACGGAACTCGGAATCGGCAATCATCTCGTCATTGACCGTGAGACTCTTCTGAAGAATCTCCAGCGTGTTCAGGAGCGTAATGAGCTGGAGGTGGACAAGAGCCTGTTGCCGGAAAACTACCTTGTCAATGCTCCCGCGCCACTGAACTTCTCAGTGGAAATGGAAACCGGCACCGGCAAAACGTACGTTTACATTCGCACCGTATTCGAGCTGAACCGCAAGTATGGGTTCAAGAAATTCATCATCGTGGTCCCGAGCGTGGCAATCCGCGAGGGCGTTCTCAAAAATCTGGAAATCACCTCTAACCATTTCAAGGCGCTCTACAATCATGTCGAGTTCGAGTATTTCGTATATGACGCGAAAAAGGTGAACCGTCTGCGTCAGTTTGCGCTCGGCAATCAGATTCAGGTTTTGGTCATCAACATTGACGCCTTTCGCAAAAACTTCACCGGAACGGAGGAAGAGCGGAAGAGCAATGTCATCTACAAGGAGAATGACAGGCTTTCGGGTCGCCAGCCCATTGAGTTCGTCCGGGCAATAAAGCCGATTGTCATTGTTGACGAGCCGCAAAGCGTGGACAGCACGGACAAGGCACAGGAAGCGATTCGCGCTCTAAACCCTCTCTGCACTCTCCGCTATTCGGCAACGCACAAGAATCCCTACAATCTCGTCTATTCCCTCAGTCCAATTCGCGCCTTTGATTTGCGGCTCGTGAAGCAGATTGTCGTTTCCAGCGTGACGGGGGGAAGCGCGCAGAATGACGCGTATGTGCGGCTGGTGTCCGTGAATCGCCGAAATGGCATCAAAGCAAAGGTGGAAATTGATGTCCAAATGAATGAAGGCCCACAAAGAAAAGCTGTGACCGTGAAGCATGAAACCGATCTGTTCATTGTCTCGAAAGAGCGGGAGACCTATCGGGAAGGCTATCTCATCACAGAAATCAATGCGGAGCCAGGCAATGAGTTCATTCAGTTCAACAATGGGAAGACGCTCACCATCGGCCAGGAGTCGGGCGGCATCCGTGAAGACCTCTGGAAAGCGCAGATCAGGAATACCATCCGTCGGCATCTCGACAAGGAATTGGCGGTCAAAGGCAAGGGGCTCAAAGTTCTGAGTCTTTTCTTCATTGATCGAGTATCAAACTACCGTTCCTACGATGGACAAGGGCAACCGGTGAAAGGCAAATTCGCGGAAGTTTTTGAGGAAGCGTTCAAGGAACTGACAGTAAAAGAGAATTACCGTGGCCTTTTGCCATTTCCGTTGGACAAGCTGCACAACGGGTATTTTGCCCAGGACAAGAAGGGCGTTTTCAAGGACACAGGCGGAAACACCCAGGCAGACGATGATGTTTACAACCTCATCATGAAGGAGAAGGAGCGGTTGTTATCGTTGGAAGAACCGCTCCGATTCATTTTCAGCCACTCGGCGTTGCGCGAAGGGTGGGACAATCCAAACGTGTTCCAGATCTGCACGCTTAATGAAACGAAGTCCGTCACAAAAAAACGTCAGGAAATTGGCCGTGGCTTGCGTTTGCCGGTCAATCAGAACGGCGAACGCGTTTTTGATGAATACATCAACAACCTGCTTGTGATCGCAAACGAGAGCTATGAGGAGTTCGCCAAATCTCTGCAGACGGAATACGAGCAGGATTGCGGCGTAACCTTTGGCAAGGTGCCGAAAATGGCATTCTCGAAACTGACGCGGCTGGTTGGCGACGAAACGAAACCCCTTGGTCGGGAACCCTCCGAGAAGATTTTTGCCGGCCTCGTGGAGAAGGGTTTCATTGCTGAAGATGGGAAAATTCTTCCAAAATTCAATCCGAAAACCCCGGGCTTCGATCTTGGCCTTGCGCCGGAGCACGCAACCTTGCGAGGAGACATTGTCGAAGTGCTCCAGTCTTATCAGTTGGAACGTCACATCAAGAAAGACGAGGATAGTCAGCGGTTGCGATTTAAAAAAGAGGTCACGCTCGACCCCGGCTTCCAGGAATTATGGAATCGCATCAAAGCAAGGACAACCTATTCGGTAGAATATCAAACCGATGCACTCGTCTCGAATGCGGTGAAGGCCATCAAGGGGATGGAAAACATCAAGCCGGTTCGCATCCAAGTGTCTGAAGTTGGACTTGATGTTGAAAAGGCGGGAATCACCACGACCTTGTTTCGTGAGACAGGTGAAACCATCATTTTTCGGGGTGCAGCGCCGGACGTCATCGCGTACCTGCAAGCTGAGACCGAGCTTACGCGGTCAACCATCGTCCGCATCCTCCGCGAATCGAACCGTCTGGCAGAGTTCCTGGTGAATCCACAAAGGTACATGGATGCGGTTTCTGCGATCCTCAAGAGGGAGTTGCACAAGCTGATGATCGACGGGATCAAGTATGAGAAAATTGCTGGTGAGGAATATAGCATGCGGCTCTTCGAAGAGAAAGAGGTTGTCAGCTACCTCAACAACCGCCTGGAAGTCAAAAAGAGTGTTTATGACGCCGTGGTATATGAATCGGAAATTGAACGCGAATTCGCCGCGACCCTGGACACGCGGGAAGACATCAAGCTGTTTGTGAAGTTGCCAGACTGGTTTAAGATTGAAACTCCGCTGGGCACATACAACCCGGATTGGGCAATTCTCAAGCACGACGACACCGTGCTTTACCTGGTCCGTGAGACCAAGAGCACACGGAACTTTGAAAAGCTCCGCAACATCGAGGCAGAAAAGATCCGCTGTGGAAGGAAACATTTCGCAACACTCGATGTGGATTTTGAAGTCGTGACGTCAGCAAATGAAGTTTAGCTGATAAGAACTCGAACTCTCGATGCTCCCGAACTCTTCTACAGTCAAGTCGCACACCCAATGGAAGTGATCTGAATTCGTGATTTTAATCAATTCAATTAGATTTTTGTCAATGAAATCAGTCCTCTTTATCCGTGGTGGCGCGATTGGGGATTTCATCCTCACGCTGCCGGCTCTGCATGTCTTTCGGGAACATCATCCGGATGCGCGCCTTGAAATCATGGGATATCCGCATATCATTGAGCTTGCTCACCAGCGTTTTTACGCCACGGCGATTCGCTCGATGGATCATCGTTCGGTGGCAGGATTTTTCGCGGTCAGGGGCTCTCTTGATCCGGCATTGTGCGCTTACTTTGCATCGTTCGAGGCGATTGTCAGCTACCTTTATGATCCGGATTCTATTTTCTTCGAAAATTTAAAGCGCGCTGGCGCATCACGCATCATCGTGGCGGATGGTCGGCCCACCGGCAAAGTCCACGCCAGTGAACATCTGGCATCCTGGCTTTCCGGGATGGATTTGCCTTCCCGGGTTGAATCTCCAAAGCTTTATCCGACAACCGGGGATCAGGAGCATGCAGACCGGATTTTTCCACATGTTCAAAAGACAACGGTTGCCTTGCATCTGGGAAGCGGGTCGCCGGCGAAAAATTGGCCGACAGCTTGTTTTGTGGAGCTTGCTGTCTGGTTGAGAGAACGCGGTTTGAACGTTCTGGTTCTTGGTGGGCCGGCAGATTCGGATGTCGAGGCGCAATTCTGGAAGGATCCCGGCTCAACAGGATGCATCCGTTGTCATCGTGTGGAGCTGCCGGTGCTGGCAGTTGTGGCGCAGAGGTGTGCTGTATTCATCGGGCATGATTCAGGGATCAGTCATCTCTGCGCTGCGGTTGGCACACCGACGATTGCCATCTTTGGTGGGACGGACCCGAGGGTCTGGGGCCCACGAGGGAAATCGGTCACCATTCTTCAGAAGGGTATGGGTGTTTCAGCAGTCACCGTGGAAGACGTGAAAATTACGCTTGAACCTCACATCGCAAAGGCGGAAAAGTGACAACGCTGCGTGATTTCTTTGATTCCCATTCATTATGATTATTGTTCTTAAGCCCAGAGCCTCCAAGGCCCAGGTTGCGGCTGTCATCCGGGAAGTCCGCAAACTCGGCTATCGGCCGCACCCGATCATCGGGGTTGAGCGAACTGTGATTGCGGCAATTGGGGACGAACGCAGCAAGCATACACTGGAAACACTGACGGCCATGCCCGGTGTGGACCAGGTGATGCCGATTCAGCGGCGTTACGAATTAGTGAGCCGGGAAAGCAATCCCAAAGGATCTCGGATAGAGGTCATGGGCCATGTTTTTGGAGGTCACACCTTTCAAGTCATCGCGGGTCCATGTTCTGTGGAGAGTGAGAGACAAATCATCGAGACAGCCCGGGCTGTAAAGAAAGTTGGCGCCACTTTCATGCGAGGGGGAGCCTTCAAGCCGCGCACATCGCCCTACGAATTTCAGGGGCTCAAGAACGACGGTCTTAAAATGCTGGCAAAGGCCAGGGCTGAAACAGGGCTGGGAATTGTCACGGAGGTTTTGAGCGAAGTGGATGTCGGACTGGTGGCGGAGCATGCCGATATTCTTCAGATTGGCGCCCGCAACTCACAGAATTTTGCGCTTCTCATTGCCGCGGCCCGATCCGGCAGACCCATTTTACTGAAACGCGGCATGAGCATGAAGGTTGAGGAGTGGCTTCTTTCAGCTGAATACGTTCTGAGCCACGGCAATTCCAAGGTGATCCTGTGTGAGCGCGGTATCCGAACCTTTGAGACCATGACCCGCAACACGCTGGACCTGGGTGCGGTGGCATTGGCGAAAACTGAAACTCATCTGCCGGTCATCGTGGATCCGAGCCAGGGGGCGGGCCGTGCTGATCTGGTAAGCGCCCTGAGCAACGCGGCGGTTGCCGTTGGCTCCGACGGGCTTATCATTGAAGTCCATCCCAATCCAAAGGAAGCCATGAGCGACGGGGCGCAGCAGGTTACCATCGCTCAGTTTTCAAAGCTCATGGCTGATCTCAAACCATTCCTTCGCGCAGCGAAGAGAGGTTAAATATGTCGAACTACCAGGTTCTGGCACGCAAATACCGTCCCCAGCAGTTCTCCGAGGTGGTGGGGCAGGATCATATTGTGCGCACCCTGGAGAATGCCATCCAGCAAAAACGGATCGCGCACGCTTATCTGTTTGTTGGTCCGCGTGGGACGGGAAAGACAACACTGGCGCGCATTTTTGCAAAAGCGCTTAACTGTGCTGCTCTGAAAGAGCCTTCGGCCATTCCCTGTGACGCATGTTCCAACTGCAAGGAAATCGCAGTGGGAAGTTCCATGGATGTTCTGGAAATTGATGGTGCTTCCAATAATGGTGTCGAGCAGGTGCGCGAGTTGCGCGAGATCGTTCGTTATGCGCCCGCAAGCGCCCGATTCAGGATCATTTACATTGATGAGGTCCACATGCTCTCCACGGCGGCTTTCAATGCCTTGTTGAAAACCCTGGAAGAACCGCCCTCCCATGTGAAGTTTCTATTCGCAACCACCGATCCCCAGAAGATTTTATTGACCATCCTTTCACGCTGTCAGCGCTTCGATCTGCATCGGATCCCCAATCATCTGATCATCCAGCATCTTCGCAAAATCGCGAAGCTCGAAAAAGTGACCATATCCGACCCGGCATTGCTGGCTATTGCGCGCGGCGCCGGAGGCGGAATGCGGGATGCGCAGTCCGCCTTGGATCAAATCATTGCCTTCTGTGGGGGCGCTGTGGAGGAAAGCGATGTTTTGTCGATTTTCGGGCTGGTGGCGCGTGAACAAATCAGCCGGCTGACAGAAGGCATTCTTTCCGGAAACCGTGAGGAAATCGTTACGCTGGCTTCGAAATTATTCGATGAGGGGAAGGATATGGGACGACTTCTTGGTGAATTGATTGAGCATTTCCGGAATGTCCTGGTCCTGCAGGCAGGCGCCGAGCCGGCTGAAACCACGACGGAGGAAATGGCGGAGCTCAAGTCTCACGCTCAAAAGCTCCATCGCGGCCGCACGTTAAGAATTCTGGAGATTCTCGGCGAAACGGAAAATCAGATGCGTTGGACGCTCTCCAAAAAGATTTTATTTGAAGTAACGCTGCTGAAAGCCATCGAAACCAGGGATGAAGTGTTGCTGGAGGATGTGTTGCGAAGGCTCAAGGGAATGGAGGGTTCTGTCGGAAAACCGGAATCGGGAATCCGGAAACCGGAGACTGCCATTCCAGCAACGCTGTCGCCGGAAACAAAGCCTGTCAGCCCCGCTCAAAGCGGAGTTGGCCCGTCAGCAGCTTCATCTTCAGTGGATACTCTCTGGAAGCAACTCCTTGGGAGCGTGGCTCAATCGTATCCGACACTGAAGTCCTCCCTGATGGAAGGGAGGCCGCTTTCCATGACCGGTGATACTCTGGTCATCGGGTTTGATCCGGAATTCGCGTTTCAAAAGGAGTTTGTGGATACGCCACAGAGCCATGCGTCGATTCAAACCAAGCTTCGCGAGATCACGCGCAAGGCGATGAACATCAAGATTGTTTTTGCCGATGACCCGTCGATTCCACAAGGCGATGAACCAGCGCCGGCTGCCGCAACGCGTGTGGATGGGGCGAAAGAGAACAAACGTTTTGAGAACGATCCGTTGATTCACAAGGCGCTGGAAATATTCAAGGGACAAATCGTCGAAATTCGGCGTTAAATACTTTCGAAATCAAAACCTGTAAAGCATCAATCCGTAAATGGTAACCCACAGGTTGTTGATGGCATGGATGAGCATGCAGACAGTCAGGCTTCTGGATTTTTCGTAGGCAGTGGCACACACTACACCACTCCAAAGTATCATCACAAATCCCGTCAGCGAATAACCATGCATCAGGCTGAAAATGATGGATGTGAGGAAGGCTGCCCTCCATGGTGAAGCCACGCGCCGCAAGGTTGTATAGAAAAAGCCGCGAAAGCCAATCTCTTCCAAAATCGGAGCGAGAATCACGACACTGAAAATCGTGATGCTGAATTCCGGCCAGGCGCTCAGGATTTCCTCAGGGACCTGTTCGATGAGGGTGGGCGGTTGGATCTCCAACCCGTGACCAATCAGCAGGCCCAATATCAATTCGCCCAGATTTGCAATCGCTGTAAAGGCAACTGTCATATAAAACAAATCCTTCCATTTCAGACCCTTCCCCCAGATGTTGAAACAGGTTTGCAACCTCAATTGATGAGGTCGAAGCAGATGACGCCAGGCCAGCCATTGAAAGGGAGCGTAAAATCCAAGCTGAGCAATGGCTACAAAGAGAGCGGTCGATGATCCCCATGAACCCAGACTGTTTCCGGCTGGAAGGAAACGGGACATGGCCAGGATGACTTCCAGGAATGCGTAGCATCCCATTGCCATGACAAATCCCAGTGGCATGCTGCGAACCACGACAGCATACAGTTCACGAAAGCGCCAGGGCGCTACGACCATGCCATGATCCGTTTGTCTTTTGGGAAAGCCGCGCCGTGTAGCCCAGACCAGAATCACAAACAACCCGATGCCAGCCATAAGGTAATGGATGACAACCAGAAGCGACACCCGATCCTGAAAGGTGCGGCCTCGTTCCAGAGTCCGTGAACGCGCAGTCGCTGAACCCCGGGGATCACCATGCTTTTCAGCGAGCCGAAAGGC
>Ga0247727_10006183_pt1 | contig 23675 bp, 17 predicted proteins | sample WisWelCaveWW1625_FD_202498 | JGI IMG/M metagenome (GOLD analysis project Ga0247727, IMG submission 202498) | Biofilm microbial communities from Wishing Well Cave, Virginia, United States - WW16-25 | ecosystem: Environmental > Aquatic > Deep subsurface > Groundwater > Cave microbial mat | place...
CGCGGGGCGCGCCTGCTGCTGACGATCGATGCCGATTCGATGTCGCCGGCGCGGCAAAAAACGACCGAGGAGTTCCGGCGGGCGGGCGGCGTCGTGTTGCATCCGCCGCCCGGGTTTCACTTTCCCGACTCGCCGCCGGGACAGGTGCTTCCGACACGGCAGCAGTGGACCCAGATGCAGAAGATCTGGGAGACGGCCTACCACTCGGTCGCGCGGAAGAACTTCGGCGTGCGGTTATTCAACACCGCCGGAACGCAGTTCAACCTGCTCGCGACGCCGGATGGCGGCAGCCTGCTGGTCGAGCTGGTCAACTACACCGACTTTGCCGCCGAGTCGATCACCGTGCAGGCGCTGGGCGCCTGGAAACGCGCCCGGCTCTACCAGCCCGGACGTCCGGTCGAAGAGCTGCCGTTGTACCCGGTGAGCGACGGCACGGGTGTCGACATCCGGCGCATGGCGGTCCGGGCGACGCTGCGGCTGGACTGAGCTACGGCCGCGTGACCCAGATCGGCGACGACCAGGCGATCTCGTCATCGGCCTGGATCACGCGGACATAGTAATAGCTTTCGCCGGCCGGCGGGTCCGTGTCGGCGTAAGTCAGGTTCACCTCGGCGAGCATCGGGTGCCACGTGTGGAGGAACACGTTGTTCCGGACGATGTCGATCTGCCGCACCGGCGCCGTCCCGATCACCCGAACCAGAAGTTTGAACGGCCCGGCGGCTTTCACGATGTCGCCCTGAATATATTCCCGGCCGCCGGTCTCGAGCCGGTAGTCGAGAATGATGTTCTCGGTGGCGCCGTAGGAGTGCCGCGCGCGCATGCCATCGAGCAGGCCGTCGCGGGTGAACTCGGTCGCCAGCGTGCAGGCATAGGAGAGGTGAGTTGAGAGATGATCGGAGGAGACCTGCACGCCGAGCTTGTAGCCTTTCGCCCATGCGTTCCAGACGTAGCCGGCGGGCCGGAAGCCGCCCGGCGCGGAGCTGGGCTTGCCGGTGAGCGCGGCCTTGGGCGCGCCCTCGTATTCGGCCGAGACCCGGTCGCCCTGGTAGATCTCGACCAGCGGCTCGACCTCCGGATCGTTGTCGCGCCAGTCGGTTCCCATGTTGGTCGCCGAGGTGTGCGAGATCGCGATGCCGTTGTACTTCTTCAGGTACTGGTACAGGGACCTGGCGCCGGCGACCGCCTTCTGTTCCTCGACCGGGATGGCGAGCGTGGGATTGCCGCGGCGCGCGAACAACACGTTGCGGTGACCGTTCGGATATCCGACACTGCGCTCGTAGGCATAGACGGGTACGAAGTTTCCGGCAATCGTGAACAGATCGACGGCCTGCTGAAGCAGCCAGTTGATGTAATCGTTGTCGGGGCCGCCCGCGCCGTTGTGTTCGCTGACGCCGAGATAATCGAGCGAGGCGGCGTCGAGCGCGTAGCGGTAGGCGTCCAGCAGGCTCCCGTCGTTGTTGCCGTCCATCGAGAATTCCGTGTGCCGGTGCGTGTCGCCGCGGTAGATCTTGTACGTTCTTCCGCCGGAGCGGATCTGGTAGCCGCGAATGCGAGCCAGATCGGCGCTCTCCGATTCGTGGACCCGGAACGCGGTCAGCCGCGGCGTCGTGCGGGTCTCGAGCCTTGGCTCGAGCACCACACCCGGCGGCGCCGCGATCCGCGCCGCATACACCTCGGCGCGCTGGTAGAGGAAATCCTCGTAGTTGCGGTTGTCCATCGGCCAGGCCCCGTAAACGTTGCCGCGCCCGTCGCCGGCGAAGCCTCCGCGCATGTCGGTGCGGCCCTGGCTGAAAGGCAGCGCGATGGGCTGGGTCCAGCGGTCGCCCTCATACGCCGTCGCGAACACTTCCCAGGCGGCGCGATGGGCGGGCGAATCGCTGGGAGTATCGCGGATGCGCAGCAGGCGATGCCTGAAGAACAACCAGACCCGGCCCGCGCTGTCGGCCACCAGCGCCGGCAAATCGTTGTAGCCGCGGAGATCTTCCGGCAGCGAGGACTCGATCGAGGCCGGCTGTTTCCACGTTCCGCCGTCGAAGACGGCCACTTCGATCGAACGCGAATGATACAGGCGGGTGCCTTCGACCTTGATCAGAAAGCCGGTATCTTTGCCCCACTCGAATCCGGTCTCGTTCCAGGCGGCCCACAGCCGCCCGCCCGAGTCGCAGGCGAGGCTGACGTGCGCTTCAAACCGCGGCGTGGCGGCGACCGTCGCCAGCTCGCTCCAGCGCCCGTTCTCATGCTTGCGCATGACGATGTCGTAGTTGCCCTGATCGTAGGTGTCCCAGGCGACCCAGACGCGGCCGTCGCCGTCGGCGGCAATGGCCGGCTCCCAGTCGTTGGCCGGCGAGGGCGAGAGCTTCTCCTCGGCGCTCCAAGCCGTGCCGTCCCAGCGCCGGGCAAAGATGTCGGAGGCGCCCTGACGGAATCCCTGCCACACGAGCCACAGGTTGCCTTGTGAATCGGCGGAGAGGTTGTGGTAGATATCCGGCTGCGCGGCCGAGGTCAGCCGCTCGACCGGCGAAAAGGCTTTGCCATCCCAGCTCCGCGCGTGAAGATCCCAGTTGCCGTCGATCTGGGCCGACCATACGAACCACACGCGCCCGCCGCCGTCGCGCGCGGTCTTGACGAGAAAAATGTCGCGGTGGTCGCCCGAGACCGGACGCGCGGCGCTCCAGGCGCGGCCGTCGAAGTGGCGCATCTCGACCTGCTGCCGACGGTCGCGAAAGGCAACCCAGGCGGCCCAGAGCTCGCCATTCGCACCCGCGGTCAAGGCCGCGAAATCCGAGTTCGATCCGGCATCGGAAAGCGACTGCGCCGCCGGCACCCGGTCGACCGCCACGGCGCCATCGAGAAACCGCCGTTCAGAGCCGGATGACAGGGCCGCCGGAGCCACTTCGAACGAGCCGTTCCTGGTTTCGAAGCGCACCGTGGTTCCGGAGCGGCTTTTCACATCGACAATCACGCCCGGGATCAGCAGGTACGACGCCGCGCCTTGCGGACGAGGCGTGTCCCAGGCCCGCAGCGCGAAGTTCACGCCACTGCGCGTCGCCAGCGACCAGGACGAGCCTTCGACGCGATCCTCGGGCCGCGGCCGCCAGTTCCGCAGGCCGGAGAGCTCGCCGCCGGCAACGCTCAGCCTGCCATCCCAGGCGCGCGGCTCCCGGTCGGAGAGTCCGAATTGCACGCGGAACGACACGACCGATTCGTCCAGCAGCGCCGGCGCGGGCGTGGCTTGCGAGGAGATCGCCTGGCGTTGCCAGGCCAGCACGAACGACACCGCGGCCAGCACGACGCCGGCCGTCACGACAGCACGCGAATGGTTTCGCATGGATCGATTATGGCGCGACGCCGGCCGCGCGCGCTGGCGGTCGTTACCCGTTTCCGCGATCCCGGCGGCGCGGGGGCATGTACTCCTTGCGCCCAGGGACTACGGTGGCCTCGTAGATCTTCGCCAGCTCCTTGCGGGCGATATCGGCCCACTGGCTGGCGCGGTCGAGCTTCAGGTAAAGCTGCCAGTGGCGTACCGCCTTCATCCATTGGCCGGCGGCCTGGTAGAGGAGAGCGAGATTGTAGTGGGCGTCGGCATACCGCGGGTCGATCTGGAGAGCCGCCAGGTAGTGGAACAAGGCGTTGTTCCGGTCCCCGCGCTCGTCGTAGAGGTTGCCCAGGTTGAAGTGCGCGAGCGCGTAGTCATGATTCGCCTCGAGCGCCCGGCGATAACATTTCTCTGACTTTTCCCACTCCCGCGCCGTGAACCAGATCGTGCCGAGGTTGACCAGGGCGGCGGCCAGCTGCGGATCGAGTTCGAGGGCATTCTCGTAGGCTACGATGACTTCTTCCACCGGCGCTCCGTCCTTTTCGCTCTCGAGGCCTTTCTGAAACCAGGCGTCGGCCCGGCGGCGCCGGTCCCGGGCGTTGCCGGCGGCGGTGGCGGAAGGAAACGAGACCAGGCCCTCCAGATCCCGCTGGTCGAAATCGAGCAACAACTGTCCGGTGATGGGTTCCATGGTCTGGCCGCCGAGATGGACGTGAATGCGTGGACCGTCGGCAAACAGCTTCACTTCGGTCAGCGGGTCGCCGATGCCGGCGAGCTTTTGGCGCAGCGCATCGAGCGCCCGGCGGATCCGCGCGACCGGCACGCGGCCGGCTCGCAAGCGGGCGAGAGTCTTCAGCGCGATGAGGTCGTGGAAATCGTAGGGATCCTGGTGCGCGATCAGACCTTGCCTCTCCCAGGCCCGGAGCTGGTTCGCCGGGAGGTTCAGCAGCCGGCGAACCTGCTTCCGTGAGAAAGACTGCCGGTCGGAGGGAACCGTCACGCGAGAGATTGTAGCATGGGCGCCCTCAAAGCCCGTTGACGGCCTCGGGAGCGCGTAGTAGACTGATTATAAGTTGCAACTGACTGTCAACAACCGTCACGCCCGTCCGGAGGCCGGGGCGACGCTGGCCGCGCTCGCCAAGGGGCAACAGTGCATCCTCGAACGATTCGAACTGCCCGATGAAGTTTCACGACGCTTGATGGAGATCGGGTTTCTTCCCGGCGCCGTCGTGACGGCGGCGCACAGCGCGCCGGGCGGCGATCCGCGTGTTTTCCGCGTGGACGGCTGCGAGATCGCGCTCCGCGCCGAGACGGCCGCCCGGATTCACGTCCGCCCGATCGGCCCGCGGAATCGGCGATGAGCGACTGCCATTCTTGCGCCGGCGCGTCGTCGGTGGCCGCGCCGGCCGGGCGTCGACGCCGCGTCGCTATCGTGGGTCCGCCGAACTCCGGCAAATCCACGCTGTTCAACCGGCTCACCGGATTGCGCCAGAAAGTGGCCAACTATCCGGGGGTCACCGTCGAGCAGCGCGTGGGCCGGATGCGCCTGAGCCGGGGCGAGGAAATGGAACTGGTGGATCTGCCGGGGATCTACAGTCTGGAGCCGCGGTCGGAGGATGAACAGATCACACGTGAGGTCTTACTGGGCCGGCAGCCGGGCGTGGGCCGGCCCGACGCGATCATTCTGATTCTCGACTCGACCAACCTGGCGCGGAGCCTGACGCTGGCCGCGCCGATCCTGGGCCTGGCGCTGCCCACGCTGGTGCTGCTCAACATGGCCGACGATTTGCACAATCGGGGCGGGGGAATAGACACCGCTTCCCTGGCCCGGCAACTCGGGGTTCCGGTGGCGCTGGTGAGCGCGGCTCGCGGCCAGGGTCTCGAGGTCGTGATGGAATTCCTGCGGGGCCGCTTGGGAGTTCCGGCTCCGGTGGAATTGCCGGTGCTGAACGATGTTCCCGCCTGCCGCGCCTGGGCGCGCCGGGTGACCGAGGGGCGGTATCGGCCGCCGTCGGCGCCCTTGTGGACGCGGAGACTCGATGCGGTCTTCCTGCACCCGGTGGGCGGGCCGCTGGTGTTCCTGGCGGTGGTCGTCGCCGTGTTCCAGACCATTTTCACGGCCGCGGTCCCGCTGATGAACGGCGTCGAGGAGCTGATCCGGAGAAGCGGCCAATGGGTGAGTTCGATGCTCGAGCCTTCGTTCGCCCGCGGGCTGCTGATCGACGGGATCTGGAGCGGTGTCGGCTCGGTGGTGATCTTTCTGCCGCAGATCCTGCTCCTGTTTCTGTTCGTCGGAATCCTGGAGGACTCCGGCTACCTGGCTCGGGCGGCGCTGATCGCCGACCGGACGATGGCGAGGGCCGGTTTGCAGGGCAAGTCGTTCATCCCCCTGCTGTCGGCTTACGCCTGCGCGGTGCCGGCCATCATGGCGACGCGGACGATCGAGAACCGGCGGGACCGGATCGCGACGATCCTGATCGCGCCCTTCATGACCTGCTCGGCGCGGTTGCCGGTCTATACGCTGGTCATCGCCGCCTTCATTCCCGAGCGTCCGCTGGCCGGCCCGCTGCTGGGGACGGGCGCGGCGGCGATGCTGGGATTGTACCTGTTGGGATTTCTGGCGGCGCTGATCACGGCGCGAGCTCTGAAGTCGTCGATTCTGCGTACCGACCACCGGACGCCGTTCGTTCTCGAGATGCCGCCATACCGCTGGCCGACGATGCGCTCGCTCGGGCTGCGGCTGTATGACCGCGCGAAGGTATTTCTGCGCCGCGCGGGCACGGTGATTCTGCTGGTCGCGGTGGGGCTTTGGGTGCTGGCGAGCGTGCCGGCTCGAGACGGCCGGACGCCGCCGATCGCGGAGAGCGTGGCCGGCGTCATCGGGCGGACGATCGAACCGGTGATCGCGCCGCTCGGGTTCAACTGGAGGATTGGAATCGGGTTGGTGACCTCGCTGGCCGCGCGCGAGGTGATCGTCGGCACGCTGGGGACGATTTACGGCATCGAGGGCGATGCACAGTCGATCGGCTTGCAGCGCGCCTTGCAACGGGATCTCCGGCCGGGCGGCGCCGTCGCCCTGCTGGTGTTTTTCGCCTTCGCGATGCAATGCATGTCCACGATCGCGGTCGTGCGCCGGGAGACGGGCGGCTGGAGGTGGCCCTTCCTGCAATTCAGTTACATGAGCGGGCTGGCGTACGCGTGCGCGTTCGCCGCCAACCGGATGGTGACGGCCTGGCTGGGTTGAGCGAGGACGCCGCCGCGTCCTGTTGCACTGTTACCGCGAGACGGCAAACACGTGGTTCTGCCCGCGTAGGATCAGCGTGCCGTCGCTGAGCGCCGGAGTGGCCATCAGCGGCTCGCCCATCGCGTGGGTCGCGTTGAGCTCGAATTTCCGCCCGGCTTTCACCACGAAGACGTCGCCGTCCTCGCCGGAAATGTAAATGCGGCCGTCGGCGGCCACCGGCGAGGCGCTGAAGCCCAGGCCGCGGTGCGTGATCCGCTCCCGGTAGACCTCCTCGCCGGACTTCAGGTCGTAGCAATCGAAGATGCCGTTGTTGTTCAGCACGTACAGGAGCCCTTGGTAGATCAACGGCGTGGGCATGTAGGAGCCGCGCTGCATCCGGCTCCAGGTGACGTGAGCATTCGAGGTCGCGCCATCCTTCAGCGAGATGTCGCCGCGGGCGCCCGCGCGGATCACGAAGATCGGCGCTTCCGGTCTGCGCCCGCTGGCCACCACGATCAGCCCGTCGGCGAAGACCGGCGTCGGCGTCGTGATCTTCGAGCTGCCGCCGAGCCGCCAGATTTCCTGGCCGCTCGCCGGATCGTAGCCGCGTATGAAATTCGAGGCGTTGGTGACCAGCTCGATCCCGCCGGCGCCTTCGTACACGTTCGGCGTGCCCCACGATGGCAGCTCGTCGCGCTCCGCGCGCCACAGCGGCTTGCCCGTTTTCAGGTCGAAGGCCGCCAGGAATGACGTCGGCCGGTCGTCGCCTGGCGCCTGCTTGCGGGCGCCCTTCGGCTGCACATCGCACTGGACGATGACGCGGTCCTTGTAGATGATGGGCGAGCTGGCCGTGCCCCATTCATAATCCGGCGCGTCATAGGCGCCGGCGTCGAGCACCCCAAGATTTCTCTCCCACATGGGCTTGCCGTCCACCTGGTAAGCGTGGAGGCCTTGCGAGCCGAAAAAAGCCACCACGGTATTGCCATCGGTGGCCGGGGTCGCGTTGGCGTAGGTCGCCTTGATGTGTCGCTTCTCGCGCGGCACGCCATCGAAGGCCGTGCGCTCCCAGAGCACGCGTCCATCGCGCTTGTTCAGACACAGAACTTTCCACTGCTGCGCGCCGCGGTCGTCGCTGGCATCGCCCGCGCCGTATAAGCCGGGCTTGAAACTGGCCGGCCCACGGCTGGAGACGGCCGTGGTCAGGAATACGCGGTCGCCCCAGACGATCGGGCTCGAATGGGCGAGGCCGGGAATCCTCGTTTTCCATCGAACGTTCTCGGCGGTTTCGCCGCCGAACTTCTCGGGTAGATTCTGTCCGTCGGCGACGCCGGAAGCCTTGGGGCCGCGGAACGAAGGCCAGTTCTGTGCGGCGGCCGCCGGAACCAGCGGCGCGAGCGACTCGGCGACCCACTGGCCGTCCATGCCGGACCCCGGGGCGGCCAGCGCCGCCGTTGGGCAGGCCACTAAGATAGTTATGCTGAGACTAAGCATCACATCGCCTCCACATATTCTAATCAACGCGACGGCGACCCGAGAGCGCACAGGACGCGGCGGCTCCTCGCGGGGATCAGAAACGCTGCCGCCGCGTTCCGTTGTTCGCTATTAACTCAAGAGTGATCCTCGTGCCCGAATCACAAGCACCGCAACCGGTCCGCGAGGCGGCCGATCCGGAGCCGGCGGCGTATCCGCGCTATTGCGACATCTGCCTGCCGGTGCCGCTCGACCAGGCTTTCACGTACGAGCTGCCGGAATCGATGCGGCATCGCGCCCGGCCCGGCTGCCGGCTGACCGTGCCTTTCGGCTCGCGGAAGCTGACCGGGATGGCGGTGCGGTTTCACGACGAGCTTCCGGCCGTCACGCCGCGGATGGCGCTGCGGCTGATCGACGAAGAGCCGGTGCTGGAGGAGGGACTGCTCGAGCTCGGCCGCTGGATCGCCTCGTACTACTGCGCGCCGCTCGGCGAAGTGTACCGCTCGATGACGCCGCTGGCGGCCGAGATTCGCCGCACCAAGATGTACGCCCTCACCGACCAAGGACGAGACGCTGCGAGGCAGCTCCTGCTGGGCGTTGCGAGCGACGAGCCGGTCGTCGAGCTGCTGCGGATGCTCGAATCGCGCCCGCTGTCGGGAACCTACCTGGCGAGGAAGCTCCCGCGGGCGGAGAGGCTTCTGCGCCGGCTTCTCGAGAAGGGTCTGGTGGCCCGCGAGGAGGTGCACAAAGACCTGGACCCGCTGCGGGCGCCGGCGGCGAAGCTGCGCGTCGAATTTCTCGGCCGGCCCGAGCCGGAGAGGATCAAGAAGGCCGAACGCGAGCTGGTCAGTTTTCTGGAGCTGCACCCGGGATCCCACAACCTCGCCGACGTCGAGAGCCTGATTCCAAAGGCCGGAGTCGCGGCCCGTTCGCTGGCCCGCCGGCAACTGGTGCGGCTGGTCCCGGAGAGCGTTGTTCGCGCGGGCCTGGTTTCCCGCGCGCGGCACGAGCTGAACCCGCACCAGCAGGCGGCCTTCGACGCGATCGGCGCGGCGGCCGTCGCCGCCGAGTTCCGGACTTTCCTGCTCCACGGCGTCACCGGCTCGGGGAAGACCGAGATCTATTTGCGGGCCATCGAGCGAACCGTCGCCGCCGGTCGGGGGGCGTTGATGCTGGTGCCGGAGATCGCGCTGACGCCGGCGGTCGCCGGCCAGTTCTTCCACCGTTTCAGCGACCGGGTGGCGATCCTGCACTCGGCTTTCAGCGATTCCGAGCGGGTCGACCAGTGGCGCCGCATCCGATCCGGCCAGGCGGCGGTGGTGGTCGGCACGCGCTCGGGCGTGTTCGCGCCGGTGCGGAACCTCGGCCTGATCATTGTCGACGAGGAGCACGATCAGAGCTACAAGCAGGAAGAGACGCCGCGGTACAACGGCCGCGACGTGGCGATGGTGCGGGCGCGGGCGCTGGGGGCCACCGTCGTGCTTGGTTCGGCGACACCTTGCCTCGAGAGCCGTCACAATGCCGCTCGAGCGAAGTACACACTGCTCGAATTGCCGGAGCGGATCGAGAATCGCCCCCTCCCCCAGGTCGAGCTGATCGACATGCGGCAGGAGTTCCTCGAGACGCGGCGGCAAGCGACCTTCTCGCGTAAGCTGCTCGAGGCCATCCGCGAGCGTCTCGGCGCGGGCGAGCAGACGATGCTGCTGCTGAACCGGCGCGGCTACTCGAGCTTCGTCACCTGCCGCGCCTGCGGCGAGCGCGTCCAGTGCCGGAACTGCTCGGTCACGCTCACCTATCACCGCCGGGACCGCCGCCTGCTGTGCCACTACTGCAACTACGCCGAACGCGTTCCGGAGGCTTGCCCGGCTTGCGGTAGCCAGTACGTGTACTTCGTCGGGGCCGGGTCCGAGCGCGTCGAGGACGAGCTGCACCGCGAGTTGCCCCAGGCGCGCGTCGCGCGGATGGACCGCGATACCGTCTCCGGGCGGCGCCATTACGAGACGATCCTCGATGCATTCCGCGAGAAGGAGTACGACATCCTCGTCGGCACCCAGATGATCGCCAAAGGGCACGACATCCCCAACGTCACCCTGGTGGGCGTCGTTTCGGCCGATGTCGGTCTCGGCATGCCGGACTTCCGCGCCGCCGAGCGCACCTTTCAGTTGTTGACGCAGGTGGCCGGACGCGCCGGCCGGGGCGAGCTGGCGGGCCAGGTGCTGATTCAAACCAGCAATCCGGAGCACTATGCCGTGCGGCTGGCGGCGGCCCAGGATTACCGGGCGTTCTACGAAAAAGAGATGCAGTTCCGGCGCCTGATGCGGTATCCGCCATTCAGCGCCCTGGCGAGCGTGCTGGTGCGCTCCGAACGGCAGGAAGACGCGCTGGCGATGAGCGCCGAGCTGGGAGATTTTCTCACGCCCCAACAGGAAGGGCTCAAGATTCTCGGTCCGTCGGAGGCCCCGGTGCTGAAACTGATGCGGGAGTATCGCTACCTGACGCTGATCAAAGCAGCGGGGCGGAAAAAAATCGGCGAAGCGGTGCGATCGATTCGCCGATTCGCGCTCGAGCGCGGCTGGCCGGCCACCGCGGTGGTGATTGACGTCGATCCACTGAATCTGCTGTAATCGGCGCCATGTCGCCGTTCCTGACGATCGTCGGGAACCTGCGCCAGGCGATGAGCTTTTTCGCCGCCGCCACCGACAGGGGCGCGGTGAAGGAGGAGCCGGGCCTGACGCTGGTTTCCAGCGGCATCGACTACGGCGTCTTCAATTCGGCGATCCTGGCTTCGCCGGTGTGGGCTTTGAAGGAGCTGGAGGCGCTCCTGGGAGCCGCCCGCGCCCATTACGAAGGCCTCGGCCTGCCGTGGAGCTGCTGGATCTGCGAGGACCTGTGCGATAAGCGCCTTCGTTCGCCGCTCAAGCAGCTCCTGCTGCTTTATGGATTGACTGAGTCCAACTGCCATCCCGGGATGATCGCGGAGCGGCTCAAGCCGCCGCGACGGCTGTTGCCGGCGCTCGAGATACGGCGCGTGGCCGACGCCGTGACGCGGCGCGATTTCTGCCAGGTGACTTCGCTCGCCTTCCGTTTACCGCTCGCGGTGGCCAGCCGCGCCTACGAGGCCGAGCCACCCTGGCACGGCGGCCTGGTCGGCTGGGTCGGCTACCTGGAGGGCGCACCCGTCAGCACGGCCGCCGCCATTGCGGCCGCCGGCGCGGTAGGGGTCTACAGCGTGTCGACGGTTCCTCTGTTCGAGCGCCGGGGTTTCGCGGAAGCCATGCTGCGTCACGCGGTCGAGGAGCGCCGCGGCGTCTCCGGCTTCGAGCAAACCGTCCTCCAAGCCACCCAGGCCGGTTGGTCGCTGTACGAGAGACTGGGGTACCGCCAGGTAACGACCTTCAAAGTCTACCTCTCGGCGCCGCCTCCGGCCCTGCGGGAGCACCGTCACCTATTGGACAATCGAAGGGTATGAGGCTTCCCAAGACTGCGGCTGTTTTCCTGGGTGCGAGCTTCCTGACGGCGGCTGCCCAAGTGACCATGTTTCCGCCCGTGCGTGGAACGCGCGAGATGGTGGGCGCGGCGAACAATTTCGAGGTCGAAGCCGGCTGGCGGATTCTGACGCAAGGCGGCAACGCCGTCGACGCGGGCGTGGCCGCGGTGCTGGCGGCGGCGGTCACCGAGCAGGCGCGTTTCGGCCTGGGCGGTGAAATGCCGTTGCTGGTGAAGATGGCCGGCCAGCCGGTGACGGCGGTCAGCGGCGTCGGCGTGGCCCCGGCGCGGGCCACCGTCGAGTACTACCGCAACCGCCAGCCGGAACCGTGGGAGGAGGCGCAAAGGCTTCCCCCGATTCCGGCGCAGGGCATCCGCGCCGCCATCACGCCCGGCGTCTTCGACGGTCTGATCCTGGCCCTCGAGAAATTCGGCACCATGCCGTTTTCCAAGGTCGCCGCGCCGGCCATCGAGTACGCCGATGCGTTTCCTCTCGGCGAGGAGTTCGCCGCTTTCATTCGCAACAACCAGAAGCTGCTCGACCTCTGGCCGTCATCGCGCTCGTTCTTCATGCCGAACGGGCCTCCGGTGCGCGGGGAGATCTTTCGGGCTCCGACGCTGGCCCGCACGCTGCGCGAGTTGGCCGCTGTCGAAAAGAAGACCCGCGGCGGGCGCGCGCGCAGGCTGAAGGCGGTCAGGGATCTTTTCTACACGGGATCGATCGCGAAACGCGTGGCGCAGGCTTCCCGGGAATTGGGCGGCCTGATGGACTACCAGGACCTGGCAAACTACCGGGCCGAGCTCGATGAACCGCCGACGACCGCCTATCGCGGCTACACCGTTTACAAGAGCGGTTTCTGGACGCAGGGGCCGGTGATGCTTCAGGCGTTGAACATTCTCGAGGGATTTGACCTGAAGTCGATGGGCCACAACAGCGCGCCGTACCTGCACACCGTCGTTGAAACGGTGAAGCTGGCATTTGCCGATCGCGACCGCCATTACGGCGATCCGAAATTCGGCAAGATCCCGCGGGAGATCCTGTTGTCGAAAGAGTACGCGGCCGCGAGGCGCAAGCTGATCGATCCGGCGCGGGCCTCTCTCGATCATCGCCCCGGCAATCTCGGCCCGGCTCTGCCGACGTCGTCCGCCGCGCCGGCCGCCGGCTTAGGCGCGCAGGACACGACCTGCGTGAACGTGATGGACCGGTTCGGCAACGTGTTCTCGGCGACGCCGAGCGGCGCTTGGCTGCCGTCGGTGATCGCCGGCGATACCGGGATCCCGCTGAGCACGCGGCTGCAATCGTTCGTGGTGACGCCGGGCCATCCGAACGTGCTCGAACCGGGCAAGCGGCCGCGGGTCACGCTCAGCCCGACGATCGTTCTCAAGGACGGGCAGCCGTTCCTGGCGCTGTCGACGCCGGGCGGCGACAATCAGGACCAGGCACTCCTCCAGGTGCTGCTCAACATCGTCGACTTCGGCATGTCGCCGCAGGAGGCGGTGGAAGCGGCGCGGTTCCAGAGCGAGCATTTCTACAGCTCCTTCGCGCACCACGAATTCGCCCCCGGCAGGCTGAACCTCGAGCGCCGGATTCCCAAGGCTGTCACCGATCAGTTGGGCCTGATGGGGCACCTGGTTGAGGTGCGCGGGGATTGGAGCAACGCCTCGGCGCCCACTGTGATCCACAGTTCGGGCGGAGTGCTCCAAGGCGGCGCGGACCCACGGCGCGGCCGGTTCATCTTCGGCCGCTAAGCCCGATGATCTGGGACCGCCAGAAGCTGACGCGGGCCGGGTTTGGATTCTCGGCGGCGAGCGTCGTGGTCGGGGTGGCGGCGTTCGTTTCGGCGAACAACCTGTTGTTCCTGCTGCTGGCGGCGATGCTGGCCACGCTGCTGGTATCCGGCTTTGTCGGCCGTCTGAGCCTGGCGTCGCTGGCGCTGGACTTCGAGATTCCCGAGCACGTGTCGGCTCGCCAGCCGATGAGAGCTCGGGTGCGGGTGCACAACGAGAAGCGGTGGATGGCCTCGTATTCGATCCAGGTGCGCGGGACCGGTGAGAGCGTCTTCTCGGCTCCGATTCATTTTCCCGTGATTCCAGGCCGAACGCTGCTGGAGCAGACCGTCGACGTGGTTTTTGCGAGGCGGGGACGCCATCGCGAGAACAGCTTCCAGTTCACGACACGGTTTCCGTTCGGTTTTGCCGAGCGGAGAATCCAGGTGAAGTTGCCCCGGGAGGTGCTCGTCTATCCGAGCCTGGAGGCGCGGCCCGGGTTCGAGACGCTGCTAGTGACGCTGACCGGCGAAATGGAGGCGCAGCAAAGAGGCCGCGGGCATGACTTCTATCGCATCCGGCCCTACGAGCCGCTGGAGAGCGCCCGCCACGTGGATTGGAAGGCAACCGCCCATATCGGCCAGCTTCAGGTGCGCGAATTCGCCCGGGAGCAAGACCCGCTGGTGGAGATTTTCCTCGACATCGAAGCTTCTGACGATCACGATTGGTTCGAGCAGGCGGTCGAGTGCTGCGCCTTCCTGGCCTGGCGGGTCAGCCGCATGGAGGCCCGGCTGCGTTTCCGGACGCAGGAATTCGACCTGTGCCTTCCGGCCGAAGGCGACGTCTATACTATTCTGAAGTATCTGGCTTTGGTTTCGGCGAGGAAAGGAAGGGTTCCCATTGCGCCTCCGGACGAGGACAGCTATCCGATCGTGTTCAGCCCGATGCCCGGGCGTTTTCTCGATCAGGGGTGGGCGAACGCTCGGATGGTGGGTTGGGACGGGACTGGCTTTGTGGGCGCAGACGCCGCCGCTGGAGCCGGTGAAGACGTCGATCACGGTTGTCGAAAAGGTGAGCGCTGAGGCGCCGGCGTCGGTCGCGGTTTTCGAGAATCAGCAGATCGGGAGGCTTGCCGGCGTCAATCTCGACGACCGGTTGCGCATGCTGCCCGGCTTCAGCCTCTTCCGCCGTTCCTCGAGCCTGGTCGCGCATCCCACCACGCAGGGGCTCTCGCTGCGCGGCCTCGGCTCGACCGGCGCCAGCCGCACGCTGGTGCTGTGGGACGGCATCCCGATCAACGATCCCTTCGGCGGCTGGGTCTACTGGACGCGGGTCGCGCCGGAGGAGTTGGGTCGTGTCGAGGTTTCTCGCGGAGCATCGACCAGCGTGTTCGGCGACCGCGCGCTCGGCGGCGCGGTGGGATTATTCAGCCGGGAGCCGGAGCCGCGCCGGCTGACGGCGAGTTACGAGGGTGGGAACCGGAGCACGCACTCGCTCACGAGCGGCTACTCGCACCTGTGGCCGCGGGCGGCTGTGTCCGGGCACGGTCGGGCGTTCACGACCGACGGCTATTATCTGGTGCCCGAACGGAACCGGGGCGGGATCGACCGCATGGCCGGCGTTCGCTTTGCGGCCGGCAACGCGCGGCTGGATCTGCTGGGCGCGAGCCAGCGGTTCTTTCTGAAAGCGGACGTGCTGGTCGAGGAGCGGGAGAACGGAACGGGCGTGCAGCGAAACTCGACCAGCCTGGGCGCGGTGGCGGCGCAGTGGTTTCGCGAGTTTTCCCGGGACGGGGTTTCGCTCAGCGGCTATCACACTCGGGAGGAATTCCGCAGCAGTTTCTCGACGATCGTCGCCAACCGCAACACGGAGCGGCTGACGTCATTGCAGTCGGTGCCGGCCGACGCGGTCGGAGCCGCCGCGGTGTGGAGGCACTCGGGCTCGCGATGGAATTCGCTGATCGGCGCTGACGTGGCGCGCGCCGAGGGGTCGAGCATTGACACGTTCTTCCCCGGCGGCCGGAGCGTCAGCGGTGGCGTTCTCCTCCAGCACGGGACTTTCCTCCAGTGGGACGCCAGCGCCGGGCCGGCGAAACTGTACCTCGGCGCGCGCCACCACTTTACGGGTCAGGACCGGCAGTTCTTCAGCCCCAGCGCGGGCCTGGCCGCCGGCCGCGGGCGGTGGCGAGGGAGAGGATCGGCGTATCGCAGCTTTCGGGCGCCGACGCTGAACGAGCTGCACCGCGAGTTCCGCGCGGGCAACGCGGTCACGATGGCCAACGCTCGTTTGCGCCCCGAGAGCCTGTTCGGCGCCGAGGCAGGATTCGACTATGTCGGCGAGTCCGGCCGGGCGAGTGTCTCGCTGTTCCGCAACTCGCTGAGCGACTTGATCACCAACGTGACGCTGTCGACCACCCCGGCGCTGATCACCAGGCAGCGGCGCAACGCGGCGCGGGCGCTGGCCCGCGGCATCGAGATGGATGTCCGCCGCCACTGGCGGCAGTGGCAGGCGGAAGCCGGCTATCTCTATGTCGATTCGCGCTTCTCGACGGGTCCGCGGACGCCGCAGGTGGCCCGCCATCAAGGGTCGGCGCAGATTGCTTACGCCGGCGAGGATACGCTCGCCTCCTTCGGGCTGCGCAGCTACTCATTCCAGTTCGAAGACGACCGCAACCTGCTCCTGCTGCCGGGCTTCGCGACGTTGCATTTTTCGGTCAGGCAAAGGCTGATTGGCAGCTTGTCGGCGGTCGTGGTTTTCGAGAACCTGCTGGATAAAGAGTATTACGTGGGCTTCTCGACGATACCGGCCATTGGCGCGCCGCGGTTGTGGCGCGCCGGGCTGCGATGGGACGGTCGACTGAGGTAGCAGCGGGGATGCAAATTCGTTGTACTACGAAGATTTTCAAAGGGGTCCTCGACCCCGCGCGCGTGCGCGAAAGCGCGTGCGATGCCCACCCTCCGGAGGCGTAAAGATTCGCCTTCACAATCGAGGTCAAGCCAAGGTCCAAAGTCCCAGGAATGGCCCCCCGGTCGACTCCGGGTCAGGATGCCTTTCGGAACAGGTAGTACGGCGCCGAGGAGAACAGGGTCAGCAGGGCCAGGTTTCGGGACGTCGCCTGGCGGTTCATCATGCACACTAGGCTCATGCCCGTGTTCTCGGTGACCTCCGGGATCACGCGATGGGGCGGCGTCTGTCGAAGACGCAGGCCGTTGAGATCGATGAAGCTGTCGCGCCGCCACGCCCGACTCAGCAGGAAGTCGCGCCGCCACCGCCAGTACGCCCGTCGATGGAGGCCGCGCGGTGACAGCAGATTTCCAATCGGGTTAGCGGAATTGAAGGCGAACAGGCCGCCGGCGGCCAGCACCCGGTCGACCTCCAGAATCGCCGCCGTGCGCTCCGCCCGGCTCACAAAGTAATCCAGTCCCCTCACGGCGATCAGCACCAGATCGAAGTAGCCATTGCCGAAAGGCAGGTGCAACAGGTCGCCGACGAAGAGCCGGATCCCGCCGGCCGCCGGGCTGTGGGCGAATTCACGGACTGACTGCTCGTTGATGTCGAACGAATACACCGAGGCGCCAAACCGCTGGAGTTTCCGCGCACTCCGGCCGACGGCGCCGCAGCCGACATCGAGCGCTCGCAGGCCCGGCCGGCAGAACTCCGCCAGGATCCGCTCTTCGCAAACCGGGCCCGGCCGGTTCGCGCGGTACACATGAGACCTGGCGTCAACCGGAGTTCGCATCGAGTTCAGGCCGCCGGAGACTGACCCAATGCCGCCTTGCATTCGGCGCACGGACAGATCTTTCGCAAGTGCTCGAACGAGTAGATCCCGCCGTTGTGCCCGTCGCTCCAGCCGATGCCGATGGCGTAGTTGCCGACCGGCTCGACGGTCAGCATCTTGAGCGCCGCCTTGAACATGGGAAACGGAGAGGCCGGAGACGGGTCCGAGTGGGCGGTCCGTTGCGGCTCGGTGCCGTGCGCGCCGGTGCAGGTGGCGCACGGACACTCGTCGCGGAGCCAGCCGAGCCGGTACTCGCTGTGGTGGCCGTCCTTCCAGTCGATGCGGATTCCCTTGGACTTGGAGATGGCGATATGTTCCGGATCCAGACGCGGGTTCATCCGGGTAGTCTCTCGACGTCGCGAACGCCGGAGATCCGGCGCATCGAAGCGATAATCCGCTCGAGCTGTTTCTTGTCGCTCACCTCGACGGTCATGTCGATGATGGCGCTCTCGCCGCCGCGGTGGTCGTCGGAACGAGCTTCGAGCGTTCGGATGTTGCTCTCCTCGCGGGTGAGCACGCTGGTGAGCTGGTTGAGCATGCCGGGCCGGTCTTCGGTATAGATCACCATTTTGACGGGAAAGATGTCGCCGGCGGTACGGGCCCAGACGACGTCGATCTTGCGCTCGGCGTCGTAGAGAAGATTCTCGACGTTGGGGCAGGAGCTGGAGTGCACGGCGACGCCCTTGCCGCGGGTGATGTAACCGACGATCGACTCGCCGCGAATGGGATTGCAGCACTTGGCGCGGTAGATCATCACGTCGTCGATGCCGTGAACCTTGATGACCAGGTCGCCGTCGCCGGCCGGAGCGCGCTCGCCGTCGGGCGTGGCCGGCCGGGCAGGCTCGGGCGCATCCGTCGTCGCCGCCGAAGTCAGCTTCTGAAGCAACTGGCGCGGGGAGAACCTGCCGTACCCGAGCGCCGCGTAGAGGTCTTCCATTCTGGCGCAGCCGTGGTCGGCGGCCGCCTTCTCGAGATCCTCCCGGGCGATGCGCGCGAGCGGAACGCCGAGACGGCGGGCCTCTTTCTCGAGCGATTTTTGGCCGATTTCGACGGCCCGCGCCCGTTCCGAGTTGATGATGACGTGCTTGATCTTGTTGCGGGCGCGCGAGGTCTTCACCAGCGCCAGCCAGTCCTTGCTCGGCTCGTGACCGGGCTGCGTGAGGATCTCGATGACATCGCCGTTGCGGACGGGGTAGCGCAGCGGCACGATCCGGCCGTTCGCCTTGGCGCCCACGCAGGTGTGACCGACATCGGTGTGGATGGCGTAGGCAAAGTCGATCGGGGTGGCGTCGCGGGGCAGGACGATGACGCGGCCCCGGGGCGTGAAGCAGTACGCCTCCTCGGGGTACAAATCCACCTTGAGGGTCGACATGAATTCGCCCGGATCGCGCATTTCCTGCTGCCACTCGACCAGTTGACGCAGCCAGGCCATGCGCTGGTCGTCCTGGCCGGGTCCCTTCGTGCCCTCCTTGTACTTCCAATGGGCGGCGATCCCTTCTTCAGCGATGCGATGCATCTCTTCGGTGCGGATCTGTACCTCGAACGGGATGCCGCCGGTGCCAATCACCGACGTGTGGAGTGACTGGTAGAGGTTCGGTCGCGGGATGGCGATGAAGTCCTTGATGCGCCCGGGGATCGGATGCCATTCGTTGTGAATGACGCCGAGGGCGGCGTAGCAGTTCTTGACCGAATCGGTAAGGATCCGCAGCGCCAGCAGGTCGTAAACCTGATCCAGGGCGATCTTCTGCCGCTTCAGCTTCTGGTAGACCGAGTAGGGGCGCTTGACGCGGCCCACGACCCGGCCCGGGATTCCTTCCTGGGAGAGCTTCCGGTCGACGACCTGGCGGATCTGGTTAAGGAACTCCTCGTTGGCCTGCCGGCGCGAATCGATCTCGCGCGTGATCTCGACGTATGTCTCCGGCTCCAGATACCGGAAGGCCAGGTCCTCGAGTTCGGCGCGGAACTTCCCCATGCCGAGGCGGTGGGCGATCGGGGCGTAAATCTCGAGGGTCTCGCGCGCGATCCGCTGCTGGCTGTCCGGGGTCAGCGAGGCCAGCGTCCGCATGTTGTGCAGCCGGTCGGCGAGCTTGACGAGGATGACGCGAATGTCGGTGACCATGGCCAGCAGCATCTTGCGGAGGCTCTCGGCCTGGCGCTCCTCGGGCGAATAGAACGCGACCTTTCCCAGCTTGGTGACGCCATCGACGCAATGAGCGATCTCGTCGCCGAACAGACGCCGCAGCTCGCCGATGGTCGCACCGGTGTCCTCGAGCACATCGTGAAGCAATCCGGTCGACAGCGCGACCAGGTCCATGTTCAGATCGGCCAGGGTATGGGTGACCTGGAGCGGATGCACCATGTACGGGTCGCCGGATTCGCGCTTCTGGCCGCCATGGCGTTCAGCGGCGAAGCGGAAGGCGCTGCGGAGCGAGGAAAGATCCTCGTGCGGGCGGGACCGGAGGACCTTGCTCTCGAGTTGGCAATAGAGGTCCTCGAGGACATCGGGAGCCATCCTGGATACCAGTGTAGCCCGGAGCCGCGTCGAGCGGGTCGCGGGCCGAAAGCCTGGCCCAAGTCGGGCGGCCTACTTGACTTCTTCGGTTATGATGCCGCCGGAGGGCGCGCGCAAGGCCTTGATCTTTTTTGTCTCGAGCGTCTTCTGGATCCAGCCGTCGGCTTCCTCGCTGTCCTTCTTGTACGCTTCGGACGTATCCTGGAGATCGGCCCGCTCGCGAAGCAGCAGGTTGATGTACGCCATCGCGTCGTCGTACTCCGGGTCCACCCCGAGGGCAAGGTTCAGTTGGGCCAGACCCGCCTCGATCACCGGCCAGTTCTGTTCGCGGATCTGCTCGCGCACCTTCTTGTCCTTTAAGGGGCCCGGGTCATCCGGCTGCATGCCGAGTTTCGCGCGCGCCTCCATCCGCTTCTGGAAGGTCTTGGTCCAGGCGATCACGCCCAGTGTGTAATAGCCTTCCCGGTTCTTCGGATCGGCTTCCACCAGCTTCTTGTACCAGGCCTCCGATTCGTCGAATTTCTTCTGGTGAAAGTGCATCGTCGCGATCGAGGCGAGCGCGATTCCGTTCTTGGAATCCCGCTCGAGGACTTTGTTGAATTCGTCGAATGCCGCCTTGGCCATCCGCAGGTTCTCCGTGGACTCGGCGCCCGGGATGTACTGGCTCATGTACGCGGTTGCCAGATAGAGGCGGGCGGTCGGGAATTCCGGATCGAGATCGACGGCGATCTTGAAGTGCTCGACCGCTTCCGGATACCGGGCATTCTTGTATGCCTGGACGCCGCGGTTCAAGGAGTCGCGCGCCTTCAGCTTCTGACAGCCCGGCGCCGCCAGCAGCAGCGCCACCAGGCACGAGAGCGAGACCATCGTATGCGTTTTCATCGAAGCCCTCCCATGGCTGGCCTACTGGCCGGCCTCGATCTTGGGGGTCATGAGCCCTACTTTGTCTATGCCCGCCCCCTTGGCGGTGTCGATCACGCGCGCCACGTACTGGTATTCCAGATCCGGATCACCCTTGACAAACACGACACGCTCCGCGCGGGTCTTGAAAATTTCCTCGAGTCGCGCGCCGAGCTTCGACTCGGGGGTGACCTCCTGGTTGATCAGCATGGTCTTGTCGCGATTGATGGTGATGACGACGGTGCGAATGTCGGGGGGTTGGGGTTGGTTGGGGGGCGCCGGTTGCGGCGCCAACGCCTCGAGCCCCCTCGGGGTCAGCGGCGTAATCACCATGAAGATGATGAGAAGCACCAGCAGCACGTCGATCAGAGGGGTCATGTTGATGTCGGCTTTGGCTCCGCCGGCCGCGCCCACTGCCATGGACATAGCAGTATCTCCTTCCCTGGAACGTTTCTCGGTCGATTTACGGCGTCCGGGCCGCCGCGCCGGCCGCCTCGGCCGCTCTTCGGGCGGCGGATTGATCCTGCTCGGTCAGCAGGCCGATCTGATCGACCCCGGCGGCGCGCAGGTTATCGACGACCTCGACGACCCGCTCGAACCGGGAGCGCGCATCCGCTTTGATATAGCAGGTCTTATCGAGCCTGTTGACCAGCAGGTCTTTCACCTTGTTCGGAAGCTGGTCCGACGGGACCTGGGTACTCCCCAGAAAAATCTTTCCCTCCCGTGTGACCGCGACCAGCACCGCGTCTTCCTTGTCGGCGTTCTGCATGGGAATCGGGTTCTTGGTCCGGACCAGTTCCACGCTGACACCCTTGGACAACATCGGCGTGATGACCATGAAGATGATCAGTATGACCAGCATTACGTCCACCATCGGCGTGACGTTAATGTCCGCCACCGGCGGCGGCGCTTTCACTCTCAACATAGATGCCTTCCTCCCAGGCCCAGTTCGAAGTCAGCGCTCACGGCGGCGTCCGGTCGAGGGCGCCGCCGCCGCATCACTGGCAGGGCCGGAATGTTCCGGCCCGCCGGCGTACCGGCCGGCCGCGGCGCCACTATTTGCCCGCCGCCCTGTGCTGCGACTTCTTGAGGAAATAGTCGATCAGCTCGGAGCTGGAATTGTTCATTTCGACGTCGAAGGCCTCCAGACGGGTCGTGAAGTAATTGTACATCCAGACCGCCGGGATCGCCACGAACAAACCGAGCGCGGTCGTGACGAGCGCTTCCGAGATGCCGCCCGCCACCGCGCCCAACCCCGTCGACTTCTCCTGCGCGATGCCCTTGAACGCGTTGATGATGCCGACGACGGTGCCAAACAGCCCGACGAACGGCGCCGTCGAGCCGATGGTCGCCAGTCCGCCAATCCCGCGTTTCAGCTCGGCGTGAACGATGGCCTCCGCCCGCTCCAGCGCCCGCTTGGACGCCTCGATCTCCTCGCCGGGTATTTCCGAACTCAACTGGTGGGCCTTGAATTCCTGCAATCCCGCCACCACCACCTTCGCCAGATGGCTGCGCTTGAAGCGGTCGGCGATCTTGATGGCTTCGTCGAGCTTGCCTTCACGCAGAGCGCCGGCGACCGCCGGAGCGAACAGGCGCGACTGTTTTTGGGCGCCGCGGTAGGCCAGCATACGGTCGATCATAACGCCGATCGACCAGGCGGACATGATGAACAAGGTGACGCCGACCGCCTTGGCCAGCCAACTCATCTGCGTCCACATCGAGCGGACGTCGAAACTGACGGCGGTTTCCTGTAGGAGGAACGCCCAGACTTGCAACTGTAATAGCATTTTTCTTTCTCCTGCGAGTTGATGTTCGGCCAACCCCGAAGGCGCGATCGCCTACTGGGTCAGCGTGAAATTCACGTCGATCTGTGTCACGACCTCGACCGGCTCCTGGTTCAGGAGGGTCGGCTGATATACCCACTGCTTCACCGCGTCATAGGCGGACTGCACCAGCAGCGGGTGACCGGTAATGAGCTGAAGATTCTGAATCGTCCCGTCCTTCCCGATGATGGCGGTGAATCGCACCGTTCCTTGAATGCGCGCCTGACGCGCCAGCGGAGGATATAGCGGTTTCGGCTGCTTCAGCAGCTTGGCCGCCTGCACGTTGCCGCCGACGCGGATCCGTTGCAGCACCGCCTTGGGCGCTTCCACCTTGACAGGTGGAGGCGGCGGAGCGGCCGTCGGCACCGATCCGATAATTCCACCGATGACTCCGCCCGGAGTGCCACCGGGCACCCCACCCGGAACGCCACCGACCACGCCGACCGAGACTGGCGGGGGCAGCTCGTCTTCCTTGATGATGGCAATGTCTTTCGGGATCGACTTGGGAGCCAACAGCCGGCCGGCGTCGAACTGGCGAGGGATCACCTTGACCACTTTGATCACCGCCGGCGGCGGCGGAGGAGGAGGAGGAGGAGGGGGAGGAGCCACGAACAGAGCCGTCAATTGGGCTCCCGGCAGCGTTTCATAGTAGATCATCGGGATGAGGATCATGACCCCAACCATCCCCATCTGGCTCACCGTCGAGATGAACACGGTCCAGGGACTGGTGGTCTTGCCCGTCACGAAGCTCTGTTCAAACATGACGCGATCCCTTTCCGCGACCGCCCGGCTTCCGGCCGGCGGCGCATCTGTGAAACTGTATCAAATCACCGGACCACTTTGGGAGCTCCCCGGCGCGCCGCCTCCTTGGGTGGCGGAGCCGACGGGGTCCTTTTTCGAGTTTCGAGAAAGTCCTGCCAGAATACCAAAATCGGGCTGGCGATGAAAATGGACGAATATGTTCCGACGATGATGCCGACCACCAGCGCAAACGAGAACCCGTTGAGGACCGCGCCTCCGAACAACCAGAGCGAGAGCACCGACAGAAACGTCAGGCCCGAGGTCAGCACCGTCCGGCTCAGAGTCTGGTTGATGCTGGCGTTCACCAGATTCGCAAACTTCTCGCGCCGCATTGCCTTCATGTTTTCGCGAATCCGGTCGAAGACGACGATGGTGTCGTTCATCGAATACCCGACCAGCGTCAGCAGCGCCGCCAGAACCGTCAGCGTGATCTCCTTGTCGGCGATCGAAAACAGTCCGATGGTAATCACCATGTCGTGAAACACCGCCAGCACGGCCGCGACGCCGTAAACCCACTCGAACCGGAACGCGATGTACACCAGCATTCCGCCCAAGGCGCATAGCGTCGCCACCACCGCCTGCCGTCGAAGCTCCTCACC